>Ga0209168_10002084_pt1 | contig 14870 bp, 13 predicted proteins | sample Coa_R1_FD_187156 | JGI IMG/M metagenome (GOLD analysis project Ga0209168, IMG submission 187156) | Surface soil microbial communities from Centralia Pennsylvania, which are recovering from an underground coalmine fire - Coalmine... | ecosystem: Environmental > Terrestrial > Soil > Unclassified ... | reverse complement strand
GGCCGCATCGACCTCGACGTCCAGTACCTGCCCGACATCGCCGTCCAGTGCCCGACCTGTCACGGCACCCGCTTCAACGACGCCAGCCTGGCCGTCCGGGTGGACGGCCTGACCATCGCCGATGTGCTCGGCCTGAGCGTGGACGACGCCCTGAAACAGTTCGCCGACCGGGCCCCGGTCGCGGCGGCGCTGCGCCCGGTCAGCGACGTCGGGCTCGGTTACCTGCGGCTGGGCGAGCCCACGCCGTCCCTGTCCGGCGGTGAGTCACAGCGGCTGCGGATCGCCTCCCGGCTGCGCAGCAGCCAGCGCGGCACGCTGTACGTCTTCGACGAACCGTCCACCGGCTTGCACCCGCTCGACGTGGCGACCCTGGCCGGCGTGTTCGACCGGCTGATGCGGGCCGGGGCCACGATCATCGTCATCGACCACGACCTGGACCTGCTCGCCGTCGCGGATCACCTCATCGACATGGGCCCGGGCGGGGGCCCGGACGGCGGGCACATCGTCGCGGCCGGCGCGCCAGCGGAGGTAGTCCGGGACCAGGGCAGCGTGACCGGGCCGTGGCTGGCCGAGCACCTGGGCCTGCCGCCAGCCCGCTAGGACCGCCGGCCCGCTAGGACCGCCGGCCCGCTAGGACCGTCGCGCTGACGGCGCGAGCAGGCCCAGGGCGCGGGCGCGGTCGACCGCGTCGTGGCGGCTATGGACGCCGAGCTTCTCGTACACATGCCGCCGGTGGGTGTTGACCGTGTTCACCGAGAGGAACAGCTCGTCGGCGATGTCCTGCATCGTGAGGTGGGTCGGCAGGTAGCGCAGGACGCGCGTCTCGCTGTCGGTGAGCAGGGCCCGCTCAGCGGGTTCGGGCTGGCCCAGCCGCTCCAGCGTCTGCCGCAGCCACGATCGCAGCCGCGCCCCGGGGGCATGCGGCGTGATCAGCGGCTCAGCCAGCGCCTCGGCGCTGGCCAACGAGGCCTGCGCGTCGGCGTGACGGCCCCGGGCCAGGTCCAGGACGGCGCGAGCGTAGCGCAGGCTCATCGCGGCGGCCGGCTCCACCTCGGCCCGCAGGGTCCGCTCGGCGCGCTCCAGCCATGGCTCGGCGTCATCCAGCCGTCCCTGGCCCAGCAGGACGATGCCGAGCTCGGCGCAGGCCATTCCGGCCAGCGGCTCCTCGCCCCAGCCGTGCCGTTCCGCCAGGTCGATGGCCTGCCGGCCCCACTCGGCGGGCAGCCGGCCGGGCTCGACCAGCAGCATCGCGTGCGCCCCGTGGGCCAGGCCGTGCAGCTCCAGGTACGGCCGCCCGATCTGGCGCGCCAGGGCCAGGCCCTGCTCCAGATGCCGTTCCCCGTCCTCGACGCGCAGCGTCCACAGCTCGGCCAGGCCCAGGCTGATCCACGCCGCGGCGCGCAGGTCCTCGCCCAGGCCGAGCCGCGCGATATCGGCCGACTCGATGAGGCCGAGCAGCCGCTGTGCCTCCTCGAACACGACCGGGTAGTCGCTGCAGCGCCGGGCCAGGAACATCCGCAGCACGGCCAGCATGACCCGCGTGCGTCCGCGACGGTCCGCGGGCACGGCGGCCAGCGCGCCGGTGGCCATGGCCAGATGCCGTCCGGCATCGCCCAGCGCGCCCCGGACCAGATCGCTCGCCACCCGGACGGCGGTGAGTTCCGGGCTGGCCGCCACCACCCGGCCCGGGAACCGGTCGAGCAGGTCGACCACGGCGGCGCCCTGGCCGCCGAGGTACAGGTCGAGCCAGCAGTCCGACAGCAGCCGGCCGGCCAGGCCCCAGTCCTGCGCGGCCAGCGCCTGGCGGATCGCCTCCGCCGGGTACCCGTGCCCGGCCAGCCACCCGGCGGCCAGGCCGTGCAGCGCGGCGCGCTCATCCGGCGCGGAGCGGCGCAACTCCAGTTGCAGCAGGTCCGCGAACAGCTGGTGGTAGCGGAACCAGGACCGGCGCGCGTCCAGCGAGACCACGAACGCGCCGGCCCGCTCCAGGTCCTGCAAGACCCGCTCGCCGCCGGAGCCGCCGGTCAGTGCGTCCGCCAGCGGGCCGGACACCCGGTCCAGCACGGAGGTGCGCAGCAGCAGCCGCCGAACGTCCTCGCTCTGCCGGTCCAGCACCTCGGTCAGCAGGAATTCGGCGACGGTCCGGTCGGTGCCGGAGAACTCCGCGGCGAACCGCTCCGGGTCCGGGTGCCCGGCCAGCGACAGCGCGGCCAGCCGCAGCCCGGCCGCCCAGCCCTCGGTCCGCTGGTGCAGCTGGGCCAGCGTCTCCTCCGGGCACTCCACCCCGCTCGCACCGAACAGCGCCCGCGCCTCGGCCAGGCTGAACCGCAGATCGGCCAGGCGAATCTCGGTCAGCTCCCGCTCCAGCCGCAGCCGGTGCAGCCCGATCCGCAGATCGTGCCGGGTCGCGATGACGAACCGCAGCTCCGGCCGCGCGCGCAGGACCAGAAGCTCCAGCTGGCGCGGCACGTCACCGCCGTCCAGCAGGTGCGCGTCGTCGATCATCAGCCACAGCCGGCCGGGCAGCGGAGCCAGGTCGGTCAGCAGCCGCTCGACCACCGCCCAGCCGTCCAGATCCGGCGCCCCGGCCAGCGGCCGGACCAGCGCCGATCCGGCCACCGTGCCGCGCAGCCCGTCAACCACCGAGACCCAGAACCGCCGCGGATCGCGCATCGTGTGATCCACCGGGACCCACGCGACGTGCTCGGCCAGGCCGGCCGCGGCAACCCAGGAGGCCATGAGCACCGTCTTGCCGCTCCCCGCGGGCGCCGATATCTGCACCACGCGCTCGGCTTCGGCCAGGCGGCGGAACAACGCGGGGCGGGACACGACTCCGGCTGAGATCCCGGGAGCACCAGGACTATCCGGACGGACCTGGAAGGACGTCAGCTGGCGCGTTGCCACGCCTCCCATGGAATCGCCTGGGCCGGGCGGTGCCTATCGTCATCTGACGACACTTTGCCGCCTCACAGGGAGACGCCGTGGCGCAGCGCCTCGCGGACGATCTCCACCCGGCTCTTGGCACCGAGCTTGGCCAGGATGCGGGAGATGTAGGTCTGCACCGTCCGCCGGGACAGGTACATGTCGCGGGCGATCTCCGACGTCGAGTCGCCCCTGGCGACCAGCGCGGCGACCTTGAGCTCGGCCGGGGTGAGCGCGGCCCAGCCGGAGACGGGCCGCGGGCCGCGCGGCCCAGCCAGAGACGGGCCGCGGACGCCGCGCCTGATGCCGTAGGGGCGAAGCCGGCCCGCGGCCCGGCGGATGTCCCAGCGGGCGTTCAGCCCCTCATAGCCGCTGACGGCCTCGGTCAGCGCGGCCCGGGCCGCCTCGTGCTGCCCGCTCCCGGCCAGCACGGCGGCCAGGTCTTCCAGCGCGGCCGGCAGTTCCACGGCCGGGCCGGCCGTCCGGTAGTGCGCGACGGCGTCCCGGAGCGGGGCCGGATCGGACTGCAGCAGTCCCTGGCACCGCAGGCTCGCCGCGGCGGCCCGGGCCGGCCGGGTCTCCGCCGCGGCCTCCTCCTGGCAGGCCCGCGCCGCGGTCCGCGCCAGCTGCTCGTCGCCGGCGGCGAGCGCGAGCCGGACGAGGTCCGGCAGCCACTGGTGGATCAGGGTCATCTCACCGTCGCGCCGGGGCATGATCGCGGCCAGCGCCTGCATCGCCGCACGGACCTCGCCGCGCTGCTCCAGCGCGACCGCATGCGCGGCGACGAGGAAGTCCCGGTTCTCCCGGTCGGGAATCCTCAGGACGGGCAGCGCCAGGCCCGCGCGGAGATGCTGATCGGCCGGGCCACGCTGGTCCCGGCGCCCGGCGATGAGCGCGGTCACCCCGTGGACGAGCAGTGCGGGCCAGCGTTCGCGCAGGAAGGTGTAGGTGAGCCCGGGAACATCGTCCGCATCCGGGCTCAGCTCGGCCAGCGCGTCGTCCCACTGGCCCTGCCAGTACCGCAGCACCGCCGCGGTGACCCAGTTCACCCGATCGGGCGCGCCGGTGCGCTGGGCCGACTCGCGGGCCTGCCGCAGGGCCAGCTCCGCTTCCGGCCAGCGGTCGAGATTCTGCAGGGTGAAGATGCGGTCGTCGACCGCGAACGAGCGCAGGTCCGCGTAGCCGGGGTCATCGCCGAGCACGCTTAGGGCCTGGTCGATGTACCCGAGGGCGGCGGCGTGGTCGCGCCTGATGCTGTGGCTCAGCCACAGGTCGGTCAGGGCGTGCGCGGTCGCGAACGGGTCGCCGGCCTCCTCGGCGAGGGTCAGGGCCTGCCGGGCCGTCCCGTCCGCCGCCGCCAGCCCGCCGCCCCCGGCCCGTTCGAGCATGGCCAGGAAGGCCAGCATCCGGGCCTGCCAGGTGCGCGGCAGGCCGGGCGAGGCCAGGGCCTGACGCATGGTGCCGATCGCCTCGTCGCTCCGGCCGGCGCTGACCTGGGCGCGCGCCAGCACCGAGTACGTTTCGGCCCGCCGTTCGGTGTCGGTCAGCACCGGCAGCGCCGCGCTGGCCTGGCGGGCCGCGTCGTCGAAGGAGCCGATCGCCAGCAGGGCCCGGACCAGGCCGGCGATGAGCCCGTCGCGGGCGTCGTCGCCGCCGGGCGCCGCGTCCAGTTCCCGCCGCAGCAGGTCGGCCGCGAGCCGGGGCGCCTGCGTGGTCAGCGCGGGCGCGGTGCGCAGCAGCCAGGCCCGGGCCCAGCCCGCGCCCGGCTGCCCGGCCGCGGCCAGTTGCTGCGCGACGCTCAGCGGCTCCGCGTCCGCGGCCGCGAGATCCCGGGCCGCCTCGGCGTGCAGCGCGGTGCGCAGCGCGGCGGGCATGCTCTCGTACAGCGCCTGGCGGATCAGCTGGTGCCGGAACGCCAGTTCGCCGCCCGAGCCCACCAGGATGCGCGCCGCGACCGCCTCCTGCAGGCCCGCCGCCAGGTCCGACACCGGCCGGCGCAGCAGCACGGCCAGGTCGGCGACTGTGAACTTCCCGCCGAGCAGGGCGGCGGTCCGCAGGATCTGCGCCGTCTGGGCCGAGACGGAACCGAGCCGGTCGTTGAGCAGGGCCGCCAGCGACGCCGGCAGCTGGTCCCCGGCGGCGGAAACCGGGTCGGCGAGCGCCCGGTCGCGCGCCAGGGCGTCGACCAGTTCGCGCAGGTACAGGGGATTCCCGGCGGCCTGGGCGGTCAGCCGGCGCAGCGTGTCCCCCGGCGGCGGGCCGAGCATGGCCGTCACCAGGGCGGCCACGTCGGTTTCCGGGAGCGGACCGAGGGTGACCACCGCCCCGCCGCAGCGGGCCAGGGCCTTGCGCACCTGCCGGACCTCGGGGCGGCGCGGATCGGACCGGCACGTCGCGATGAGCAGCAGCCGCTGCTGACCGACGGCGGCCGCGAGCTGGTGCCAGACGAGCAGCGAGGCGTCGTCGGCCCACTGCAGGTCGTCGAGCACCAGCACCGTCGGGGCGGCCGCGCACAGCTCGTCCGCCAGCGCGATCAGGACCTCGGCGCTCGAAACCGACGCCTCGCCGTCGGCGAACAGGCCGAGCCGCTGGCTGCGCAGCACGCCGGCGGCGTGCGCCCGGCGCGGGTCGGGCGAGCTGAGCCGGACCTGAAGGCAGTCCTGGATCACGCTGAGCGGCAGCCGCTCGGTGAGCTGGTCGGCGATCCCCCACCCGATGTCCCAGTCCGGCTCGCCGACGCCGGCCAGGGCCTCGGCGACCAGGGACGACTTGCCGATGCCCGGCTCGCCCTCGACCCAGACGGCCGCGCCCTCGCCATGGCGGAGCGCCTCGAGGCCAGCACGGACCGTCGCGAGCTCCTGGCTGCGGTCCACCCACTGCGGCGGGCGGTCGATGGGCCACATGGCAGTAAACGTATGCCCTGCCCAGTGGCGATGCCTATTTACCTGCCAGCCTCCGGCGGGCGGGTCAGCGGCAGCGCGGACAGCTGGGCGGTGATGTCGGTGGTGACGGAGTCCGGCGACTGGTCGGCGTCGACCGCGACCAGGATGCCGCGCTCGGTGTAGTACGGGACGAGCGCGCCGGTCGTCTGCGCGTACACCCGCAGCCGGTGCCGGATCACGTCGGCCCGGTCGTCCGAGCGGCCGCTCTGGCTGGCCCGGTCCAGCAGGCGGCGGGTCAGCACGGCGTCGGGCGCGTGCAGGTAGATCGCCGCGTCCAGGCTCACGCCGAGCCGGGCCGCGAGGTCGGCCGCGGCGATCGCCTGGGGCAGGGTCCGCGGGAACCCGTCCAGGATGTACCCGCCGCCCGCGGTGCCTGATCTGCCTGGGCCTTCGGCCGCGGCCGCCTCGGTCACCACCGGGGTCAGCACGTCGAGCACGATCTGGTCGGGGACCAGGTCACCGCGGGCCTGGCACGCCGCGATCTGGTCGCCGAGCGGCCCGCCCGCGCGGGCCTGCGCTCGCAGCAGGTCCCCGGCGGCGATGTGCCTGGCCCCGGACCAGGCCGCCAGCCGCTCGCCCTGGGTGCCCTTGCCCGCCCCCGGCGGGGCGAGCAGCAGCAGCCTCACGGCGCCGCGGCCGAAGGCCCAGGCAAATCAGGCACCGCGGCCGAAGGCCCAGGCAAATCAGGCACCGCGGCCGAAGGCCCAGGCAAATCAGGCACCGGCATCACAGGTCGGGCGGGATGACGATGTCCCGCTTCTGGATCTTGCCGGTCGCCCCCTTGGGCAGCGCGTCGGTGATCCACACGTGCCGCGGGTACTTGTACGCCGCGACCTGGCCCTTGACGTAGTCGCGCAGCTCCTCGGCGGTGACGGCGGCGCCCGGCTTGAGGGCCACCGCGGCGGCGACCTCCTCGCCGAGCGACTCGTGCGGCACGCCGATCACGGCGGCCTCGGCGACCGCGGGATGCTCGTAGAGCACCTCCTCGATCTCGCGCGGGTAGACGTTGTAGCCGCCGCGGATGATCAGGTCCTTCTTGCGGTCCACGATGTAGAAGTAGCCGTCCTCGTCGACCCGGGCCAGGTCGCCGGTGTGGAACCAGCCGTCGCGGATCGCCTCGGCGGTGGCCTCGGGCCGCTGCCAGTAGCCCTTCATGACGTTCGGCCCGCTGATGACGATCTCGCCCACCTCGCCCTGGGCCTGCTCGCGGTCCTCGTCGTCCACGACCCGCATCCGGACGTCCCGGATGGGGGTGCCGATCGAGCCGGGCTTCTGCTCGCGGCCGGGGTGGTTGAACGAGGCGACCGGCGAGGTCTCGGACAGGCCGTAGCCCTCCAGCACCGGGACCCCGAACGCCTCCTCGAACCCGCGCAGCACCTCCACCGGCAGGGCCGCCCCGCCGGAGATGCACATCCGCAGCGAGGAGGTGTCGTAGTCCGTGCGGTCCGGGGCGTGCAGCAGCGCCACGTACATGGTCGGCACGCCCTCGAAGACGGTGACGTGGTGGCCGGCGATGATCCGCAGCGCGTGAGCGGCGTCGAACCGGGGCAGCAGGGTCAGGCACGCGCCGGACGCGACCGCCACGTTGAGCGCGACGGTCTGGCCGAACACATGGAACAGCGGAAGGCCGCCGAAGATGACGTCGTCCGGGCCGGCCCGGACGATGTCGGCCCGGGACACTTCGGTGTTGCTGCTCAGGTTGTGGTGGGTGAGTTCGGCGCCTTTGGGGTGGCCGGTGGTGCCGGAGGTGTACAGGATCACCGCCGTGTCCTCGTCGTCCCGGTCCGCGACCGCGAAGTCCGGGGTCACCGAGGCCAGCAGGTCGGGGAAGCTGACCCCGTCGACGACGACGGCCTCGGCCTCGGCCTGGCCGGCGCCGCCGCGCGCGGCGTCCGCGAACGCGTGCCAGGCGAAGATCAGCCCGGCCCCGGAGTCGCCCAGATAGTAGGCCACCTCCCGCGCCTTGAGCAGCGGGTTCATCGGGACGACCACGCCGCCGGCCCGGAGCACGCCGTAGTACACCACGGGGACTTCGGCCACGTTGGGCATCATGAGCCCGACCCGGGCGCCGGGTTTGAGGCCGCGCTCGTGCAGCAGCCCGGCCACCCGGGCGCTCGCCTCGTCCAGCGCCCGGTAGCTCATCGCCGCGTTGTCCACCCGGACGGCCACCCGTCCGCCGTGGGCGCGGGTGGTGTCGGTCAAGTTCTGCGCCAGGTTCGTCACGCTGCCCATTGTCCGGCCGCTGACCTGCGTGGTCGTCGGTCCCCGGTAACAAGGAAACCGCCCAGCCCTGTACCTGCAGCACGTTCAGTCGGCATACGCCCTTGCCTAACGTCGTATGTCATGGAGTTTGACGTGGTGGTCGAGATCCCGCGGGGCAGCCGGAACAAGTACGAGGTCGACCACGACAGCGGCCTGATCCGGCTGGACCGCACGCTGTTCACCGCGACGCAGTACCCGGCGGACTACGGCTTCATCCCGGACACGCTGGGCGAGGACGGCGACCCGCTCGACGCGCTGGTCCTGGTGCTGGAACCCACCTTCCCGGGCTGCCTGGTCCGCAGCCGCCCGATCGGCATGTTCCGGATGACCGACGAGAAGGGCGGCGACGACAAGGTCCTGTGCGTGCCCGCGAGCGACCCGCGCCAGGAACACCTGCGCGACCTGCACCACGTGCCGCAGTTCGACCGGATGGAGATCGAGCACTTCTTCCTGATCTACAAGGAACTGGAGCCGGGCAAGAGCGTCGAGGGCGCGTCCTGGGCCGACCGCGCCGCCGCCGAGGCCGAGATCGACGCCTCCCGGCGCCGCCTCCGCGAGGGTCAGGAGTCAGGCTGACCCGGAAGTGGGACCATGGCCGTTCGGGAAAAATGAATGAATTTCTCCGAACGGGCCGTGGCGCTACGGTCCGCACCCGGCTCGAGGGAGGCCATCGATGACGCTCGCGGGCAAGACCTTGTTCATCTCCGGCGGCAGCCGCGGCATCGGCCTGGCCATCGCGCTGCGGGCCGCGCGGGACGGCGCCAACGTGGCGCTGATCGCCAAGACGGCCGAGCCGAACCCGAAGCTGGAGGGGACGGTGTACACCGCGGCCGCGCAGATCGAGGCGGCCGGCGGGCGCGCGCTGCCGGTGGTCGGTGACATCCGCGATGAGGACCAGGTGACGCGGGCCGTTTCGCTGACCGTGGAGCGGTTCGGCGGGATCGACCTGTGCGTGAACAACGCCTCGGCGATCAACCTGTCCGGCAGCGAGGCGCTGGAGATCAAGCGCTATGACCTGATGCAGTCGATCAACACCCGCGGCACGTTCGTGGTCAGCCGGGCCTGCATCCCGCACCTGAAGCGCGCCGCGAACCCGCACATTCTTACGTTGTCCCCGCCGGTCAGCCTGGAGCCGCGCTGGCTCGGCCCGCACGTCGGGTACACGATCGCCAAGTACGGGATGACCCTGTGCGCGCTGGGCTTCGCCGCGGAGTTCGCCCCGGACGGCATCGCCTCCAACGCGCTGTGGCCGCGGACGCTGATCGCCACCGCCGCGGTGCAGAACCTGCTCGGCGGCGAGGCGGCGATGGCCCGGGCCCGGCGGCCCGAACTGTACGCCGACGCGGCCTACGCGGTGATCACCAGGCCCAGCCGGGACTGCACCGGGAACGCGTTCCTGTGCGAGGACGTGCTGGCCGCCGAGGGCGTGACCGACTTCGACCGGTACGCCTACCAGCCCGGCACCGAGCCGGCCGTCGACCTGTTCGTCGACCACGCCTGAGCGTCAGTGCGGCGTTTAGTGCGCGGCGGGCGGCGTCGGCGGGCGGCTCGGGTGGTTCGCCAGGCGTGATCGAGCGTCCGCACCCTGCCTGCCATCCGGCATTCCGGACACTGGCCATGATTGTGGACAGCTACCGTCGCTATGGCAGCGGTTTCGGTCCACGATCACGAAACGGCGCGAGCCGAAGGGGTTTTCGGCTGGCGGGCTCCCTCCATAAGAAGCGCTGATCGGTGCGTGATGTAGTTCACGCTCGTTGGGTCAAGCCTTTGCGGACGCACCGCCGTAGTTACTTCGTCTAGCAACTACTGAGGGCGGCTGCGCCACGCAATCCGGTGCCGCACACATCGCCGCCCGGGAGGAAACGATGAAGATGATCCGCTCACTACTGGCCCGGATGCCGATGCCGGTCAAGCTGGCTATCCCGCTGGGCGCGGCGCTGCTGGCCACGGCGTGCAGCAGCGCCGCAACCACCTCCTCGCCCAGCTCGGCCCCGGCCGCGGGGAACCCGGCCAGCGCGTCGACCACCGGGACGGTGATCAGCACCCAGGCCGGCTCGGCGGGGGCGTTCCTGACCGCTGGATCGGGGCGCGCGGTGTACCTGTGGGCCGCGGACGGCATGAACATGTCCGCGTGCTCGGGCGCGTGCGCGGCGGCCTGGCCTCCGGTGCCGGCGACCGGCACGCTCACCGCCACCGGCGGCGCGAAGACGAGCGACCTGGGCACGATCACCCGGTCCGACGGCACCAAGCAGGTGACCTACGACGGGCATCCGCTGTACTACTTCGTCGGTGACTCCGCCGCCGGGCAGACCAACGGCCAGGGCAGCGACAACTTCGGCGCGAAGTGGTGGCTGGTGGCCTCCTCGGGGGCAAAGATCACCGCTTCCTCCGACACCGCGGCCAGCTAACAGGAGAAATCAGACATGAACCGCACGTCTACCATGCCCCGGCCTCCGGCCACCGCCCAGCGAGAGAGCTTCCCGCGCCGCTCCGCCCGGCTGCTGCTGCGCGGGCCGGCCAGCCTGACCGCGCCGGCCGCCGCTGGGCGGGCGCGGCGCTGGCCGTCGGCACCGCCGCCGGGCTGCTGCTGAGCGCGAGCGTCGGCCTGTTCGGCTACACCGAGAGCCTGGCGGTTCCGTCGGCCCAGACGTCCCTGGTCGTGGAGTTCACGGGCGCGGCGGTGCTCGCGGCCGCGGCGGCCATCGTCCTGGCCGCCCCGCTGCCGCGGCGCCGCTCGTAACTCGTAACGCGTGGCCCGCGGGGCAATCCTTTTGCGCCGCCCGCCCGTATATAGGAGTGTGCAGAAGATGGGAACCGCGGCCGACGGGCTGCCGGACGAAACACTGCTGGCCGGCCTGGGCGCGGGCGACGCCGACCTGGCGCTCGCCTTCGTGCGGCGCTTTCAGCGGATCGTGTTCGGCGTCGCGGTGGGCGTCATCCGCGACCCGGCCGCGGCCGAGGACGTCGCCCAGCAGGCGTTCGAGCAGGCCTGGCGGCACGCGCAGATGTACGACTCGCGACGCGGTTCGGTCCGGGCCTGGCTGACGACGATCGCGCGCAATCTGGCCGTTGACGTGCTCCGGGCGCGCACCTCGGCACCGGTGGACCCGGACGACCTGCCTGCGCTGCTCACCGCGGTGACCGAGACCCCGGAACGGGTCGCGGTCGCCAACGACCGGGCCGCCGGGCTGCGCCGCGAGCTCGGCCGCCTGCCGGCGCCGCAGGCTCGCGCCGTGGCGATGGCCGGGATCTACGGCATGACGGCCCGGCAGATCGCCGACGCGGAAAGCGTGCCGCTGGGCACCGCGAAAACCCGGATCAGGGACGGCATGCAGAAACTGCGCGCCGCTTATCTCCCGGAGCAGGTGGACGATGAGTGAGGTGAACGAGATGGGCTGCGCCGAGTTCGCCGACGCCGCCGCCGAGCTGGCCCTCGGCGTCCTGACCGGACGCGAGCGCGCGCAGGCGCTCGCGCACCTCGACCAGTGCGAGGCGTGCCGCGAGAACGTCCGCCAGCTCACGGTGACGGGCGAGGAACTGGTGGGGCTGCTGCCGGCCATCGAGCCGCCGGCGGGCTTCGAGACCCGGGTGATGGAACGGCTCGGCCTCGGCGCTCCGGCCCCGGGCCTGGCCCCGGCCCCGGGCTCGGCACCGGGCCCGGCCCGGTGGCTCAGCCCGGCGCGCCGGTTCCGCCTGAAGCTAGCCGGCTGGATCGGCCGCGGCGGGGTGAGCTATCCCCGCCGGATGCTGGCCACCGCGGCCGTCGCGGCGGCGGTCATCGTGGCCGGCCTGGGCGGCTGGGGCCTGCACGCCGCCACCTCGTCCCCGGCCGCATCGCCGCTGAGCTCCGCCGCGTTTCTGACCGCCAGCCACCAGATGGCGGGCAAGGTCTACTTCTACAACGGCGATCACCGGTGGCTGTACATGTCGGTGGACATCGGCTCCGCCGGCAACGACACGGTGATCTGCCAGGTGGAGGGGCCGGACGGGCGGCTGACCACGGTCGGGTCGTTCCGGCTGAGCGGCGGCTACGGCAACTGGGGCAGCCCCGACCCGGTAACCAGCGGCCCGCTCACCGGCGCCCGGCTGGTCACCACTACCGGCACGGTCCTGGCCACGGCCACCTTCGCTGCGTAACCCGGAGTCGAAGCATCCCGGCGCCGCCTGCGGGAGACCGGAGGCAGGATGACGCGGAAGTGAGGCCTCGCGGTTGCCCAGGTACGGCTCCCCGATCATCAGCTCCCGCTGCTGCTGGCCCGCGGTGACGATCAGGGGGGTGTTTCCGTGCCAGGCCGCGACCAGGTTCCCCATGTCGTTGTCCACGCCCGCCGAGGAGTGCAGGTTGACCAGGGCCGGGCGCCGGGTGACCTGGGCGAAGGCGTCGGCCATGGCGATGGCGGAGGCCTCCTGGAGGGCCAGGATGTAGCGGAAGTCGTCGGGGTAGTCCTGCAGGAAGGTCTCTTCGGTCGAACCGGGGTTGCCGAGGACGGTGGTCAGCCCGAGGGCGCGCAGCAGATCGTAGGTCACGGTCCGGACGGTCGTCTTGTCCGTCATCTGGTCAGCTCCTCCAGCAGGAATACGAACGACTCGTAGGGGTGGCCGGTGGCCTGGCGCAGGCCCATCTCGCAGGTGCGGTTGGCGGCCCGGACGTGAGGCGTGAGCATCGTGCGCATTTGTGCTCACTGTCTCAGCGGCCGGCCGGCCGGGCATCGTACCGGGCACACGAATCCGTCCGGTTGTTCGTCCCCGGCTGACGATGTAGCCGCAGCCGGCCCCGGGAACAGCAGTAGCCGGATAATTTCCACGCCAGCTTGAGTCCGGTGACGATCTGAGGGTGGTTCGATCGTCATCTCGGTGCAGCTGTCGCGATCGGCGCGACACTGGTATGGGAGGCAACGATGCGTTACGCACTGCTGATGCACTACCGCGAGCCCGCCGAGGGCGAGATCAGCGAGGAGGCGCTCGCCGAGGCCCGGGAGGCGTTCGGGGCCTACGGCCGCGCGCTGTTCTCCGCCGGGGTGCTGCTGTCGGCCGATGTGCTCCAGCCGTCCAGCGCGACCACGTCCGTGACCCTGCGGGACGGGGGCCTGCGGGTGCAGGACGGGCCGTTCGCCGAGACGAAGGAGGCGCTGGCCGGGGTCTTCATGGTCGATGTTCCCGACCTGGACGCGGCCATCGGCTGGGCCGAGAAGTGCCCCGGCGCCCAGTGGGGGGTCATGGAGGTGCGCCCGACCGCGACCGCCTTCGTCGACGGCGCGTGGACCCGCTGACGTCCGCTGGTGAGGCAGCCAGTTCGGCGAGCGTGGCGGCGCGGGATAGTTACGGGCGGCTGCTCGCCCTGCTGGCGGCCACCACGAGTGACCTGGCCGCGGCGGAGGACGCGCTGGCCGACGCGTTCGAGCGGGCGCTGCGGACCTGGCCGGCGCAGGGAGTGCCGGCCAGCCCGGACGCGTGGCTGCTGACCGTGGCGCGCAACCGGCTGCGCGACGAGTGGAAGTCCGCGCGGGTACAGCGGAGCGTCCCGCTCGAGCCCGGCCCGGACGCGCTCCCGCCTGGCCGGGAGGCGCTCGCGCCTGGCCGGGACGCGCTCGCGCCTGGCTGGGACGCGCTGGCCCACATCGAGGACATCGACGTCGACGCGATCCCGGACCGGCGCCTCGAGCTGATGCTGGTGTGCGCGCACCCGGCGATCGACCGGGTGATGCGCACGCCGCTGATGCTCAACACGGTGCTCGGGTTCACCGCCGAGCAGGTCGGGCGGGCCTTCTCGCTGCCGCCGTCGGCCATGGCGAACCGCCTGGTCCGGGCCAAGAAGCGGATCAAGGCGGCCGGCATCCCGTTCCGCATCCCGGACCGGGCCGACCTCCCGGCGCGGATGGCCTCGGTGCTGGAGGCGGTGTACGGCGCCTACGTCATCGACTGGGCGACCGGGCCGCAGGCCCGTCAGCTGCCCTCGGAGGCGCTGCACCTGGCCGAGGTGCTCGCCACGCTGGTCCCCGGCGATCCGGAGGTCCGCGGGCTCGCGGCGCTGATCGAGCTCTCCGCGGCCCGCGCGGCGGCCCGGGTCGGCGCGGACGGGCGTTTCGTCCCGCTCGCCGAGCAGGATCCGTCCCGGTGGGACGCGCGGCAGATCGGCCGGGCCCACAAGCACCTGCGGGCCGCGCACGCGCACGGTCAGCTGGGCCGGTTCCAGCTCGAGGCCGCGATCCAGGCCGTGCACTGCGCCCGGGAGCCCGGCGGCACGACGGACTGGCCGACGCTGCTCAGCCTGCACCGCATCCTGCAATCGGTCGCGCCCTCGCTCGGCAGCGGCGTCGCCCTGGCCGCCGTCACGGCCGAGGTCGACGGGCCCGCGGCGGGACTGGCCGTGCTCGACGCGCTGCTGGCCGAGGCCGGTGAGCACGCTCGCCTGTTCCAGCCGGCCAAGGCCACCCGCGCCCACCTGCTGGACCGGCTCGGCCGGACGCAGGAGGCGGTCGCGGCCTACGACAGCGCGATCAGCCTGACCCACGACCCCGCCGAACGCCAGTACCTGCAGACCCGCCGGGACCGCGCCGCCAGGTCCTAGGCGGGTGCTTGCTCGCGAAGCCTGCCGGGGAGCGCCGGGGTCGCGGCAACTACGTCGTTGTGGCAACGTCGTAGTCGGGACTCAATGGCAGGAAGTTAAGAGGGATGTGCCGGGTGGTGTAAGTGTTTGCGCGGGGCCCGGCGTGCCTGCGGTAGATGTGACGGAGCTCCCGCTAG
>Ga0209168_10002081_pt1 | contig 14875 bp, 13 predicted proteins | sample Coa_R1_FD_187156 | JGI IMG/M metagenome (GOLD analysis project Ga0209168, IMG submission 187156) | Surface soil microbial communities from Centralia Pennsylvania, which are recovering from an underground coalmine fire - Coalmine... | ecosystem: Environmental > Terrestrial > Soil > Unclassified ... | reverse complement strand
CGCTTCCTGGCTCGTAATTGAACCCTACGTACTATTTGTTTTGGTGCGGATTGAGATTATCATCTGCTTAAGTTTACGGTTTAGCGTTCATTTTTATGGCAGGAGGCATGGCCGTTTTCACTGTTTAACACTGGCTGAGCTAGGGCTCATAAGTTCAACAAATTCGAAGCAATTGGGCGAGGAGAGAACTACTCTTTCTCGCTCTTTGTATTTCTTGAGGACAAAAGAGGAGCAACATGGATCAGAACAAGCGTCATTTAGGGGTGAATGTTGGGGAGCCAGTCATCGCGATTGCGGCTGACAGGGTGCCCATTCAAGTCGCAGAACCGCAGAACGCACCGTTCAGAAGTGCCACGGTCAAAGTTGAAGTTGAGTGCAAGAAGTGCGGTCGCAAGTTTGAAATCGACTTCTTCCCCTTCGCTCCACATCCGTTTCTGGTACTAACCAAAGGCGCTGAGCTGAAGCCCTACCTGCGGGACATTCTGACTGAGGAATTCGGCCCGTTTCCCGACCTCATCCCATGTGAACCACCCAGCTCCGTAGAATCATGCTCCGCATGTCCCCGTCATTGCGCTCCACCTCAGGAGGGCGACACGTTCAAGAAGCGGCAGTATCGAGGAAAATTCAAGACCATCGGTCGCGAAAGAGTTAAAGGTTCTCCGTTCCCCGAGGATGATCCTGATAGCACTCATGACAGAGCGGATCACAAGTTGACGGTCGCCCACCTCAATAGCCGCTACGGGAAAGGAATCGACGATGCCAACAAGCAGTCGGCAATCAAGGAATGGCTTTTTGAACCAGAGCAATTGGAGCACGCAAAGAAGGTTCTCGACGGTTTGAGTCTCCGGGAAATTGAAAAGAACTGGGGAATCCGTAGAATGACGGCATGCCGTGGCAAGGAAAAGATTCAACTCTTGGCAAATGCGGGCAACGCTCTCGGCCAGGAGTGAATCAGCGAAGACTCAGTGAGAAGCGTGGGACAGTTTGTACAGAAATTTATTCCCCATAGTATCAGCACCTTACAGTATTTTCGGCCCGAATTTACTGCTTAAAATGGCCGCCGCCAACCCAATAGTAGGGGGTGAATTGAATGTAGAACGAATTAGATGTCCTTGATCTCACCGAAAGCCCACCTACAAAGGGTCCGTAATCCGTCTCACAAACGGTGGATTTTCCATCGTGCCGTCTTTCTGCGTCAGCCCCTTAAAAAAGACTAGGTACGGGTGTGTCTGAAAGGTCGAGCTTGCTCACGCCCTGGATTATCAAGGGCGATCCAAGCCAGTTTAGCCCCGCCCATTGCGACGGATTTTTTCAAACGCTGTAGATGTCTACAAACCAATGGAGGCAATACCAGTATGTCAACTTTGAATGAAGCAGTTTTGCAGGCCCTTACGATACCTCAGATCAAGCAGCAACTCGTGGATCAACCGCAGAATTATGTTGTTGAAGGCTTTTTGCCAGCCAATGACATAAGCGTTGTTGTAGGCGATTCGGGACGGGGAAAAACTCCCCTCGCGTATCAACTCGGAATTTGTATCGCCGCTGGTGCCCCTTTCCTTGGGATGCGGACGAATCAAACCCGCGTTCTCTATCTAGATTTAGAAAACGGACGTGCCAAACGCCCACCTCTGGCGGAGGATATTTGCAAACTCGTGGAGCTTGCGTCTGTGCCAGAGGATTTCCTTGTTGTTGAAGAAAGTTGCAATTTGAGCGACGTTGCGGGCGCAGTGAAGTATTACACACCCGGAATCGTTTTGGCCGACACACTACGTGCGCTCGAACCAACAGCGGAGGACAGTAACTCGAACATGGGGAGATTTCTAAAGACCACACGAGCAATCGCGCAAGAAAACAACTGCGCCGTGTTGTATTTGCACCATATCAACAAGCCACGCGAAAACGATCCCATCAAAGGCTCGCTTGCCGACAATCAAGTTATGTATTGGCTGAATAAGGCCTCGGGCGCTCGTGCGCTTATAAACCTCTCCAATAGTCGGATAGCCATCGACACAGCAGAGAACGGCTCTGTGAAAAATGCCGCACTCGTAATGAAGTGGTTTGTAAAGCTTGAAGGTGAAAGCGAGAACGTCTACATCGAGCGTGTTATCGGTGAAGACGGCGGTCCGATCGGATACCGACGTATAACCGGAATCGCGCTACTTGGGAACATGGAGCAGCAGACCGCATTCGCCAAACTCCCAGCCCGGTTCACCTTCAAGGAAGCAATGCGGATATACAACAAGACTGACAAGCCAACCCGCGAGTGGCTCCTGAAGTGTATAGGCGCGGGTGTCCTGCGGCAGGTAGAAAAAAGAGGCGTATACGAGCGGTTAGACGCTTCGTGCGGGGGGAAAATCGTGCAGTAGAGATGATAAATCTATATATATCATATACCTACTACTTTCCTTTCCTACGGAAGTTCCGGGAAGTGAGGGAAGTAATCCTTCCCCGTACTTCCCTGATCGAGGGAAGAACCATCCCTTTGAATATGCAAGACTTAGTTAATAAATACAGCTAAAGGCCCAGCGCACGGCGATAGATCGGAATAAGAGAATGCTCCGAAAACGCTCCTCCAGATAGCTCCTGAATTTCGAGGTCCTGTAATGAGCGTCGCTTCACCGAAATAGCCTCATTCCCCTCCACCTAGCAGTCGGTCTCCAAACCACAAAGGGTCAGAACAGAGAGACAGGTGTGTCTTCACAAGACGTTCGTTCAGAAGTGGCATCGCCGCAGTGTGTTAGTATCTCGCCCGCGACACCGAATCGGAAAGGTAGAAGCATGAGCCGCCGATACGGTCAATCAGGCTATGTAGTCAGGAAAGGCAATATGTGGCATGGGCGCTACTACGTTGACCTTCAGGAGAGACGTAAACGAGTGTCTGTGCCGCTCGGTCCAATAGAACAATACACCAAACCAGAAGCCAAGCGGAAACTGCGCGAATTGCTAGAGCAATCGGGCGTCAATACCGAAGCGCATTTGCTCCACGCGATCAAGGCAAGCCGAACTTTCGAGCAGGAATCCGCGTGGTGGAGGCAGAACAAGCTTTCACTATTCAAGCCGTCTTGTCAGGAAACGATGGGCAGCCATATCGACAAGTATCTTGTACCCAGATTCAGCGAACTTTCGATTGATGCAGTGGATGAAAGACGAGTGCAAGAGTTCATTGCTGATCTCAACCGCACGGAACTAGCTCCGAAGTCCATACGCAACATCGTTGGTGTGCTGAAACTTATCCTCGGAAAAAGCCGCTGGAAAGATTGGAACTTGGTCCTTCCAGAAATCCCTGAAAGAGAACAACGGTACTTCACCGAGGATGAGATGCGGAAAATCATCAATTTCGTCACTGGGCAGTGGCGTCCTCTATTTGCAACGATGGCCGGAACTGGTCTTCGCTGTGGCGAAGTATTCGGGCTGCACGTTGAAGACCTGGACTTGTCATCCTGCCGAATCTCTGTTCGACGCAGTATCTGGCACGGACAGGAAGTCACGGTTAAATCTAAGAGCGGAAACAGAACCGTGAATATAGAACCTGCTCTTGCTGAAATGCTGCGGGAGCATTTGAGCGGCAGAATAACAGGGCGAGTTTTCCAGACTAGAAACGGCACTCCATTTTCAAAGGACCACGCTCGGAGAAAGCTGGTGTCCGTCTTAGACAAGCTCGGTTTGAAACGAGGTGGACTCCATGCATTTCGTCATGGCAGGGTATCTGTCCTTCAGGAAAACGGTGTACCTGGGGATTTGGTGAAAGAGTGGATTGGACATTCCAGTTTGCGAGCAACATCCCGCTATACGCACATAAGTCCCGAATTTCGTGAGCGAGTAGCGGCACAAGTGGGACTATTTACTCCGATGTTGGACCCAAATGGACCCAATTTGCAGGAAAAGAAGTAGCGTAAGCTATTGAAAAAAATGGTCGGGGCGAGTGGATTTGAACCACCGGCCTCCTGGTCCCGAACCAGGCGCGCTAGCCAGGCTGCGCTACGCCCCGACAGGCAGGCACCCAAGCACGATAAAACAGCCCAGGTGGAATCATCAGAATAGCATAGCTCGATGTCACCACCTAGAGTCCGGCAAAAAAACTCACTAGAATCTCGCGTTCGCGATTACTCCAAAAGTGCGGCGGCCTCGCCGTGCGTCAGTTGCGACGCATCGGAGCGGCTGATAGAATCGCTGAGCGGAAGTCAGCGCCAACCCGATTGATCGAAGCGAGCCGCCCGGATGGATCGCACGCGGACTATTTCGAGCATAATCGAGTGAGCCTCAAGAGAGCCCGCGCTTGGACCTGGGCATCAGCAGCACTCCCGCCAGCCACGGAGGAAACGCTTGGCCAAATACGATCTCGTCATTATCGGCAGTGGTCCCGGGGGATATAACACCGCCATCCGGGCCGCCCAGTGGGGTTTAAAAACATTAGTTGTTGAAAAGGATGGCTACCTGGGCGGCACTTGCCTGCATGTTGGCTGCATACCCACGAAAGTCCTGCTGCACCACGCGGAAATTTACGACAACTTCAAGAACGCCAAGGAATTCGGCATCGACGTCAAGGAATTTTCGCTGAACTGGCCGGCCACCTTGGCGCGCAAGGAAAAAATCGTCAACAAGCATGCCAAGGGCATCGAATTCCTTTTTCGCAAGAACAAGGTGGAATCGATGCAGGGCTGGGGCCGCTGGGCGGGTCCCGGACGCGTGAGCGTGGAGAACGGCGGCAAGACGACAGAAGTCGAAGCGACCCATATTATGTTCGCCACGGGGTCGGCGGCACGATCGCTGCCGGGCGTCGAAATTGACGGCAAGATAGTGCTGAGCAACATCGAAATTCTGCAGCTGCCTGCCGTGCCAAAAACGCTGGTGATCGTGGGAGCCGGGGCCGTGGGCGTTGAGTTTGCCTCCATTTTCAATTCCTTCGGGACGCAGGTGACGGTGCTCGAAATGTTGCCGCGCGTTACTCCTCTCGAGGACGAAGAGATTTCGGCCGAACTCGAAAAGGCTCTGAAGAAAAAGGGCATTCAAATTTTCACCGAAGCGAAAGTCGAGTCGGTAAAAACGGATGGCAAAGGCGCGAGCGTCTCGTTCAAGGACAAAGCTGGAAAAGTGCAAACGCTCGCGGCTGAGCGCGTGCTCATGGCCGTGGGGCGCGTGCCGAAGACGGAAAATCTAGGACTTGAAAAATCCAAAGCCAAACTCGAGCGCGGTTTCATTCACACAGGCCCGTACATGGAGACCGCCGAGCCGCATCTTTATGCCATCGGCGACATCGTCGCCGGAATGCCGCAACTGGCGCATGCCGCGTCCATGGAGGGCATCACTTGCGTAGCGAAAATCACGGGCAAGCAGATGCCGCCGATTGAGAAAACGCGCATTCCAAATGCAACCTACTGCGAGCCGCAGGTCGCCTCCATTGGGTTGACCGAACGCGCGGCACGTGAGGCGGGCTTCGCCGTAAAAACCGGAAAATTCCCGTTCCTGGGAAACAGCAAGGCCACCATCCTGGGCCACCATGAAGGATTCATCAAGGTCGTGAGCGACGAAAAATACGGCGAAATTCTTGGCGTGCACATTATCGGGCCGTTCGCCACAGAAGTCATTTCCGAGGCAGTCTCGGCGCTGCAACTGGAAGCGACCGTGGATGACTTGATGTCGACTGTGCACGCGCATCCGACGGTTTGGGAGGCCATGTCCGACGCGGTGGCGGCGGTGCGCGGACTGTCGATCAACGCGTAAACGGCGTTGGAAGTCGAGAGTCTAAAATTAAAAGTCCGGAGAAGCGTCCGATACCACCGCGCCCAAGAAGGAGCCCAGTCATGAAGGAAACTCCTCAGGAATATATCAAGCGGATGCTCGGGAACGCGGAAGGTCTGGACCCCCTGAAAGTGGAGGCCGGAACAGCAAAAAAACTGGAACGTCTGGTCAAGGGAGTGCCCTCATCGAAGTTGCGCAAGCGGCCCGCTCCGGAGAAATGGTCCGTGTCCGAGATCCTCGCGCATCTGGCCGACTCGGAATTGGTCAGGGGCTGGCGGATGCGGCAAATTCTGGGCGCGCCGGGTACAGCGATTCAGGCCTTCGATCAGGACGATTGGGCGACCTCCGGGCATTACGACAAGCGCGATCCGCGAAAATCACTGGAGATGTTCCGCGTGCTTCGTGAGGCCAATATCGCCTTGTTGAAATCTCTCGCACCGGGACAGTGGAAACACCACGGAATGCATGCCGAGCGGGGCCAGGAGAGTATCGAGCACATCGTCCGGTTGAACGCTGGACACGATATTAACCATACGAAACAGATTGAGCGGATTCTCGGGAAAAATTCCAGAGAAGAGTTAAGAGTTGACAGTCGAGAGTTGAAAGTTAAGCGCGGCCGATAAATTTCGAAAAATGAAAACAGGATTCATCGTCGATCTTGGCCTCGTCGAATATGGGGTCGCGTGGGAATTGCAGCGGCGCATCGTAGCCGCCCGCAAAGCCGGCGCCGTGCCGGACGTGCTGTTGCTGTGCCAGCATCCGCACGTGATCACGCTCGGCCGCAACGGGGAGCTCGGGAATCTGCGAGCCTCGGATCATGTGCTGCGTCAGATGAATGTGTCGTTTTTTGAAACGGATCGCGGCGGCGACATCACCTATCACGGGCCGGGACAACTGGTTGGTTATCCGATCGTGAATCTCGCCGAAATCCGGCGAGACGTCGCATGGTACATGCGCAACCTCGAAGAAGCGATGATTCGTGCCACGTCTGAATTTGGCATCGCGTCGCGTCGGGTCAATGGCCGCACCGGCGTGTGGGTCGATGTTCCTGCCGCAGAAGGCGGCGAAGAAAAACTGGCGGCTATCGGCGTGCATTTGAGCCGGTGGGTTACCTCGCACGGGTTTGCGTACAACGTGTCAACGGACCTGCGCTATTTCGATCTGATAGTGCCTTGCGGGATTGGGGACAAGCGCGCCACTTCGCTCGAGAAATTGCTGGGCCGCTCGGTGAAAATGGAGGAAGTCTCTCCGCGGATCGCGGCGCACCTCGGAGAGGTGCTGGGTCTCGACTTGAGGCCGGCGCAGCGCGATGATTTGGAAGTGATGCTCCGTGCATTTGAAGACCAGGCGGCTTTGGCCGCAGTCTAATACGTCGGCCTTCAGGCCGACATTGCGGATGCGAGCACCATGCCCACCTGAAGGCGGGCGCTACAGTGCGATTCGTGTTTGATGGATTGGAAAAAATGGCTTCCACTCTAACGCGCCAGCAATATCTCGAGCTGTACTACTACATGCGGCTCAATCGCGAGCTCGAGGAACAGATGGTGCGCCTGTTCCGCCAGAACAAGATTGTGGGCGGGCTGTATTCGAGTTTTGGCCAGGAAGCGATTTCGGTGGGCACGGCGTATGCGCTCGGACCGGGCGACTGGATCGCGCCCATGATCCGCAATATTGGAGCGCTGCTGGTGCGCGGATTCAAGCCGCGCGACATTTTGACGCAACACATGGCGCGGTACACTTCACCGACTTTGGGCAAGGACGGCACCAGCCACTTTGGCGACCTGAAAGCGCGGCACGTGGTCTCGCCAATTTCCATGCTGGGCGACCTGATCCCGGTGATGACGGGAATCGCGATGGCGGGGCGCTACCTGGGCCAGAAAATCGTGACCGTGACCTGGATTGGCGACGGTGGAACGTCCACCGGAGTATTTCACGAAGGATTGAATCTGGCTGCAGTGCAGAAGGCGCCACTGGTGCTGATCGTGGAAAATAATCAGTGGGCCTATTCGACACCGGTCGAGCGCCAGGTCCCGCTGAAGGATCTGGCCGACCGCGCGAAAGCCTATGGCATTGAGAGCGCCATCGTGGACGGCAATGATGCCGTCGCCGTCGAACGCACGACCCGCGAAGCGGTCGCACACGCTCGCGCGGGAAACGGCCCGGTGCTGATCGAAGCCAAGACCATGCGCATGCGCGGCCACGCCCAGCACGACGCGGCCGAGTATGTCCCGAAAGAGATGTTCGAGGAGTGGAAGAGGCGCGATCCGCTGGACCGTTACGAGAAATTTCTGACTGACAATAAATTGTGGGACGCAAAAACGAAAAAGGATATCGATGCGCGCATCGCGCGTGAAATTCAGGCGGACGTCGAATTTGCCGAGAACTCGCCGTTCCCTCCGCCGGAATCGGCTGCCGAGGGCGTGTATTGCGAAGGCTGCCACACAGTAGAGGCGGAGTGGAAACGGCCGAAGGAAGAAGTGATGCCGCCGCGCTCCAGCGTAAAAGCGGAATGGCCGCGGAAAATGTTTACCGGAAACGGCTCGCAGCCCTTGCCGGAAAAAACTGCTCCGGCGAAATCGAAATCCGTGAAGAAATCCGCGCGAGTGCCGGTGCGCGCCAAGGCGGGACGCTAGACATGCCCGAGACGACCTATCTCGAAGCCATTCGTCAGGGGCTCGGTGAAGAAATGCAGCGCGATCCGGCCGTCGTGCTGATCGGCGAAGATATTGGCGTCTATGGCGGCGCGTTCAAGGCGACCGAGGGGCTGCTCGAAAGATTCGGCTGGGAGCGTGTGATCGAAACGCCGATCAGCGAGTCGGCCATTGTGGGCGCGGCGGTGGGCATGAGTTACGCGGGATTGCGGCCGGTGGCGGAAATGCAATTCATCGACTTCATCGCCTGCGGCTTCAACCAGATCACCAATTTCGCGGCCAAATCGCACTACCGCTGGAGCGCGCCGGTACCCATGGTGCTGCGCGGTCCTTGCGGAGGCGGCGTGCACGGCGGGCCATTTCATTCGGCAAACCCGGAAATGTATTTCGTGCATACGCCGGGCCTGAAAGTGGTTTGCCCGGCGACGGCCTATGACGCCAAAGGCTTGCTCAAATCGGCCATCCGCGACAACAATCCAGTGCTGTTTTTTGAGCATAAATTTCTGTACCGGCGGGTCAAGGAAAATTTGCCGGAGAGCGATTTCACGGTGCCGCTCGGAAAAGCAGTGGTACGGCGCGAAGGGCGCGACTTGACGATCGTAAGCTACGCGGCCATGCTGCATGCTTCTCTTGAAGCCGCGGCGGAGCTGGAGAAAGAAGGCATCGACGCCGAAGTCATAGACTTGCGCACGCTGCTGCCGCTGGACCGCGAAACGATCCTTGCTTCTGTCCGCAAGACCAACAAGCTGCTCGTGGTGCACGAAGACACACGCACCGGCGGAATCGCCGGAGAAATTGCAGCCGTAGTGACGGAAAGCGCCTTCGAGGATCTAGATGGGCCGATACGCCGGGTCACCTCGCTCGATACGCCGGTACCCTACGCACCGCAGCTCGAGGAATTCTTTATGCCCAACGCGGCAAAGGTTGTTGCCGAGGCCCGGGAACTGGCACACTATTGAGAATGTAATTTGTGAATCGTGACTCGTGATTCGTGAAATGCAGCTCCCAAGTGAATTTGAGAGCGGTTGGAACTGTTTTCGGTGAGGTAACTCAAAAAGGATGGTTTTCACCGGTCGCCAGTTATCAGTTCACGAATTACGAGTCACGAATCACGATTTTTTCGCTTCACGATCGATCATCTGAACGAAAGAGGAAAGCCATGGCCGTCGACGTCATCATGCCCCAAATGGGCGAAAGCATCTTTGAAGGAACTATCACCAAGTGGCTCAAAAAGCCGGGCGACCGCATCGAGCGCGATGAGCCGCTGTTTGAAATCTCTACGGACAAGGTGGATGCGGAGATTCCGGCCCCTTCGGCCGGCGTCCTGAAGGAAATCAAGGTCACCGAAGGGCAGACCGTGCCGATTCAGACCGTGGTCGCTGTAATTGACGCAGGCGGTGCGGTAAGTCCGGAAACCGCAGCGCCCGCCGCTGCAGCTGCTCCGGCTCCGGCACCCGCCAGCACGCCTGCTCCGGCGGCACAAAAATCTCCAGCGCCCAAGGCCGCCGCTCCGGCGCCGGCTCCTGCGGCTGCAGCGCCTGCTCCGGCGGCTTCGGCGCCGTCAACTGCACCGAGCATGGCTCCAAGTGCCGCTCCGGCTGGACGCGGCAACGGTAAGGAGATTCGCAGCTCTCCACTCGTGCGGCGTCTCGCAAAAGAGAATAACGTTGATCTGACGGGCCTGGAAGGAAGCGGCGCCGGTGGACGCATCAGCAAGAAGGATATTCTTGCGGCGCTCGAATCGGGCAGCGCGAAGCCTTCGGCCCCCGCAGCTCCGACGCCACAATCAGCCCCGGCACCTTACGCAGCCGCTCAGGCGGCATCAGCACACGCAAGTTCTGTTCCGGCGGGTCCCGGTGCCCGGGTCGTGCACCCCGTCCTGGAAAATGCCGTTCCGCGCGAACGAATTTATTTTGGGAACTTCGAAGCGCAGCCCATGAGCACGATGCGCCAGCGGATCGCCGAGCACATGGTGGCGTCCAAGCGCGTTTCGCCTCACGTGTATTCGATCGATGAGGCCGACATGACGCGCATCGCCAAAATCCGTGAACGTTCGAAGGCGGCTTTCGAAGCCAAATACGGCACCAAGCTGACCTACATGCCGTTTTTCGTGCGCGCTTGCGTCGAAGGCTTGCGCGCATTTCCGACCGTCAACGCCTCGGCCGACGGAACCACCATGGTGCTGCACCGGGAAATCAACGTGGGCATCGCCGTGGCTCTCGATTGGGGATTGATCGTGCCGGTACTGAAGAATTCCGAGGAGAAAAATTTTCTGGGACTGGCTCGCGGCATCAACGATCTCGCCGAGCGGGCCCGCGCAAAAAAACTCAAGCCCGAAGAGGTACAGGAAGGAACGTTCTCGATTACCAATCCCGGCATTTATGGCGGCCTGATGGGGCTTCCGGTCATCAACCAGCCAAACGTCGCGATCCTGGGAATCGGCGCCATTCAAAAGCGCCCCATGGTCATCGACGACGCTATCGCCGTGCGCTCCATGGTGTATCTAACCTTGTCGTATGACCACCGCGTCGTGGACGGCGCGATCGCGCACCAGTTTGTCGCCAAAGTGAAGCAGTATCTGGAATCGTGGAGCGAGGAAATTCTGTGAGGAGTGATTCGTGACCGGTGACTCGTGACTGGTGACTCGTGACCGGGTGAACATCCCCAGTTGCGTCACTTGTCACCACACTAGAAGCCGTCTAATAAATGGCCAGCCTCCAAACTCGATAGGACTTCAGGGGCTAAAGAGTCTGTGTAAGAACTACGGAATACTTGTGGGTCGTGGCTTTAGCCACGACATAAACGCTGTAAAATCAGTGCGACTTTAGCCCCTGAAGTTCCGGTTTTGCAGTTCTCACACAGACTCTAAAGCCCTTGTTTTTCGAGCCTATGAATGTCGCGGCTGAAGCCGCGACCACCATTTATGAGATACGTTGATAGGTTCTAGGCACGAACGAGCCGCCGCACTTCACAAATCACGATTCACGAATCACGTCCTCCCAGCGGCAGCACCAGTCACCCGGCTTTGAGAGCCGGCGCCACCTCATGGGCCCACTTGCGCAGACCGGCGAGCGGGACGACGCGAATCCCTTTGTCGGCGAGCACGGCCGTAATGAACCTGTCGCGCTCGCTCGATCTCGCGGGCTCGCGTTCCGTGACGGCCAGGAACTCCGCGTGGTCGACGCGTCCGCGAATGGCCTCCGCGGTAAAGGCCAGCAATTTGGCCTGGCCGGGATCGCGCCCGAGCGCTACCGAATGCACGAAGCCGCGCGTGCCGTTGCGCCGGTAGGAAAAATCGATGCGCATGGGATCGCCGGGATAAGTGAACTCGGCAACGCGCACGCCGCGGTCCATCAGGCGCAGGATTTTTTCGCTGCGAAAATAATCAGCAGCCTGCGCGCGCAAATCGCTGCGCGTGCGTATTTCCATCAGGCCGCGCCGGCTCTCGCGAAGCGGCTCCACCTGCTCGCGGAAAATACGCTCAAGGGCAGCGTCGGGATCGCCGGCCAGCACGCCTTTGCGCGGGGACAGTTGCAAGGCAGTGGAAAGAGTCTCGTCGAATTTTTCAAGGATGGCCGCGGAGTCCATTTCGCGGCCGGCAAACTGGCGGTCAAATTCCGCAGGAAGCCGCAGCAGCAATTCCTCATCGGCGGCCGGATGCAGGCGCCTGAGGCGCGCGAAGTCCGCGGCTTCCTCAAGCCAGCGCTGGCGCACGCGCCCCGTGGAGGGATCGAAAAATAACACGCCGATATTCACCCACTCGTCGCGGATGAGGTTGGGCTGGTAGCGCACCACGTGATAGGCGCAGGGTTGCAGGGTTTCCTCAGACATGTCGCACCTTCCAGTTCGGAAAAGGATCGCGGCCCGAATTACGGGCCAGGTGAATCAGTTCACGCACGCGTTTGCGGCGCGCGTAAAGTTTATCCAGGAGGCGCGCGAGCGCGTCCCAGTCGTCCTGATACCACTCCGGCGGAATTCGCTCGGCCTCTTCGCCCAGCATCGCTTCCGTGATCCGCTTCTCCAGCCGTTCGAGCCAGGGCTCAAACGCATCCATGCCCGCAACGTTTTCATACACACGCTGCCGCGCGTACAGCCCGCGCAGCGGAGCATCCGGAAAATCCCACTCCCCGGCATTGAAGCAGAATCCATGATCAATCATCATGGCAGTATACTGACTGGTATATGCGGCCGCCCCGGGATTTTGATTTAAAACTGGAGCGGCCGCCGGTGCGGTTTCGGCGGCAATGCCCTGGGCGTATTCCGGACCGGCGCCGTCTCCAGATTCCCGAAAAAAAATCGCCTGCCGCCCGTTGGTGTTGCAGGTCCATTTATCGAAGACGAACACACCGAGAAAGTCCGGCAGATTTCGTACCGCGCAGAGCTGCTCGTCGGGCAGAAAATCGTGAACCGTCATCCGTGCCGGATGCCCGGGGAACTGCGAACCAAACTGTTTGCCCGCCGAGCAAGGAATGCGCCTCATGCCCAGTTGCATCACGAGTTCCGAAGTGTAGGCAATCAACTCCGGCCGCACCTCGACCACTTCCACTTGCGGCACGCAAAGCCCCAGCCGCGCCGCTAGACGTGTTGCGAGCATTTCATTCGCCAGAATCCTTAAATGTTGCGGATTATTTTGGAATTTGACGATGTAATAGCCATCATCATCGCAGCGCATCAGATGCGATTGTGCGCCGCCTCTCATGCGCCGCACATGCTCGACAGCCAGCCTCATGGCGTCATGCTAGCCAGCCAAGGCCAGCTCAGCAAGCGGATTGTTCCGCTTCGAAACATGCTGTGTACTGCGTGCAAAAGCCTCCGTGTTCCCTGTTCTGCATGTCGAGAGCACATCCGTATGTATAATTCGTTTCGTACAGAAAGCCGGAGTCGTCAAAATTATGCAGAAGAGCCTCGCTGCATTGCTGTGGATTTCGCTTGGGTTGGCCGCGGCTCAAACAGATCGCGCGTTGGGACTCGCGCCCGTGAGTGCTTTTCCCGAATTGCCTGCTGCTATCGCGCAAGATCTAACGAACCGCGGCTGTCGCATCCCGCAAATCAAGGATGTACCAGAGCGGCACAACGTCATCCGAGGCGAGTTTAAAAAACCGGGCCAGCGCGATTGGGCGGTGCTCTGTTTGCAAGGAAGTTCTTCCATCATTTTTGTTTACTGGAATGGTTCGGCGCAGTCTCCCGCGCAGCTGGCGCATTTGGACGAGACCATCACTCCATCTAAACGCGGCTATTTCCGCATCCTCCATGTGGCCGACAAGAAATTCATTCGAAGTCACCATGACGCTAACCCTACCGAAATGGAGCCTTTGCCAAAAGTCCTGGATCATGACGGGATCGATGACGGCATTTTCGAAAAAGGATCGTCGATTCACTACTTCGATAACGGAAAGTGGCTCACGCTGGCGGGCTCTGACTAGACTCGGGGAATACTTCGCGCGGAATCCGGCTGCGGCGCGTCACCCGTAAATGAAGTGATTCGTCTTTGGGAGCGAGGGGCGTTCAAAATCGCGGTAGAGGCGGCCACTCGACCGGACCGTGGGCCGCCCCGCCCGCAAAATAAACTACTCTTCCTCGAATGAGGATCAAGCTGCATCTGTTTTCTGCTCCCAACGGGAAGCCGATGGTTAGCGCCTTTTGCCGCGCTTCGCACCCTTTTTCCCGGCTGCTTTCTTTTTTGCTTTCTTGGGAGCGGCCTTGGCTTTTATCTTCGGCTGAGGTTTTTTCTTGGCCGATTTTTTTCCGGGCTTCGCCGCAGTTTTTTTTGCCGCCGGCTTACGCGCTCCAGGAACGGATTGCGGGGCCGCCGCAACGCCTGGGCGCTCGGAAATGACCAACTCCTCTTCGCCTTCCTCTTCTATGATCTCTTCCGGATCACCGCCGAGTTCTTCCTCTTCTTCGAAATGGACAAACTCGTTGTCGTCACCGGGTGCTTCTTTTTCGTAGGTCATCCCACTTCTCCCTTCAGTCTGTCGCCCTGTTTGCAATCCTGATGGCTGTTGCGGCCACTGGCGGGCTTATAAACGGAATCTCACACGTTTGTCAAGCGCCGCCACAACCGGCCCGGTTGATTCTCCACCTTGATGGGACATTTTGGCAATGGCCGCGCTAAGAAAAAAAATCCCTGCGTGTGTGGATTCTAACTGGCGCCCAAGACCGCGCATGTGCTCCTCGCGGAGCCCATGCAATACAGATCTGGGCTCTACTTTACGCTGAACGCTTCAAATTAAGCGTGGCGCCCAGCCAAATTTTGAGTGGATGAAAATCAGGCTGGAATGGCGCGATTTAGCGGGCACGAAGAATCGTCAGCGTATCCCCAACCTGCAGGGGCCGGCTGAACAGGTAGCGATTCCCGGTCTGGATGGCCTCGACGGTCGTCTGGTAGGCCCGGGCGATGGAATACAACGTCTCGCCAGCCTTCACATGATGCACGACTGCGCTCGTGCGTGACTCCATCACCGGGGAGCGGCTGGAAACCGTAC
>Ga0209168_10002076_pt1 | contig 14903 bp, 9 predicted proteins | sample Coa_R1_FD_187156 | JGI IMG/M metagenome (GOLD analysis project Ga0209168, IMG submission 187156) | Surface soil microbial communities from Centralia Pennsylvania, which are recovering from an underground coalmine fire - Coalmine... | ecosystem: Environmental > Terrestrial > Soil > Unclassified ... | reverse complement strand
GTTGACCCCGAAAGAGTTCGACTTGCTCGTGATTTTGGTGAGGGGGCACGGGCGCCTCGTATCAAAAAGTCATCTGGTCGAACAGGCATGGTCGGACGCAATGTCGGACGCTGCGATTTTTCAAGCGGTCTACCGGTTGCGCCGAACGCTCGCGCGATACGATGACGGAAACGAATACGTTGCAACTGTTCCGGGGCGCGGCTACCAATTCGTTGCACCCGTCGAGATGGAAGATGAAGCTCCGAGCAGCTACGATGTGAGCGGCCATGCCTTTGCGGCATACAGCAGAGCGATGTTCCAGTTTCATCATCGGACGAAAGCGTCGTTTTCCGCGGCAATTGCACTTTTCAGGCGCGCGATACGGCTCGACCCCCGGTTTGCCTTGGCGTACGTCGGCCTCGCGCATTCGCATTTGTGCGCGAGCATGCAAGCGTATGCGGAACAAACGTCTTCGCACGAAGAAGCACTCAATGCCTGCCGCATGGCCCTCGAGATCGACCCGCGGTGCGCCGATGCGTATGCCGTCCTCAGCGAAATCCACGCGTTTTTCGAAGCCGATATGGAAGCTGCGCAGCGGACGATCGAAACGGCGATCTCTCTGGATCGCAATTCATGGCGCGTTCGTACGGCGGCATTTTGGGCGTTTTTGACGGCGAACGACATCGACCGGGCACTCCGTCAAGTAAGCGAAGCGCTTGCATCCGACCCGTCGTCGAATCATTTCACGACGCTGCTCGGCGTCGGGCTCTACTATAAGAGGCGCTTCGACGAGGCGCACGCGCGTCTCATCGACGCGCATTTGTTCAAACCGGCCGATTCGATGGCGTTGTTTTACGACGCGTGCGCGCTCTGCTGTATGGATGATTTCGACGGAGCGAAAGAGCGTTTCGCGCAGCGAGCCTCGCTCGATAGGAATGCGCGAGTCGATGCCTTGGAAATATATATAGAAGCGCGCCGCGGAGACAGGGAAAAAGCACTTCGATTATTGGAGATTTTGTGGTCGCAGACGCCCGTGGACGACGTGGGAATCGCGTTGGCGCTTACGGCTGTCGGGCAGATCTCCGAGGCGGCCGTGCATGCGCGGGCGGCCTTGAAATCAAAGCTCATGGGCTGTTATCTCATTCGGCTCGACCCGCTGTTCGAACCGATACGCGATTACATCGCCCTGAAAATCAGCTAAGAAGCCCGCGATTACACAGGCGTTAGACGCGGTGAAGCGTCTGCGCAACCTTTCTGTCATACTCTCCACAGCCGCAGTAGCGGCACTCAATGAACCAGCTATGGAGGACATATGCGCAAACGCAAGTTTGGGCATGCGTTCGCGGCTGCGCTCATGCTCGCAATGTTTCTGAGCCAGGTAACTTGGGCACTGGCCGGGACGACGGGCGGACTGGGCGGAGTCGTGAGCGATGCTTCGACTGGTGCGCCGTTGGCCGGCGTGAAAGTGACGGCGATATCGCCGTCACAATCCGCGACAGCGACCACCGATAACCGAGGACACTTCATCTTATTGGCGCTGGCGCCGGATACGTACGTAATCTCTGCGTCAAAACAGGGATACGACGACGTATCGCAGGCCGGTGTAACGGTCTTTGCCGACAGCGTCTCACAATACAACGTCTCGATGAAATCCGCGCTCAAGACGATTGCGAGGGTTACCTCGCGCGCGGCCGGCAACTTGGTCAAGCCCGGCGTTACCGCCGACACCTATAGCGTCAACGGCGCGGGCATCCAAGCTGCAGGCGCTCTCGGCGGCGGAAGCAATCTCAATAACGCCTATTCGGCGATATCGTCGGTTCCGGGCGTGAACATTCCGATCGGCGGCATGGGCTGGAACCAAGCGGTGTTTATCCGTGGGAACCAGTCGTTCTTCACGAGCTACGAGTACGACGGCGTTCCGGTCAACCGCGCGTTCGACAACTACACGTCTTCAACGGAGTCGAACCTCGGTCTGCAGGAGCTGCAGGTCTACACGGGGGGCGGTCCGGCGTCGAACTCGTCAGCCGGTACGTCGGGATTCATCAACCAAGTCATCAAAACCGGAACGTATCCCGGCTACGGCATGCTGTCTGCCGGCATCGGAAGCGATGCATCCTACCATCAACTGAAGGTCGAAGCCGGCGGCGCTTCGCCGAACCGCAACTTCAGCTACTACGTCGGGCTGAGCGGTTACAACCAAGATTTCCGCTATCTCGACAATAGCAACGGTGCGTCGCTGTTCAACCTTGGAAACACGTACGACTTTGTACCGCAGTTCAGCTCGTCGCTGTACTTCGCTCAAAACGTCTTCGGTTTCTCACCGGGCACGAGCGAGCGCGGCGTCTGGCCTATCTGCAACGTCTCGTCGAACTTCAACATCAGCGTTCCGAGCGCAGTCTCGAGCCTGCCCTGGTGGCCGACCGCTCCGGGTCTTACCGACAATTCGTGTTTTATTGACGATCAGGCCGCGGCGCTAGCCAGCAACAACGTCTCGAACATCACGGATCGCGAAAACGTCGTGAATTTCCACTTCGGCATCCCGCGGCATGACGGTCAGCGTGACGACGTCCAACTACTCTGGAGCGCGTCCGCGATGCAGCAGCCGGAGTACTCGAGCCCGAACGATTCCGGCGGTCCGGGCTTATACAACCTCGCCGTGACCGGAGGCATCGCGCAGGAGTTCGGCTTGCAGAACTACTGTCCGCAAACCGGAGTCTTCAACGGCTCGCCGTGCACCCCGGTTGCGGGCACGACCTATCCCAGTTACATTGATTCCTCGAACGACTACAACGTGCCGTTCGGTACGGTGATTCAATCGCCGTCCGGAGCGGTGATGCCGGTCGGCACGTATTTGCAGCCGTCCAGCAACGCCAACCGTCTGGCTGACGCGCAGCTGCCCAACGACCTGCGCGACGTGCTCCACAACGACATCGGCATCGTCAAGGCGCAGTGGACGCATCCACTGTCCGCTAATGCGTATGCTCGTTTCTTCGGGTACACGTTCTTCTCGGACTGGACGCAAGCCGGCGCAAATTCCGCATACAACTGCTACGACTATGGCATCGGCGGTCCAAACAACTGCACCATCGCCGCGAACTACGATCTGATCACCCACACGGCCGGCGGCGAATTCCAGCTCGCGGATCAAATCAATACCAAAAATCTTCTGCAATTGACCGCAAACTACACGACAGCGTCGATTTCGCGCTTCAACAACACGGGCTACATCAGCGATAGCCCTGCTGTTTATGGCGGTTCGCCGATTGGTTACGTAAGCTACGAGGGCGGCGCGTATCAATGCTGGAACCCGACCACGGGTCAGCCCGCCGCACAGGGCTGCAATCCCGGCAGCCACAACGCGTGGACCGGCTCCGGGTATTGGGGAACGGCCGGCGCACAGTCCAATGGCTCGCTCTTCGGTTATCCATCGGGCGGAAACTATCCGGTAGCACCGGCGGGATCTCCGGCTGCGTTAGCGGGTGCTCAGTGGGTTAGCCTGCAGAGCGGTGATACGTACGGCACGTTCAATACCGTCAAACCGAAGTTCTTGTTCACTTCGATCACGGACGAGTTCCGTCCGACCGACAAGTTGGACTTCAACATCGGCGCGCGTTGGGATCGGTACGAGTACGATCTCGCGCCCGTGACGCCGGGAACGTCGTTCTACGCGCAGGTCGAGACCGGCTTCGTCTGTCAGAATCAGCAGACGGGCAGCGTCCTGACCACGCCGCTCGCACCGGGCGCACCGCCGCCGGCGCCGGTCGTCTACACGCCGACTTGCCCGGCGGGTTACGTGCATCCGAAGTTCAGCGCAACGTCACCGTCGTCGTACATCCTTCAGGACCTGGCGCCGCGCGCATCGTTCACCTACACCTTGGATCCCGGTACGGTAATCCGTGGTGAAGTGGGGCGTTACAGCGAACCGCCACTCTCGGCAGCGGTGCAGTACCTGAACAGTTCCGGCAACGCGCTGACCGTGTGGAACGCGGCGCTTCCGCTGGGCTTCAACACGCCGTTCCATCCGATTCCGTTGATGTCTTCGATGCAATCCGACCTCTCGATCGAGCATCAGTTCCACGGAACGGATATCACGACGAAGCTCTCGCCGTTCTTCGATTGGACGTCCGGCTATCAACAGCAGGCGTTCATCGGCCCGAACTTCGTGACGCAAGTTCCGGTGGGGTCGTTCCGCAGCTACGGTTTGGAATTCGCGCTGAGCAAGGGCGATTTCAACCGCGAAGGTCTCTCCGGACAGCTCGCGGTTACGTATACGAACGCGAAAGTTCGTTACGAGAACACGTACTTCGGACAGAACCAACTTGCAAACGTGAATCCGGCTATCCAGCAGTTCAATTCACTGACGAAGGCGGGCGGCGGATCGCCATGCTACACGCCGTTCAACCCGTCGACGGGGACGCCGGGTTCGCCGACGTCGTGCAACACGGCAGGCGCAATCCTGAACCCCTACTACAACATGGCGCAGCAGCCGCTGCTTGATCCGACTGCGTGGTACGCACCGGGCACAACCGGCATCTCGCCGACGAATAATCCGGTGGTGAACTACTTCGACTCGCCGCTCGTCACGTCGCTGATCCTCAACTACAAGCATAACAACTGGGCGATCACGCCGAGCTTCCAGCTCTCCGAAGGCTCAGCGTACGGCGGTCCGTACGACGTGATCGGCATGGATCCGCGCGCGTGCCTGCAGAACTCGGCATCCGCCGGGATCACCGGCAACTCGCCGAATACCAACCCGAACCAGTGCAACTACCTCTCGCTGCAGACGGGCAACGCGTCGCCCATCCCGGTGGCAGGACAGTTGTTCATCCCGGACCCGCAGACGGGAAGTTTCGCGAAGCCTGGTCAGTTCCAGAATCCCTGGATTGGTATGCTGAACCTGCAACTTCGCTACGACGTCTCGCCGAAGGTGACGGCACTGGTAACCCTGGCTAATCTGTGGCACACGTGCTTCGGCGGCAGCAAGGAACCGTGGACGACCGGCGCTTACGCTCCGGGTGCGAACGTCTGCGGCTATGCTCAGAACCCCCTCTACGTGTCGAACTTCTACAACGGCACGAGTCCGACGGACACGGCCGCCAACGGCATTGCTGCCCAAAAATGGCTCCAGCAGTCGTATCTGCCGTTCTTCGCCGGTTCGGTTGGTTCGGGCTTACCGGTACCGTTCAACGCCTACCTGCAGTTGCAGATCAGGCTCTAACTGCATCTTGCATCCATCGCAGCAGCGCTCTTCGGGGCGCTGCTGCTCGTATGCGCCGGCGTGGCAGCGTTTTCGCGGACGTCACGAAGTCGACGTTTCGCTGGTACGGGGAACGCGAAATGGCGCCGGGCAAGTGCGTGTAACGTGAAATCTAAGGGGTAATCTGCGCGTTACCATAACTGCGCCCGATGCGGCCTTGGCGGATAAAGTCCGCCATCATTTGGAAGTAGCCCGGTGCGAAGCGCGTGTCGAGTCGCTCACCTTTGGCATTCAACTCGTAGTCGGTCATCCCGTGTTCCGCGCCGGGATAGACGGCGAGCGTGTAATGTTTCCCATCCACGATCAGTGACTTTATGCGTTTAGCCGTTTCAGCGCTGGGTGCATCCAGATCGTCGGCGCCGAGCACCCATAACTGCGGTGTCGTCGAGGCGCGCAGCGCCGGCATCGGATCGTAGTGGAACGGCGTATCCTTCAGAAAACTGAAATCGCGGTCGGCCGCCTCGATGATGTGTTTCTTGTCGAGCGGTAGGACGAAGAAGACGAAGTCACCGTGCACATCCTTATACCACGGATCGGCTTTATATTTTTGCCGTAGCGCGTCGAACGCTTCGTAGCCGTCTCTTCCGCCGGTCTCGATCACGTGTTCGCCGGCGCGCGCCAGCGCCAGAGCCTCGACCGTGTCGGCGGCGGAGCGATGATGGAAATACATGTCGAGCGCGACGCTTTCCTGATCTTCTTGCATGATCGAGACGGCCAGGCCGAAGCTGACGATCGCGAAGTTTACGTGTGCACGATTGGCCGCGAGCGGCACGACCCAGCCGCCTTCGCTGCCGCCTTGGTAGCCGATGCGGCCCAACCGTGTGCCCGCGAGACGCTTGGCTTCCCGCATCGCCGCGATGGCATCGCCGGCGAGAACGTTGAAATTCTGTGTGTACGTGCCGCCCGACGCGCCCGTGCCACGCTTGTCGTAGACAAATGCACCAATGCCTTGCGCGGGGAACATGCGCTGCAAGGCATACCAGGTGAGAGCGGAATCGAGCTCGGAGCCGTGCACCAGCACGACGATCGGCACTTTTCCGCCGCCTTTGGGCATCACGAGCCTGCCGACGAGCTTAGCGCCGTTGCTTTCGAACGTCGTATTGCGCACGTCGAAGTTGATGCGTGTCCCGGGCTGCTTTCCGAAGAGCATCTTGCCGTTGCGGCAATTGGAGAACGACACCGTCTTCCCGTCGGAACGGCCCGTCCAACCATACGTGCTCGCCCAGGTACCGTTCTTCCGCGGGTGAAGCTGCCCAGTCTCGCCGCTAAACAACCGCCAGCGCAGCGTGTCGCCGTCGGACGGCGCTATGTCGACGGCCGTGCCGTCACTCAGGCGGTAGGAACCGATGTGACAATCGTTTGTTATGTCGGCCGCTGCAGGAGCAGCGCAGGACAGGAGTGACATCAGCAAAATTGCAGCGCCCGTCAGTGCGGCGGTTAGGATTGTTCTCATGTCTGTGCTACGGCAATCTCGCAGTTCATGTTTCGATCGAAATATTTTGAGCGCCCTCCCACAAGGTAAGACGGCCGAGCTCGGCAAGGTTCTCCATTCCTTCGATGATCGTCATGAAGTGGTTGCCGGCGAGCTGGCCCAACTTGCTGGCGAAGCGCACGCCGCCGTACGCTACCAGCAGTTCTGCTTCGCTGTATCCGCCCGGATAAAAAAGAAGCTGCCCCGGAGCCGGATAGCTCGTCGCATTTTCGAACGGCAGATTCGAGGCGAGATCGGCGAGCGGCACCCAGCATCCCTCGCCGCTCCATCGGCAGTGAACGAGCTTTTGTCGGAAGGGAAGTAACGACCTAAAGAAGCTGCACGTCTGTGGGGCCAGCGCGGTCTCCAACCGAGCGGCGAAAGAAAATGGCCCGGCATGGACCCTCAACGCTTGACGAAATGCCATAGATAGGTGTAGATACACATATTGTGGCAAAAGACCTTCCCCAGCTGCCCTGCGCCTGCGCCAACCTTCGCCGGGCTGCTCGAGCCGTATCACAGATGTACGAGGAAGAGATGCGCGGATCGGGCCTGCGCGGCACGCAGTTTACGCTGCTGCAAGTTCTCGCCAAAGCCGGGACGCTCTCGCAAGGCGACCTCGGCGCATTCCTCTGCATCGATAGCACGACCCTGAGCCGCACGCTGCAGCCGCTCGTTCGCAGCGGTTGGATCGCGGTTCAGCGCGGGAGCGACAAACGCGAGCGCCTCTTCTCGTTAACGAGCGCCGGCAAAAAGAAAGTCGCCCTCGTCACGCCTCGTTGGCAACGAGCGCAACGCCGGCTTAAACGCGGCCTCGCCGGCGATCCGGAGCAGCTGGAACAGCAGCTTCGGCAGCTCGCCGCGGCACTTTCGTAAGGCTTTTTCATCAGGAGAGAAAGATGCATATACATATACCGGTTATTGATTGGCTGCCGGTGGTCGGCGGTCCGCTGGTCGCCGCTAGTCTCTTCATTGCAGCTCTTGCTCGGGCCGCCTATAAGACGCGACTGCCGAAGGGTCAGAGTATTGCCGCAATCGCCGGATTTGCATGCTTTGTCGCGGTGTGGTTTGTGGCGTATGCGTTCCTTGCCGCAAAGGGGGCGTTCAACTTTGGCTCGGCAGTGCCGGTGCTGCCCATTGCACTGCTGTTGCCGTTGTTCGTCGCCGTCGTGGCTTTTCAAGCGACGCCGGCATTGCGAGCGATCGTCGAAAGCGTTCCGCAAGAGCAGCTTATCGGTATTCAGATCATCAGACTGATGGGGTTCGCGTTTTTGCTGCTGCTCGCGCAGTCGCTGTTGCCGGCGGTATTTGCCCTTCCCGCAGGACTCGGCGATATGTTGGTGGGGTTTGAAGCGATCTTTGTGGCCGGCTTATACGCGCGTCGCGCTTCGTCTGCACCAATGATGGGATTGATTTTTAACCTCACCGGGTTTGCCGATTTCGCTGTTGGGCTGGCGATCGGATTTCTCGCCTCGACGGCGCCGCTGCGACTGATTCACGTAATCCCCAGCACCGATCTCGTAGCGGCGCTACCCTTAGCGCTCGTGCCCACGTTTGGCATTCCGCTGTTTCTCGTGCTGCATGTTCTCTCGCTACGCCGGGTCATTGCCGAGCTGAAGTCGACCACGAGAACCGTCGTTGCATGAGTGAACATCGCGTGAATCTGACCGTTCGCGGGTTTCATCGACGATGAAATTGGTTTCCCACGAGCGTCCCCAATCGGATGAAAACGCCTGCTCGAAGTGCACCGAATTCGGCGTGATTTCCGAGATGCTGAATCGGACCAGAATAGGCTTGCCGTTATAGGTTTCCTGATCGTAGAACTCGCCGCGTCCGTTCTTGAACCCGCCCACGACCGGCGTAGCGAGGGTGCCGCTCGCCGAGTTCGTAAAGCTGATATTCCACTGATCGGTATTGGGATTGTACAGACGTAGCGTGTAGATTTCGAGATGGCCTGCCGGCCCGCCGGCCTCGATGACGCCGGAGTTCGCACCATCCCAGATTTTTCGCACGACATCGGTGCCGATGTAATCGACCCAGGTGGTTGAGCCCGTCAGCGGATGCAGTAGACGCCTTTGGTGGGTTTTCCATGCGCCGATATCCCAGTCAAAGGCGTGTGGGCCGTTGCCATCTGCCGATGCGCTTTCCCCGGACGGCGAAGTCTGTCTCGCAAACGCCGGCATGGCTCGAAGATTCAGTAAACCGCACAGCAGGAGACAAGTTGCTACACGTTTGCGCGCATCCATTAGCCCGATTATACGAATGGGCACCCGCGCAGCTGTAGAGCCACAAACAACCTTTCTTTCCGGACCACTCAGGGGGCTTCTATCAACCGCAAAAAAGACCGCTCTTCGCGGAGAATGAGCCGGTGCTGCCGAGCCATGGCGAAATTGGCGCAAGCATCGGGGTCGGCCCGCAAGGCAGCGCGGTAAGCTTCATAGGCTGCCAGACCGTCAAAACCGACGAGCGCCAGCGCAACGTCGTTGGTTCCTTCGTGTGGAAGAAAGTAGCCGAAGAGATGCCCTCCGCAGCGTGGGATGATGCCGCTCCAGGTGGTCGCATAGCGTTCGAACCCCTCGATTTGGAATGGATCGATCTCGTAACGAATAACGCACACAATCATGCTACGTTTGTAACATGCCGATTGTTCGTGCGCCGTCAAACTGTCAAAAGCAGCCGGTCAAAATCCGATCACCGATACCGATCGCGGCGGAAGCAGGTAGTCGTTTCCAGCGCGCAGCGACGAGTGCGCAATGCCCAGGTTCGGTGCGGGCAATTCCGATGCGTCTCTAGAGCTCCACATATATTGCTGCTCGCCGAATGTAGCATAGCTCTTCGCCGGACCAAAGCGCTCGACATGAATTCGCCGCGCGCGAAAATCCTTGTTTACGAACAGGAGTGACCAAGAGCCGCCCGCGCGCTTTGCTGCATACGCGGTGATGAGCGGACGATTCTCTCCCAAGCTCGTCGTGACACGATACAAGGCTTGCGCGGTGTCGCCGGGCTTCAGCCACTGCTGCGTCAGCATTTGCGCGCCGTAAAATGACGCGGCGCGAGCGCGGATGCGGTAGTTCTGGTCGGTGAGGAACATGGTATAGTTCCCCCAGCGCTCGCAGCGCTTATTGTAATTGAGCGGTTCGGTCTCGTACTGATAATAATTGATCCCGGCAATTCCCGATGACAGCGCCGACGCGATGTAGTCGGTCATCCAAAGCGTGCCCTCGACGCGCTGCGGTTCCGACGGGCCGTCGGCAGCGAAGTTCGATTCCGTGACGAACATCGGCACGCCGTCCGGCAGTCCATCCGACCGGAAGATCTCCGCCATGTTCCGGATGAGCTGCGCCTCGCGCAACAGATCGTCTTGCAGCTGGTCGCCTTCGTCGCACGCGTGAAATGGGTAGTGCTCGAACGACATGAACGCGAGATCGCCCAGCCGTCCGCGCGATTTCAGATAATCGAGGAAGCGCGTCATCCATGACGTGCGTCCTTGCGCGTCGCGCCAGGCGGCGAGATCGGTGTTGAAGCCTTCGAAAACGGGACCGCCGAGTTTCACGCGCGGATCGATCCGATGGATCGCCGCAGCGAATTGCAGGTACAGCTCGGCGTAGTCTTCCGGAACGGCATATTGTCCGTCGACTTCTTCCCCCATCTCGATGTAGGAGATGGGGTAGTGACGCGCCTCGAGATAGCGCACCATGGCGGCCGCATTTTCGGGCGTGCTGTAGTAGAGCGGGACCGCATACATCATCGGCAACCCGCGTGTGATGCCGCTGGTCGAAACGATGTCCAGACCGGGCTGATCCTGATTCTGCTTCACGCGACCGGCGGCGGTATGCCACGGATCGTCCGAAGAAGTCCACATCTCGGTCTGATGATTGCTGCAACGCTCGGTGGACTGCGGATCGCCGCCGCATTTGGAGCGCACGACGTAATCGCGCAGTTTACCGCTGCCGTCCCGTTCGCCGAGGGCGACGTCCTGGATTGCGTAGCCGACACAATTGCGCGGATCCGAGGAACCGTGCGTGTCGCATGTGTTCGACGATGCGCTCATCAAAATGCGTACCCAGCGCGCGCGCAGCGGGGCGCCGCTTAGACGCGTGAGCACGGTGCCGGGGTGTTCGTTTCGTACCTCGCCGTTCGGAAAGCGAATCCAGCGGCCGTTACCTGCGTCGAGGATCGCATCGCCGGCGCCTTCCCAATATTCCACGCGATACCGCGTCGCGTAGGGATTCATCCAATCGATCGCAATCGCGTTCACGCTCTTTACCGATCCGAGGTCGACGACGACCCACTGCGGATGCGCGCTGTCCGGCTCGTGCGTGTAGCGAGAACTCAAATAGGGATTGCTTTTCCAATACGTGCCGGAATCGCCGTCGTCGATGCGCGAATACCCGTTGTCGTCACCTTGGTCGCGCGTGTCGCCGCGGTGCGGCAGAATGTATCCGTACGAATCGACGATCGGTGCGCCGAGCGCGGCGCTGCTCGTCCAATACCCTTGCTGACGCGCGGCGTCACTGAAGGTTCCTGAGGGGTTCCAATGCCAATCCTGGATCGAAAGTTCCGTATAGAGCCGGTAACTGACGGAGCCAAGACCGGACGCGAGCATTTGTTTGACCCGCGGCGGTGAATACAGAAACGGGACGCGCCCAGGCGGGTCGGAATCGATGGCGCTGCCGATTGCTCGATCGGGGCGAATCACCGCGATGGGGCGCGAGGTATCGACGCGCACCGTTACCAGTGCGAGCAGTGCAGCTATCGCGTGAATCATCGGCGAGCAGCGTGACGGCGAAGCAGCGGTGACGGCGCGCCTGTCGCGCCGTTGTCCTGTTCCGCGGCTCGAGAAATCGTGACGTCCGCCTGTCCCGACGCATTCGCGATTGTCGGATTCTGCGGCGTCGCTTTTTGCGTCAGCCCCAATGCAGCCTGATACACGGGATAGTCGAAGCCGATCATCTGCACCACGACGTCGTCGCCGTTTGTCGCGCTGCCGAGGGCAGTCGTATTTTGCGCGGCAGTGCAGATCGACGGGCTCGGCTGCAAATTGGTTTTGCCGCCTGACGTTGCCGAATTCGGACCGTCCATGTCGGGCAGGTTGTACGCTCCGGAAGCCGCGACATGAACGGTGTAGTAAACCGGTGCAAAACTCGTTCCGCGCGGACCCTGGCAATTGCCGACGTTTGCCGCGCCTCCGTCGTTCGGTCCGCCCCCCGGTCCGAAATCGACGATCTGTACGTATGCTTCCGTAACGCCTGCGGGCAGCGAAACCGTGAACGAACCGCCGCCTTTGCCGTCGGGCGTAAACACCGGCGCGGTCAGCGTTGGAAGAACGACCGACGCATTGAGCTGCGCCGTTTTGGCGATCGTCGACGTCGAAACCGCTCCCCCGTTGCCGATCGTCGATATCGCAACGCTGAGTTTGTACGCTCCGGAAGACGGCGTCACACCGTCAAACGCCGTGATGCCTTCGCCGACGCCCAAGAAGTACGGATCGCCGAACGAATCGACGCCGTTGATCGAAAGTCCGTCGCGCTCGCCCATACCGTTTCCGTCGGGATCGAACGCGGGCGGTCCGCCCCAGGGAATAAACTGATACGTGGTGGTCGCATCGCCGGCGCTGTAAAACGGCTGCGCATAGGGTTGATAACTGTAACCTTGCCCCGTTTCCGCAACCGCATTCGAGGGCAAGAGCCCCATCGCAAAAACGCCGCCGCTTTGGCCGAACGACGACGTATTTGGGCTCAGGCCGCTTGGGCACGCGACGAATCCGGCCGGCACACTCGTTCCGTCGCAGGCGGGCGTTCCCGCCGCAACGGTTTGCGGCGTACCGCCGATGCTCGCTCCGCCCGCTTCGCGAAAGCTCGGTCCATTATCGACGATCGTCGTGTACGGATCGGCAAATCCGCTTCCGGACGGCGCCGCCGCTGCGACGATCTTGAACGGTCCCGTAATCGTCGGCGTCATCGCGCCGTCCGCGCTCGCGCCGCTCGGCTGACGCAACGTCGAGACGACGTTCAAGCCAATCTGTGCGTTGCCGTAGAGATTCGCCGTTCCAACTGCAAACTGCAGCGAGGAATAGCTCGGACTCGTCGGGTTGACGCTGTTCACCGGCGGTGCGCCCGCGGCCCCGCCGCCGCATCCTTGCGATACGATAAGCGCTGCCAGCGAAAGCGCGGCAATGCTGCGTTTTGCGTACGTCATTTATTGCGGTGCCTTCCCGATGGCGAACTGCATGTAAAAGCGCCAACTTCGTCCGGGAACGTAGGTTTCCGGGAAGGGCAGCCAGGATTGATTGAACGTGGGCTCGTTGCGCGCGCCGGCTTGATAGAGCGGATTCGGAACGAGCTGTCCATTCTGCAGCAGTACGGGATACGCGCCGGCGAACTGGCCGGTTTGCGCACCGCCGACGCCCGTTGCGACGGGTTGCCATGCTTGATTGACGCCCGGTTCGCTGCGGTAATTGTCGAAGAGGTTGGTCAGGTAAACACCGTATGTGACGTCGCCGCGCTCGTACTGCAGATTCAAATCCGCGTAGAGCCGCGGTCGCGTGAGTGTTTGTCCCGCGAGGACGGATTCGGAATCGCCGCGGCAAGCGAGATACTTAGGGTTGAAGTAGTTACCGGCGAATGCGGGATCGTTGTAACATTCGGCGTTATACGCTTGCAACGGTTGTCCGGGACCGGCATAGGGAAGATTCGCTCCCAAATTTCCGGTTGGGATTTGATACAACACGCCGTTGACGAACCCGTATGACGTCGTGCCCACGCCGAACGGAATGCCGTCGTCGGCCGTAAAGATCGGATTGATCGTGAAACCGCTCTTCGTCTTGTATTGAATTCCGGCGACCGCCGAGAGCGGCGGCAGATACGCCGCATGGAACATCGCGCCGGTTTGGTACAAATATTGCGCTACCGCAGGTATACTGTCCGAGTTGCTCACCGGCGGCGTCGTCGTGAGTGCGTTGACGTAGTTCATCGTCAAGAACCCGCTCCATCCGTACGGACGATCGGGCGTCGTCAGCATGAATTCCAGACCAAATGTCCTCGTCGTGCCGACTTGTCGCTCTTGGAACGAACCCGCAATTTGCTGACCGGTAACGGGGTCGGGCGGCCCGGCATTCAGCAGTACCGTTTCGTACGTGTTGTACCCGCGGCGGAAGTAGCCGGTCAGCTTCGATCCCCAGCCATTTTTGAATTGGTGCGTCCAGGCGAGATCGTAATTGTTGTACGTCGCAACGGTCTGTCCGCCGATGTCGGGTGCCGCATAAGCTTGATCGAACGCCCAGTACACCGACTGCGCGTAGTTCGAACACTGGAAGTAATTGCCGGCGCTTCCGACCGTTCCGCTGCCCGACCAGTAGACGTTGGGATTCGGCACGTACGTTCCGTTCGCGCCTTGACCGGGGGTGTGCCAGCCGCTGCCGCACGCCGGTCCCATACCGTTTGCGGCATTGTACGCCGGATCGTTCGCGTCTTTCGCGGGAATCTCCCAAAGGATCGGGTCGACGCCGCTGATGTTGGTCGGCGTTCCCGCGGTCTGGCCGAAGAAGAAGCTCGCGGAACGCCCGTAGCTTACGCGCAGTGCATCATGACTCGAGAGTTGATAGCTCGCGGCGAAGCGCGGTTCGATGACGCGCGGATAGAGATAGCTGTCCGAAAGCTGCGCGTAGCCCGTGCCGATGTCCGCGGTGTTGCTCAAGTCTTTATTGAGCAGCGGATTGCCGGCCCATTTGAGGTTTTGGCCGTCCATGCGCACGCCCCAGTCGACGGCAAGACGGTCGTTCGGCGTCCACTGATCACGCAGACCGAGTCCGTACTGCTGAAAATCGGCGCCCATGTAGTCGAAACCGGTGTTCGGAATGAGCGGCAGTTTGCCGGTCCATTTTCCGTGTGCAAGCAGCCACGAATACAGATAGCAGCCCTCGCCCGTCGGCGCATTGGCAGTGTATCCGTTGTCGAGCGCAGGGCCGATGCACGGATTGCTCGCGCTGACGGGCTGGCCTACATCGAGCGGCAGATACCAGTCCTCGATGCGCGCACCCGTGGGCGAATAACAGTTCGGGATGGCGATGCCGTACTGACAGGGTGTTTGCGAAACCGCCTGATCCATCGAGCGGCCTCCGAGAAAACCTTGCCACGTGTTCCCGTAGTTCTGCTGATCCCAATACGGAAAACCGTTTTCGAACTTGCTGACGAATGT
>Ga0209168_10002075_pt1 | contig 14911 bp, 11 predicted proteins | sample Coa_R1_FD_187156 | JGI IMG/M metagenome (GOLD analysis project Ga0209168, IMG submission 187156) | Surface soil microbial communities from Centralia Pennsylvania, which are recovering from an underground coalmine fire - Coalmine... | ecosystem: Environmental > Terrestrial > Soil > Unclassified ... | reverse complement strand
ACTTTCTCGCGAGCAGCGGGATCGCAAGAAAGATCCAGAGGTGGCCTCCCCTTTTACTCATCTCGAGTGCGGATTCCACACCATCCTCGGTCAATTGGTACTGAAGCTTGATCAGGTCATCCATGGAGTTCGCGTAGTCGGCGTCGATCGCGACCCACTTGCACCGCTGGTTCAGAGGGTTGATGGCGTAGAGACCGATCGTTATCTTTCCCTCCAGGTGGTCGGCGACGGTCTTTTCCGTGAGCAAAAAGGGCCCACCTGAGTTTCGGTCCTTGGGGCGATAGTAATAATGACGGCCGCTTTCCGGGTGCGGCCGCATGGACTGGAGAGTATAGGCGCGGCGATTGACGAAGAGATCGATGTAGGTTTCGACCAGCGCCGGAGTTGCACTCAATCGTCGCTTCACGATTCACCTCCTTTCCACGCGCACTGATCGCGCGCTATGTGTAGATATGCCGGCATCGAACTTTCGTCAAACGGTGGCGGCAAATACTTCATTTCGAAGGAGCCGCCATTTCAGCCGATTTCCGTGGCTCGAGCAGCCACCCCGGAGTCGCCCTAAGCAGGCCTGGGCGCTCCACCAGGCTCAGGAAGTCGTATTCGTGAACGAGAAGGTCGAAGTCACTGGTGCTGTACCCGCCGTACCGCTGGTCGTCGAAGTCAATCCAGAACCAGGTACTAGTCCTGCGATCGAAGACGTAAAAGGCTCCCGATTCCGGATCGGCTTGAACCGATACGAGCAACAAAATTGAGGTTGGAAATTCAATCCAGCGTACGGGTTGAGCGTTCTCTGTGATTGCGAGTAAAGCCGCGACGGCTGGGTCAGTCGAGGCTGTACCTGTTGCGAGGATAGGCTCTGCTTTCATGTGACCAAACATAGGTCTTCCTTTCTGACGAATGATCGCCGAACGTGCGGTGACAAGTGGAATGAGGGTGGATTCGAAGGCAGCGAGTGTTTTTGGGGTTTGCGAACTTTAATGCCGAATAGCCGCAGTTCGCACTGTTTGGTTTACTCGTTATCCAGATGCTTATGCAATCGATTCACACAAGCCGACTTTTCGTTCTCAATCGGGAGTTACGGCGTGACGCGTGATGACCTGCCTCATGTTGTTTTGCGTCCGCGCTGCTGGCGTCCTCTAGCCCGTGAGTGCTGTTTGCGATCAATTCATTTAGCTTGCCGAGTACAAAGCGATCTCTTACTCTGAATTTCTCCACTATCCCTCATGCAAGAGCTCTCAAGCCGCCGCCGCTTTCTTAAAAAGGCAGCCTTCGCAGGCGGCGGTACGTTGCTCGGAACCGTCGGCCTGAACCAGATCTCTCCCAGGATCTGGCGTGAACCGTTGGAGTTTGAGCCCAACCGCAGCTATTGGGCGAGAAGTCAGCCGCTGCAGAATCCGCCGTTGAAGGAAGACATCGCTGTGGATGTCGCGGTACTCGGTGGCGGCTTCACGGGACTCTCCGCTGCCTATTACATCCGCAGCATTTCCCCACACAAACGCGTCGTCGTCCTGGAAGCGAAGGGCTGTGGGAACGGAGCCTCGGGACGAAACGGCGCCATGGTGCTGACCATGACCGCAGATCGGTATATGCATTTCAGCTCAGCGCCGGCCATCGACAAGAAGATCTACGACCTGACGGCCGAGAACATCCGGACGCTGTCGAAGCTCAGCGCGGCCACTGGCATCGACTGCGAGTTGGAGACAAATGGGGCTCTGCAAGTGCTGGGTACCTCTGAGGACATACAAGCGGCGAAGGCCTATGTGCAGGAGGCACGATCCCTCGGCATGCCGGTTGAGGTCTGGGACAAGCAGAGACTGGTTGACGCCATCGGCACGGAAGTCTACGAGGCAGCCTTCTTCGACCCTAACGGTGGACACATCAATCCCATGAAACTGGTGCACGTGTTCAAGGCCGCTGCCGAGAACGCGGGTGCGGAGATTTACGAAAACACAACCGTGGCCAGCATCGAGGAAGGGCGGGAGAACCTTCTTCACACGAGCAGCGGACATTCGATCAGGGCAAAGTCGCTGGTGTTAGCGACCAACGCCTTTACCTCAAGACTGGGATTCTTCCGAAACTCGATTGTCCCCGTCCATGAATACGTGGCAGTGACGCAGCCCGTCAGCGAGCAGCAACTGGCCGAGATCGGATGGCGCAAGCGAGTCCCGTTCAATGACAGCCGCACCGAAGTCTTCTATCTCGGCTTGACCGAAGACGGTCGTATCCACATTGGTGGAGGCAGCCCCAGCTATTTTTTCAATAGCGGGGTTGGCGATGCCAGCAACGGAGCTTCCCATTTTGCTCAACTCCAGCGTGAGCTGGTACGAATCTACCCCAGCCTGTCGGGAGTCAAGTTCGAAGCAGGTTGGAATGGAGTAGTTGACTGGTCTCTCGACGAGTCACCCTCTGTCGGCTGCACTGGAAGCAATAAGAACATCTTCTATGGACTCGGCTACAGCGGACATGGCGTGAATCTGACCTCAGTCTTTGGGAGAATCATTGCCGATCTGGAGGCCGGCCGTGAGCAACCCTGGAAACAGTTTCCCTTCCTCAATGCCAGGCTGGATTATGTTCCGAATGAGCCTTTTCGGTGGCTGGGTGCACAAACCGGGCTGGCATGGTATCGCCTAACGGAGTCCTAGTTTGATTATGCGACCCTGTATTATCACGATCTCGTTCGTTTATCAGAAGCAAGGTGGAGTCTGTCGGCATCGTGCCTGAGTGAGACCTACGCGCTGCAATCCATTAGGTAAGAGTTGCCGACCAACTGTCCAGAATCGTCACGTCTACTCTAAGGTGCTGCACAGTCTATAATTGCGCCGACCCATGGCTCTGACTTCTGGCACCAGGCTTGGTCCCTATGAGATTCAATCGCCGCTGGGCGCCGGCGGCATGGGAGAGGTCTACCGCGCGAAAGACACGCGACTCGATCGCACTATCGCGATCAAGATTCTCCCCACACACCTCTCCGACAATCCCGAATTCAAGCAGCGTTTTGAACGCGAAGCTCGCACCGTCTCCTCTCTCAGTCATCCACACATCTGCCATCTCTACGACGTCGGCTCGCAGGACGGTACCGACTTCCTGGTCATGGAGTTCCTCGACGGTGAGACGCTAGCTGAGCGCTTGCGCCGGGGAGCACTGCCTTTCCCTGAGCTACTGAAAATTGGAATCGAAGTGGCAGAGGCACTGGAGATCGCTCATCGCGCCGGGGTCGTGCATCGCGATCTCAAGCCCGGCAATATCATGCTGACAAAGGCCGGAACCAAGCTCATGGATTTCGGCCTCGCCAAACCAGCCCCACTCGGCGCAACCGGCTCGGCATCGGCTCCTCTTTTGTCCGCCGCGCGCACCATGAGCGGCCCCACGCCCGCCAGCCCGCTGACCACTGCCGGCAGCATTGTCGGCACCATTCAGTACATGTCTCCCGAACAAATCGAAGGCAAAGAGGCAGACGCCCGCTCCGACATTTTTGCCTTCGGCGCAGTCCTCTACGAGATGGCGATGGGCAAGCGTGCCTTCGAAGGTAAAAGCCAGATCAGCGTAGCCTCCGCCATTCTGGAAAAAGATCCCGACCCTATCAGCGCCACCAAACCTCTTACTCCGGCGGCTTTCGACTATCTCGTCGCCACCTGTCTGGCAAAGGATCGCGAAGAACGTTTCCAGTCCGCCCATGATGTACGCCTGCAACTGAAAGGGATTGCGCAATCGCCGTCACCCACCGTCATTGCGCCCGCCGCCGCGCGTACCCTCGGCCCGCGCCTGTTATCGCTGAGCGGAGCGGTTCTTCTGGCACTGACCGTCGTCATCTTCTATCTTTCCCGGAGTGCCAACGCTCCCGAGCTTTCTGTACGCGCCTACATCCCGCCTCCGCCGCAAAACACATTCCGCGCCTCGGGTTTCGACGCAGGCCCGGTCGTGGTCTCGCCTGATGGCAAGACACTGGCGTTCTCCGCCATTGACGACAAAGGACACACCAACCTCTGGCTTCGCCCTCTCGACGCCCAGCAAGCCACCATGCTTCCCAGCACGGAAGATGCAGCTACGCCTTTCTGGTCTCCCGATGGTCATTACCTCGCCTTTGTTGCTGACAGAAAACTAAAGAAGATCAGCATCTCGGGAGGAGATGCCCAAACTCTCGCCGACAACGTTCATGGCGGCAGTGGCGATTGGAGTCCGGACGGCGTCATTCTGTTTTGCAAACAGAACTTCGGCCCCATCTCGCAGATACCGGCCTCCGGTGGTTCTACCCTGCCCGCGACCCGCCTCAGCCAAGATGAGTTAGCAAATGACGATCCATCTTTCCTCCCCGACGGTAAGCACTTCCTCTATATCTCCCATCAAGTCAAAGGGCCGGCCCAAATTAAAGTGGGAACCATCGGCCAGCCACAACAAGATGGAGTTGTGGTTGGTCCTGGTCATCACGCGGCGTTCGCTTCCGGCCATCTGCTGTTGGTCAACGCCGGACACATCGAGGCTCAGCCCTTCGACCTGCGCGCTTTCAAGCTTTCCGGCGATGCACAAATTCTTGGCGAAGCTCGCACTTTTTCCGTCTCGCGGAGTGGAGTGCTGGCTTACCATGAAAGTTCGGCGCTGTCTGAGCTGAAGGTATTCGACCGCAGCGGGAACCTGCTCGCCACTCCGGGCCCGCTCGCGATCTATTCGGATCCGCGTTTTTCTCCCGACGGCAAATCCATCGCCGTGACGGTCAATGATCCCCGATCCGGCGGGAACGATATCTGGATATTTCCCGTTGCCAGCGGCCAGCCCACGCGTGTCACATTCGGGCCGAGTGATTACTGGCCGGTATGGTCTCCCGACGGAAAGCAAATCGCTTACGCCGTCGATGAAAATGGCAAGAACTCGATCCGACGCCGCTCTCTCGATGGCAGCCAGCCCGAGGAGATCCTGTTTCAGAACGACTCTTATATCAACGGATCAGCCGTCGATTGGTCGCCCGACGGAAAATTTCTTTCTCTCGATCTGGAAACGAAAGATGGAGTCTTTTCGAATTGGATTCTGCCCTTAACCGGCGACCGCAAGCCCTTCCAGCCGCCCGCCACCTCTCACCTGACGGTCAGTGAGTACGACGGCCGCTTCTCTCCCGATGGCCATTGGCTGGCTTATTTCTCCTACGAGACCGGCAGGCCCGAAGTTTACGTTGTGCCATTTGAGGGCGCCGCCAAAACCCAGGTCTCCACCACCGGCGGATGGAACACCATCTTCAGCCGCGACAATGAACTTTTCTTCGTCACCATGGGAAACCGCCTGATGGCCGCGCACACGGTCGCGCAACCCAGTTTTCGCGTCACTTCCATCGAACCTCTATTCCAACTCGATCTACCCAACTTCACCGGCATCAGTTACGACGTCAGCCCGGACGGCAAACAGTTCGTCGTCCAAACCACCGACCACACCAAATCCACATCGATCACTTTGCTGACGAACTGGCCCGCGGAACTCAGGAAGTGAGTCGTGACACCAGGCGATGCAGCAGCAGGCTCGGAAAATTTCCACTGGGCAGATAACGGGCAAACCAGAAGTTGACTTCCCAATTGTCGACGATACGGCCACTGACACCTATTTGCGGTCGCGTGCTTCGCCAGCACCAGAGTAAACATACCAGCGACACCGTCTCCAAATTCGGGGTATGGTCAAGCCGTACCCTCCTCGAATCCGACCATCTTCCACAATCATCGAGTCGGCTCCTAGCGTCTCGGTCGAGCATATAATTGCGCCTACACAATGGCCCTGACCTCTGGCACGAAGCTAGGCCCCTATGAAATTCAATCCCCGCTTGGAGCGGGCGGCATGGGCGAGGTGTATCGCGCTCGTGACACACGTCTCGATCGAAGTGTGGCGATCAAGATCCTTCCGGCCGCCTTCGCTTCCGATGCTGATAGCCTGTTGCGCTTTCAGCAGGAAGCGCGAGTTCTCAGCGCACTGAACCATCCCAACATCTGCCATCTCTACGACGTTGGCAGCCAGAACAATACTGATTTTCTGGTGATGGAGTTGCTAGAAGGCGAGTCGCTGTCCGCTCGACTGACCAAAGGCCCCGTGCCTCTGGAGATGGCGCTGAAGACCGCTGCAGAAATCGCCGAGGCTCTCGACCGAGCACACCGCGCGGGCATCGTGCATCGGGATCTGAAGCCCGGCAACATCATGCTGACGAAGACCGGCGCCAAATTGCTCGATTTCGGCCTTGCGAAACGCGCGGCGACAAGGACCATCTTAGACAGCGAGGCCGCCACTGAAGCAACGCAAACATCCCCACTGACGGCTCGGGGCTCGCTGGTCGGAACGTTTCAGTACATGTCGCCTGAGCAAATCGAGGGAAAAGAAGCCGATGTGCGTAGCGATATCTTCTCCTTCGGCGCCCTCCTCTACGAGATGGTTACCGGCCAGCGCGCCTTCGGCGGTAGCACGCCGGCCAGTGTTATTGCCGCCGTCCTCAACTCGAAACCGAAGCCAATCCTGGGGTTACAGCCGCTGACGCCTCCGGCACTCGATCGCCTGGTCTGGACCTGCCTGGAAAAGGATCCAGAACTGCGCTGGCAGACCGCTCACGATATCAAACTCCATCTGGGCGCGATCCAGGAACTCGGTGGAGGTCCGGCGATTTTGCCTTCATCACAAAGGCGCAACCTCAGCCGGAGCGCAATGGTTGCCATAGCGGCCGTGATGGTTATCGCAAGCACACTCGTGTGGTGGCTTTCCCGGTCTGCGGTGCCCGGAGCTCAGGTGCGCTCCTCAGTATTGCCGCCGGAGGGACAACAGTTCGATCCCAACAATTTTGCCCTCTCGCCTGACGGCGGCATCATCGCCTATATCACAGTAGGGCAGCGAGGTGGATTGTGGATCCGGCGGCTCGCTAGCGGCAAAGATGAACAATTGCCCGGAACCGACCCGGCCTCCTTCCCGTTCTGGTCTCCGGATAGCCGCTCAATCGGTTTCTTCAGCAATTCCATGCTTCGGAAAGTCGATGTGGCAGGCGGCCCCGCGGTCACACTGGCCGAGGTACACGGTCAGCGCGGCGCCGCTTGGGGTTCGGACGGGACGATTCTGTTGGCTCCAGACTATGGAAAGTCGGGACTTCGCCGCGTGAGCGCACAGGGTGGACCGGTGACCCCCGTTACGCAAGTCGATTCCGGCCGCGGGGAAGACAGTCATCGCTGGCCTTTTCTGCTGCCCGATGGTCGGCATGTTCTCTTTTTCGTGAGCAGCACTCGCACCCCGTTTGGCAGCATTCCGACTGACAACATTGCGGGACTCTACCTGCTGGACCTGAAGTCCGGCAGGACCAGCTATCTGACGCACTCCGACTCCGGCGCCCAGTATGCGAATGGGTACATTTTTTATGCCCTGCAGCACAATCTGGTGGCGCAAAGAGTTGGTGCCGATGGCCGAATTCTCGACACTCCCCAACCCGTCGCGGAACAGGTGCGGACCGACGCCAATCAGTGGCACGCCGGCTTCACTGTCAGCGATCGGCTGATCGCCTGGGCAAGTGCGCCGAGCATGACCAGTCGTCTCGCCTGGTTCAACCGCGACGGGAAAGAGACCGGTACCGTGGATGTGAAGGGTTCCCCTTACGTGGTATCGCTCTCGCCGGATGGCAGAAAGGTCGCCACCAGCGTAGGCCAGCCCGACGGTGACGCGGACGTGTGGGTCTATGACGTGGTTCATAGCGGAGAAACCCGACTGACTTTTGGCAACAACGTCGGCTTCGCTCCGATCTGGACTCCGGACGGGCAGGCAGTCACCTACATTTCGGCGGAGCGCGACGCCGGCGGCGACCAGATTGTCAGCAAGCCTAGCACGGGTTTGGGAACGGAAGCCGTGGTGGTCGCGCATGCCTCCCGGATCGTCCCCAACTCTTGGTCGCCCGATGGGCGGCACCTGTTGTACATGAACTTCGCCGGGGGGAGGGGCCCGCGTGTCTGGGTGCACGACATTGGGTCGAATCCGAGCGACCATCTCCTCCTCAGCACTGATTTGAGCGCAGGGGAAGCCCGATTCTCACCCGATGGCAAATGGATCGCCTACGTTTCCGGTTACCAGGTGTACGTTGTGCCTTATCCCAGTCTGTCCACTCGCTATGCCATCTCGAGTGGCCAGGCTGCCCAACCGGTGTGGGCAAGGGACGGCAGGCAGCTTTATTTCATAGCCGCAGACGGCACGTTAATGTCCGCCAGCCTCCAGGAAAGGTCTGACGGTCTGCAGGTCGGCCCACCGCAGGCGCTGTTTCAGACGAATATCATCCAGGTCATCGAAGCCTACACACAGTTCGATGTGTCTCCGGACGGCAGCCGCTTCTTGATCAACACCCGCATCGAGCACGAGCGGCAGCCGATCAACATCATCGAGAACTGGATTTCAGGATTGAAAAAATAGTCGTCATTTTTTTGATGACGAGAGCTTCGCGCCGGTTATAGTCTTCACACAACTTCTTGAGTCATCGAATGTTGCACGCCAGCCGACCCTGCAATAACACGGCAATGACACCACAATCACACGGCAACGCCAGAGAAGAGTTCGCCTGAATGTTGCGCCGCTTTCCCAGGCGCAAGAACAGATACAAGCGTTAGCGTGGCAGGGCTTCCGCTTCGCCGCACGGGTAACGCCAAGGTTTGCTCGAGGAAGTCCTGAAATAGTCCGATGTATACTGCGCGCCTGCACTGGGACAGTTTCTCGGCAATGAACCACATGAAATCGTGGTTCGGCACCAGGTACAGAAAATGTCGAATTGCTGTCTCCTGCTCGATCCTCTCGCGGATGGCTACGTACTGTCGGGCCGCCTTCGGAGTGCGTTCATACTCCAACGCGAACTTGCAGTCCTGCCCGGCGAGCCGCACTACCACGACCGCGTCATAGTATTTCCAATAGCCGTAAGGAGTCAGGTCACTCCGGGATCGAATTTCCGTCTCCGGCATCCAGTAAACCAGCAATCCGCTCCGCTTCAACGCAAGATGGACCTCGTTCAAATCGAGACAGTGACGTAGCGTCTGAAGACCCGATGAGCCGGCTTTGCCAGAAGGATCAACTAGACTTCCTCCCAATGCCGAGGCACCGGAAGACGAGACGGAATAGACGACTTCACGACTGCCAAAAAGCCCCTCACGGCGGACGAGAAGGCCATGAGTCACCAACCGTAGGACGCGGTTGTTGAAGGCTTTTCGGGACGAGGCACAGTAGTCGAGTTTCAGTGACTCGAACAATTGGTTGTGGGTGATGAATGCCGACCGCGCAACCTCTCGTAACAACGGTTGGTCGCGCGTAGGACTCAAGACGATAGAACCTTTCCAGTAGCGCATCCCTAGATCTCCTCACGTCCAATCTGGAGCACCAGCCGTGCTAGCGAATCGCTTCTCCCGCATGGTTCCAGTACAAAGAGGCCAAGATTTGTGCGTACCCACTGGCCGATCGACATCAGCAACATGGATTCCTGTTCTCCACCGCATTCGCTGAATGAAAGAAGCCACACATCGCCGGAACGCCACTCTTGTTCACCAACCGCGAGTTGACCGACTGCTTGAGAATTTGTGGCAATCAGGAAACGATCTGGGCGCTCGCCAGTATGGAGAATGCGCTTGAATAAAAGCTTGTTCGAGTCCATCCAGACCGCCGGCTCGGCGCACTCGAATACGCGGCCGATCATTCTCGAAGGGTGGTTCGGATCGAAGCCGCCAATCGTATCGAATCGCGCATATCCGCAAATCTGCGGCCTCTGCCGCACGTTGCCATGCACAAGGACTCCGGTGGTGTTGTAGTACACGGGGCTAGTTGGACAACTACGCGCATCGCCCTTTCCCAACCGGTGGCGCCACACACTGCCGAAGCCCATCACTCCGACCCGCATTTTCTATCCGCCTCTCAACCTGCGATTGCTACTTCGCTCTGAATACAATTGCTCCTGCAGATTGTTGATGTGAGTTACCAACCTGGCATCGGCGCCGCGTACATCCGATGCCGTTTTTGCCGTGCTTGCCGCGCCGGCTTTGCTCGTGGCTGCGTCCAGGCGAACCGACATGTCGGCCAAGACCTCGGATTTGCGGCGCAGTTCCTCGGACGCAACATCCCGATCTCTGATTGCCCGATCCCTTTCTTCGGCAACCCGCATCAATTCCGTGCGTAGCTGCTCGGTCTCGTTGTTACCTGCGGCCGAACCTGCGTTCGTTTCCCCTTGCTCGATGGCACGGTTACAGCGCTCGATGTGCTTGTTGAAGCGCTCAATTGCTTCCTGGGCGATCTGGCGGGAATACGCATCCTGGTTGTAAAGATCCGCCATCATCTCGGCCGTAATCCACATCGCGCGCCGGTGATCGACCGACTGTTTTGCACCCGCCGCTGTCGCCACGAGCAAGGCAACTGTGATCCAGAAGCTGTACAGAAAGTACGGATTCTTGAGGAGAAGTTCGGTCAACTTGCGGCGCTGCTGCTCAACCCAGCGGCCGTAGTCGACATTGTCCGGGTTGAACTGCTTCAGCATGAATTCGTACCACGTGTCCTGGTGCTGATAAGGCGACTGAGCACCAAGTGCAGCCACGTCTGCCCGGGCTCTTGGGGGCAAGGGTTCTGAAAGTGGCGCTGTCCTGGGGGAGCAGGATGCGGCCGCCAGTACGAACACGACTACGAGAGTAGAGACCATGACGCTCCTGTTCACAACCAGCCTCCTGCCCGCCTGCGGCGGCCAACTGGCACGAGTTCGGGCGACTTGAAGCGCAGGTTCGCGCCCACAGAATCTTCGCGCGGCTGATGGAGCATCGGATATAACTGAGGAGTGAAGCGCGGCATGCGGACATCTTCGGGTGCCCGAACATGCAGTAAACCGTGCAACGTTCCGCGCGCGTCATCCGTCATCAGGATTTCCATCTGCGCCTTAGGCAGGTTCTTGATATGTTCGTCTAGAGCCCGGGTTTCCTTCTCCTCGCGATCAACCGCCCGTTCGGTTTGCTCATACTTCTCATAGCCAAACAGTTTCGAGCGATGCATCGATACGCTGCGCTGAATGACCTTATGCTCCGCGGATGCCCGCTCGAAATACCGTGCCGTCTCCTCGTCCCGGGTGCGCAGAATCATGGTCGTATTCGGCGCCGATGAGACATCCTCCTTGAATCCGCGGTCGACCTGCATGAGTTGAGGCAGAGCCTGCATAGAGAACAGGAATGCGGTATTGGTGCCACGGGCAGTCTGCAGGATTTGCGCAAAATTGCGGTAGCCGAATGGGGCAAATTCATCCAGGACCACGCTGAGCATCGGGCGATCGCTGCGCAGCCTGTGCTCCTCGCTCTCGTACCGCTTGCCAATGACCAGTTGCAGGTTCTGCAAGATCATCTTGCCGAGCGACCGCATCGGCTCCGGATTCTTGTTGATGTTTAGCGAGACGACCAGAATGAGTTCCTGTTCGATCACGTCATCGATCGACAACAGCTGTTCGTACGGACCGGTGAGGACGCTCAGTTGGTCGTCAAGGAAGGTCATGCACTCGTTGAGCAAGCCCTGAATTTTTTGCACGCGCTCCCGGTCCCGAAGCGAGGTGTAAAGGTTCTTGACCGACATTTCGAAATTCAAGCGGCGCTGCGTCGGAAGCGACGAATCCATCCCAATGCGTTTGCGGGCAGTCTCGACCTGCTCCTTCATCACCCGCTCGTCCATGGCCATGACGAGCACGTCGTAGAAGTTGAATTTCAAGCCGGTGTAGAAGAGCACACGAACGATGTCTGCCAGGTAATTGAGCTGGTGTTTGGCGAAGAATTCTTTTCTTAAATTGAAAGAACCGAAGATCATCGCGACAATCGGCATGTACTCGTCGTCCGAGCATTGAAATGGGTTGTAACGGACCGAAAGGTCGGGACGCGCCGGATTCAGCAGTCGAAGCTGATGGAGGCGGCCGGCACGATGCACGTGAGGCAGCAGATCCTGGAAGAACTCCAGATCGCCTTTTCCGTCAAAGATGACCATCGGTATCCGGTGCGGCTCATCGGGAGTGCCAACAATGCGAGCGAGATCCTGGGAAATGATGTTGCGCAACAGGGTTGTCTTGCCCGTCCCGGTCATACCCAGCACGATGGCCTGCATGACTCGCACACGGTCCGGCCAATACCACGGCTGCCCGTGGATGTCATAACCCAGAACAACTGAATTCTGATTCCATGCTTTCCGGGTGATCTTTTCGTCGCGCTTCCGGGAGATCGCCAACGGCGGGTGGGGCCATTGTTTCTCTCTGCGGGAGCGGCGGGTGGCCAAGAGTGCGACTGTCGACGCGAGGAAAAAGACCGCAATAACAAGGTAGGTGGTGAATTCTGCGAGTTGACCTGTTGTCAGATGGTACCGCTCCCGCCCGACGTACCACCCGAACCAGCAGGAGAACATGACTACAGCGGCGATCAGGATTTCAGCGCTCTCGATAAGAGGCGGGTGGTGGTGACGGTCGGCATAGTTGTCTCGGATCATGACGCAACCGAGCGACCGACGAAAAGCACGAGCCCTTGCATGCCAATGAGGGCAATCGTCCAGCGCCACAGGCGCAAGAAGGCTTGTCGATTATGCCGGCCTTCGCAGTGAGCACAATTCAGAGGTTCGATGCATATCGCGGTTAACCGATAGGCGAGCACCAGAAGAGCGCCAAACAGCCAACCTTGTGGCAAGGCAATTCCAGTCCATTCCCCGCCCAGGCTGAACGAAGCGGGTGAGCTAGCAGGATGTTTAGAAATCCAGTAGACAATTCCTGCTTCGAAAACGACTGCCAGCAACATTGCAAGGAAGAAGGTCGCGTTTTCAATCTTGCGTAGCATAGTTCCCATTGGCTCGCTAGTTCCAGAAGTTGAAATACGCAAAAGCAATGACGGCGGCAAACAAACTCACTACCAAAAGCACGAACCAGCGCTGCGGTGTTCTTCTTCCTCCATCTCCGAAGGGATTTTTCGGTTCGAGAATTTTCGCGGCCAGTGCGTTCCAGACCCCGAGGTCCGAGCGCCGAGAGAGGCACCGCCGTAACATCCGATCAACGTCCTTTGGGGTGATGCGTTCCATCGCTCATCGCACCAGCAATGCCGCGATTTGTTGTTTGTCGTTGTTTGCGAATTGAAATCGCAGTATCGTCGGCTCTGTACTCGATGGAAGATGGAGCGCGACCACGCCCAGAGATTCTCCGCCCGGGGCCAGGTGCTCAGTTTGTATGTGGCCCTCCAGGACCGGAACCGGAGTTTGCCGCTTCGCCGTTACGCGTGCGGCTTCCTGGTCCCCGAGTTGGGCATCCACGAGGGTGTACAGAGATTGAGAGTAATGAACGCCCGTGAGCTCATACACCTGCGGTGTGCTGATGTCGTAGACGTGATTGCCGCGATTGCGAACGGCGTAACGCACCAGCACGCGTCCGTCTCCCTCGTATAGATCGCGGATCGTAACTTCGACTGGTTTGCGCGTCGGCCTTGAAGACTCAAGCCTTACCGGCTTTCCCGCCAGGAGGATCTCGGTAGGAGAAGGCTGCGGCGGAGGAGTCACGCTCGCAGGCTTCGGTTTTGCGAGGGGTATCTGGTCGACTGCGAAATCCATCGTCGCGACGTCGCCGGCGGGCTCCAGTTCATAATTCAGGCGTTCCGATGCTGTCCAGATGAAAAGATTGGTGGAAGCATCGGACTCCGTGGGCTGTACAAAAACTTTGTTTTCCCTCCATTCCACCTTGAAGGATTGACTGCCCGTAGCGACCTGAATGACCGGTTCGCGAAGCTCAACCACAGTCAAATGGTTCATGGCCGTTTTGAGATGAATGATCTGGGTGCGATCGCCGGTTTCGCGCTCGATCTTCTGTGCCAACAGCGGTACCCAGGCTGCCGTGAGCGCCGTAATAATGAGGATGATCAAGAATCGTTTCATCGCCGCTTTTCTCCTGCATTTCGAATCATGGGATGTCCAGGAGGCTCGAAAAGTGAACCCCCTGGACGACTTCAGTTGATGGTTTCGGTCAGGATGACGCTCCCGCGTGGAACCTCAGGGCGCCTTTGAGTACCCGGGAATGTAACAATCCCATCCCGAACCTCGCTCCTGCCGGGCTGAATTGGAAAGGGACGGATGCGTTCGATCACGATGGGCGAACCCTGCTCGTCGCGTTCGCGAAATACCTCGCCTTTCCTGGTCACCTGGGCCAGAAAGATGAGGCGCTCGTGCACTTGACCATCGCCATTGGTGAAATGGGTGAGCAGGAAAATCCGTCCATCGCGATCAATTTCGACTTCGCCGTCCGAGAGGTTGGGAATCTCTACGGTGACCGGCCGTCCTCCGGTCCGTTCGGCGATTTGGTTGACGACTTCCTGGGGAAACGCATAAAAAACGATCGACCCCGTTCCCGGAACAAACTCATGTTCCGGATCCGGTCGTCTGTCCCGACACACGATGGCGTGCAAGGCAGACAGATAGGCCAATCGGGTTCCGTTCTTGCCCTGGGCCCAGATGCGGACTTGGTTGATCAGGGCCCTGAGCTCTTCTCGCGAGCGCTCTTCAAACACCGCGAGTGTGGCGGACGCCTGGTTGCGCCGGAAAAGAGCTTCTTTCCGAGCCTCGGCATTGTCCTGGCAGGCCTCGACCTCGGCATTGGCCTTCTCCAGTTCGTTCCAGAGTTCCCGCCGTTTGCTCAGGGTCTGGGTTACGACGCTCGCGTAGTACTTGTTGACCGTGGCACACTCGGCAAAGATCTCCTGGGTAAACTCAACACCTCCGATCAGCCCGCGGAAATCGCTGAGCGGCGCCACGGTCGAGTCTGAGAAGTAACGCCCAAGTTCCTTCCGTAGAAAGTTGTAGAGGTGCCCGATCTTGTCGTGTTCTCGGACCGGCAAGTGCTCGTCCATCTCTGTGATTCGGCGTTTGTCCTTGAGCTTGAGCCAGGGAGCCTTACTGACTTCGTTGCGTATGT
>Ga0209168_10002073_pt1 | contig 14919 bp, 12 predicted proteins | sample Coa_R1_FD_187156 | JGI IMG/M metagenome (GOLD analysis project Ga0209168, IMG submission 187156) | Surface soil microbial communities from Centralia Pennsylvania, which are recovering from an underground coalmine fire - Coalmine... | ecosystem: Environmental > Terrestrial > Soil > Unclassified ... | reverse complement strand
TGACGGATGCTTCCGGATTGGAAATCGTAACCGTCACTCAGGAAAACGGCAGACAGGCTCAGGTTCCTCGCATGAGCTTGTTGGTATTGAACTACGGGCACAACAACGATCATTACGGGAACCTAGTCACCTACATGCGGATCAAGAGCATTGTGCCGGCATCTTCAGAACCTCGACCGCAGCAGCCGCCATCGCCACGCTGAGCCGGTGGTTCCACTCATTCTTAAAAGTTTCCTTGGTCCGGATTGTATGGCTTGTTTAGATAAGTGTGTGACTGAGCCTCGCTCTTCAAGGGAACAACCTTGTCGGGGTCGATCCGCACCATCACGTAGGTAATATGGTCGTCGATTTTGGTGAACCAATGTCCGGTCCCCGCCGGGATGATGATCACGTCTCCCGCTTTGAGTTGATGGGTCACCGGATCCTTGATCGACGAAGCGCCGAAGCCGGGACCATTTTGTTCGCGGACGGTTTTCAGTGTGCTCGGCCGCGGCTTGACGCCCACCAGGTCCGGCCCCGTCAGTAGGGTAGCCGTTCCCTCGATAACATAATAAACCTCGCTGATCTGGTCGTGCTCGGCAACCGCGTCTCCGCTTGTAGAACCCAGATCCAGCTTGCCGCGAGTGACCATGCCAATCCCTATCTGTGCTTTCCCGATATCAACGGAGCGAACTTGCTGATCGACCAGTTTATTTTCAATGGCGCGTTTGGTATAAGCATCCAATTCGCTCTTGGGAATGTAAGTCGCCGGGCAATGATTGCACGTGGGTTTCGGTTCCTGCGCCAGAAGCGGGAATCCGGCGGCGAAAATACTCAAGACTGCAATTTTCAGCACAATCTTATTGGTTGGCATAGACGTTCGCTCCTTTTTGATCGCTGGCTTTGCGCACATCGTACGCTTGTCTTTGCGTGGATACAATGGATTTGCAGGCGGATACCTATTCGTCATATTGAGAACTAAACTGAGTCACTACATCTCCGGCCAACCACATCCCGGTTCATGTATGCTTAAGCGTTGGGTGGTTTTCAGAAATTGACCAAGGACTGGGGCGGTCGGCGCGGATGAATTTGGGTCTAACAGGGAAGAATGAAAAATATTGGATGATGGCAGCGGTTGCCATTGTATTCGCAGTGGTCCTCCCGCGAGGCGGCCTCTCCAGGGCGGCGTTCTGCGCGCTGTGTGTCGGTAGTGTCTGGCTTTTTCTGGCGACGCTCCATCGGCGGCTCTCTTCGGTTTTTACCAGGCGTTGGGATGTTCAGCTTGACGATATTCCAAAACGGCTGTGGCGCGTCTTTGTAGAGGTCATCCTGCAGTATCGCGTGGTGCGCGACCGCCCCGTAGTAGGGATACTCCATGCCGCTGTGGTGTGGGGATTTCTTGTGTTCGCCTGGGTGAGCGCGGAACACCTCAGATTGGGCCTGCTGGGGCTCGAAAATGCGGAGCCGATGCAGAGTTGGTATGGAACATTTGCCGCCGGATGGGCGTTCGCGGTGATAGTGGGCATTTTGGGGCTGACCTTCCGCCGATTTGTGTTGCGGCCCAAGGTGCTCGGAAAGCTTTCCCCCACTTCAGGTCTGGTCGCTTTTCTCATCACCGCGCTCATGGTGACTTATCTTCTGGGGTGGCGCGTAGTCCCGGTCGGCAGCGCGGCTTGGAAAGTAAATTGGTGGCTGCACACGATTTCGTTCTTTTCAATTTTGGTTGTGATCCCCCAATCGAAGCACCTGCATTTGTTGCTGTCTCCGTTCACGATATTTTTGCGATCCGAAACGACCAGCGGGCTTCGGCCGCTTCGCGAAGAAGGCGAAGACCTGGGAATCATTCACTTCAATGATTTCGACGCCAAAGACATTCTGGATGTAAATGCCTGCGTCGAGTGCGGGCGCTGCACGGACTTTTGCCCCGCAAATCTTGCAGGCGAGAGTCTCAACCCCAAAGAAGTTATTCTGGATCTGCAGAGAGGTGTTTTGACCGGCGGAGATATTGTCGCTGGAACCCCGGAAGAGAAAGCCGAGAGGAAAGTTTTTGTTTCCGAAGTGGATCTTTTCCAATGTTTATCCTGCGGTGCGTGCGAGTACGCGTGTCCCGTCGGAATCGAGCACGTGGGAAGAAAGATTCTAGACATGCGCCGCGGGCTCGTAAGTGAAGGCCGCGTCACGAATGAAAAAGTCGTCCAGCTATTTACGACCATGGAGCGGGCTCCGCACAATCCCTGGGGCATCGCGCAGGACTCGCGGCAAAAACTGGTCAACGCAAATCATTTTCCAATTTTCGATGGAAAACAGGATTGGCTGTTCTGGCTGGGCTGCGGATTGAGTTTCGATCCCCATGGCCAAGCGGTTGCCCTGGCAATGAAAGAGATTCTGGACGCCTCCGGCGTCTCGTGGGGAGTGCTGCCGCGTGAAACTTGCTGCGGTGAGCCTGCGCGGCGGGCCGGAAATGAATATCTTTTCCTTCAACTCTCCGAAAAGCTTATCGAATCGTTTGGAAACGCCCAGGTAAAGAACATCGTGTCGTGCGACCCGCACTGCACAATGATGCTCGATAGGGATTACCGCCAGAACACTGCATATCAGGAGCTAGGCATTCGAGTTCTGCACCATTCAGAATTGATTACGCAACTGCTGCCTCGGCTTTCGGTCGAAACTACTTCCACTGCCGCCACTTATCATGACCCTTGTTACCTGGCTCGCGGCCGCGGAATCACCGAGGAGCCACGGGAAATTCTTCGCGCCACGGGAATCGCCATCACCGAAACAGCGCACCACGGGAAAAACACGCAATGCTGCGGAGCCGGTGGCGCGCAACTCTTCATTGCCGACGATACGCAGGGCCAGGACAAAGGCCGCGTAAACCAGCTTCGCTTTGCCCAGATTGCGGAAACCAAGGTGTCGACTGTCGTTGTTGCCTGTCCGTATTGCCCAATCATGCTTCGCGACGCTGCAAACCATGCCAAGCGGGACGATATCGAGATACTGGACTTGGCGGAAGTTGTCGCAAAGAGTATCCAGAAAAAATCGTCTCTCTCTGCAAACGCCGAATCGCATTTGGGCGAAAATCTTGCCGATGCGAAATTGACAGGCAGAAAATGAAAACCGCTCTCCTTCCAAAAGAATAAAATCCCCAGCATGGCTGTCTCCTCAAACACTCAAAGCCTCGATGCCACCTCGTTCGATCAATCCGCACGAGAGCCTGGATTTATTCTGGTCCGCACAGATGAGGCCTGGCGCCTCTACGAACATCCGCGCGAGGTAATTGCCATAAGCAATCCGGCGGAGCTTGCAGATTCCTTGAGGCGAATTGAGAAACATGTGTCGGCGGGAGGACAAGCTGCCGGTTTTATGCACTACGAAGCGGCTTACGCATTCGAGCCGCTGTTGCATTCTTTGCATTCGACGCAAGCGGAAACGCTGCTTTGGTTTGGCCTGTACGAAAATGTCTCGGAATTTGAGGAGATTTGTTTCCCCGCATGCGCGCCGGAAGATCAGATCGAATGGATTGGCCCAACGATCCTAACGGAAAAATATCACGAAAAAGTGAATGAGATTCGAGAGTTGATTGCTTCCGGAGAAGTCTACCAAATTAATTTCACTCACCCTGTGCGCCTCCATGTGAAGAGTTCCGCATGGCAGCTCTTCTCCGATTTGTGCCGCCAGCATCCGGTGCCGTACGCTGCGTTCCTCAATATAGGTTCGCAACAGATTGTCTCTCTTTCGCCGGAACTATTTTTTCACATTGAAAGTGGGCATATCACCGTAAAGCCGATGAAAGGTACGGCGCCGCGCGGGTTGATGCTGGAAGATGATGACCAGCGCGGCAGGGAATTGGCTATCAGCGAAAAGAATCGTGCCGAAAACGTAATGATCGTCGACTTGATGCGCAACGACCTTTCGCGAATCTGCAGAACTGGAACTGTGAAAGCCACGCGCCTGTTTGAAGTTGAGCGATTCCCTTCGTTGTGGCAAATGGTATCGACCATTGAAGGCGAATTGGCTGACCCTTGTACGCTGGAGGATGTTTTCCGAACGCTGTTTCCTTCGGGATCAGTAACGGGCGCGCCAAAAATACGGGCGATGCAGCACATTGCGCGCCTTGAAACTTCCGAGCGCGGCGTATACACAGGCGCAATCGGCTATTTGGCGCCGGGTGAGGCTCATTTCAGCGTGCCAATCCGCACCGTGGTGGTGCAAGAGAACGAGGGAGTAATGGGAGTTGGCAGTGGCATTACGCACGACTCCTGCGCAGAGCAAGAATGGGAAGAGTGCCAATGGAAGACGGCTTTTCTTACGCGCCGTGTGCCGGAGTTTCAGTTGCTCGAAACTTTGGTTTGGGACGGCGAGTATCGCCTGCTCGAAGAGCATATCGCGCGAATGAAGTCCTCTGCGCTGTACTTTGGATTTAAATTCGATGAGCATGGAATTCGCAGCGCTCTTAAGGATATTGCCAATCGAAGTAACAACGTACCCAAGCGAGTGCGAATTACCTCAGCACCCGAAGGCAAAGTGAAAATCGAGCACCATGAATTCAGCGTGCATCGCTTTGGACGGATCAGGATTTCGAGCGCGCAAGTATCTCCGAGAGATCGTTTTCTCTACCACAAGACGACGCACCGAGATGTTTATGACCGCGAATGGGCCGCAGCGGTGAACGCAGAATGCGATGACTCACTATTTTCCAATGAACGCGGCGAGTTGACCGAGGGAGCGATTCACAATGTGTTCATTGTGAAGAACGGCGTTTGGCGGACACCGCGCGTTGAATGCGGACTTTTGCCAGGCACGTACCGCGCACACTTCCTTCGAGAAAATCCCGAAGCGCGCACCGAAATCCTTGTACTAGATGATTTACTCCACGCCGATCAAATTTATTTGTGCAACAGCGTACGCGGCATGCAACCTGTAGAGCTTGCGGACTCCGCTCAGGGGCAAAGCACGCCCGTCGCGACGCGTTCACCAGAGCGGCTATGCCCGTAGCGAACGGCGATATTCAGATACATCCGGCCCTTGGGCGTTTCAAACCGCAGGACAACGGCTTCGGTATCCGGCGCTGCTTGCAGTCTGCCGTCCAATGAATAAATTTCAGGCGGATGAACCCTGAATCTGAAACCTGTGTCGTTCAGTTGTGTAACTGCGTTGCCGATCACCATGTTGGTGAGTTCGCAGACCGTCTCGCGGGCCGCTTCGTCCGTGTGTTCGCCGACGGAATCGTTAAGATCGGCGGTCACCTGCTGCGCGGCTGCGACGTCCATGTCCAGAATGACGCGTCCTTCGATTTCTCCGCTAATTTCCACAAGCGCGGCGATACCCGTGCGCTTGTAATTTACTTCGTCCATGGTGACATCCGCGATTTCAGCGGAGCATCCCATCGTTTCCGCAATCACAGCGTCAAGAGAATTGATAAACGGCTGGATGAGTTCCATTTTCATGATTGGATTGCTCCTACGGTGGCTGGCGCTTCAGCCGCTTTGTCGTTTAATACATAACGGATAATTTCGTAGAGGACTTCCGGCTTCACGGGTTTCTGAACGAAATGGCGCGCGCCCTTTTGTAAGGCGGACAATATATTGTCCTGGTATCCGACAGAGGAGACCATGACGATGCGTGCTTCCGGGTGATCCCGAACAATGTGTTCCACCGCCTCGATGCCTTCCATCTTCGGCATGGTGATGTCCATCAACACAATGTCCGGGCTAGCGCTTTTGTATTCGGCGATCGCCGCGACACCGTCACTCGCTTCAGCGGCTATTTCTCCACCGAAGGCTTGTACCATCTTGCACAGATTTTTGCGTGCAAAGACGGAGTCGTCTACTACAAGAAAACGCACCTTGGGTTTGTTTTCGCTCGTCAGAGGCTTAAATTCCATGATTGTCTCCTCCCCCGTCGCAGTTCATCGTCGTGCTCCGCGGGTTGTTTCCAGGTCTGCCGCATCGGCGCGAGGCCGGGAGCGGTCGTTCGAGGATAAAGTTTGTAAAACACTGGGAAGCGCGTCCAACGGCACGATTCTGCCGGCGGAACCGGCGTCAATCGCCGCGCGAGGCATGCTGTCCACGACGCAAGTATCCAAACTTTGTGCGATGGTCACGCCGCCCGCCGCCTGTACCGCGCGCATCCCGTCGGCGCCATCTTCGCCCATTCCCGTCATCAACACGGCGGCGCTTTCACTCCCAAACTCTTTGGCCACGGAATGAAAGAGGACGTCGACGGAAGGCCTGTGGCCATTAACCGTGGGCTGATCCACGAGCACAAGCATGTCCCCATGCGGAACGCGCCGCACTTTCAGATGGCGATTGCCTGGGCAAATGAAGGCGCGTCCGCGTGCGAGAAGTTCACCCGATCGCGCTTCAACTACATTAATCAACGAGCAATCATTCAGGCGCCGTGCGAACATGCCGGTAAAACCCTCCGGCATATGCTGCACAACGAGCAGACAACCCGGGAAGTCGGACGGAAGTTGCGAGAAGATATACTGCAGAGCGTTAGGTCCGCCAGTTGAAACTCCGATGGCGACAGAGAGCGTCGGGCGCGCGTCTGTCTGTTTGGATTTCGCCGCGTGGCGCGTTGACGGCGGAATATTGTACGTCAGCTTAGGCGGGCCGGAGATTGCCGCTACTTTAATCTTTACCGATAATTCCCGGGCAATGTGCTCGATCCCACCTGTCTGGCAGGCATCTGGCTTGGCAATAAAATCAAAAGCTCCGAGGGCCAGCGCTTTCAAAGCTGAATATGCGCCGACTTCATTGTGGCTGCTGACGACGATGACGGGAATATGGTACCGCCCGACGATCTGGCGAAGCATTTCGAGGCCGTCCATCCGCGGCATCTCCAAATCGAGCGTCACAACATCAGGGCGCAGTTCTCCAATTTTCTTTATGCCCAACAGGCCGTCCATCGCGGTGCCGACAACTTCAATCGATGCGTCACGCTGCAGCATTTGTGGGATCAATTTCCGCATGAGTGCGGAATCGTCCACGACCAGCACGCGAACAGGTTTCCTCATGCGGACACCTCGAGGACACGTTTTCGCGTCAGGTGCGAAACCACGGATGGAACATTCAGAATTAAGACGACGGTGCCGTCGCCCAGAATCGATGCGCCACTCACAAGGTCAGACGCAACAAGGCGATCTTCAAAAGCCTTGATGACCAGTTCCTCTTCGCCGATCAAGCCATCGACGATCAGCCCGAATTTGCGGTTACCTGCTCCGATGGTCACCACGAAGTGCCGAGTCTTTCGCGTGGTGCGAGGCGCGACGTCGGCAATGAGTTGGTCCAGCCGCACGACGCTCAAAACCTGGTCGCGCAGTCGCAGAACCTCACGCCCATCGATTTCGTGAATTTCAGTATCGTTTGTTCGGGCAATCTCCAACACCGAATCCAGTGGTACCGCATAATGCTGCGTGTTGACGCGGAACATCAGGGCCTGAATGCTCGCCAGCGTCAACGGCACCACGAGTTGAAACGTTGTGCCTCGGCCAGGATCGCTTTCGACAATTACTTTGCCCTTGAGGCGTTCCATCACATTCTTCACGACGTCCATGCCCATGCCGCGGCCCGAAATCTCGGTCACTTCGTCAGCGGTGGTAATGCCGGGTTGGAAGATCAAGTTCAGAATTTCTTCGCGGGACAACCCGCGAGCGTTTTTCTCCGACACCAGGTCCGACTGAATCGCTCTCTTCAATAGCTTTTCGTGGGCGATTCCGCGTCCATCGTCGGAAATTTCTATGACCACCTGATTGCCTTGATGGTAGGCCTCCAACCGTATCGTCCCGCGCGCTGACTTTCCCTGCGACAGCCGATCTTCCGGAGTTTCAATACCGTGATCGGCGGCATTGCGGACAAGATGGGCCAGCGGCTCAGCCAGCGCATCGAGAACGCTCTTGTCGAGGTCTGTATTTTGGCCGGCCATCTCAACGGCGATTTCTTTCTTGCGTACTTTGGCGACGTCGCGCACGATGCGCGGCAGACGGCGGAATAGTTGTTCCACCGGCACCATCCGGATCTTCATCACCGACTTTTGCAATTCTCCTAAAACGCGCGATTGAAACGAGAGTGCGTCGCCCAGACGGTTACGCAAAGAATCTTTCGGAAACTTCTGGTCGAACTCGGCGATCGCTCGATGCAACATCGATTTTCCAATAATTAGTTCGCCGATCAGATTCATGACCGTGTCAATCCGCCCCGTTTCAACGCGGAGCCAGGTCTCGTTTGAACCCAGCATTCCTCCCGGTGTGGCAGGAGAGCCTGTAGCCTCGTCAACAGCGGAATCCGTGGGTCCATTCTCAGGAGAGGCGATCGGGGAAGATTCCGCCGCAGTTTCGGCTTCGAGCAAGATCTGCAGCGCGTCACGAGGTTCCTCTTCCAACACTTTCAGCGGGTCCATGGAAACACTCGCAACGATTCCGGGAATATGGCATCGCGTCTGAATCCATTCAGGGGGACGCGAACTGGCCAGCGCTACCTGAACTGCGACCAGAGTTTGAAGGGTCGCTCCATTGGCAGGAGACTGCGCGAGCAGGGTCCCGCATTGTTCGAGCGCCGAACGGATTAGTTGCAACGCGGCGGCTGGCATTTGAACCGACGGGTCAATATGCAGATTAATTCGAAATACAGTTTCGTTGGCGCGTAGTGCCTCTCTAATACGATTCTTTTCTTTTGGCGTCCATGCCAGCCGTACATGTACGGGTTGCGCCGCGGAGATAGATTCTGGATGTTCGACAAGTTTGCGGATATGCGCCTTGAGTTCCGTGATATCAGGCGGCTGCAAGTTCCCCCGGTAAGATCCCAGCATGGCATGGAAGCTGTCGGCGGCGGACAGAACTATCTCGGCGACGGCCTCGCCGCGCTGGGCGACCAGTGCGGGAGTCAATAAGTCCTCGAGTTCATGCGCCAGCTCGCTAAGTTGCCGGAATCCGCAGGCCGAGGAGTCGCCCTTGAGCGTGTGCATGGTCCGACGCACGCGTGCTAGCGCATCGGAGTTGCCCGAATCGATCTCGAGAAGGATTCCCGCTTCGTTCAACTCCTGCAGCAGATCCTCCGCGCTCTCAAAAAAGAGTTCGCGAAGTTCAGCTGCGCGTTCATCGGAAAAAAAGTTCAACCGGCCACCTCGATGCGCTGGTACGTAGTCGCATTATTCAGGTGGACCATGCGGAACTTATTGCTCAAGCCGAACAAGCTTTCGGCATGGCCGACGAACAAATATCCTTCCGGATTCAAGCAATGATAGAACTTTTCGATAAGGCGTTTTTGCTCCGCTTCATCGAAATAGATCATCACGTTGCGGCAGAAGATGATGTCGTTGCGGCGCGGCAGGAAATCAGCTTTCAGGTTGTGAAAATCAAATTGCACAAGGCTTTTCAGAGCCGGCTTTACGGCATATTTGTCGGCGAGTTTGTCAAAAAAACGAAGGCGGCAGGGATAGTCCACCGATTCCATGTGTGCCTCGTTGTATACACCTTGCTGCGCTGTGACGAGACCGGAGTAACTCATGTCGCTGGCGAGAACTTCCACTTTCCACGGCGGTGGCACCATGGGTTTTGGCGAAGGCATCTCAACCGGGAGCGGGTTGCGCAGATAGTAGTAAGCGAGGGCGTCGCAAATAAGCATGGCCAGACTGTAAGGCTCTTGTCCCGTCGAGCAGCCCGCGCTCCAGACGCGCAAACTCCAATCGCGGCGCGCCTGCTTGCGATGCAAGACTTCCTCAAGGATTGTTTTCTGGAATAGTTCGAGCTGTGGCTTGGCCCGGAAAAAACTTGTTTCATTTACGGTGAGATTTTCGAGCAGTGCGATCAGTTCACTTTTTCCTTCACGGCTCGTCAGGAGGCGATAATACCCATAGAATGACTCTATTTGGCAGGCTTTCAGACGCCGCTGGACGCGGTCGCGCAGGAAGTGAATTCGGCGCTCATCAAAAAACATGCCGCACTCCTGGTAGACCAGAGTCCGCAATAGCTTCAGCTCCGCCTCGGTAAGGGGTATGTGCGTGAGTAGTGTTGTTGTGGACATGGTTTTCCCGTACGGAATGCCAATCAGATTAACGTTTCCGGGATGCTCCGGCGTCTATCAACTCGCCGGCAAGTTCTGACACGTGGTTCAGCCGCAGTAGCTCGGCGCTTTGCAAAATCCGGCTCAGATCGAGAAGGATGATCAAACGATCCTTCAGCTTGCCGACACCGGTCACATAGTTCATGTCTTCGTCGGGGAAGATGTCCTGGGGAGCCTCGATGTCTGACGGTGCAATTCTCAAGACTTCCGATGCGGAATTCACCAGGAGTCCTACCAGACGCTCTTCCATTTCGACCACAACAATTCTGCTCTTTGAGGTGCGCTCGATGGCGGCTTCACCGAACCGTTTCCCCAGGTCGATGACCGCAATGATTTTTCCGCGCAGATTAATTACGCCCTCGACATGCGGAGGCGCGTTCGGGACAGGCGTGATTTCAGGAATGCGTACAATTTCGCGCACCAGGGAAATGGGAAGTCCCAGTGTTTCGGGGCCGATTCGCAGGCCGACAATCTGCAGATGCTTGTCTATGACGCGGCTCAAGGGTTAGACCCGCTCCAGTTCAGGATGCATTTGCTCAAAGGATTCTCGTTCTTGATTGGACGAACGCCGTCGAGCAACGGTTCGCCCTTGATCTTCGAGAACGAATAAATCCGCCGCCTCAATCAACCTCCGGGACAGCTTGGATGAATGCTCGGCCATGGCCGCAAGTTGCGAAGAACTGGATGTAGCCTGTTGAACCACTTCGCGCATCTTTTCCATGGCGCGGACCACCGACTGTGCGCCGGACGCTTGCTCCTCGATGCTGGAGTTAATTTCCTGCGTGATTTCGGTAAGCCTGGAGGTGGCCTTGGCAATTTGGGAAGATCCAGCGGACTGCTCGGTGGTTGCGCCTCCGATCTGCTGGGCGTATTTGTAAACCTCGGAAACAACGTCGGAAATTTTCTTCAGTGCTCCGTTCAAGTCGCCGCCCAGCTCAAGCCCCTGTTGGACCATCGTTGTGCTCTTCTCCATATTTTCGACGGCCTCACGCGCTTCCTTCTGAATACCCTCGATTAAATCGGAGATTTCTTTTGTGGATTGAGTCGATTTCTCGGCGAGTTTTCGCACTTCCTCGGCCACCACCGCGAAACCAAGGCCATGCTCGCCAGCGCGCGCAGCTTCGATCGCGGCGTTCAGAGCCAGCAGGTTAGTTTGCTCGGCCAGGTCGTCAATGACCTCGATGATCTTGCCGATTTCATCCGCGCGGCGTCCGAGAACATCGATAATTTCCGACGACGAGCGAATCGCCGAACTCGTACGCGTCAGTCCGGTCGTGGCTTTTTCCATGGTCTCAATCCCCATGTGAACTTCATCGCGAGAACGCTGGCTGATTTCCAGAAGAGTGCGCGAGGTGTCGGCGACTCGCTGAATGGATGCCACCATCTCGTCGATGGACGCTGAAGTCTCGGCCACACTGGAAGTTTGCATCTGCGTGCTCTTGACCACGTTTTGCACGTTGATGCTCATTTCATGCATTGTGCTGGTCACTTCGTCGATCGCCGAAGCCGCCTCCACGCTGACCTTTGCCGATTCGGTGGACGCAGCGGCCATTTGGTTGGACCCTGACGCAACGCCCGTAGCGCTATCCCTAATTTTCATAGCCAGGTCGCGAAGTCCGCGAATCATTTGCAAAAAGGCGTTTGCCATGGTGTCGCGCGATGATCGCGGCCGAACGGTTACGTTCAATCGTCCTTCGGCAATTGCCGAGGAGACGCTCGCCATTTCCTTCAGATGGAGCATCATGTTGCGGTAATGGTCTGCCAGGGAACCGATTTCGTCGTCCCTGTGAATCTCGATTTTTTGATCCAGGTCTCCGGTCTCGGCGATCTCACGGGTGACACCGATTAATGCCGCCAGCGGTTGAGTAATGGAGAGCGAAGTTCGATACGCGACGAGCATCCCCAGAAATACGCCGATGATGGTTCCGAATGTGAGGGCCATGGTGCTGTAAGTGGCGGCACTATTGGCGGATGCATTCGATTCTTCGAGCGCTTTTTGAATGCCGCGTTCGGCGTTATCCATTTCCTTGACGCTCTTCTCCACCCAGTTGTTCGCGGAACGTTGCAGGTACACGATTTGGAGATCGGAAACAGTGGTCTGACCGGCATCTACCTGGTGGCGCTTGGCAATCAAAGGCTTGGAAAAATCATCTTCCCAACTCTGTTGATTCGATTCGATCGTGGAGAAAGCTTCTCTTAATCGGTCATCGTTCGTCTTGTTCTGGGCTTCGCGGAGAAGATTGCTCAGAGTCCGTATGCCATTTGATTCGGCCGCTTCCTCGCGGGGATCGCCGCTCAGCAAGTAATTGCGCAGGTCGAGGCCATTCTCCATTACCTGGTAGCGAATCTTTTCGATGATTTGAATACTCTGAAGCGAAGATGCCGCCGTATTTCTTGCACTGTGCTCGCGCTGACTGGTGGTAAAGCTGACCAACGACAGCAGCACCAGAATTCCCAGGATGGAACCAAATCCGATGTAGAGTTTTCTGCTGATGGTCATATCAAGTCGCCTCTCAATTCCTTCAAATGCGCCCTGCGCAAGAATTGCGGACCCAGAGAATCACTGGAAGACAACTTCGACGTTTTCGACAGTCTCTTTGGAGGCTTCTTCATATTTCCATTTTTTCACGGCAGTGGCGGCCTCCTGGGCCAGTAGGGGGCTTCCGCCAAGTATTTTGGTGTCGCGCACTTTGCCATCGGGCGCCACAGTCGCTTCGAGCCGAACGGTTCCCGTCACGCGCATTTGCCGGGCAATCTGCGGATAGTCCGGTTTGATTGAGGATTTAACTTTTCGTCCCCCGTGGTCCTTGACCTCTCCTGAGGCATTCTCTTGAGCGCGACCCGGGATCTCGGTGCACAAAAGCCCTGCGGACGACAAAATCATCGTGGCAACAAAGAACTTAACCCCATTTGTGCGAGACATAAATCTCCCTCTCGAAAAGTTCACACTATCTCCTCACCTTGTTAATGCACGACCCATGCCAGCATTGAGTTCATACGACGTATAGGGGCAATGTGTCACTATTGTCGGCTAAGCCATTGAGGATACGAGGCTTGTTTGTGTCGTTGCGCTTGGCTGGCGCACCAATCAGTTGAGAGCTAGTCTCAGGACTTCAAGCCCTGAGGGGGTTGCGTCTCAGATTGCGATTCTGCGGTGAGATGGGAGTGCTTGATTCACCATCCTAGACCCTGCGATTCATTGACACTAACAACTCCAAGTCCTACTTTGAAACATAGACCCGACGCGAGTTGAGACTCGGTGCGCGAACGTCTGAACAGGCATGTGCGCCACAAACACCTCTACCGGAACAGTCGAATCGGCTACCCCAGCGCTTGAGACTCTGCTCGTCCATCTGGCAACTGAGTCGCATGGACTAAATAGAAACGGCCTATTCAAGCTCTTCTGTCAGTCTGCTGCGGGCCATTTCGGTGCAAGCGGCGCCTGCTGCGCTGTATTTTCCAGCCAATCCGATTGGACTATCGTAGAAGACATGGGACGCCAGCCATGGGGTGAGCCCGGGGAAGCTATTCCTGTGGCTATAGCTGATTGGCTGGAGCGGGCACAAACGATTGGCCAGGCGAGTTGCCACCGAACTTTGACTGAAGTTGCTTATCTACATCATGATAGCGAAGTTGTCGCAGTGGCTATTCCCATTTTGAGACACGGGAAATCGCTAGGCGCTGCCTTGTTGATTTGGAGCGATCCGAATCCTCAAATCGACGAAAAGTTGCTCGACCAACTGACGCTGCTGGGGGGCTTCTTGGGAGGCTTGCTGCACAACGCCGATCTCTTTGACCAAGTCTACCGTTCGAGGCAGCAGTGGGTCCGCGTGATCGACGCTATACCTGACGCAATCGTAGCTCACGACGCGATGGGCAATATCGTCCGCATCAATCAGGCGCTTGCGAAGCGAGTTGGAGTTCATCCATCGCGGCTCGTCGGGCGCCCAATCGGGGAAGTCCTGGGAATCGATCGTCGCGGGAACGCGGGCATTTGCCCGCTATGCTCCAATCAGCAGGAGGTCTTCGAGGGACCCGTGGAAATTTTTGCGGAGTGCAGCTATCTGGTTTCCACGACCCGCTTGACCCAGGAGCTGGATGCGGATGCGCAGACCATCCACGTGCTCGTGAACATACGCGAGCGGTTAGAGGCCCAGCGGCGCTACAGGTACCTGTTTGACAGCATTCAAGAGGGTGCATTTTTCTGCAGCCCCAATGGAAAAATGATCGAAGCGAATCCGGCACTGGCTCGAATGCTTGCATACGAAAGCCAGCACGAACTTCTGCAAATCAACTTGTTTGAACTTGTTCCGGAGGCGTCGCAGCGCGATCGCTTGCTCAAGGAATTGTCGGAAGCAAATTCGTTTCGCAACTATGGGGCGAAGCTGCGAAAGAAGGATGGGACTTTTCTCGAAGCACTTCTGCACGTCACTGCAGTTTGCGAACCCAAGGGCGCGCTTGTTCAGTATCGCGGCCTGATTCTCGACGTCAGCGAGCAGAAAATTGCTCGAGCGGCGCTGCGGCGCGAACACGATTTTAATCAGAGCATTTTGAATCATACGCAAAATATTATTCTTGTGCTGGATGCGTCCGGACAGATCAGCGATATAAACCACCGCGCAACAGAGATTGGGTACTCGGCGGATGCGCTTCTAGGTCTCCCGCTCAAGAGGCTGATTCACACTTCCCATCGCCCCGTTTTTCAGGAGGCTTTCAATTGTGTTTTGGATTCGGGCATGGCTCGCAGGCTTGAATTTCAATCGTCTTCGGTTTTTGGTGAATGCGCTTCTTGCCGCGTTCGATGAACTTGAAATGCTTGACGGCGTTAGTGATGTACGCGCTGCTCGGTTTGATACCGGCCTGCTGCTCGCCGATGAAG
>Ga0209168_10002071_pt1 | contig 14932 bp, 14 predicted proteins | sample Coa_R1_FD_187156 | JGI IMG/M metagenome (GOLD analysis project Ga0209168, IMG submission 187156) | Surface soil microbial communities from Centralia Pennsylvania, which are recovering from an underground coalmine fire - Coalmine... | ecosystem: Environmental > Terrestrial > Soil > Unclassified ... | reverse complement strand
CTGAGCTGTCGCCCTTCCACATCATCACGCCGGTGAGGGCGTTGGGAGGCGGTGGCGGCGGTGGAGTGCCTGTTGAGTTGTTTTGAACGCCTCCGCAATCGACGAAGTAGATAGCGAATGTGATCAACAGCAGAAGAGACGGGACTTTCGACGCGTGGCGTTTCGTCATCGCGGCCCCCCGAAGGTTGGGACAGTCAACATTTGTGCGGTTTTTCGATGTGGACCTGGAGGAAAAGGTTGGCGACTCCAAAGGCTCTTAGCGGGTTCCGAGGTTCGAGTGATTGGCGAAAATCATGAGGAGAATGTGCTTGCAACGCCTTTCCACTCGGCTGAAAGTGCAGGTTCGGGCGTACAACTTTCGAGTCTTGAAAACGAGTTTTTGGGGTTGGAGCCATACAGCGTTTCTGGTAGCCTCGCCTTAATCTACAAAACATCGATTTTGAGCCCCATCCCAGATCCAACTTTCGCGTTGGACTCCAGTGGGCCAAAGTCAGGCGGCGGTTGAGATCTCGCCGCAGAACAAGCCACTTCGTGCGATCTTCCGCGCGTTTCCGCTCACGCGTTAACGGCAGTTTCGCACTCGGTCGATTCGCTCGATCGCAAGCAAATCTTCTTGGAGAAGTGTCGAATGTATAAGTCTGTCTTACTGATCGTGTGCTTGTCATTGCTGTGCTTATCAATGCCCGCTGTTGCTGGCGTAAATGTTTCTGCCCCGTCAACGGGAGCGACCATCGGGTCGCCCGTGCACTTTGCCGCTTCGGCCGGTTCTACCTCGTGTTCGAAGGGCGTGGCTTCAATGGGAATCTATACCGAGCCTGGCGTGCTGGCCTACGTCGCGAACGGAACGAGCATCAATACTGATCTGCCTCTGAGCGCTGGAACGTACGACACCGTGATCGAGCAATGGGACTACTGTGGCGGAGCTGCCACGAAGTCGGTCAGAATCACGGTAAGCGAGAAATCGGGAGTCTTCGTCTCCTCGCCCGCCAACAACAGCACGGTTGGCTCACCCGTCAACTTCAAGGCAACCGCGAGTTCGACATGCTCGAAAGGCGTCGCTTCGATGGGAATTTACACGAGTCCCAATCAGCGGGCCTACGTGACCGGGGGATCAAGCCTGAACACGTCTCTCAGTTTGAGCGCGGGAACCTACAACACGGTCGTGGAAGAGTGGGACAACTGCGGTGGCGCGACCGTGACACCAGTCAAGATTACGGTTAACGGCGGGTCCGGAAAATCATTCTCGAGCATCCAGGCCAGTAAGGGATGGACCGGGTATGGAGAGTTGGCGCCGAAGTACGACATCTGCACAAACTGCGGTTCGGGTGTTACATGGTCGATGAAGCAGGGGATGTCTTCGCCTTCGCTCAGCGGCAAGGCCGCACAATTCAGTATTGGCGGGAAGACTCCGTACTCCGATGTCTTGTGGAATAACCATCTGATCGGGGACGGTTCGTCGCAGGGGCTGCCGGACACCGACCACACTCTGGTGAAGACGCTGCACAATTTCACCTACGACGTGTATTTCTACGGAACGAATCTGAATCTCGCGGAGAACCTGGAATTTGATATTGCCCAGTTCTTCGACAACCTGGGGCTGACGTTCGGCACGCAATGCCAGATCGTGAATGGGCAGCAGTGGGGAATCTGGGACAATGTCAACTCCAAGTGGGTGCCGACGGGCATTCCCTGCAAACCTGTCGAAAAATCCTGGAACCATTTGACGATTCAGTTTGAGCGAACGTCGTCCAACGATCTCAAATACGTATCGATCACCCTCAACGGCGTCACGCACACACTGAACGATACGTATGGTCCGATCTCAGCCCCAGGGTGGAACGGGCTCGTCGTGAATTTCCAGCTCGACGGAAACTACAAGCAGGCACCGTATTCCGTCTATCTGGATAACCTGAGCATTGCCTACAACTAGAGGAGTGTGTGCGCGGTTGTGTCGAGAGTGGAGGGAGAGTGTCTGCGAACCGAGACCGGACATCGTCTTGCAATGCGGGCAACTGCTGAAAGAGTGAAAGAGCGGTTCGGAATCAAAATCGAGCGCAGGTGTTGAAACTCGTGAGTCATTGATCCGACTCTTCCCTCTGACTCGCCAAACGGATATCGTATTTCGGACCGTACGCACGACGTTCGCTCTCGTTTACGACTTGGCTCGGTGTAAAAAGCCGGTTTCCCGCAAGTCCCACTTGGCGCCGCTGACCAGATTTGGCGCGACAAGGGTGGGAGTGAGGTTTCCCTTACGGGCATGCCCAAGTTGCAAATTCCTTCATCTTGCACCGCCTCAAAAGCTCAGCTAGCATCTCGCCCTCAGCGGTTTTCCACTCACGAAGAAAAATTCCGATAAAAATGTTGGAGGAGTTCATGAAACGTGTTCTGTTTCTCACCGCAGTCTTACTGATCCTGAGCGGAGGAGCTTTTGCGCAGTGTTCCACGTTCCCATGCGTAGTTGCTAGTGTGTCGCTTCCGGGCCAGACGGTAGCCATTGCCCCAACCACTTTGTTGACGCCATCGGCTGCGGGGACATTTCGCGTGAGCTACTATCTGTCCACTGGCCCCGGAATCAACGACGGCCATACCTGGGCCGCGTATATCCGTTGGACTGACGACGAAGGACCAAGAAGCGTGTACACCCAAGTCGGCAAAAACAGTTCGAATGCGCCTTATGCAAGCGTTATCGTGCGGGTTGTTGCTGGCCAGCCTTTGCAGTACCGAACGGGTGTTCTGGGCGGCCGCGATTCGAATACGCCCAAAGTCTACGATTTGTCATCGCGGTCGAACAGATTCAGTGAGGCAGGTTTAAAGCTTGGAGGCGCGGGTCGGAATCGAACCGACGCATAAAGGTTTTGCAGACCTCTCCCTTACCACTTGGGTACCGCGCCCCTGCTCTTACGTATAGCGTTCCGTGCGAAAAAAGTCCATCTGCGAGGAACCAGCAGGTTGGGGGAATCTGGAGCGGGAGACGGGATTTGAACCCGCGACTTCGACCTTGGCAAGGTCGCACTCTACCACTGAGTTACTCCCGCTCAACGATATTCGATTTTACAGCAGAGGCACAGCGCGTGCCAATGGCACGTTTCGGCAATGGATATGGATGATGAAGATCTGAATCACCTGGCCTTTCAGCGCCGGTTGATCGTTGCTCATCTGACAGATGAATCCCCACCCGCCGAAGAACTCGGTAACGGCCAGAACAAGTTCGTTATTGCCCTTTTTTAGCGGGAGGTAGACGGCATCGTTGTTCACACCCAACAAGCCGAGGAACTCGGGGCCGCGCGCCCGATCGAATTGTTTCCCGCGCAGATAGGGTGGCCATTCAAGAAAACCACGACGTCATCGCTATAGCCGATCTCCGTTTCTCGGGTTTCACTGCGATCTGCATGCATCAAGTTGCAGGAGTTCCCGGTCGCGATCGATTACTCGTTCTGTACCGTTAAATTGGAGAAGTAGGCCTCAGTCGTCCAGTGCGCCCAGAGCGCGATCTGTCCGTTAGAGTCGCCGAGCTTGAGGTCATTCACGATCAGACACGGCTGGTCCGCACTGTTGATGTAAAGCCGCACATGCGTTCCGGAGACTACGATCTTCATCTTGGTCCAGGCGCCCGCTTCGAGGTCGGCGTAGGACTCGTAGGCTCCGGGATTTTCCTTGCGCAACCGATACCACGGATAATCCGGACTCGACTCGTATTGGACGGAATGATTGCGCCGTAGCTGGTCGCCGGCGCGACCGTTGGTGGGCCGCAAGTAAATGTTCTCGTAGCGTGTGCCGTGATCTTGAGTACGAAATGCGATGCCAATAAATCCGCGGGCGTCGGCTGGAGCACCGGCGCGGGGCGTGCCCGCCACATCGGCTTCAATTGTGCCGTTCTTGAAGTTGGCCCCCGATACGAAGGCCATGACGACTTCATCCGAGGCTTGATGATCCGGCAGAGGAACCAGATGGAGAGCCTGCCGGCCGCGATAGGTGGTGATCTCCGCCTTGGCGTTGACGAGTTCGAGGCCCTTGACCGAGTTTAGTGGTAAGGCCAGCGTCTTGGATGGTCGCTGAGCCGACACGATCAGACTTGGCGTCACGGAGACCAACAAAACCACAACAAGACGTGCGCGTGGACTGCCGTTGTGCAGTTTCATCCGAAGAAACTCCTCCAAAGATGACGGGCGCCATCGAGGCGTTCCTCTATAGACGTTTGATTGTCGAGAATGAACTGTAGTTCTGGTTAAATCCGGTGCCAGCGGCCAGACTTGTGGCAGGGATGTGCGAAAGAAGGCGAAGAGGGTTGAGAGATTCGCGACGGCTTTAGTTCGTTAGCTCCACTTCGATCTTCTTCGCGGTCGGGTCGAGCTTCACGATGCGAAAGCTGCGAACCTGCCCGGCGCGGACGGGTTCGGGCTTGGCGGGTCCGCCGGACCCGGTCTTCCATCGCGCCTGCAGCATGGAACTTAGGGACGACAGATCTGTCTTCGCCGGCTTTGGAGCCTCGGTCACTGCGGAAGCGGATACAGGAGCATTCTTACGGCACGTTGCGTGGATGCCCTCGCCTAGCTCGACGCGCGACTGGGTTCCGGAATCGTCCATGAGGCGGCCGGTGACGACGTCTCCTTCTTTGTGCTCGACGAGATATTCGTCAATTCCCGTCGGCACGAGCTGCTTCATGCCCAGTTTGATTTGGCGCTTCTCGGGATCGACAGCGAGCACTTGAGCTTTGACGACTTGCCCGACGCGCAGCATGTCATGTGGCGAGTTGAGACGCTTCTCGGCAGTGATGTCACTGATATGCACCATGCCTTCGACGCCTTCCGAAAGCTGAACGAAGGCGCCGAACTTCGTCAGGTTGGTGACCGGCCCTTCAACCGATGACCCGACGTAAAATTTCTGCGGCACTTCGACCCAGGGATCGCCGAGCGCCTGCTTGAGCCCGAGCGAGATGCGGCGCTCAGGCGCTTGCACTCCAAGGATGACGACCTCGACGGTCTCGCCTTCCTTGACCACGTCACTGGCCTTGCGAATCTTGCCCTTCGACCATGACATTTCCGAAATGTGAATCAGACCCTCGATGCCGGGCTCGAGTTCCACGAATGCTCCGAATTCCATAAGGCGCGTGACGGTACCGCGCACGCGATCGCCGGCATGAAATTTCTGAGCGACAGCGTCCCAGGGATGCGGCTGCAGTTGCTTTAGCCCAACCGAAATGCGGCGCTTGTCGCCCTCCGACGCCAGTTTCAGCACTTTCACGTCGACCGACTGACCGACCGAGAGAACGTCGGCGGGTTTGTTGACGCGTCCCCATGCAATGTCGCTGACATGCAGCAGGGCGTCGACTCCGCCAATGTCGATGAAGGCACCATAATCGGTGAGGCTGCGCACGGTGCCGCTGACGGTGTCGCCTTCCTTGATCTGCGAATACAGGCGATCCTTGGAGGCGCGCTCTTCTTCCTCAGCGACGGCGCGGCGATCGACGACTACATCTTCGTCGGCGACGTCGAGCTTGATGATGCGGCAGCGAATTTCTTGTCCAACGAGATTTTCCATCTCGGAGGCTTCGCGGACTCCGCTGCGCGAGGCGGGCATGAATGCACGCACGCCGACGTCGACGCTGAATCCGCCTTTGACCACCGCAGTCACCGTGCCGAGGATGGACGATTTGTCGGCGAAAGCTTTTTCGAGCGCGGTCCAATCCATGGGGCGCTCGACTTTGAAGCGCGAGAGTTCGTAATAGCCATCCGGATCGCGGCCTTTCACGGTGACCATGGCCTTATCGCCCGGCTTCAGAGTCTCGCCTTGCAGTGCCGCAAGCGGCAAAATGCCCTCCGACTTGTATCCGATGTCGAAGAAGACTGCTTCGGCATTGACGGCAATGACGGTGGCTTGGAGTTGCTTGCTGCCTTCCGTCTTGTGCGAATGGCTTTTCTGAAACTGCGAGAAAATCTCGCCGAAGGATTCGGTGGCTTCGGCGACCGGTTGCGGCGCGGAGTTGGAGGTTGCTGGATTGGAAGAGACTGGATCAGCCATGAAAGATTACGGCCCTCATCGGTGGGATACGATTCTCTAGGATATCATCGCAGACTCGCGGATAGCGCGTGAGGACAGGCACTCCTTAGCTGGGGCTTGAGGCAGTTTGGCGCGTCTGACGTGGGAAGCACTCACGCAAAGGTCGCTAAGAACTGCCGCAAAGAATGCTAAGAAAATCCAAAGCCGACGCAAGGCGGGATAAGCTATCGCCCCACCCACTGGGGATCTTCTTCCGGCTTCACAATCTGCCCGTCGCGCATGTGGATGATGCGGTCGCCGTACTTGGCGGCTTCAGGATTGTGCGTGATCATCAGGACGGTCTGGCTGAGCTCCTGATTCGATTTCCGCAGCATGCCGAGAACGATGTCCGAGTTCTTGGAATCGAGGTTGCCCGTGGGTTCGTCCGCGAGCACCACTGCAGGCTTGTTGATAAGCGCGCGCGCCAGCGCTACGCGCTGCTGCTCGCCGCCGGACAGTTCTGATGGACGGTGGTCAAGCCGTTTGGTCAAGCCAAGCAGGTCTGTGATCCGGTTGAAGTGCGCGGGATCGCGATCGCCGTTGCCTGAGATTTCCTGCGCGATCGTGATGTTGGAGCGCGCGTCGAGCGTGGGCAGCAGGTTGAATTTCTGGAAGACGAATCCGATTTTGTGCTTGCGCATACGGGTGCGCTCGCCGTCGGAGAGTTTCGCCAGATCGTCGCCGTCGAGTACCACGCTGCCGCCATCGGCTTTTGTCAGTCCGCCGAGAAGGTAGAAGAGAGTCGACTTCCCGCTGCCTGACGGGCCGACCACGCTGACGAACTCGCCCCTCCGCACGCTGAAGGAAATTCCGCGCAGCGCCTCGACTTCGATTTTGCCCACGCGATACGTCTTGCGCAGGTCTCTGGCTTCAATAAATGCAGGTTCGATGAGTGCTTCACCCATGCCTGATAGGAATCTTACACGAAGGAGTGCGCCCAGCGCGGGCACGCACTGTGTCACTCTTCAAAGTGTCTGGGAGGCAGTCTACGCAGCGCCGATCTGAGTTGAAACTTGCGGCGTTCTCTGTTGCATTCGCTTCGGCCCGCGCTTGCGAACCAGCAATAACCGCACGCGTTCCAGCAGATCGACCGGGGCGTACATTCCCTTGGCGAGAAAGACGTCCGCCTTGGAATCGTGATCGTAGATGCGGACCTTGCTTGAGATCAGGATAGCCGGAGTCTGCGGCGATAAATCTTTGATCATGGAGATCAGTTGTGGACCATCCAGTCCAGGCATTGCCATATCGGCGATGACGAGATCGACCCCGCCTTGCTTGAAGCGCTCCAGCGCATCCTCTCCACGTGCGAAGCTGGCCACGCGGTAGCCGCGCGTCTCCAGCATGATTTTGCGATGGGAAAGAGACTGTTCGTTGTCGTCCACACACAGAATTGTGCGCTTAGGTTTCATTCAGCCTTCCGCAATCCGCTGGCGCGATTCGAGAGGGTGAACCGCAACACCACCAGAAGCTTTTCTCAATATGAAGAATGTGAGAGCGAAATGGATGCTAACGGGAAGTGCGCTCGCTGTAAAGTGCCGCCGATGCTAATGGGACTTTCCGGCCATTGATTTTTTTCTGAGCGAGTGCGCGTCAGTGTTTTCCGCAGCTTGCGCACTGCGATCTAGAGAAAAACTTCGCCGCGCATTACTTCGATCGCATGCCCTCCGACGCGCACGTTAACTATCCGGTTATCGCCTCTGCGATTTTGAGACGAGGCGCGCACAAAAATCCGGCTTGGACGTTTCATTTCGATGCCTTGCTCAATCAGCACTCGCTGATCTGGGTCGGCTACGCCATGAGCAACCATCCAAGCAGCGGCGCATCCGGCTGCCGAGCCGGTCGCGGGATCTTCGCCGTTGTAAAAAAGCATCCGCGCATGCAGGCGTGCCTTGGGGTCAACGGTTTCGCGGGCGACGAAATAGAAAAATTTCCCGTGAGTTTTTTCCAGATATTCATCGGCGCGGCTCAAGTCAAGACGCAGGTTCCGAATTATTTCCAGTGATTTTAACGGCGTTACTGTGTACGGCAGCCCCGTCGACACGGTTTCAATGGGAAGCGACGGATCGAAGTCGTCAACTCGTAAGCCGATCGCCCGCGCCACCGCTTCGGGTTCGTGCTGAATGCCGAAGACCGGATCGACCTGCGTCATCTCGCCGAATATCGGCTGGCCAGGTGTGTCTTCGAATTCCACCGGCACCTTGCCGACATTGAGTTCGAGCGTGACTCGCTTTGCTCCGCTGGTGCCGCGGAGGGCGAAAGCCGTTCCCAGGGTCGGATGACCCGCGAACGGCAGTTCCTCCTGGACGGTGAAGATTCGCACGCGTACGCCGCGCTCGCGCTCGGTCTCAGGATCGCGAGGAAAAATGAAAGTCGTCTCCGAGAGATTCATCTCCTTGGCGATCGACTGCATCTCGGAGTCGCTAAGGCCGCGAGCGTCGAAAAAGACGGCGAGAGAGTTTCCCTCGAGAGGTCGCTCAGAAAAAACGTCCCACTGGGCCATGCTCAGCACGGGCATTTGTTTGGTCATCATTGTTTCGCCTAAAAGAAGAACCTTGGGTCACGAATTCTTCAGCAGCAGGAAAGATGTTTGCGGCAGCTCTGGCGATGCAGGAAATCGGCAGACGGAACGGCGATGTGGCGCGAGTCTCGATGGCGCCGGGCGTTTGACACTGACTGGGCGCGGCTTCTATTCTTACTGCATGTCCTTACCGCGCACTGCCGACGCACTGTGTTGTTGTTGTAGCCGTCCGGCGTGTGGGTAGGGAATCAGCAAGATTCTTCCCACCCACCCCAGTGAGCGGGTGGGTTTATTGTCTATCCGCTTCCTAGAAAAATCCGAAAACTGGGGCGGGCCAACTTTCGGAATCTTGAGCGAATTCAATTACAGGAGAAAAACATGAGCACTGCGACCGCAAACGAAACATACACGGTTCCCCGCATCAATGACACCGCCCCTGATTTCACCGCCGAGACGACGCAGGGCACAGTTCATTTTCACGAGTGGATCGGCGATGGATGGGCCGTCCTGTTTTCGCATCCCAAGGACTTCACGCCGGTGTGCACCACCGAACTTGGCACCATGGCGAAGCTGCAACCGGAATTCGCCAAGCGCAACGTCAAGATTATCGGCCTTAGCGTCGACCCTGTTTCGAACCACAGCAAGTGGGCGGCCGACATTGAAGAAACACAAGGCGCCAAGGTGAACTATCCCATGATCGGCGACCCGCAGCTCAAAATCGCAAAGCTCTACGGCATGCTTCCTGCCGACGCGGGAGAGACCTCCGAGGGCCGCACTCCGGCTAACAACGCCACCGTGCGCACCGTGTTTGTGGTCGGGCCCGACAAAAAAATCAAACTGCAGCTCAGCTATCCCATGACCACGGGCCGCAACTTCGACGAAATTCTGCGCGTTGTCGATTCGATGCAGCTCACGGCCAAGCACCAGGTTGCCACACCGGCAAACTGGAAGCCCGGGGATGATGTGATCATCACGGGCGCGGTTTCAAACGAAGAAGCCCAACAGAAGTTTCCCGGATTTAAGACGATCAAGCCTTACCTCCGGGTGACGTCCCAGCCGAAATAATGCGGAGTTGGCGTTCGATTTGAAGGGTGCGGTTTAGGCCGCGCCCTCGACGGACCGGAGCGCCAGGGTTCAGTCACAAAAGCAAAGGTCAACAAGGCCCCAGCTTTTGCCAGCTTGCAGGATTGTCGTGCCACGGAAGCGCATGCGGTCCGGTGATCGTCCCGGTCTTCAAAACCGGCGGGCGGCAGGTCACCCTGTCACCGGTGGGTTCGACCCCCACTCGCTTCCGCCATTCTTCAATAACTTACAGACACGCAAATCACTCAAAAATCAGTTCGGCTTCGGCAGGGCCATCCGTACCACCTTGGAATGGGCCTCCTGCATTTCGTTCGTGACCACATCCCCATAGACGTTCATCGGGGTACGAATGTCCCCGTGACGCATGAGTTTCTGTTGTACGGGCACCGTTGTCCCGCCGCGTCGAGCCAGGGACAGCTGCTATGTTCCGTACCCGAAGTTGAAAAGGTTTGAGATTTCGAACCTGAGCGACTCAGGGTCGGCGACTTGGACTCGACTAATCGTACTCAGTGAAAGCGAAACGCCCGTTTGTTGGAGGTTCCACGCTAGGCGAGATTCGAATGCGACGGATTGGATCGGGGAGAGTGGAGAGGGCCAATCCCATTACTATGGAGCTGGTCTGCCAGGTACGTTGTTATCTCGTGGGCGCTCTCGATCTTGAGCAGGTGTTGGCGGAAGTCCTCGTTCATGAGCTTCCGGGCGAGGGAAGAGAAGACTTGCATGTGAGCATTCGCGCCATCGGAATCTCGCAGGGCGAGCAGCACGACTACGCCTACTTGCTCTCCGTCGACTGAGTCCCAATTGATCGGCTCGCTGAGCCTGAGGACGCAGATGGAATCTGCGCTAATTGCATTCGTCTTGCAATGTGGAGTGGCGAAGCCATAGCCCAGGCCGGTGGAGTAGACGGCTTCCCGCGCCCATAGCGCTTCTTCGAGCAGGCGGCGATCGTCAGTGCGGCCGGCGATGTAAAAGGCATCGACCATTTCCTGGATGACTTCTTCCTTGGTTCGACTTGAGCTGCCCAGCAAGACTAGGCCGTCGTTGAGCAAGGACTCCGGCTGTTGGGGCCGTTGCGCTGCGAGAAGATCATCGACTTCGGAGATCCTTGTGCATGCGCTGGCACGTTCCAGAACGCGCACGGAGTCCGAAGTCTGCTGAGTGGCGATGGAATGCTTGAAGTCGTGAACTTCAGCGGCCGGCACGCTGATCTCGTCGAGGCCGAGACCGAGAAGAAGAGGAAGGTTCTGGAGGTCTGCGGCCATTTCTCCACACATTCCCACCCACTTTCCGGACCGGCGAAGATCTTGCATAAGCTGCCGCAGGAAGCGCAGAAATGCCGGGTGGCGAACGCTGAAGAGGGAATTCATCCTGGGATTGCTGCGATCAGCCGCAAAAAAATATTGGCTCAAATCGTTGGTGCCTATGCTGAAGAAATCTATCTCCTCGGCGAGCGAATCGATCATGAAGGCGACCGACGGGACTTCGATCATGATGCCGACCTTCACTCCAGGATCGAACGCCGTGCCTCTTTCGGCAAGATGTTGTCGCGCCTGGGCGATTCCAGCCTTGAATTGCACGACTTCTTCGACAGAAGAGATCATCGGAGCCATGATCTGGACGCGACCGAGAGCCGAAGCGCGGAGAATTGCCCGCAACTGCGTTTGCAGCAGATCGCTATGCTCAGCGTAAATGCGAGCGCCGCGGTATCCGAGAAACGGATTGTCTTCGTGCGGCAGGTTCAGGTAGGGGGCGGTTTTGTCGCCGCCGATGTCGAAGGTGCGTATGATGACGGGCCGCCCGCCCGCCGTGCGCGCGGCCTCCGAATAGATAGCGAACTGTTCTTCTTCTGATGGCGCCTCGTCGCGGCCAAGGAAAAGCATCTCTGTGCGGAACAACCCAATTCCGTCCGCACCATTTTCGAATGCCAGGGCCAGTTCTTCGCCGGAGGAGGCGTTCGCCCCCACTTCCATTTGCTTGTCAGAAGACGGCGTGTGCGGAGAGCTGGATTGTCGCGACGCTTCCTTGCGGCGCTGCAGCGTCTTCTGTTCGCGCTCGTAGAAGCGTTGAACGGGTGACGAAAACTCGGGCACGACAAAGCCGCGGTTCGCGTCGACCACAATCTCGCGACCGGGGGCTAGCGTGAGGCGCGCTTTCCGCACTCCCGCGAGCGTTGGAATCCCGAGGGAGCGTGCGAGGATCGCAGCATGAGACGTTGCTCCGGAGTACTCCAGCACGAGCCCTTTCAACCACCGGCGATCGAGTTCAAGAAGTTGCTGCGGAGCGAGCGTCTCGGCCACGATCACAGATGGCTCCTGAAGTTCGACGGCAGCTCCTGACGGGATCGTTCCACCAATTTCTTCGAGCAACTGCAGGCAGATTTCCTCGATGTCGGCCGAGCGCTGGCGAATGTAATCGTTCTCAGAGTGCCCCAGCAGGTCAATGAAAAATTCTCCCGCGCCGATGACAGCTTGTGCAGCGGACTTGCCCTGTAGCACTTGTTCGGTGAGCTTCTCGACCAGAAAGACATCGCCGGCCATGGCGAGGTCGGCCTGCAGAACCGCGGTGCCGGTAGCCGTCGGCGAATACTTAAGCTTCTCGCCAATGCGGTGACGGACGGCGGCGACTGCTTCTTTGATTTGTTCCATCTCCAGCTCAGGATTGGTGGAGTTGGGAGCGCTGATGCTGTCGGAGAGCGTCATTTTGTGAATGATGACGACCTTGCCCTGGCCAATTCCGCGGCTGACAGGTGTTCCGAAGATGCAGTTCACCCTCGCTGCCTGAAGAACGCGAGGAGGTGTAGTGATGCGGTTGGATGCCTTTACGCCCGCCAAGGGCACGTCGCACTTAGGAAGAGATTCCTCGACAAAACGAAGCAAGGCGGCATGGGCAGCCTGTTCGTCCGGACCGTTGATTTGAACGGAGCAACGGTCACCGTGACGAATGTCAGCCGCGATGATGCCCAGCACGCTCTTGCCATTGGCGACCAGACCATTGCGCAGATTGGTGATCGTGCTATCCGCCGCAAACCGATTGGCCACGTCCGCAAAGTGACTTGCGGGACGGGCATGTAGGCCGCTCGAAAGCGGGCAGGCAAAGACGAACTGCAGCGATCTGTTCACTTCTTGCGTCATTCTCAACGTTGGAGCTTCGAGAAAATACCTTCCGGATTCTTGAGTGCTTCCTGTAGGGGGACTTGAATTACCTTTACTCCGTGGAATCGTTCTTTCCCCTCGACCTCAATGTCGACGGCGAAAATAGCGATCTGTGCCTGACGAATATCGTTTTCGGTGAGTTTGTTCTCAATACCCATCGCTCCCTGAGTTTCAACTTTGATGTCATGGCCGAAATTCTTCGCGACTTTTTCAAGCCGGGCTGCGGCCATGTAGGTGTGGGCAATGCCGGTTGGGCATGCGGTCACCGCGACAATCTTCATGCGGCCTCCTCTTGTTCTTCTACCGCGACGTCTTTGATCCGGGATTTGAGCAGAACGATGAGAGCGCTCGTGACTGCGGTTCCCACGAGGATGGCCGCGACGTAGGCCAACCGATGGTCGACTGCGAACAATACGATAGGACCGCCGTGAGGAGCGTGATCCCCGACATGGCCGACCATCGCAATCGTCGCAGCCACCGCGGAACCGGCCACGATGCTGGGTATGACGCGAATTGGATCCGCCGCAGCGAACGGAATTGCTCCTTCGGTAAGCCCCATCAACCCCATGGCAATCGCAGCGAGGCCCGCCTCGCGTTCTTCTTCACTCCAAAGCTGGCGATGAACGAGTGTGGCGAGTCCCATCCCAAGCGGCGGAGTGCAGATCGCCGCGGCGCACGCTCCCATGATCTGGTAGTTGCCTTCGCTGATCATCGCCGCGCCGAAGAAAAATGCAACCTTATTCACCGGTCCGCCCATATCAAAAGCGATCATGGCGCCCAAAATGAGCGCAAGCAGCACGTCGTTTCCAGTGCTCATTGCTTTCAGTGCATGAGTCGCGTGTTCCATAAAGAGGGCAATCGGAACACCCAGGACCTTGAACATCAAGACGCCCACGATCGCGCCGGCGACAATTGGGATGACAAGGATCGGCATGATCGGCCGAAGAAACTTGGAAGTCGGCACTCGCTTGAGTGCCTCGACAATGTATCCGGCGACGAGGCCGATAAGAATCGCTCCGAGAAAGCCAGCCTGCACCTGGCCAGAGAGATAGCCTCCGAGAAATCCTGGGAGAAGTCCGGGTTTGCCTGCGATGGAGTAGGAGATATAGCCGGCGAGGACGGGCAACATCAACGTAAACGAGGCCGTCCCGATATCGAGGATGAGCTTCAAGTGAGCCGAGTTGGAAAAATTGGGTCCGGACGGAGTCATCGCGAAGGCGGTGGCGAACGCAATGAGGATGCCCCCGCAGGCGATGAATGGAATCGCGAACGAGACTCCCGTCAACAGGTGTTGCCGCAACTTCTGAAGTGATTCAAGCATCGAGGATTGAGCCAAGTTTCTCGGTTCGCGTCATGTAAAACAGCGTTTGTTCCCCACCGGCAACGACTCTCCGGAAAGGGCGGTGCCCCAGTGTCGCGGTGTTTTGTCGCGCCATTTCATCGAGCTATGAAAGACGCAGTCCCGTAGTATGTGTGATCCGTCCTAGTCTGAAAACAGGAGAGATGGAACGTTTGTTGTACAGACATAACCTTTCATTGGGGGAGTCCGAATACCCTTCATCGGGATACCTGGGTGGTGTTGCGGGCGCGGTATTCGGTTGGCGTAACTTTGCAGACCTTTTTGAAGACTCGGCAAAAATATGCCGGGTCACCATAACAACAGCTGTCAGCAATTTCTTTGAGTGTCATGCTGTAGTTCTGCAGCATAAACTTGGCCCGGTTCACGCGGACGAGGTTCACGTAGTCATTGAACCGCATGAATCCTTCCTTCCGAAACAAGCGGGAAACGTGGTTGGGCGCTAGAGCGAAGTGATGGGCGACGCTCTCCCGACTGAGGGGACGATGAAAGTTCTCCTGCACGTATAAGCAGATGGATTCGTAGGTCCGAATTGCTTTTCGTGGGCGCTGCGTCTGCGGAGTTTTGAGCAGGCGCAGGCAGGCATAAAGCAGCGACTCGGTCAAAAGCCGCGCCAGAGGCCCTTTTGTGTGGTCTGCGGCCAGCACCATGAGGGCCGCGAGGACGCTGTGGGTGGGCACATCATAGCCTCCGTGCACGCTGGCTTTGACCGCGGCAGGAGGCACTTCCGAGCCGCCCTTGTGGCGCACCAGGCTGATCCCAATCTGCTTTACGCCGAACAAAAAC
>Ga0209168_10002070_pt1 | contig 14936 bp, 11 predicted proteins | sample Coa_R1_FD_187156 | JGI IMG/M metagenome (GOLD analysis project Ga0209168, IMG submission 187156) | Surface soil microbial communities from Centralia Pennsylvania, which are recovering from an underground coalmine fire - Coalmine... | ecosystem: Environmental > Terrestrial > Soil > Unclassified ... | reverse complement strand
TCAAAGCGCACCAGAAGGATCACGGCTCGCGTCGCGGCCTTCTTATGTTGGTCAGCAAGCGGCGTCGTTTGCTCGACTACCTGAAAACCTACGATTCCGATCGTTATAAGACCGTCGTCTCGAAACTCGGGCTGCGCAAGTAGCGAACCAGCGCGAGAAGAGTCGCTGAAAGTGAAGTAGCCTAAGACGCTCAGAATCGGAATTCTGCCGCCTTGCGGCAAAGGCTTCAGTGAGTGCGTTTCCAAACCTTTTTCCAGCTACGCCTGGCAACCATCGCGTGCAATCCCTTAGGCCGGCACTCACCTGCCCTCCTGCCCAAAAGGAAAACTCATGAAACAAGAAGTATCTGTAGAACTGATCGGCGGCAAACGCCTCAACTTTGAAACCGGACATCTGGCGAAACAGGCCCACGGCTCGAGCGTCGTCCGTATGGGCGACAACGTGATCCTGGCAACGGCGGTGGCCAACGCCGACCCGCGCGAGGGCGTGGATTTCTTCCCCCTCACCGTGGATTACCGCGAATACACCTATGCCGGTGGTCGCATTCCCGGCGGATTCATCAAGCGCGAAGGGCGTCCGAGCGAGCGCGAAATTTTGACCAGCCGGCAGATTGATCGCCCGATCCGGCCGCTGTTCCCGGAAGGATTCCGCTGCGAGACGCAAGTCATTGCGCTGGTGCTGTCGGCGGACACCGAGAACGATCCCGATGTCGTGGCGATTAATGGAGCGTCGGCGGCGCTGACCATTTCCGATATCCCGTTCCAGGGGCCGATCGGCGCGGTGCGCGTCGGCCTGATCGATGGACAGTTCATCGTGAATCCGACTTACGCTGAGATGCGCGACAGCCTTGTGAACATCATGGTCGTCGGCACAGCCGACGGGATCGTGATGATCGAGTCGGGCGCGAAGGAAGTAAAGGAAGAGACGGTCGTGGACGCGATCGAGTTCGGCCACACCGAGATCAAGAAGATTTGCGCGGCGATCAACGAGCTGCGCGAGAAGGCCGGCAAGGCGAAGCGGAAGGTCGAGCCGCCGGAGTTCGATCAGGCGTATTACGACCAGTTGAAAAAGAAAATCGGATCACAGTTAGGCGATGCGCTCGACACTCACAAGCATCCGAAGCTCGAGAGCTACACCTTAGTGAAAGAGATCAAGAAAGCGCAACTCGCGTCGATCCCCGAGGATGACGAAGATGCGCAGAAAAAACTCGAGCGGTATTACGAGATTCTGCGCGAGCGCTTGTTCCGCGATCAGGTGTTGAATGAACGGCGTCGTCCTGATGCTCGCGCCTTCGACCAGATCCGCGACATCTGGATCGAAGTCGGAATTCTGCCGCGCACTCACGGCTCCGCGATTTTTACCCGCGGCGAAACCCAGGCTCTCGTGACCACCACCCTGGGCACCAGCGACGACATGCAGCGCCTCGAAGTGTTCGAAGGCGAAGCCAAAAAACGCTTCATGCTGCACTATAACTTTCCGCCGTTCAGCGTGGGAGAGGTTGCGTTCTTGCGAGGTGCAGGGCGGAGAGAAATTGGACACGGTGCGCTCGCAGAGCGCGCGGTGTCGGCGATGCTGCCGGAAGAGGACAAGTGGCCGTATGCGATGCGAGTCGTGTCGGACATTCTGGAGTCGAACGGATCGTCGTCGATGGCGACGGTGTGTGGAGCGTCGTTGTCGCTGATGGATGCGGGCGTGCCGCTGAAGTCGCCGGTCGCGGGCGTGGCCATGGGCCTTGTCAAGGAAGATGACAAGTACGCGATCCTGACCGACATCGCCGGAGCCGAAGATCACTACGGCGATATGGATTTCAAGGTCGCGGGCACGAAAGACGGGATCACCGCGCTGCAGATGGACATCAAGGTGATGGGAATCACGGCGCAGATCATGCGGGAGGCCTTATCGCAGGCGCAGCGCGGGAGGATGTTCATCCTCGACAAGATGAACGAGGCGCTGTCGGGACATCGCGAGAAAGTTTCGGCGTATGCACCGAGAATTTACACGCTGCAGATTCCGGTCGATAAGATTCGCGACGTGATTGGACCCGGCGGCAAGATGATCCGGTCGATCATCGAGCAGACCGGAGTAAAGATCGACGTGGAAGATTCGGGCAAGGTGAACGTCGCGTCGAACGACGAGGCGTCAGCGAACAAGGCGCTCCAGATCATTCGCGATCTGACGGCGACGGCCGAGGTCGGCAAGACCTATCTTGGCAAAGTGACACGGTTGGCGGATTTCGGCGCGTTCGTCGAGATTATTCCGGGAACCGAAGGGTTGTTGCACATCAGCGAAGTCGCCGAGCATCGGATAAAAGATGTTCGCGATGAGTTGAAGGAAGGCGATCAGGTGCTGGTGAAAGTTCTGGCGGTGGAAGGTAACCGCATCCGGCTCTCGCGGAAAGCGATCCTGAAAGAGCAGCGCGCGAAGATGGGCGGCGGCGAAGGCGGAGGCGAAGGAGCGGCACAACCGGCTCCGGTGCAGTCGCAAGCACCTGCGCTGACGATCGAAGGCGGCGGAGATTTTCCGGATGATGAGCCGAACTTCAATCGGGATCCGGCGTTGATGGCAAATGACCGCGGCGCCGATCGAGGGGGAGACCGTGGTGGCGACCGCGGCGGAGATCGTGGAGGTCGCGGTGGCCGACCGGGTGGCGGAGGCGGCGGACGACGCCGGCATGGCGGTGGAGGACGCGGTGGACGCGGAGGCGGACACGGCGGGCATGGAGGAGGGAGTCGCCACTAGCCACGGGTTTGCACTGATCAAAGGCTGCGACGAAAGTCGCGGCCTTTTGTTTATTCACCGCCGAAAGCGCACAGAACGCCGAGCCATCTGAGAGGAAGTAGATTTCTCGTCGCCGGTATTTTGGCGCCAACCCTTGCAAAGAACGCAAGGATGGGGCAGCCACCGTCATGGTGGTGCAAGCGGAAGTCAGGGGCGTCGCCACTCGCGGTGGATAGCGAACATCGCACCAACCACAGAGACTTGTGTCTCCATTGACCGCGCTTGTGACGAATAGTAACCTTATGCGCCGGTGTCCTCCCCTTGCGGTTCGAATTGCCAATCCCACTATGAGGTCCGAAATATGAAGGTCAAGATTTGTACGATCGTGTTTGTAGTCATGGCAGTGAGCCTGGCGTATGCCGGTTCGGCGGCCCCCACGTTTCATTTCTTCCAGTATCCCGGTTCCATGAGCACGCACTTTTATGGCGTGAGCAATAACAACGTTGGGGTCGGCGGCTACCTCGATTCAAATGGCGCCCAGCATGGCTTCATGGTGACTCAAGCCGGAAAGTTCACGACCATCGACAATCCCAATGGCATGACTTACCTCGAGGGCATCAACTCGAGCGGCACGATCGTCGGATACTATATCGACAGCTCTTCGAATTACTTCGCCTTCATGTACGTCAATGGCGTGTTCACCAACATTGGGCCTCCGGGCGGATCGCAGACCCTTGCCTTCGGCATCAATGACAACGGTGTGATCTCGGGCGAGTACCTGGATCCCACCACCGGAATGGATGAAGGCTTTACGTTTGACGGGACCAACTATCAGACCGTACTGGGTCCGGTCAGTGGTGCACCAGCGCTGGTCTACGGGACGAATGTTCACGGGATTTCGACGGTGCAATGGGGAGACTCCAGCGGGAATACCGAATCGTCCCTGTACAACGGCACGGCTTACAAGACGGTAAATGTGCCCGGCGCTGTCGACAGCTACATCCATGGCATCGACGCCGCGGGAGATGCGGTGTATTCCTGGAGCGACAGTCAGGGCGTCTTCCATGGTGCGGCGCTGGTCGGAGGAAAGATGACGGTCTTCGACGCGCCGGGATGCACCGGGGGCACCTATGCCGACAGCATCAACGATCACCACGTGATTGCTGGAGTCTGCCACGTCGGCACAAGTGTCTCGAAGGGATTCTACATTACCTATTAGCGTGTCGCGTCGACTTTAAGAGCTGTGCAGTGCCGCGCTCAAGCTTCCGCTTGGCCGGTACAGCCGAATTTTGCGCCGTCGCCGCTGTAGACACGCTGCGGAAACAATGGGAACGGATCGCGTGGTAGTATGCACGCGCGAGGACCCGTGTGCCTACACATGAAAAAGACATTCTTAGTTCTGCTCATCGTCGGCGCAGTCGTTAGGAGCGTGACGGCGCAGTCTGCTTCGAAGCCCTTGGCGATTGAAGATGTCACGGTCATTGACACCACCGGCGGGCGAGTCCAGGCGCACAGGACCGTGGTCATTCGAGATGGAACAATCGCGGGAGTCTATGCGGCGGAGTTCCACGAGAAGAATGCGATCCGCGTTGACGGTAAAGGAAAGTTTCTGATTCCCGGACTGTGGGACATGCATGTGCACACCGCGTTCGGGGATTGGTTTCCGAAAGGGAAAGAGATCGCGCTGCCGTTGTTCATTGCGAACGGAGTGACCGGCGTGCGAGACATGGGTGGGGAGTTGGATGTCCTGCAGGAGTGGCGGAAGGAAATTGCAACCGGCCGATTGCTGGGTCCGCGGATGGTCATTGCGGGGCCGATGCTGGACGGGCCGAAGCCGAGGTTCCCGAGTTCGGTAGCGATTACGAAGCCAGAGGACGGGCGGCGGGCGGTCGATGATCTGAAACAGCGAGGTGTGGATTTTATTAAGCTGCAATCTTTGATTCCGCGCGAGGCGGTGTTTGCGATCGCAGACGAAGCGAGAAAGCAGGGCATCGTTTTCGTCGGACACGTGCCGGACGCGGTGCGGGCGTCGGAGGCCTCGAGCGCGGGGCAGAAGAGTTTTGAGCATCTCATTGGAATATTCGAGGGCAGCTCGCCGCTGGAGGATGAGTTTTTGAAAGGCGGAAAGACGGAAGGAAAGTTTCTGGACACTTACGATCCGGCGAGAGCGGAGAAGCTGTTTGCATTATTGGCAAAAAACCAGACGTGGCAGTGTCCGACGCTGGTTTGGGAACAGGGAGGGAACCTGATTGATGAAAGAGATTTCGCACACGATTCGCGGGCGAAATATGTTCCGGCGTACTGGAAGGATGTGACGTGGAAGCGGTTCATGGACGAGATCCTGAAGGACAACAGCGACGATCTCGCGACACGAAAGAGGTTCTTAGCGAAAGAGCTGGAAGTGGTGAACACGATGCACAAGGCGGGGGTTCCATTCCTGGCAGGAACCGATACTGCACCCGGCGTTTACATCTTTCCAGGTTTCAGTTTGCATGAAGAGTTGCAGCGGTTCGTGGCTGCGGGTTTCACGCCACTGGAGGCGCTGCAAACCGCGACGATCAATCCGGCAAAGTTCTTGGGGATGGAGGACCGGTTCGGGACGGTTGAGAAGGGAAAGATGGCAGATTTGGTGCTGTTGGATGCGGACCCTCTGGAGGACATTCGCAACACGCAGAAGATTGCCGGGGTGATCGTGAATGGGAAGTGTTTTTCGCGCAGGGACCTGGATCAGTTATTGGCGGGAGTGGAGCAATCGGCGAGATGATCCGCGACCGCCGAGACTCTGCACCAGAATGCAGAGAAATACGGGAAACTGTTCCTGGTTGACTTCGAGATGCCGGCAAAACGGGATTGTCCTTAAGTAATGGGTGGGGCGTGAGGCGTGTCACATCGAACGAATCTGAGGAGAGCGAGAATTGACAAGTATTCATGGCAGGTGGATATTTGCGCATTTCTCGCTTAGTGTGTTCGACGATCTGTCTGGGCTGGCTTGCGGTAATGCCCATTGTAAGGGCCCAGGACGCGAAGTCGACGTCCACCAGGAAAATCGTGTCTCGGCAGGCGCCACAGTATCCCGAGCAGGCGCGGCCTTACCATCTGAGTGGCCGGGTGAAATTGCAGGTCTCGGTCGGAAGTGATGGGAAGGTGAAGTCGGAGCAGGTGATTGGCGGAAATCCGGTATTGGCCGATGCGGCGCTGAAGGCGGTTGAGCAATGGAAATGGGAGCCCTCCCTGAAACCCAGCAGTGAACTAGTTGAGATCAGCTTTCAGCTGGATCAGTAAGGCAGTTGTTTGTGTTGTGAGAAAGTCGGTCACTCAACGGCCGACTTTTTCTTTTTGTGAGGATTCTGTATCGAGGTCGTAGGCGACTTGCAGCCACTTCTTTACGTCGTCATTGATTTCGCTAACCTCTGAGATGGAAATGCGGTGAGTGATCCGGTCATTCTTCGCCAATCCGCCGGTATCGATGACGTGCCTGGGCAGCTTTCCTTTGTATTTTGCGAGCGCTAACCCGAGATCGACGCGTGTGTTCGTGGTTGGCTTGATCTGCGCGAAAACGTGCTCGCGATAAAGCGGCACGATCGTCTTGCAGGGGCAAGCCTTAACGTCGGAGGCGACAGACTTTCCAATCTTGAGCAGCGCGTCAAAGATCGGGCGCAACGTCTTTTTTGGCCCACTATATTGTTCTTCGACGTATTCGACGGCTGCGCGAAGGTATAAATCCGGATCGGAGTCGTCGCTGGCTTTTCCTTCAGCACGTTCGGCAATCCACCAGGCGCTGTTGGTCCCGAGCTTGTGTCGAGCCTTCAGCCACTCGCGGCGCGACTTCTCGTCAACTGGCCCCTCTTTCTCTACCAAAGAGATCCATTCGTCGATGGAGCGTCCGGTTTTGTCTTTTAATTCGATGACCCATTTCTGCATCATGGCGACGCCGGGGTGCACATCGTAAGGAAATTGCTTGCCTGCTGCCTTGGCCATAAGAGCTCCACAACAAAGGGTCGGCGGCTGGGTTCCATCAAACGCGCACGGCGGGTGCGGCGACTTTCTTTGGGAGAATTTCTCCGATGCGGCGTATCTGGGCGCCTACGCCGCGCAGTTTTTCCTCGATGTTTTCGTATCCGCGATCGATGTGATAAACCCGGTCGATGATAGTTTCGCCGTCGGCGACCAGGGCAGCGAGCACGAGCGAGGCGGAAGCCCGGAGATCCGAAGCTTGTACTGCGGCGCCGCTCAACTGAGTTTTCCCCTTCACGATCGCGCGACGGCCTTCGATCTTGATGTTTGCGCCCATGCGTACCAGTTCCTGCGCATGCATAAAGCGGTTCTCAAAGATATTTTCTGTAATGACTGAGTCACCATCGGCCTGCGTGGCCAGAGCCATGTATTGCGCCTGCACGTCGGTGGGAAAGCCGGGATATTCTTCCGTAGTTACGTCGGCAGACTTGATGGGATTGTCGCCCATGACCCGGACCGATTCTTGGGTGTGAGCAGTTTTGACTCCGACTTCGGCGAGCTTCTGCAGCAGCGCCTCCAGATGCTGCGGATCACAGCCTGAGATGTTGAGGTCGCCGCCAGTGAGTGCGCCGGCGATGATGAATGTCGCGGCCTCGATGCGATCGGGAATGATGCGGTGCTTGGCACCGCGAAGCTTGTCCACACCTTTGACACGGATGGTGGATGTACCTGCCCCTTCGATATGCGCGCCCATCTTACTAAGGAGGTTGGCGAGGTCGGCGACCTCAGGCTCGCGGGCGCAATTCTGCATGACGGTTTCACCGTCGGCGAGAACGGCGGCCATCAGCAGATCTTCCGTTCCGGTGACGGTGATTTTGTCAAAAACAATTTCCGCGCCTTTCAATCGCTTGGCGCTGGCCTCAACGTAGCCGTGATCCTGCGTGATGGTGGCTCCCAGGCGTTCGAGACCCTTGATGTGCAGATCGATGGGACGCGCGCCGATGGCACATCCGCCGGGCAGCGAGACACGAGCTCGTCCGCAGCGTGCGACGAGAGGGCCGAGCACGAGTGTTGACGCCCGCATGGTCTTGACCAGTTCGTACGAGGCTTCCGGAGATGCAAGGGTACGGCAGGAAATGCTGGTGCGATGTTGGGCGCGGCCGTAGCCGAGTTCGACTTCGGCACCCATGGCCGCGAGCAGCTTGCGTGTAGTTTCGATGTCGCGGACGTGGGGGATGTTCTCGAGGATGACGGTCTCTTCGGTTAATAGTGCGGCCGCCATGGCGGGCAAAGCGGCATTCTTGGCGCCGCTCACGCGGATGGTGCCAAGCAGCGGGTTGCCGCCACGCATTACAAATTTATCCATATCGGAATTAATCTCTGGCGCAGCATGCGCAAGTCCGAGCCCCATCGGGCACGTCCAGTCTGTGGCGCGTTTCTATTCTAGCGGGGAAGAAGAAATTTCGCTGAGTAGAGCTGTGAATCGGAAGGGCAGGGACCGGCGGGGAGCTGAGACGAGGGAGCCAGAAGATCTGATTCCAGATTATTGATTTCGATGGATGATTGTTGGCGCGTCCAAGTGTGCCCTACAGAGCTCGCGCCGTAGCGATGGCTTGGCGGAGATTTCCCTTGGCGGAGCGCAGGGCTTTGGCGGCTTCTGTTTTGCTGATCGCGGCTTGCAGCATGATCAGCGCGACTGGCACGCTTCCGGCCGCTCTCAGAGCGCGTTCGGCGGTCCGGCGATCTGCGCCCGTAATGGTTTGCACGATGCTGATTCCGCGCTGCACGAGCTTTTCGTTCTTGAGATGGACGTTCACCATTAAATTGCTGAAGACATGGCCGGTCCGCACCATGGCTCCGGTGGATAGCATATTCAGCACCATTTTCTGCGCCGTGCCGGCTTTCATGCGGCTGGATCCGGCGATGACTTCGGGGCCGACCTCGGTGACGATGGCGACGTGAGCAGCGCGGCCGAGCTCAGAGTTTGGATTGCAGGTGACGGCCACGGTTTGTGCGCCGTGACGCCGCGCGAATTCAACGGCAGCGATGGTGAACGGAGTGCGTCCGCTGGCGGCGATGCCGACTACGACGTCGTTCTTGCCGGGCTTCTTCTTGGCGATCTCCCGTTCTCCTAGCGTACGAGAGTCTTCGTTCGCTTCGACGGCTGAGGCCAGTGCTTTGGGGCCGCCCGCAATGACGAACTGAACGGTCTTGGGATCGGTGTTGAAGGTCGGAGGGCACTCCGCGGCATCGAGCGCGGCGATCCGGCCACTGGTGCCAGCGCCGACATAGATCAGACGGCCGTTCTTTTGGAGGGTGGTGGCGATGAGGTCGATGGCTTGCGCGATCGCGGGCAGGGCTTTCGCGACGGCGGCAGCGACCTTGGCGTCCTCATTATTGATGAGGCGGGCGATCTCGAGGGAGGACTTCAGGTCAAGATCGTGCGAGGCAGGGTTCGGCTGCTCGGTGGTGATCTGGGCGAGTTGGGTTGATTTACGCTTCAAAATCGGTTCACCGCCTGGAGCGCAGAGAGCGCCGAGAGGTAAAGAGCAGATTCCTTGCTGCGCTCGGAATGACAAATCATAAACCTTTCAGCGCTTCGACAACGGCGTCGTGGAAGCGAGGGCGCACTTCTTTGATGGCTTGATTTTTGCAATCGGGCCAGGTGCGGTTCGTGAGCAAAGTCACGGAGAGCTGGCGCTCAGGATCGATCCACAGGGACGTTCCGGTGTAGCCGAGATGACCGAAAGAGTTTGGCGAAAAATATTTGCCGGATTGCGATGGCGAAGAAGGCGTGTCCCAGCCGAGAGCGCGGGAGGTTCCGGGCGGAGAAGACTCGCGGCGGGTGAACATCGCAAGCGTACCCTGGCGCACAATGGGCCGGCCGCCGTTCAACATGGCATGGGCGAAGGTCGCGACGTCTTGGGCGGTGGCGAAGGCGCCCGCGTGGCCGGCAACTCCGTTCATGACGCTGGCATTTTCGTCCTGCACTTCGCCCTGAATGATGCGCTCACGAAAAGATTGGTCATCGATCGTCGGTGGGATCGAGGACCACCAGTGCAGAGGCGGATCGAAAAAAGTATTCGCCATCCCGAGAGGGCCGAAGATTTCGAGTTGACAGAAGCGGTCGAGACTCTCCTGCGCGAGTTGCTCGAGAGCGACGCCGAGAATGATGAACCCGATGTCGCTGTACTCGGCCTTAGTGCCGGGATCGGCGACGAGCGGAGCGACGCAGGCCGCTGCGATGAGTTCCTCACGAGTCTTCGCCTTTTGAAACAGCTTCTCGTACGCGGGCAATCCCGAAGAGTGTGCGAGCAGCATGCGGATGGTGACTTGCCGGCGGCGCGGATCGTCGGTGACGAAGTCCGGAACGATGGAGACGACCGGTGTTTCGAGATCGAGAAGGCCGCGCTCAAAGAGGATCATGGCAACGGTCGTGGTAGCGATAACTTTCGTGACAGAAGCGAGGTCGAAGATGCTGGAAGTTGTCGTTGCAGGCGATTCAGCGTCGTAAATAAAGCGGCCGAAAGCTTTCAGTGCGACGAGATTGCGTTGGTGGGTGATCGCGATGGACGCGGCGGGAAATGCGTGTTGGGCAATGGCGGTGGTGAGGACCTGGAATGCAGCGGCGAAGACGGTGTCTTGCTCGTCAAAGCTCGGAGCAGGGGTGAGGGTGGCAGCGTTCAGTCCGGAGTTGTCGGGCAAGGAATTAGTTTACTTGAAGTAAGAAAAGTAGGCTTCTCAACTTGGCAAAGCGGATCCCGCCGCAGATGGCTGTGCTCGATAATGACAAGTTTGGGGGTACGGGAGTGGGCCGCGATTCACCTTGGCAAGAGCGGCACCCCTTACTTGAGTTTCTTGAGCGCTGTGCGCAGGTTGTGTAGAGTCATTGAATCCTCTTCCTTCAAAGAAATTCGACTTGCAAGCGAGGGCGGGTGCTCGGCACGACGATGCTCGGGCCGTGGATTGCTTTCGTCCTAACTTTGTTCCCAACCGCGCTCCCTGCCCAAAAATCAGCCACGGAACCCAATCGACTTAACGTGCTGGATTCGATCGTCGAGAAGGCGATTGAGGATCATCAGATTCCCGGGGCAGTCCTGCTGGTGTGGCATGACGGAGACGTCGTGTACGAGAAGGCGATTGGAAATCGGTCGCTCGAGCCGCGGCGCGAACCGATGACCGTGGACACAATCTTTGATATTGCATCGCTCACGAAGGTGGTGGCGACGACTCCGGCGGTGATGCAACTGGCGCAGCAAGGAAAGATCAAGTTCAACGATCCTGTAGCGAAATATATTCCGGAGTTTGCGCAAAACGGCAAAGACGAAATCACGATTCGTGGGCTGCTGACACACTTTTCCGGCTTGCGCGATGACGTGGATCTGCAGCCGGCTTGGGAAGGGAAGGATGCGGCGCTAAAGCTGGCGTATGCGGAGAAGCCGATTTATCCGCCGGGTGCGAAATTCGTCTACAGCGATACGAATTTTATTGTGCTGGCGGCGCTGGTGGAGCGCGTGTCGGAGATGCCGTTCGATCAATATTGCCAGAAGAATATTTTTGGTCCGCTGGGGATGACGCATACGCGCTTTGTGCCACCCTCGGCGTGGTTGCCGAAGATCGCGCCGACCGAATATGACGAGCAGGGGAAAATGCTGGATGGTGTTGTGCATGATCCGAGGGCGCGCCGCATGGGCGGAGTCGCTGGTCATGCGGGGGTGTTCTCGACGGCGGAGGATCTGGCGAAGTTCGGTGAGTTCGTGATGAATGGTGGGCCAATCCTGTCGTCGGAAATGATCGAGAAGATGACGACGCCACAGCAGCCGCCGACGGCGCAGGTGCTACGCGGATTTGGATGGGACATCGATTCGCCGTATTCGAGCAATCGCGGCGAGTTGTTGCCCGTCGGATCGTTTGGGCACACAGGTTTCACCGGGACGTCGATGTGGATCGATCCGACGACGCGGACATTCATCATCCTGCTCACGAATGCGGTGCATCCCCGCGGTGGGAACGCGATCGCATTGCGGACGAAGGTTGCGACGGCGGTAGCGGCAGCTTTGCAGTTGGCGCCGGATGAGAAAGAAAAGATGCGGTTGAAGAGCATCACTGGGTACAACGAGGCGCAGACGGCAGCGCGACGGGTGGCAAATCGCAATGGCAGCGTGATGACGGGGATTGATGTACTGGAAGCGGGGAAGATGAAACTCTCTGTTGCCCAAGGTCGCACGACTCGAGTTGGAGTGTTGACCAACCAAACGGGCATGGACTCGCAAGGGCTGAGGACGATCGATGCGTTGGCGAAACTACCGGGGGTTTCGCTCGATGCGATTTTCAGTCCGGAACACGGGGTAACGGGAACGCTCGACACGACGAATGTGAGCAATAGCAAGGATGTAGCCACTGGCGTCACGGTGTACAGCGTGTATGGCGCAAAGGATGCGGCACGGCGGCCATCGCTGGATGTTCTGAAAAATCTGGACGTGGTGGTATTTGATTTGCAGGATGTGGGATCGCGGTTCTATACGTATCCGCCGACGCTGGGATATTTTCTTGAAGCAGCGGCGAAGGTAGGAATTGAGATATGGGTTTTAGACCGGCCGGATCCGGTGACCGGGTCGATCGTGCAGGGACCGGTTTCTGACGCCGGTCACGAGAGCTTTACGAATTATTTTCCGCTTCCGGTGCGGCATGGGATGACGACGGGTGAGTTGGCGAAGTTCTTTAATGGAGAGCGCGGAATTGATGCCAAGCTGACGGTGGTTCCGGTTGAGGGATGGATGCGAGGCGACTGGTTCGACTCGACCGGATTGGCCTGGGTGAATCTGTCTCCGAACATGCGCAGTCTGAACGAAGCCACGTTGTATTCGGGTGTGGGGATGGTGGAGGGGACGAACGTTTCGGTGGGACGCGGCACGGAGACACCGTTTGAAGTGCTGGGCGCGCCGTGGATCAAGGGTTCGGAATTGGCGCAGTATCTAAATGCACGCGAGATTTCGGGAGTGCGGTTTGTACCCGTCGCATTTACTCCGAACGCGAGTAACTATGCCGGGCAAAGATGCGAGGGTGTGAACCTGATCGTCATCGAGCGCAGCGCACTGGATGCGCCGGAGCTTGGAGTTGAGTTGGCCTCGGCGCTGCGCAAGCTGTATCCCGAACAATTTCACATCGAGAAGATGAATGACTTGTTGGTGAACCAGGTGGCTTACGATGCGATCATGCGAGGCGAAGACCCGCGACAGATTGCGGTGGATTGGCAGGATGAGCTGGAGAAGTTCGAGCGGGTGAGAGAGAAATACTTGATCTATAAGTAGCCCTGAGCCGCCACCGTCCTCGCTCGCTGGCGCTCGCTCGGGTTTTCTTCATAGAGCCGGGGGTCGGCGCGGCTAAAGCCGCGCCCTTTCAAAAACACCTTTTCCCGTACAGGTTAGTGGTGGAAATTCCTCGCGGGGCCGATGCTGTCCCAGAGGAACACGGGTTCCTTCGACTACGCATGAATTTCGCAAGCGAAATTCATGCGTCCCTCAGGATGACAGAGTAGTTCAGGACGCGGGCAAAATTACTCACTCCAGAGTTTCCCCGAAACGCTAGAATGGGCGTGCGCCGATTTTCTACGGGGGCAGGCGGGTCCATGGAATCCTTTTATCGTTGTGCGGGGCCGAATTGTGGGCAGTTGAAGCGGGCGAGCGATCGCTGGTGGCTGATGTGGACGTCGTTTGGGGACTTTAATCGTCCGGTCTTATATCTATGCTCGTGGGATGAGGAGATTGCGACCAAGGAAGGCACGTTGCATGTGTGCGGTGAGTCGTGCGCGCACAAGTTGCAGTCCCAGTTCATGGGAAATGTGAGGGAGAACGAACTGAGAAGGTCAGCGGTTTGAGCGGATGTAACCTTTTTTTCACGAACTCGCATCGAACCTGACAGGAATGGGTTCCTAGAAAAGGACTCTCATCATGCGGATTGGGGTTGTTTTTTTATGTGTGGCGGCAGCGGCGATGGCGCAGAGCAATGCAGCGCCCACTGCGGCGAAGGCTCCAGCGACGGATTCTCAGAAGCTCGTGATCCCTTCAGGGACAAAAGTTCCTCTTGCGCTTAAGCATGCTATTTCGACCAAGGCGTCGCGCGAAGGCGACGCCGTGTATGCAGAGACGACGTTTCCCGTGGTCGCAAACGGGCGCGTGCTGATTCCGTCGGGCACGTACGTGCAGGGCCGGATTAGCCACATCCAGCGGGCGGGGCGAATCAAAGGGAAAGCCGAAGTCCTGATGCACTTCACGACTTTGATCTACCCGGATGGCTATACGGTGATGCTGCCAGGTTCTTTGGAGAACGCTCCCGGGATCGACAAAACGCACGTGAAGGATCAAGAGGGTACGGTTAGCGGAGATAGTCAGACTGGCGAGAAAGTGGGAACCATCGCGGGAAGCGCGGGAACGGGCGCGATCATTGGTGGACTGAGCCGTGGCGGAACGGGAGCGCTGGTGGGAGCTGGCGTCGGAGGAGCCGTGGGAACCGCGGTGGCGATGCTGACCCGTGGAAACGATGTAAAGTTCGATGCCGGCGCGACACTCGAGATGTTGATCCAGCGCGACGTGCCGATTGATTCCACGAGGGTGCCGAATGCGACAAGAACGGCGGGCGTGGCGCAGTAGCGGCGCCCCAGGCAAGTCCTGAACGCGGCCTTCTGTCTAGAACCATCCTCGGACGACCACCCCAGGTTTGCTCGGTGAACGTGGTAGCGAACCCGGGGCTGCCGCCCTTCCCACTCGGTTATCGCGGGTTGATGTAATCGACGAGTTTCGTTGACGGAGGGCTGCCTCCACTGGTCAAGGCGACGATATCCAGGAAACCATCCGCATTGATGTCGGCAACGGCAATATTCGCCGTGCCATTATCGTGGGCCAGCATCAATGGAGTCTGAAAGGTCCCGTTGCCATTATTGAGGTAGACGCCGATATAAGGTCCTGGGCCAGCGGAGCCGGCAATGTCGAGATTCCCATTCTTCAGGAAGTCGGCGAGCACGACGCTGGTCAGGCCTTGAGTGTAGGTAGTGGGTGAGCCGAACGTGCCATTCCCATTGCCAAGAAACACCTCCAGCGAATTGCTGCTTTGTCCGACATACATGACCAAATCGAGCTTACCGTCTTTGTTGAGATCACCAGCAGCCTCAACCGTGCTGCCACGGCTTACAGGTGTAGTGATCGGAGTGCCAAAGGTGCCATCGCCATTTCCCGGCAGGATCAGCAGATTGTTAGGAACAACCGTAG
>Ga0209168_10002066_pt1 | contig 14954 bp, 12 predicted proteins | sample Coa_R1_FD_187156 | JGI IMG/M metagenome (GOLD analysis project Ga0209168, IMG submission 187156) | Surface soil microbial communities from Centralia Pennsylvania, which are recovering from an underground coalmine fire - Coalmine... | ecosystem: Environmental > Terrestrial > Soil > Unclassified ... | reverse complement strand
TGCACCTTGTACACCCTTCCTCCTCGGATCGAGATGACCCGAGGATCGATCGATCACTTCGCGAACTGGTGGATCGCGCAGTTTTCGATCGGCGCTAGGTGCTCAGTATTCAGGCGGCGTCGACAGGGCGGGTACCCAAACGCCCGCCCGCGATCCTCTCTGTGCCGGCTACATCGCTGGCCCACTCCCGATGACCCGACCGGGGCGCTCAGCGAGTAACCCCGACCTCCGGCGTGCGCGCACTGAACGACGCCTATCGGGAGCGATCCCGGCAGTTGGAGGGAGCGCGTGGTCAGCAGGTGTGCTCTCTGTTGCAAGGTTCACCCTCGAGGAGCTTGCGGAGAGGGCGACCTGAGCAAGTCCTCACGCCGTCGATGCCCATGCTCGAGAGCCAGCCGACGTCGATCGAGGCGCCGTGGATGCAGCACCGAACCCGAAGTGGCAGGAGTACTTCTCCTCGGTGCGGGCTGCGAGAGTCACAGAATCTCTTCTGACGACGGCCAAGACCGCCTTGGTCGAATCAGCCGGCGCGCGGGGGACCGAACCTCCGCCGGTAGGTGCCGGGCGAGAGGCCGTAGGCGAGCTTGAACTGGCGGTTGAAATGCGGGAGGTCGACGAACCCCCAGCGGACGGCCATGGAAGCCACCGGAAGGTGGGCAAGCTCGGGACTCAAGAGGTCAGCGCGCGCCCGCTCGAGGCGCCGGGACCGAAGCCAGGACGTCGCGGTCGTGCCCTGTGTGGCAAGGAGCCGCTGCAGCTGGCGCGTCGAGACGTTGTTGTCGCGTGCAATGCGTTGGACGGAGATGCCCGGCTCGGCGAGATGGCTCTCGATGTAGTCGAGTACCTGGTTCACCATCGCCTGGTTGGTCGGGACGGCGCCCGAGTGGACCAGCTCTCCGAGGGCGCCACCCGTCAGGCGCACTATGCAGTCAACGACCTCCCGGGGGATGTCCCCACCACCGTCCACTCCGCTGCGGAGCTCGTCAACGATGTGTGACGACAGCGCCCGCAGTATGCGCCCCCGCGACGTACCCTCGTCGATGCGCATGGCGGGAAAGAAGACACGGTCGAAGCCGGGACCGTACATGGCACTGCGGGGGATCATCACGAGGAGGATCTCGAAGTCCGTCGGGAAGTTGAGCCGGTATGGGCGTGAACAGTCGAAGTAACAGAGCTCGCCGTTGCCGACTCGCTGCGAGTCGTCGCCCTGGTCGATGCGGCAGGTGCCCTGCTCGACCAGCATGAGTTTGCACGAGTCCTCGTAATCGCGCTCGACCAGCTGGGACGTGCGCTCGAAGGTCTGGGCGCTCCCGGTGACGTAGGCAGCCTCCACCTGCTCGAGCCGGGCTGCCCGCAACCGGGCATAGAAGCTGCGGTCGATCGGCCTGGCCTGGACCGGCAGGAACGTCGCGCTGATGAAGTCCTCCCACGTTCCGACCGCTGCCCGGCCGTTCGAGTAGTGGCGGCTGTCGAACTCGCTGAAGACGGTGGTCATTGCAACCGCATCTCCGAAGGATGCGTCGTCTCGGCCGCTCCCGTGGGACAGCGCCACCAGCGGCCGCTATCGGCACGGCGAGCGCTCCGAGACCCCGGCATGGCTCGGGACGGTACCACAGGCGTCTGCCCGGACTTCGAGGGGTGGACCGCTGATTCCGGCCCAGATGAAGGGGCGGCGAGGCTGTGACCCGCGTGTTCGCGGTGAAGGCCAGCGCACGCGTTGCACTTCCTGTCGCAGCTGTCCTCGACCTCCTCCGGCGCAGACACCACGGGCTGGAGCCGGGCCAAGATCGCCTGACCAGGACCAATGCCTCACGCCTGGGGAAGCACTCTCTCGACGCGCCTCGACTACCAGGACTTTCGCGTGACCCGCGCCAGTCTGGTCTGCGCACGGCGCCGCGCGCCATCGAAGATGGCGCACGAAGGCAAGCCCTTGTCGCTTCCGCCACTCCCAGCGCAGCGCCCCCCCCTGTACTTTCCACCGACGACCTCGCACCGGGTGGGTGTCTCCGAGGGCGGACCTGGTATCGCGCCACTCGGGATCGGTCGGAGAAGGAGGGGACAAATGGGGCTCACGCCCGCGGATGGCCAAGGGCGCCACCTCGCCGAGCTCGTCGGCACCATCGTCCGCCAGGGCTCCCTGCCGCTCGAGGAGGCACTCGCTCTTCCCGGTGAAGCGTACGAGAGCCCGGCGTTCTACGAACTCGAGCGACGGGAGATCCTGGAGCGGGAGTGGGTGTGCGTCGGCAGGGTGGACCAGGTCCCCGATGCCGGCAGCTATCTGGCCATGGACCTCCTCGACGAGCCGTTGCTCATGGTTCGGGACGACGCCGGCGTGGTCAGGGTGTTCTCCCGGGTGTGCCGACACCGCTACGAAGACTTGCTCGGTGGCGAGACGCCGGCCGAGGAGCGCGTCCGGGGTTGCGCGCGGCGGTTCGAGTGCCCGTACCACGCGTGGACCTACCGGCTCGACGGCTCGCTGCTGTCGGCGCCCGAGATGGCCGACCGGCCAGGCTTCGACCTCAAGGAGTTCCCGCTCGTCGAGATCCGCTCGGCGCAGTGGCAGGGCTTCGTCTTCGTGAATCTGACCGGTGACGCCGAGCCGCTCGACATGTCCCCGCTCGAGCCAGTGCTCGACGGCTACTCCTTCACCGACTGGGTAGTAGTCGACACCCTCGACTGGGGCGACACTCGGGTCAACTGGAAGATCGTGGTCGAGAACTTTCTCGAGGCGTACCACCACATCGGGATCCACAAGAACGTCCTTCAGCCGCTGTGGCCCCTCAGCGTCGTCGAGCGGGGCCCGTACATCGGCCCCGAGTGGTACGCCGGCCGGATGTTCGCCGGCCCGGAGTTCGCCACCGGCGAGGAGGAGGGCTACCTTCAGATGCCCACCTGGCTGCCGGTGGCCGAAGGGCTTTCGGCGTACCAGCGGTCGCACACGCTGCTCCTCGCTCGCTTCCCGCTGTTCCTCCTCGCCCCGGGCCCGGACCTCGCCTTCTGGTTCCGACTGTTTCCTACCGGACCGGAAACTCACGACCTCCAGATCCACCTCCTGGCGCCGGCCACGAGCCGCGAGTCGCCGGAGTTCTCCGAGGGATTGGCCAAGGTGATGGAATTCATCACCGAAGTCCAGGGGCAGGACGCCAGCGTCAACGAGCGGGTGCAGAGCTCCACGAAGTCACGCCATGCCCGGGGCGGCCCACTGGCGCTGCACGAGCAGCCGCTGTGGAACCTCCAGCAGTACTTGCGCAAGGTGCTCGGCCACCTGGTCGAGGCGGGCTGAGGGGGGATCGTGGCCGACTCGAAGGTGCACATGATCGCCGGGGGGACCGCTTGGTGGGGACGCCAGCTTCCCAAGGACGCCAAGACCAACACCGTCTGCTATGAGGCGGACATCATCACGAAGCTCACGGTGTGGACCCCCGACGAGCGCGTCTCGTACCACCGCTCCACCTACATCGGCATGGACGAGGTGGAGGCCGATGGCCGGGTTCCCACCGGCTTCGGCAGCGTCCGGCTCGAGGACATCCGGACCGGGGACCTCCTCCTCGGCCGGGTGGACTGGTGGGAGGAGGCGGGCCAGGATCTCGGCACGTTCTCCTTCGATTCCGGGACCGGGTTCTGGGAGAAGGCCGCCGGGCGGATCGATGTGGAGTTGCAGTTCTGCACCCTGGAGCCTGACGGCGACCTCACCTCGGGGGATCGTGTGGCCGTCATGGGATTTCTCGAGGGGACCGGGCAGTTCTCGTTCGCAGAGTGAACCGGGCGGCACGCGGCCGCCTGAGGGAGGGACCATGCAGGAGGAGGGAAAGCTCGCCATCATCGAGGGCGTCGGACGAGACGCCGTCGGACGGATCGAGACCCGCGGGGTGGACCACATCCCGTTGCGGGAGCGCAATTCGACGCCCTTCGAGATCAGCGCACTCTTCTTCGGCGCGAACACCTGCTTGGCGATCATCATCCTGGGGTGGCTGCCCGTGGTGTTCGGGCTCGGCTGGTGGGCGTCGTTCTGGTCGATCACCGTGGGCAGCATCGTCGGGAGCATCTACTTCGGTCTGATGCTGCTCGTCGCTCCGCGCACCGGCACCAACAGCGCGGTGAGCAGCGGTGCGGTGTTCGGGGTGGTTGGGCGGATCCTCGGGTCCTGCGACGTCCTCTTCATCGCCATCGGGTTCTACGGGCTGGCCGTGTGGACCGGGGGCCAGGCAATCGTGGCAGTCCTTCATCACCTCTGGGGCATCTCCGATGGCGACGGCAGCCTGGCCGTGGCCTACGCCGTCATGGGCGTGATCACGGTGTTCATCGCCCTCGTCGGCCACGCCACGATCGTCCTCGCCCAGCGCGTGCTGGCACCGCTCCTCGGGATCCTCGTGATCATGGGTTTCTTCGTGGTCCTCCCGCACTTCAACGTTCACTACGCCGGGGGTCACTACCTGCTCGGAAGCTTCTGGCCCACGTGGATGCTCTCGACGGTGACGATCGTGTCAGTGCCCCTCTCCTACGGACCGTTCGCCGGCGACTACGCCCGGTACCTGCCGCTCCACCACACCCGCCGCGCCGCCGTGTTCGGCACGATCGCGCTGATCGTGTCGTCGTGGATCGTGCTCTTGTTCGCGGCTTACTTCGGCACGATGTTCAGTGCTAGCCAGACCAACTTCATCCTCGGCTTGGTGAACGCGTCGCCCACCTGGTACGGAGTCGTGCTGGTCGTCGTGGGGCTCCTCGGCGGCATCGGCCAGGGCTCCATGGCGCTGTACGGCACCGGGCTCGATACTTCGTCGCTCTTTCCACGAGTGAAGCGCGCACAGGCCACCATCGCCACGAGCGTGGTGGGGCTCGCCGTTGTCTTCCTCGGCTCGCTGGTGTGGAACGCCACCAACCTGGTGACCGACTTCCTCTACATCCTCACCATCATCACGGCGCCGTGGATCGTCATCATCGTCCTCGGCCACTTTGCACTACGGGGCGAGTACCACCCGCCGGACCTCCAAGCCTTCAACGTCCGGGTCCGAGGCGGCAAGTACTGGTTCGTCCGTGGCTGGAACCCCTTCGCCATTGGCGCGTGGATGGGTGCCGTGGCGGTAGGTCTTCTCTTCTCGGACGCATCGTTCTTCACGGGCCCGCTCACGTCGGTCGTGAGCGGGATAGACCTGAGCTTCCTGTCCTCGTCGGTCGTGGCCGGGATCCTCTACGGGGCCTGCATCCTCCTGTGGCGCTCCAGGGCACTGCCCCTCGACCAGGCACTCCTCCAGTTCGACTCCGACGAGGAGAACTTGAGGTCCAGCGGGGCGGTCTCGCCCGTGCTCTGGGGGGAGGTGCCCGTGGGCGCCGATGCAGGAGACCCGCACGGTTGACGCCTCGAGGCCGCTTGTCGGTCCACCCCCTCGGCTGCGACGGCCTGCTCGCCGGCGAGCCGTTCGTCCGCCAGCGGCTTGCCGACTACCGGGCGGTCGGGGGCTACCCGTCGGGCCATGACGGGCCCCCGCTCGTGGAGGTCGTCCACCGTGCCGGCCTGCGGGGCCGCGGGGGTGCCGCCTTCCCGCTGTGGCGCAAGCTTCACGCCGTCCGGGAGGCGGCCGATGCCGCCGGCGTGGCACCCGTCGTCGTGGCCAACGGTGCGGAGGGAGAGCCGCTCTCGGTCAAGGACCGCTACCTCCAGCGCTATCGACCACACCTCGTCCTCGAGGGCACCCTCCTCGCCATGGCGGCCGTAGGGTCCGAACAAGCCTTCGTCTACGTCGCCGATGCCGGAGCCCTCGAAAGCATGCGGGCGGCCGTCGCCGAGGCAGCGAAGGACGACCTCGTGCGGGGCGAGGTGCGCTGCGTGCGGGCGCAGGACACCTATGTGGCCGGTGAGGAGACCGCGGCCGTCCAGGCCATCGAGCGCGGGGTGGCACGGCCCACCGACAAACCTCCGCGTCCCTTCCAGTCGGGAATCGGGGGTGTCCCGACGCTCGTGTCGAACGTGGAGACCTTGGCCGCAGCCGCCCGTCACCGTCGCCGCCCGGATGCCGAGGTCACGTTCCTCTGCACCTTGTCAAGCCGGTCCACTGCGCCGGCCCTCGTGGAGCTGCCGGTCGGCGCGCCAGCCAAGGAGGTGCTCGCTCTCGCCTCCCGGGAAGTGGACGAGGCCGCCGACGTGCTTCTCGGCGGATTCTTCGGCGGCATGATCCCGCTCGAACCCGACCTCGAGCTCGAGCAGGAGACCCTCGCGGCACTGGGCGCGTCGCTCGGTTGCGGCGCGGTCCGGCTCATCGAAGCAGGGGAGTGTCCGGTGCAGCTGGCGGCTGACGTGGCGGCGTACTTCAGGGACAACAACGCGCGCCAGTGCGGAACCTGCATCAAGACGACGGGCGGGGTGGCTGCAGAGCTCGCACGCCTGGGCGAACCCGGTGCCTTTCTCCGGGCACGCCCTCGCCTCACGCGATGGGCCGAGACGCCGCCCGGGGCCGGCGCCTGCGCCCTCCCCGACGGGCTCCGGGTGCTCTTGCGCTCGCTGTTGCGCCACTACGGCGACGAGCTGAACGCCCATGAGGCCGCCGGTTGCGGGGCGTGCCAGTCGGCCGCTGAAACGCCGAGGCGCTGGGCCCACCTGCGCGTGGACCTCCCGGCGTTCGAGTCCGCCGGGGGAGACGTCCGGTGACCACCCCCCAACCACCGCCATCCGTCCGACCCGTGCGGGCCCGAGTGAACCCGATCCTGTGCCAGGGCTACGGGATCTGCGCCGAGATCCTGCCGGAGCTGTTTCACCGAGACGAGTGGGGTTATGCCCAGGCGCACGCACGCAACGTCGACCCCGACGAGCGCCAGGCGCTCGACCGGGCGGTGGCCGAATGCCCAGTCAAGGCGATCCGACTCATCGAGCCGTCCGAAGAATCGCCGCCGCGTCCCGAGGGGGCCTGGGGGCCTGACACAGAGAGGTAAGGGTTCATGTTCGCAGTGCAAGTGGTGGAGTACGGGCACCACCCGGTGGTCAACGAGGTCCCCGAACCGCACATCGCGGGCGACGACGATGTGCTCGTCCAAGTGGTGGGGGCCGGGTTGTGCCGGACCGACATCCACGCCTACGAGGGCCTCCTGCGCGACGTGTTCCCCACGCCGCTGCCGTTCACCCTCGGGCACGAGGTGGCCGGGACCGTGGTCGAGGTTGGGCCACAGGTGCGCGCGGTGTCGGAGGGCGCGCCGGTGATCGTTCATCCGCTGATGACCTGCGGGCTGTGCGACGCGTGCCGGCAGGGCAATGACATGTTCTGCGCGGACAGCACGTTCATGGGGCTTTCCGCCGACGGCGGCATCGCCGAGATCGTCCGCACGAAGCAGCGTTGCGTCGTGCCGCTGTCCCCGGCAACGGACCCGGAGCGGATCGCTCCGCTGGCCGACGCCGGGCTGACGGCGTACCACGCCATCAAGGCGGTCCTGCCCCGTATCGATCCCACGTCGGTCGTGGTCGTCGTCGGGGCCGGAGGACTCGGCCACCTGGCCGTGCAGATGCTGAAGGCCATGACGCCGGCTCGGGTCGTGGCCGTGGACCCGTCCGAGCGCGCGCGGGCACTGGCTCTCGAGGTCGGGGCCGACGCCGCCGTGTGGGAGGACCGCGCCGAGGTCGTGGCCGAGCTGTCGCGCGGGGCAGGGGCAGGAGTGGTCCTCGACTTCGTGGGAGAGGGTGACGCGCCGGCGCTGGCGCTCCCGCTCCTCGCCCGTGGTGGCTCCTACCGCGTCATCGGCTATGGCGGGGAGGTCTGCGTTCCGACGATGTCGCTCGTGCTGCAGGAGATGGAGATCCGCGGCAACATCGTCGGCTCGTACCGAGACCTCCAAGAGCTGGTGGCCCTGTACGAGAACGGGTTGGTCCGCTGCGAGTCCACCGTCTACGGGCTGAAGGACGCCCTGGCCGGCTTCGACGCCCTCGAGCACGGGACGCTGAAGGGCCGGGCCGTCGTGAGCCCGGCCCACGGGTAGCAGCAACGTGGCTCAGCGAGGGTGGGACGGCCTTCGTCGACCGACGGCGACGGGTCTCGGGGATTCGACCATGGCGACGAGGGCACGAGCCAAGACGGCCACGTCCTCGTCCATCTCGTCGAGGCGGCCCGTGGACAGCGCTTGCATGAACAGGCCGTCCAGGCCTGCCACGACAAGCCGGGCGATGGCGTCCATGGAGACGGGCGCGGTGTCGCCGTGACCGGCCGCGGCCTCCTCCAGGCGCTCGGCCAGGAGTTCGAAGGTCGGCTGGTAGACGCGGACCTCGACGCCCGGCGTCCGCTCCCGGTGAGCCACCCACGTGAGCAGCTCCATGAGGGAGAGCTGGAGGTTCCGCTCCTCGCGTACCCAGCGCCACAAGTCGTCGACCACGAAGCTGATGGCCGCCGCCAGCCCGCGGTCGGTAGGGATCCGGTCGAACGACGGCATCGTCCGCACCAAGACCTCGTCGGCCACCGCGGTGAGGAGCTCGTCCTTGCTGCGGAAGCAGTAGTGCATGAACGCGAGGGGGACGCCGGCGCGCGCCGTGATCCGCCGAGTCGTGGCCTTCGCGAGTCCGGCCTCGGCGATGACGTCGATGGCGGCATCGACCAGCTGCTTGCGGCGGTCATCGGCAGACGTTCGGGCCATGGGGGTCAGCTCGGCGAGGTTAGGGGCGTCATCGAGGGCTGACCGGGACGGTACCGGCTCGGCGCCAACTCCGGAGGCATGACGGTGGCGATGCCGCATGTTAGAGTTTGGTCATCTGACCAAGTCAGATGACCAGGGTTGACTGCATCCGAGGTGTCGGGGGGTCATTGCCGTGACCACCGCGGCGCGCAAGACCACGGAGGGGAAGCCATGCAGAGTGCAGAGGTGAGCGCTGCGGGGAGCTCGACGAGCGAGCAGCAGCTTGATCACGACGCCGTCGGCGTCCCGACCCTCGTCTACTTCGTCCTGTCCGCCATCGCGCCGCTCAGCTCGGTGATCGGCTACCTGCCGCTGGTCTTCGCCTTCGGCGACGGTTCAGGAACCGCGGGAGCGTTCCTCATCGGCGCCGTGGTGTGGATCGTCTTCAGCGTCGGCTACACGCGAATGAGCCTCCACATCCGCAACGCCGGCGCCTTCTCGGCCTACATCTCGCAGGGCCTTGGGCGCACGCCGGGTGTGATCGCGTCCTACCTGGCGTTCAGCGCGTACATCATCCTGCTCTTTGCCGTCTATGGACTGTTCGGCTACGGCATGAAGGTCTTCATCGAGCCTCGGATCCACGTGAACCTGCCGTGGTGGGTGTGGGCGATGGCGTGCGCGGTGGTAGTGCTCGGTCTCGCCTACCGCCGGATCGACGTCGGTGCCCGGGTGGTCGCCATCCTCTCGAGCGCCGAGATCCTGCTCATCGTGATCATCTCGTTCGCCGTGTTGTTCACGCACCGGCCAGAGGGCCTGTCCGCCCAGCCGTTCGAGCCGTCTCACGTGTTCAGCGGATCGGTCGGCATCGCCATGATCTTCGCCTTCGGCGTGTTCATCGGATTCGAGTCCACGGTGGTCTACAGCGAAGAGGCGCGTCATCCGAGACGGACGATCCCCATCGCCACCTACGTCGGCACGGCGCTCATCGGCGCGGTCTTCGTCCTCGTGGCGTACGCCCAGACGGTGGGCTGGGGTGCCGGCAACGTCGTGAAGGTCATCACGGGCATCTTTACGAAGGGCGGGGACCCGAGCCTGCTGTTCTCTGGACTGGCCAAGGACACCCTCGGCACGTGGGCGGTCGATGCGGTGCAGGTGCTCTTCGTGACGAGCGTCTTCGCCTTCCTCTTGGCCTTCCACAACATCACCGCTCGCTACATGTTCAGTCTCGGGCGAAGCGGCCTGCTTCCTCGCCCGCTCAGCGTGACTCACCGCAAGTTCCGCTCACCGGCCATTTCGAGCGTGGTGCAGACGGTCGTCGTGCTCGTCGTCCTCGCCATCACCGCTGGTCTCGGCTGGGACCCCTACCTTCAGGTGTCGGCGTGGTTCGCCGCCTTGGGCGTGCTTGCCTTTCTGGTGCTCTACGCGGCGACGGCGCTCGCCATCGTGGCGTACTTCGTCCGCACGAGAGCTGACACCAGCGTGTGGGCCACGAAGGTAGCGCCGCTCCTCTCGGGCGCTGCCATCGTCTGGGCCATCGTTCTCACCGTCCAGAACTTCAGCGTGTACGTCGGCGCAGGCCACGAGACTGCGGGCCACGTGCTGGAGCTGCTGGTGGTGGCCACCATCGTGGTCGGGTTCGGCGTCGCGCAGTGGCTCAGAGTCAAGCGCCCGGCGGTCTACGCCGAGGTGGGGATGAACGCCGAACAGCCCGAGGAGGTCGTGCAGACGACGCGACCTGCCCCTGTCCCCGCATTCGTACCCGTCACCGAGGAAGCGTAGGAGGATCCGATGCTGTCGACGAGCACTCCGCGGGGGGATGTCGATCTCCTCATGGATGAGCTGCGCAAGATCGCGGCGTCCGGCAACAGCGAGCAGATGACGCTGCCGCCAGGCGTGTACAACTCCCCCGAGATCCATGAGCTCGAGCGCGAACGGATCTTCCGACCCGGCTGGATCATGATCGGGCGGGCCGATCAGGTGCCCGAGCCGGGCGACTACCTCTCGGTCGACCTTCTGGACGAGCGGTTGGTGCTCAGCCGTGACGGAGCCGGCGAGCTCCATGTGCTGTCCCGGATCTGCCGCCACCGCTGGATGCCGGTCTGCGAGGGCAGCGGGAACGCCCGCATCCTGCAGTGCCCGTACCACGCCTGGTCGTACGACCTGGACGGCACGCTGCGGTCGGCACCGGACATGTCCGACTGCCCCAGCTACTCGCCCGCCGAGCTGAGCCTCGTCGAGATCCGCTTCGAGCTGTGGCAAGGATTCGTGTTCGTGAACCTCGACGGCCGTGCCGAGCCCCTCGGGCCCCAGCTGGTCGAGCTGGAGCGAGAGATCGCCGAATACCGCCTGTCGGAGTGGCGAACCGTCTGGTCGCGCGACTACGGCGAGATGCCCTGGGACTGGAAGGTCATGCAGGACAATGGCGACTGCTACCACCACATCGGCCTTCATCGGCAGACGCTGCTCGAGATGTGGCCGCTCCGGCTGATCTGGGACAAGCCCAACAACGGTAGGTACGCGCTGACCGGCTGTGGCACCGCCGAAGAGGCTTTGGGCACCGATGCGGACGGTAACCCGGTCATGAGCGGCACCTTCGAGCCGATGACCGGTCTCACGCCCTTCCAGCGGGAGAACCTCTTCTTGATCTACATCTATCCGAACTACTTCATCGCGCCCACGCCCACCGAGATGTTCGTGGCCCGGGTGTTCCCCGTGGGCCCGGGGCGCGTGAGGTTCATCACCGACCTGGTGGCACCGCCGCATGCCCTCTCTGACCCCGAATTGGAGACCAAGGCTGAGCAAGGGGGCGAGTTCCTGGACACCATCAACCGCGAGGACATGGTGGCGTGCACGAGCGTCCAGGCCAGCCTCTCCAGCGCCACCGCCACCCGGGGTCCGCTGAGCTCGAAGGAGATGTGCGTGGCGCAGTTCGCCGCGTGGTTCGCCCGGCAGATGACCGAGGAGTGAACAACCACCGGTTGATGAGTCCGAACGGGAGGAAAGGTCCATGACGGAGAGGAACGTCAGCATGCTTGCCGGCGCCACGGCCCGGTGGGGGCGTCAAGTCCGAAGGAACGAGCAACTCATGACCGTCGGCTACGAGGCCGATGTCATGGCCAAGTTCATCGTCGAGGGCCATGGCCCCTTCTACATGCGGGGAATGTTCACCGGCATGGACGATGTCGACGCGCAGGGTGAGGTGCCCACCGGGTTCGGCTTCGTCACCTTCCAGGACATCAAGAGCGGGGACGAGCTGCGGGGCCGGGTCGATTGGTACCTGGAGGAGGGGCGCGACAAGGGGACCTTCCACTTCGAGGATGGGAGCGGCGCATGGTCCGGCGTGCAGGGAGAGCTCCCCGTAGACCTCGCCTTCACCACCAAGGAGCCGGGGGCTCCGCTGAACAGCGGGGAACCAGTCGAGGTCATGGGCTTTCTCGAGGGGACGGGACGCCTGTCGTTCGACATCTGACCCCGCACCACACACGGCGAGGGACGTCGGGAGGCGGGGATTGTGCCTGGACGTGCTCCGCCGGGACGGTCTTGAGGTGACGACGGCCGAGGAGAGCATCCGGCGGCATCACCTTGTCGCACTTAGCGTCTCGTGGGCAGCAGGTTCGACACGGGCACGGCGGAACCCGTAGGTCGAGAGGCAATCTCAGGCAGCCGGTGAGCCGGAACGGTGTGCGCGATGGGGAGGCCGCGGCGGGCAGGTTCATGAGCGAGGGAGTGTGCTCAGATGTCGTAGTAGAGCATGAACTCCCACGGGTGCGGCCGGAGCCGGACGGCGTCGATCTCGTTCAGGCGCTTGTAGGAGACCCAGGTCTCGATGAGGTCGTCCGTGAACACGCCGCCTGCCTTGAGGAACTCCTGGTCGGCCTCGAGCGCCAGCAGGGCCTCGTCGAGTGAGGCGGGCACCTGCGGGACCAAGGAGAGCTCCTCGGGCGGCAGGTCGTAGAGGTCCTTGTCGACCGGGTCCGGCGGCTCGATCCGGTTCTGCACCCCGTCCAGTCCCGCCATCAGCATGGCGGCGAAGGCGATGTAGGGGTTGGCGGAGGGGTCGGGGCAGCGGAATTCGACCCGCTTCGCCTTCGGGCTCTTCGAGTAGATCGGGATGCGGCAGGCCGCCGAGCGGTTGCGCTGGGAGTAGACGAGGTTGACCGGCGCCTCGTAGCCGGGCACCAGGCGCTTGTAGGAGTTGGTGGTCGGGGCGGCGAAGGCGAGCACGGCCTTGGCGTGCTTCAGCAGCCCGCCGATGTACCAGCGCCCGATGTCGGACAGCCCGGCGTAGCCGGTCTCGGCGTAGAAGAGCGGCTCGCCGCCCCGCCAGAGCGACTGGTGGCAGTGCATGCCCGAGCCGTTGTCCTGGAAGAGGGGCTTCGGCATGAACGTGGCCGTGTAGCCGGCGTTCCTGGCGACGTTCTTCACCACGTACTTGTAGAGCATGAGCTTGTCGGCCATGCGCAACAGGGTGTCGAAGCGCATGTCGATCTCGGCCTGGCCGCCGGTGCCGACCTCGTGGTGCTGCACCTCGATGTCGATGCCGAGCGCCTCCATCACGAGGATCATCTCGGAGCGCAGGTCCTGGAAGTGGTCCATCGGCGGGACCGGGAAGTAGCCCTCCTTGTACCGGGGCTTGAAGCCGAGGTTGGGCTTCTCGTCGCGGGCCGAGTTCCAGATGCCCTCGATGGAGTCGACCTGGTAGAAGCCCGAGCGCTGGTCCTGCGAGAAACGGACGTCGTCGAAGATGAAGAACTCGGCCTCCGGGCCGAAGTAGGCCGTGTCGGCGAGCCCCGTCGTCGACAGGTAGCGCTCGGCCTTGAGGGCCACATAGCGGGGGTCACGCGAGTAGCTCTCGCCGGTGACCGGGTCGTGCACGAAACAGTTCAGGTTGAGCGTCTTGTGCTGTCGGAAGGGGTCGAGGATGGCGGTCGAGGGATCCGGGAGGAGCAGCATGTCCGACTCCTGGATCTCCTGGAACCCGCGGATCGACGACCCGTCGAAGCCGAAGCCGTCGACGAAGCCCTCCTCGGTGAGCTCGTGGGCGGGAACGGAGAAGTGCTGCATGAGGCCGGGAAGATCGCAGAACCGGAAGTCGACGATCTGGACGTCCTCGTCCTTCATCAACTGGACGACCTCTGCTGCGGTGCGGTCCTGCACATCTCCTCCTCGTTGGGGCGCGCGACGGCGCGTGAGTGTTCCACACAAGGCTGTCACCCGCCCATTTCCCGTCTGTTGCCCGACTGTGAACTCTGCGTGAACAGCACCCGCGACCTGGTCAGCGGTTGGATGGGCGCCCGCCCAGCTGCGAGACTCGGATGATGCAGAGCCAGCGGGACTACGTGCTGAGGACCGTCGAGGAGCGGGGCGTCCGTTTCGTCCAGCTCTGGTTCACCGACGTCCTCGGCACGGCGAAGTCGTTCTCGATCACGCCAGCCGAGCTCGAGAACGCCCTCGACGAGGGGATGACCTTCGACGGCTCGTCGATCGACGGCTTCAGCCGGGTGCAGGAGTCCGACGTCCTCGCCAAGCCCGACCCGAAGACCTTCCAGATCCTGCCCTTCGGCCCCGGCCGGCGCGACGGCTCGGCCTCGGAGGTGGCGAGGGTCTTCTGCGACATCTTGAACCTCGACGGCTCGCCGTTCGAGGGATGTCCCCGCCACGTCCTGCACCGGACCCTCGAAAAGGCGCGCTCGCGGGGCTTCTCGTTCTACGCCGCGCCCGAGATCGAGTACTTCTACTTCGGAGACTCCGACGCCTCGGGCACCCCGAAGCCGCTCGACGGCGGCTCCTACTTCGAGCTCACCGTCGCCGACCTCGCCTCGGACCTCCGCAAGCGGACCGTGCTCACCCTCGAGGACATGGGCATCCCCGTCGAGTACGCCCAGCACGAGGACGCCCCGAGCCAGCACGAGATCGACCTGCGCTACACCGACGCCCTCACGATGGCCGACACGATCATGACCGTCCGCCTCGTCGTGAAGGAGATCGCCACCGAGCAGGGCGTCTACGCCAGCTTCATGCCGAAACCCCTCTCCGGCGTGCAGGGGAGCGGCATGCACACCCACTTCTCGCTCTTCGAGGGGGACAAGAACGCCTTCTCGGACCCCGGGGCCGAGAACGGCCTGTCGAAGCTCGGCCGCCAGTTCATCGCCGGCCTCCTCGAGCACGCCCCCGAGATCACGGCGGTCACGAACCAGTGGGTGAACTCCTACAAGCGGCTCGTCGCCGGCTACGAGGCGCCCGTCCACGTCTCGTGGGCCTACAACAACCGCTCGGCGCTCATCAGGGTGCCGATCACGAAACGCGGGCGGTCCGAGTCGACCCGGATCGAGTACCGGGCGCCGGATCCCGCCTGCAACCCGTACCTC
>Ga0209168_10002064_pt1 | contig 14975 bp, 13 predicted proteins | sample Coa_R1_FD_187156 | JGI IMG/M metagenome (GOLD analysis project Ga0209168, IMG submission 187156) | Surface soil microbial communities from Centralia Pennsylvania, which are recovering from an underground coalmine fire - Coalmine... | ecosystem: Environmental > Terrestrial > Soil > Unclassified ... | reverse complement strand
TTGGCTCGCTAATCTTTTGGGGACCTCCGGGAACCGGCAAAACCACGCTTGCGAAAATCATCGCCAGCGTGACCCGCGCCGAATTTATCGAGTTCAGTGCCGTCCTTTCCGGGATCAAAGAGATTAAGCAAGTAATGTCCGAGGCCGAACGCGCACGCCAGTACGGCACTCGGACCATTGTCTTCGTCGATGAAATCCATCGCTTCAACAAAGCCCAGCAGGACGCCTTTCTTCCACATGTTGAGAAAGGCAACATTCGCCTGATCGGTGCCACCACTGAGAACCCGTCGTTTGAAATTATTTCCGCGCTACTTTCCCGCAGCCGCGTATACGTGCTGAAACCACTCACGGAAGAACAGATCGTACTTCTGCTTAGGCGGGCACTCGGGGACACTGAGCGCGGTTTGGGTGCCATGAAGCTCTCCGCCGGCGACGATGTCCTTCGCCGGATTGCTGCTTACTCCAGTGGCGACGCTCGGAGCGCGTACAACGTTCTCGAGCTCGCGGCTGCTCTGGCTACAGTCGACACTCGAGTCGGGAATGAAGGTCAAAGTCCCCAGCCTCCCCAGAAAACGGGGAAGGCTGGGGCACCCGCAGATATTTCTACCGCGCACGAGATCACAACCGAGATCGTCCAGGACGCGCTGCAGAAGCGTGTCCTGCTTTACGACAAGGCCGGTGAAGAGCATTACAACCTGATCTCGGCGCTCCACAAGTCGGTACGTAACAGCGACCCCGACGCTTCTTTGTATTGGTTGGCGCGCATGCTCGAAGCCGGAGAAGATCCACTGTACGTCGCTCGTCGCATTGTGCGAATGGCGGTCGAGGACATCGGCCTGGCCGATCCCAACGCGCTGGCCGTGTGCATGGCCGCGCGCGATGCTATCGATTTTCTTGGTATGCCAGAGGGCAATCTGGCGCTGGCGCAAGCTGCGGTTTATCTTGCCATTGCTCCGAAGTCGAACGCTTTATACACCGCCTATTCCGATGTTCAGCAGGACGTCGAGCGTACCGCAGCCGAGCCCGTCCCACTACATCTCCGCAACGCACCCACCGGCCTGATGAAGAACCTTGGCTACGGTAAGGACTACCAATACGCGCACGATCTCGAGACCAAAGTCGCCGACATGCAGTGCCTACCCGACAACCTGAAAGATCGCCGCTACTACCATCCCACGAACGAAGGCTTAGAAAAGCGCGTTCGCCAACGCATGGAGGAAATCCGTTCCCAGCGATCATCAGTCTCAAAAACTAAAACAGAATCCGGGGAATAGGCCTGATCATCTTGTCTGGTAGTGCTCCTCAGGTGTAAGTCATGGCCACGTTTCCCAACCCGGCTCAGATTACTTCTGTCATCGATCACTCGTTGCAGAGCGGACGGATCGAGGACCTCCTCAAGCTGCAGGAGTGGATCCCGAAGATCACTTCCATCCTCGACCTCGATATTTTAATCGACCAGATTGTGAATCACGTTTCGTGCGCATTCGGCTGCATCGAAGCCAATCTTTATCTGCATGATGAAGAGCGGGGGGAGTTGGAACTTGCATCGGTCTGCGGTTGCACCCTTCACGATAAAGGCGATCGGTTGAAGGTTGGTATCGATGGAATGGTCGGCCACGTCGCCGCGACTGGCAAAATGCATTACGCCCCCGACGTGAGACTTGATCCCTATTACCTGGGTTGTGAGGAATCTACGCTTTCGGAGTTGGCGATACCTCTGATCGTGGACGGCAACGTTGTTGGCGTGTTCTCAGCGTCTCACTCCGTAGTCGACGCCTTTCCGCCGCAGCAAATGCAACTGCTGCACGCGCTTTGCCAACACATCGCCGTTGCGCTACACAACTGCCGGCGTTTTCGAGCCGAACAAGAGCAGCGCCAGCGCATGACGCGCGAGTCTGAAGAAGCGCGCATTATTCAGCAGGCGCTCTTACCCAAGGCGTCACCCTACATACCTGGATTCTCCATTTCGGGACTGTCCGTTCCTGCGGGAGATATTGGTGGCGATTGGTACGACTTCATTCCATTTAATGATGGCTGCTGGGGTCTGGTTTTGGCTGATGTCTCCGGTAAGGGCACTGCGGCTGCGCTGCTGATGTCGGCTACGCGTGCCATGCTGCGCTCACTTGCGGATACTTGCAGTTCTCCCGCGGAGACGTTAGGAAAAATGAATCAGCTGATGGTAGAGGACTTTCCCTCTGGCAGATTCGTCACATTGGTTTACGCTATTCTCGATCCTAAAAATCGAACGCTCAAATTCGCCAGCGCCGGACATCTAGCTCCGCTGTTGGTCGAGGGCGATCGCGCTCGCTTTCTTTCGACTGAAGCCGGAACCCCGCTGGGTCTGGCTGTCACCGGATTTTCCGAAACTGAAATTAAGCTGTCGCCGGGTTCGCGGCTGGTGCTGTACAGCGACGGCATCACTGAAGCTTCGTCTTCCAACCAGGAAGAATACGGCCCTGAGCGCCTGCGCGAGCATGTACTTAACCCTCTCGCCTCAAGCGAGAGCATTCTTACCGACGTTCGACATTACGTGAATGGCGCAGGGCTGCAAGACGATGCCAGCGTGATTTTTGTGAGGGCGTAGCGGGTTCTATCGAAATCGCGCCTTGTGCTCCTTAAGTATGCACAGATCCATCACCACCAAAATGCCCGCTTTCTCTGCTTTTTCTGCTGCCTTCTGATTGATGACGCCCTCCTGCATCCATACCGCCGGAACTTTCAACTCAATCGCCTGATCGACGATTTCCTCCACGTATTCTGACCGGCGAAAGATATCTACGATGTCAATCTTCTCCGGAACACTTCGCAGCGCCGGATAAGACTTTTGTCCCAAGGTTTCAGCAACGGTTGGATTGACAGGAATGATCTTGTAACCCTGCGATTGCATATAAGCGGAAACGCCATAGCTGGGTCGCATCGGACTGTCAGAAAGACCGACGACAGCAATGGTTTTCGAGCGCTGCAGCAGATCTCGGATCGTATCAGCGTCGGGGTGCGTCGCCATCCCATCATTCTAATAGGGACGAAATCCGCCGGAGGGCTAGCCCTTTCCGGGGTCCAGTTTCTGCTTAAACATTCGCAAGGCGAGCTTGCGCACCGTGTCCGACACTTCCTTGTTGCCCGACAAATTGCGCAGGTCCTGCACCAACAGATTCTTCATAAGCCCAAGACTCACATCCAGCGGGGTCCGCGGGTTGGCCACCAGGTTGCGAACGATGATGTAGTTTTTTGCGAACCGGCGCTTCATCGGGATGGCACGCAGCACGGCTTCCAGAACGTTCTTTTGATTGGCGAATTTTTCGACTTCACCGTCCGTGATTTTCGGTGAATCGAGCACCGCCAGTGCGACTACCTTGGTCCCGTCGCGCACCAGAATCGACCGTTCCTCTTTTGTTCCCTTCATCCCTAATTGGATTCGACCTTTAATGTCGAGCTTGGAAATTTTCTGCAACACGCTGCCTCGTTGCTCGTCTTCAGGATTCGTCGGCTTCTTAGGAGCAGTCTTTACCGCGATTGCGGGTTTTGCGGGAGTTGATGATGCGCCTGCCGCCGCAGCTACCGCTTGGGGCTGCGCGGTTACCGCCTGCGGCTCCGCCGCAGTAATTGCTTCAAGAATCCCGCCTATCGGTTGAAAAGGCTTATCGCCTTCCGCAGCGATTTCACTGGCATGCTCAGTGAGAAACGCAGTTAAAACCTTCTCAGTTTCAGGATCAGACGAATCTGTTTCAGCTGCGGGGCTCGTTTCCACAGGGGCTGGCAAGTCGGACGCCGCTAACGTTTCATTCGCATTCGGCTGCATCGGAATGGAGGTGGTTACGATGGGTGCAGGCTCTATTTTCGCCTGAACCGCAACTGTCGCCGTTTTGCCGGTGATCAGCTCTTGCACTCTTATGGCTTGCACTCCCGTGAGTCCGTTATTCGCAGCTAAGTCTCGTAGCACCTGGTGCGATTTCTGCACCCGAGGGCTAGCCAGCATCACATCAATCCACTCACCTTTTGAAGTGCCTGCAATCTCGCCAATTTTTGCCAGTGATACGGCAGGATTCTCCAGAAGGAGCGGAAACAATGCCGGCCTGAGGTTCTTTGGAGATATCCAGTAGTCGAGTACCTCTTTCGGGGTAGCGGGATTCGCTGCAATCGCTTTGGCGGATTTTTCGTCCCATCCAGCGAGCGTTATGCGCGATTGCTCGCCGAAAATCTTATTGTTCTCGGCCAGATATACCAAAATTTCGACCATTTCTGCTGCAGGGGCGTCAAGCGCCCCTTTCGCCGCGGTCATCATCTGGTGCGAGGGCAGCGCAGATTTGCGAATTAATTCCAGTAAACGCGCCATAGTCGTTGGGATGTTAGAGCTTTACCCTATAGGGTCTCGCACCCACGCAGTCGCCGCCAGCATTTTCGAGGAAAGTCAGGTTACCGAAGGCACTATGACGTCGAATCGGTGGAGGATGTTCCGTCTCGGCGCATGCGCAGATAAGCGTGAATAAACGGCTGCAAATCGCCGTCTATTACGCGATCGACATCGCCCACTTCGGTCTTGGTGCGGTGGTCCTTAATCATCCGGTACGGTTGCAGAACGTAAGACCGGATCTGCGATCCGAAATCGATATCCAGCTTTGAGTCTTCAATCTTTCGGGTGGCTTCGCGTTTTTTCTCCATTTCAAACTCGTAGAGTTTGGAACGCAGCATGCTCATGGCACGATCTTTGTTTTTGTGCTGTGAACGCTCATTCTGGCAAGCGGCCACTAGACCCGTGGGAATGTGGGTAATGCGTACGGCAGAATCGGTAGTATTCACGTGCTGCCCGCCTTTGCCGCTCGATCTGTAGGTGTCAATGCGCAGGTCGTCGGGTTTAATGTTCACCTCGATCGATTCATCGATCTCCGGCGAAACGAAAACGCTTGCGAAAGAAGTATGCCGCCGCTTGGCCTGATCAAACGGAGAAATGCGCACCAGACGGTGTACCCCGATTTCGCTGGTTAACAGTCCAAACGCATACTCGCCGTTCACGCCGAAAGTCGTCGATTTAATTCCCGCCTCTTCGCCAGGCTGGTAATCGTAAAGAACGGTTTGAAACCCCTGGCGCTCCGCCCAGCGCAGGTACATGCGCATCAGCATCTCCGCCCAGTCCTGCGATTCTGTCCCGCCGGCGCCGGGATGGATGGTGACGATTGCATTGCGTGCGTCATTGCTGCCCGAAAGCAGCGTCTCGGTCTCCAGGCGTTCCACGCGCTCGCGCAAGGAATCAATGTCGCGGCGTAAGTCAGCTTCGACATTCTCGCCTTCGCGAGCCAGATCGAAGTACGCGGCAATGTCCTCGGTGCGGCGCAGCAGATCAGCCTCGGTAGAGAGCATGTCTTCCAGGCGCCTTTTCTCGCGCATAACCTGCTGAGATTTTTGCGGATTCGACCACAGGTTCGGGTCGGAGGCTTGTTTATCGATTTCTGCTAATTGCGGCCGAAGTTTGCCGGCGTCAAAGGTACTCCCGAAGTTCGCGGACCTTTTGCTGCAATGCTGAATATTCGTGTTCCAGTTCCTGAATCATGCTGAAAGTCTGCCTTTGGCGGGAGTAAGGGCAATAACCAGCGCCGCTATTAAAATTATCGCACACAGGTATGCCAACCAATCGCCGTGGCGTGTGTAGAAAGTGGTCGAATCGTTCAGAGCATATGAGGCTTGAAGAACGGTGCGAATTTTGCGCGGCACAGTTTGTTCAACTCGTCCATCGGGATCAATGGCCGCGGTCACGCCGGTGTTGGTTGTGCGCAGAAGCCAGCGTGCGTTTTCCACCGCCCGCATCCGGGCCTGCTTTAGATGTTGCGCATAAGCGCCGCTGTCGCCATACCAGCCGTCATTCGAGATGTTCACAAAAACCTGCGCGCCGTTTTTCGCGAATTGCCGCACTTCATCAGGGAAGATCGATTCATAACAAATAAATATGCCCAGCTTCTCATCGCCAGCCTGCAATGGAGCCCGCGATTGCCCGCGCGAGAAGTCGCCGACTTCTTTAGTCAGTCCGCCTGCGAACCCAAGCCAATCTTTGAAAGGCAGGTACTCACCGAACGGCACCAGGTGCACTTTGTCGTAACGGGCCACGAATTGGCCGTCGGGGCTGACCAGCGCCGCCGAATTGAAGATCTGGCTTGGCTGCTGCGATGACGTTTTTGCGCTTTCGACGCCGATACTCCCGACCACGACCCAGGTGTGCGCTGAACTGGCAATCTTACTCAGCGCGGTGCGGAACAGCGGATCGCCTGCATAAAAAGGCGCCGGCGATTCAGGCCAAGCAATCAAATTTGGATGTTGCGGCATTCCGCCAGGGGGATTCAAACTGATCCGGCTCAGGTTCGTGAGCGTGTCATCGAAAAACTGGCGTGTCCAATCATTGCTGTCCAGCACGGGAATATTTTCCTGCACCAGCAGCGCGGTTCGATCAGTCGGAAATTTCGGCGCCGGAATCCAGCGCGCGCTTTGTAAGAGAAATGCTGCCGCAATGGCGGCGAACAGCAAAGACCGCCGGCGGCTGCGGTGTAACAGGAATGCGGCCGCGAATGCGGCGTTCACGATCATGATCTCCAGCGAGATTCCGTAAACTCCTGTGACCGTGGCCAGCTTCGAGAGCGGGATGTTGTCCACCTGCGTGATACCAAGCAGGTCCCACGGGAACCCGGTAATGCGAGTGCGCGCCAGTTCTACCGCGACCCACACAAATGGCGAGAGCACCAGCGCCGCGCGCTGCGACCATTTCGCCAGAACACTGATCACCAGCCCAAACAATCCGTGATACAAGCCTAGATACAAGCTGAAAAGAAACAACAGGCCTGCAGCGCCCGCGCCGTTGATTCCGCCGTATTGTTTCATGGTGCTGTAAATCCAGTAGCAGCTGCCGCAATACCACAGAATCCCGCAAACGTATCCCAGCAGAAATCCCTGGAACAGTGTTGCTGGTAGCAGTTTTACCGAGCCTTCAAGTTGCAGTGTGTCGGGACGCCGCGCCCGCAATAACGCCACCAGCAATGGCGCGACTGCAATCCAGGAGAGCACGTACAAATTTGGCAGTGGAAAAATTATGACCTGCAAAACCGCCGACGCGATGGCCAACCGCCATGCCTTGCTTTCGATTCCACGCATGAATGAAAAAGGATATCAGGGGACAGGCATTGTGTAGGGCATTGCCCTGAGTCGTTCAAGAAAGATGGTCCGAGCGGTTATCTGGAGTGTTGCAGAAAAGATCAGCGTGAAAGGCGGGAGTAGTCAATGTGTGTAAAGAGATTTATCGCCAATTGACGTTCAAACGTGCTGCATAAGCTGTTTACGCCTTAACTTGGCTGCCCAAACCACACAGCCAACCGCCACTGCTAAAAAAACCAAATAGAAGACAATGCCAAATTCATCGACCGGCTGTCCGTCCCTTTCGTAGGAAAAGTGCCAGCGCCGTTTTTTGATGTAGGTTCCGACTGGCATGCTCCTTGGGAGCGAAGCGTCAGTTGGTCCTGCGATGTAATTCAGGGTGCGTCCCTCTGGGTTCTTAAAGACATTTTCCGTCCCGTGTCGTGCTGGCGCTAAAGGGTACGGAACATCCTGAGTGGAAATCACGGTTCCTTCAACGTCTGTCATGAGGCGAGCGAAAAGTGTTTGGTAGCCGAATCCCCAAACGATCCACGTTGCGAACAGGACAAAGATAATCGAATTGGGTTGCGGTTTATTCAAAGCTACCCTGCCTAAGGCAGCAGTATCTATCGAATGCTCTGTTGTTGCACGGTTACGAAGGTGTCCGGCAAGGCAGAATAGCCGTTTAATTGCGGGCGCGCGCGGACCTTTTGAACTCTTGTAACCAGGCGTTTACAGTCATTGACCCACCCTGCGCCGTTCTATGTCCCAATGGGCATCGTGACGGTGACCAAGCGTTTCGCTTTCTTTTGAATCTGCAGCTTGATGCGGCCAATTGAAAGCGGAACGTGAAAATTCGAGATAGTAAACGGTCTTCGCGCCAGGCGAGAAGTGAAACCTGCCCCTTTCATCAGTCTGGGTCGAACGCAGTGGCGTTTTCCAATCGTCAGAACGCTCTTCAACCGTGACATCGGGTAAGGCGGCACCGGAGGGATCGTTGACAACACCCGCAACCGTCTTCGCGACTTGCGGCTTCTCAATCTCGACTATTGCCATTTGGCCGGCAACGCCGAGGCTTAAGAACGTCAGACAGGCGAATAAAGGCAGAGCTCTCACAATAAACCTATACGGTGCGCGAAACTAGAATGGGCCTTCAGTCGTTGCTCGACAAATTCCACAACTTCGTTGTTCACGTAGTCTGGCGGATCAATCACGAACACCGGCCGGTCCGGAGCTGACGTCAGCGAAATTCCCGGCCAGAGCGGTTCGTGAGTTCCGCTGCGGTGAAGAAGCACTGCGTCGGCTCGTTCAAGAAATTGCTGGGCCGAGCTTTTGAAATCTTCGGTGGCGGGATCAAGCACAGAGATATAAACATCTGGCTGAATAAATTTGAGAATGCTGTTGGACTCAAGAATCGCATTCTCTGCGTCATTCAACCTGCGCTGAATCGCCGGGATCGCTTCTTGCAGTTTGCCCTGTGCAGTGCGCACCCAAAATGAATGTTTCGCTCGCGACACCAGAAAGCGCGAACTGTCAGTTTTCCCTGATGTATCTTTTTCTTCCGTGATCGCCCACGCGTGGTCTGCGGTCTCGCAGTGGCACGGCCTGCCGTTCAGCGAACATCTCCCGTGCCCGAATTGTGTGAGCTTGAATGCCGTCCAGTTATAGGCAGGCAGCTTTGCGATCAGTCCGGCAACCACGCTGGTTTTGCCGACGTTCCGCGAATGCCCGCCGATGACCACAATTGCCATTTACTCTCTCTTGCCCAACCTCGCCAGGCTAGCCAGACTTCGAAGATACTCGCGCAGCGGTTTGGCTGGAGTCCCCCAGAACGCAATCCCCTTGCCGCGCAGAATTTTTTTCGGTAGTACTCCCGCCTGTCCTCCCAGCAGCACGCCTTCTTGGATGCGCGCATGCTCGCCTACGCCAACCTGTCCGCCGATGACAACCTGATTTTCTATGGTGATGCTGCCCGAAAACCCTGCCTGCGCCGCGATAATCACGTCTTCCCCAAACTGGCAGTTGTGGCCGATGTGCACAAGATTATCGATCTTGGTCCCGCGCCCAATTCGCGTCGTCTCCAGCGCTCCGCGATCTATGGTCGTATTCGCCCCAATTTCTACGTCATCTTCGATTTCGAGTTTGCCGATCTGCGGAAACTTTTCGTGCCTGCCACTTTTTGGGTCACGCACGTATCCGAATCCGTCGCTGCCAAGAACCGCCCCGGCGTGCACGATCACGCGATTGCCTAGACGTGAACCGGAATAAATTGTTACGTTCGGATAAATCTCGCAGTCCTCGCCGATCTCTACCTCGTCCCCGATAACGCACCCAGACCCGATCCGGCTGCGTCCGCCGATAATTGCATTCCCGATCACCGCATTTTCTCCAACTGAAACACCGTCACCAATTTTGGCGGAGGGGTGAATCGCAGCGCTGCGGTGAATTTCCGCGGAACGCCCCGCATCCCCCCGCAACAAACTCGCCGCACGCGCAAATGCCAATCGCGGATGAGCCACGATCAATACGGTCTTCGACGAATGGACCTTTTCGGCGAAACTGCCCGCAATCACCGCGGAGGCTTGCGACTTGAGCGAGGCGGCAAGATTTTCCTGATCTTCCGCGAAGACGACATCGCCAGGACGGGCGCTGGCCACGCTCGCCACTCCAATAACTTTCGCGCCGACGTCGCCCGCTACTCGCGCATCGATCTTTCCTGCAAGCTCTTTGAGCTCCATGGCCTTTGTTGTATACGTTTGCAGCACGAAAGAAAAGCAAGGGGCCCTGTTTTTCCTTTGTACTTAGTGTCCTTCGTGGTTAATGCTCTTTGCTCGCAGTTCCCCTTGCGCCTGTGCTTAAATTGCCCTGCATGAAGATTATCGCCGTTATCCCCGCCCGGCTTGCATCCATGCGGCTACCGCGCAAAATGCTGCGTGAAATTCACGGAAAGCCCCTGGTCGTCTTGGTTTATCAGTCCGTCCGCGCGTCAGCCCTGCTCGAAGACGTTATTGTCGCCACCGACTCTGAAGAAATCCTTGCCGCCTGCGAAAAACACGCCTGCAACGCCCGCATGACTTCCGACAAACATCGCAGCGGCACCGAACGCGTTCACGAAGTTTCGCAATCGGTTGCGGCGGACGTTTATTTCAATGTCCAAGGTGACGAACCCATGATTCGGGCAGATCACATTGAAGTTCTAGCCCGGCTCATGAGAAATCCCGACGTCCCTGTAGGGACGCTGAAAACGGTGGCGGCGGAGGACATTTCCAACCCTAACGCGGTGAAAGTTGTAGTTGATACAAACCAGCGCGCGCTTTATTTTTCCCGTTCCACCGTTCCCTATGACCGTGACGGCTCTAATCCTAAATATTTCAAGCATCTGGGAATCTACGCCTATCGCAAGCCGTACCTCGAAAAATTCGTAACTCTGCCCGAGTCATCACTCGAGCGCGCCGAACGCTTGGAGCAGCTGCGGTTCCTTGAAAATGGAATTCCCATCTATGTGGCAGAAACCGCGTACGACAGCATCGGAGTCGATACTGAGGAGGATTTCTTGCGGGTAAGCAAGCTGCTCGCGAAGTAGGCTTGGCGCCGTCTCACTGGTTGAATTGGGTTGTGTGCAATCGCCTGTTACAACAAACTTCGGCCAAGCTTCATCGCGGAACATAGTGTTCAACGTCGGTGTCTACACGACCAGGATGATGAAAACGGTGCTTAAGTGCCCGATATTATTCCTCGTCTTTGTGGGCCTTGCTATGGCCGGGTTCCGTTTGATCGCCTTTCAGCAAGCGGCGCTGATTGAACCTGGCGTCACTTTAAGCCGGCCACCTTTGCCGCCATTACAGCCGGTCACGATTGAACTTAAATGCACACGCGGCTTGGTCGTGACAATGTCGGAAACTGGGGGCGATTGGTTTCTGACCCGGGATCACCCACCTTGTACCGTGGGCGCCGATCTCCTCCCTCCCATTGAGGCCACGGCTGCTGAAATTACGAGTTTAGAACGCCGTCCGTTCATTGTGTTCCGAGTCGCAGCAAAGGGAGGCATCAGTGATGCCATGATGCTACGCAGCTCGGGCAGTCGCACGCTGGACGAGAAATCCCTCAAACTGGCTCTCGCATCGATTTCCGCAACACAATTGCGGTTTGTGTACAGTTTCGACCGATGTCGATGTGAACTTTCAAGGCCCTGTGTGGGTGAGAGAGTCGACGAAATAACCTGAGGCGCAGGAATTGCCGCTGAAATACCTCTATAAATACTCACAGCTAGTTGCATTTTTTGTAGCAGATGCTTTCAGCTTTTCGCTTTCGCCCAAGCTTCGGCTGCCGCCACCCGCCTCGCAATCGCCGGGTGCGAATGGAACCACCACTCCACCCAGCGCGCCGGCGTCCTCTCAGCTAAATTTTGATCGGCCAGCTTATTCATTGACGAAATGAATGATCCGGGAGTAGCGATGTTAGACAATGCATAACGATCGGCCTGGCGTTCATGGAATCTAGACAGCCCATTCAGTGCCGGCATCAGGACAAAAGACAGCACCGTGAAAGTGAGCGCCAGCAGCGGCAGGTTCGCGAAATCTGACAACGATTCGAATATGTGCCAGCGATTGATTGCGTAGTGCAGCGTCCAGTTGGCGGCCCAGAACCCGACAAATGTGACCATCGCCTGCACGCCAATGCTTTTTAGAATGTGTTTGTGAACGTGATGGCCGAGTTCGTGCGCCAGCACTGCTTCAATTTCGTCCGGCGAGTAATGCTCGAGCAGAGTGTCCGCTAAAATAATGCGTCGAGTCGCTCCCAGCCCGGTTAGCGCGGCATTCGCCTTTTTGCTCTTTTCCGAAAGATGCCATTTGTACACGCCACGGATCCGTGTGCCGGCGCGCTCGCCGAGTCGCACCAAGCGCAACTTCAAATCCTCATCATGCAGCGGCTCAAACTTATAAAAGATTGGAAACAGCACTACTGGAGCCAATTGCGCCATGAGCACCGCAATGGCCAGAAATCCAATCCACGCCACCAGCCACCAATGTGCAGGGAAGTCACGAATGACCAGGTACAGCAACTCGACCAAGCCCGCACCCAAAATCGCGGTCAGTAATAGGCCTTTGATCTCGTCCCAGATCCACGCCCGCAGCCGTTGGTTTGAGAGCTGATAGCGGTGCTCCACGCGAAACCCGTAATAGTCCAGGCCAAGCGAAACCGCTTTACTGATCGCGATCAGCATCAGTACATAAATAAAAAGTGCGAGCGCATAGCTTTGAGCTCCGGCGTGCCATGCCAAGTCTCGCAACCATGCTGTCCACCCGGTGAGCAACAGCACAACCAGCAATCCCAGACCGAGCGCGAATTCACTCATGCCCACTCGCCGCCGGATCTGGTTGTACTTGCGTGCCTCGGGCGAATCAGCCGGCTGGACTGTGCTGGGAGAAGCCATCAACTAGATTATTGCACTGCAGGCAAGCAGGCGCGAGGTACGAAAGAGGAACCACGGACTAAGCGGCCTGTACGAATGCCTCGCCGGCGCCCAATATTTCCTGCACCAGCTCCGGTGAAGCCGCTTCAGCATAAATGCGCAACAAAGGTTCCGTACCTGACGCGCGAAACAGGATCCAAGCCTCGGCTCCATTGCCGTCCGTCGGGGCATCGAGAAAGAATTTTATTCCGTCGAGCCCTTCTTTTCTGATCACACCATACTTGCCGAGCCGCTGGGTGGAATCTGATTTGGCCCGTTCAATCGTGCCGAACTTGATGTCATCCGGGATGTGAAGATCGCGGCGCCCATAAAAATGCCGCCCGTATTCCTTCTGCAGCGAGGCCACCAATGCACCCAGCGGCTTCTTTTCCTCGGCGAGCACGTTTGCCAAGAACAGCGAGTTCAAGATGCCATCTCGCTCCGGCAGATATCGTGAATATCCAATCCCGCCGGACTCTTCGCCGCCAATAACAATTTCGCGATCCATCATCAGATCGGCGATGTGCTTGAAGCCGATTTGACATTCGTTCAGCTTGCGCCCGTGTTTCGCGGCGATGCGATCGAGCATGCGGGTGGTGTTGAAGGCCCGCACAACTTCGCCCGGCCATTGTTTGCGCCGCAGCAACCAATCGAGCAGCACGGAAAATATTTTGTGGGAATCCACAAAGCTGCCATCCTCCGCCACTGCGCCAATACGATCGGCATCGCCGTCAGTTGCAAAACCTGCATGGCAATGTTCACGCACCACAGTTTCCTGCAACATGCGCACATGCGGCTCAATAGGCTCGGGATTGATATCCGGGAACAATGGATTGACTTCCTGCCTTATCGCCACAAAGTCGATTTCATGTTCTTCAAATATTTGCGCGAGAATCTTGCGCCCCGAACCGTACATCGAATCTACTGCGAATCTGAATTTGGCTTTTGCGATCAAATCCAGATCGGCGAACTTGCATAACGCCCGAATGTACGCGGGCTTCAAATCAACTTCTTCTATGCCCGCGCGCTTGCCGTTCGGAGCCGCACCGGCTGCGGTTTCCTGTTCGATTACTTTCATGATCGCGGGAGTCGCCGATCCGCCGAACTTTGCTTTGAACTTAACTCCATTCCAGTTCCAGGGATTGTGACTGGATGTGATCACCACGCCCCCGGCAGCTCCGAAGCTTTTCACAGCAAATGAAATCGCAGGGGTAGGAGAATGATCGCTGGCCAGTCTGACCGGAATGCCGGCACCAGAGAGTACTTCGGCAGCAGACCGCGCGAATCGCGCCGATCCGAATCGAGTGTCGTAACCCACGATCAGACCGTGAGTCGGATCTTCATGCTTCAAAACGTAAGACGCAATCGCTCCCGCAACCCGGCGCACATTTTCAAAAGTAAAATCGTCAGCGATAACCGCGCGCCAACCGTCGGTGCCGAATTTAATTGCAGTCGCGGCTTGCGCCGCACGTCGTTCGTCGTCAGCCGTTCGTTCTGAAGCGGAGCTTCGCCGAGTCGCATTCAAGCTCGACGGTCCTGTATTCGCAATCATAATTTTTCAATCCAGCCAGGTTCATCGCGTATGACGCAAGAGCGGCGACGCACGACCGAATCTTCATACCAGCTTCTTCAACTTTTTCTTGTCCAAAAACTTCACGACTTTGCCTACGTCCTGCGAATTGGCGCGCGTGGTAATCAGCAAGGCATCCTCCGTGTCTACCACTACAACATCGTTCACCCCGACCACGGCCACAAATTTTTCAGGCGAGTGAACATAGTTGCCGCTGGCATTCAGAGTAAAGATTCCCTTTGAGGAAACCAGGTTGCCATCCGCTGGCGTGCTCTTTCCCACGTGGTGTTCGTGCAATGCGGTCCACGAGCCAAGATCGTTCCAGCCAAAGTCTGCCCGCAAGCAAAAAATCCTAGATTCCTGTTCGCCCTTTGCTGATCGCGGCTCGAGCACGGCGTAATCTACGCTAATGTCCTCGCACCTCGGATACAGGCGCTTGAAGGTCGCCGCAAACTTGCGAGTGCCATATTCGGCAGCAATTTTTTCAAGCAACCCGGCGGTCTTAGGCAGATGTTCGGTCAGCGCATTAGTCAGCGTTTTTGCGCTCCACAAAAACATCCCGCTATTCCAGTAGAAATTTCCCGAACGCACGAATTCAGCGGCTCGATCGGCGTTGGGCTTTTCCGTGAAACGCAGCACGTGACGGGCATTTCCGGAAGCCAGCGATCCCACCTCGATATAACCGTAGCCAGTCTCGGGCCGCGAGGGCTCAATGCCGAGAACGACGATATTTTCCCCTGCCGCAGCAATTTCGATCCCTTCACCCAGGATTTCACCGAAGCGCACTTCATTGGTGACCACGTGATCAGAAGGAAAAAGTCCGATTACGGCATCAGGATTCTC
>Ga0209168_10002063_pt1 | contig 14978 bp, 15 predicted proteins | sample Coa_R1_FD_187156 | JGI IMG/M metagenome (GOLD analysis project Ga0209168, IMG submission 187156) | Surface soil microbial communities from Centralia Pennsylvania, which are recovering from an underground coalmine fire - Coalmine... | ecosystem: Environmental > Terrestrial > Soil > Unclassified ... | reverse complement strand
CGTATGGTCGAACGCAATGTGCCGCCGGGTGAGCCCGTGTTTATGTTGAATGGCACTGCTGAAGCCTATACCAAGCACGACATTATCGTGCGCTTCGAATCGGCCGAGGCCGAGACGCTGGGCGACACTCTATTCACCGGTCTGGTGACCGCGTATCAACCCACTCATCTGGAGGAATTTCATTTCGCCCCGCGAACACTGCGCCGAGTGCGCGTGGTCCAGACGGCGAAAGGCAGCGATCTCTGGAGCGTCAGCGAGCTTCGCGTTTACAATGGCTCGACGGAGTTATCGCGTAATCCTCGCTGGCGTCTGCGTGCGTGTCCCGATCCGTGGGAAGTGCAGCTCGCGTTCGATAACAGTCCTGTGACTCGCTGGCGCAGTTGGCAGCCAATAACGCCCGGCATGTTCATCGAGCTGGATTTCGGTCACCTGGAAACAGTAGACCGAGTGCGCCTGGAGTGCTCGCCCGATCAAGGCCAGGTCCGCGTAAAACTGGAGGGAATGGATGACAGTGGCCGGTGGGCGACGCTTTCAACAGCCCCGCAGCAGTTCGATATCCCGCCGCCCGCTGGAATGCGCCTGGCCGCAACCGAGCAGCTAAAGCGTCACGGCATTCACTACATGATGGTCTTCAATAACGATTTCGGAGCCGACGATTACCGCGGGAATGCAGATCAATGGGGCTTCACATTACTGCAGGAGCAGGCTGGCGCGTGGCTCTACAGGCTGGATGGCCGCAAAACTCCGTGACCATCATTAGGCCGCAGTATTTCCTGGGGGTCGATGGCGGCCAATCGAGCACGACTGCATTGGTTGGCGACGAATCCGGCCGCGTACTGGGAGGCGGCCGTGGTGGGCCCTGCAATCACGTGGGAGCTGCCGAAGGCCGGGCCAAGTTCATCGGCGCTATCACTACATCGGTTGCCGCGGCTCGCGAGCAGGCCGGTCTCGCTCACGTGCGCTTCGCCAGTGCATGCCTCGGCTTCAGCGGCGGACCAGCGGATAAGGAGGCGATCCTCCGCGAGATTCTGCCAGCCGATCGCATGATTGTCACCGACGACGCGTTAATCGCACTTGCTGGTGCGACCGACGCCCAGCCTGGTCTCATCGTCATCGCGGGCACTGGCTCCATCGCTTTCGGCCGCAATGCAGCCGGTAAGGCCGCGCGTGCTGGTGGTTGGGGCTATATCTACGGCGATGAAGGAGCAGGCTTCGACCTCACCCGTCAAGCGCTGCGTGCCGCGCTTCGTTTCGAAGAAGGCTGGGGACCGCCGACGGCGCTCCGTGAAAAACTGCTTGCCGCAAGCGCCTCGCGGGACGCCAACGAACTTCTGCACCGCTTCTATACCACCGAGTTCACGCGCTCCCAGATCGCTTCGTTTTCAAAGCTTGTCGACGACACCGCACGGGAAGGGGACATGTTGGCACTTGAAATTTTGAGGAACGCCGCCCAGCAGTTGGCGGTATTGGCTGGTGCGGTGCGCGCCCAATTATTTGAACCAGGCGAGCCGGCGCGCGTGGCGCCGACCGGTGGCGTATTTCGCAGTGAAGCACTCGCCGGGCATTTCCGTCTGCTCATCGAACTCGAAGAGGCGAACCACTACGGTCCGCCGGTCTATGGTCCAGCCGCGGGAGCGCTACTGGAAGCGTATCGCGCAGCGGGCCTCTCGTGTGCTCTGATCAATGCTCCGAAGTTTGAAAAATGAGAGAACCGTGGCGACTCTGCACGATTATTTGCTCTGCGGGACTTCGCTCCCGAACTGGATGGTCGAATCCACGCGATACATGCGAACGTTCGCCGGGACCGGCCGCAGCATCTGCAGCACAATTGCGCTTCCTGCCGTCTTCAAAGAAAAATGTGAGTTGCCTTCCCGTTCCACAGGAAACCGCCGGCTGCCAAACGGAGGAACTTGGACATCAAGCACGGTGGAGCATACTGGAGTCAATTCGGTGCTGGGATGCGGCCCGGAGTAAAACACACCGGATGAATAGCAGGCTGAGGCTCTCGCCGCCTGATCCGTTGCATTAATCAAAGAAACTACTCCCCCGGGCAACTCCGCCACGTCTCCCGAGAACCACGGATTCCGAGACGGATAGGCCACGTCGCGCCCAGCCGTCCGCAGTTGATTTCCGGTCACGCACTCCGTCGTTCCGCTCACGGCGACGACGGGAGAAACTCCAGGCGCAAGGATCGTTTCGCGCACCATCACCCATGCGCCGGCCGATCCATCTTCGAGTGCAAGCTTATAGCGGAGCCGCTCGCCGGCCTCCAATAGCACAGCAATTGCCGGATGCCCAACGAAGGGAACCAGCGCGCCGCTGGCTTTGTGCGCTTCCATTGCGACAGTCACAGGCCGATCGCCCAGATTTTGCAACGCCACACTGGACGAGCATGAAGGACCACTGTCCAGTGCGGAGACTACGCTTTCGACGACTTTATCCGAGGCATCCGCCGTGAGACAAAAGCATAGAAAGACGAGCAGCCGAGTCACTTGCCAATCCATAAAAATTAATGAGCGCTGCTGGTGGTGTAACGATACGGTCCCTCGACTGGAATAATGTTATCCATCCAATCCGCCGGATCGGTCCACTCGACGGGGCGCGGTCGAATCGCGGCCACCAGGTCTGAAAGATCCCATTGCAATGCGAAACCCGGGATCGTAGCAGCGTGCAGATTGTGATTCAGCGGATCGTCAAACGCTGCCCGCAAACTCCACGGTGTCCCCTGCAACGCAACGGAGGCAATCCGGTGATCGACCGCCGCCGCGAGCAGAGCCCACACGCCAGGCACACCTTCTGCAATTAGTTCAATATGGGAAGCATCGATTCCCGGACGTTCTGTGAGCAGATCGATGCCGCAAAGAATGTCGTGGGCGCGCATGGCGGGCAGATTCCGGCCGATCAGCGAGGCCCGGGTATTGGCCAGCCAATCGCCCGACAGCTTGCCTTTATCGTTGAACGGAAGACCACGGGGCACCAGGATCAGCACTGCATCGCCTCGGTCCAAACGGTCGAGCGCGGACTTTCCCGGCTTGAGTTCGGTCTGCACCGCGATAACCGCCGGATGTGCGCCACTGCCGGAGGGAACCAGCAGACGGGCCGTCAGCACCAGGCCTGGTTCCGTTTCAAACTCGATGCTACGATCGTCGCCCTGATGCAAGATGCGCGGTGCTGCCGGCTGGATCAGCCGCTGTAATTTCGTCAGCAACTCGTCGCGGCTGCCGGCGTGCCTCTTGCGCTCCAGCTCTTCGCGGATCACATCCTGGACGTCGCGGCTTTTGAGCGATGTGGACACCTGGCCGGTCTTGGTGGCGCGAAACTGAAAATCGGGGTAGAAGTTTACCGGCTCTTCCTTGCTCGAGCCGTTTCCGTTCTTCAGCCACCGGATCATCCAGTCGTAAATCGCTTCACGAACCACGAGAGGCGTGCCGTGGCCGCCCGGCCCAACGACCCACTTGATGCGATCCTCTGCATTGTAGATTTTGTACCAGTGCCGCGCTTCCTCATAGACCACGCGTGCGCCCGCGGGCGTGAAAAAGTCGTGTTCGGTGGATGTCATTAACAAAGGCTTCGGCGCGAATAATTCGACGTAGTCGGTTTCGTCCAGACCCGAGGAGAGAAAGGAAGGCAGACTCTGCTCGGAATCGCCCACCGGCCCGGAAAACAGCAGCGTATAGGAGTTCAGGTAACATGATGGCGCAGCTACCTGAATGCGCGGATCGAGAGCAGAGATGTACGTCGTTATTGTCCCGCCGCCAGAGCAGCCGGTCGCTCCGATGTGCTTGGCGTCCACTTCCGGCAGACTTACCAGGTAATCGAGCGCACGCTTGGCATCCCAGATCCGATAACGGGCAAAGCTTTCTCCAGCAAGAACACTTTGCGCACCCGCGAGAATGTGCTGCTCGGTCGAACCGCCGGCGAGCGATCTGCCCACGCGTGGGTCGTATGCCTGCTGCCGCTCCCCTTGACCAATGGGGTCGTAGACGAGCACAATGAAGCCCTTCTTGGCGAGATTTCCTGCGATCCGCTGCTCGGCCGTTTTCCCCTGGTCCCAATGTCCCATTGGAATCACGATGCCGGGATAACGCGTGCCTGGATCGAGCGGTTTCGGCTTATAGAGATTTGCTGTGACCCAGAACCGCGGCAGGCTTTCGAAGTATAGCTTCTCGATGGTGTAACCATCCGCCTCGATGGACCCGGTCACGCGAGGATTCAACGGACCGTCATAATCGGGAAGCCCGCCCAGCAGCTCCAGAATCTTCGCGCGCACCCAAACGCGGCGGCGCTCTGCGTCAGTGGTCGTGTGAATCGCGGCAATTTTTGCTTGACGTTGCTGCAATTGTTGCTGCGCAATCCCATCCATCCAGTGCAGCAAGGCTCCGGAAGGGTCCAGTTGCAAAAAGGCCAATAGCGTTAACGCCAGCATAGACGATTATTGTACGAGTTTCGCCAGAATTTCGGGAATTTCGAACACGGCCCGGTTATCGAGCGCTCCGGCGTTTTGGCGAAAACGCGCCAAGGTAGCCGGTTCCAGTAGCCGGCGCACCGCATCGGCCACCCCATAGAAAGAGGACACGACGAGCCCAACCTCTTTCTCGCGTACCCATTCCGTATTGAAGCGTTCCTGTGGCAAAGTCCACGAATTGCGCTCTACAATCACCGGCAGTTTCATGTGCAGCGCTTCACTAATGCTGCCCGGACCGGCCTTACCAATAAAGAAATCCGACAGGCGCATGTAGTAGGGAATGTCTGGGGTGAAGCCCTCGATCAACATCGGAATGCGTGTTTTACGCGATTTCAGTTTGTTGGTTAACCTCTCATTGCGGCCGCAAATCAGGATAAGTTGCAGATCTATGCCGGCGCGATCCAGTTGGTCCGCGATCTCCAGCATCGCCTGTGATCCCTGGCCGCCAAACAACACCAGCCCGGTCGGCAGATGAGTCTGCAATCCCAGCCGGGCACGTTCGCTCGCCCGGTCCACGGTGACAGGCTGATAAAAATCGGATCGCAAAATCATACCGGATACTCGGAAAATGCGGTCGTCCGAGTGGCCCAGTGAGCGTGCCTGCTGGACGGCGCGATCTGTGCCGCAAATGAAATATTGCGGTTGCCGTTCCATCCAAAAATGCGGGGGATAATCGGCAAAATCAGTCAGGATTGTCACGAGTCGCGTGCCGGGTTGCACTGCGCTCAGGCTTTCGAAAATCGCCCGGTTGAAGTTCGGCACAAGTGAAACCACCAAATCGGGCTTGGCTCGTCTCCAATGCTCCTGCAACAGCCGCACCTGTCCGCGATGGTAGATCCGGATGATCCCATGCATGGCAACGAGCAATTGCGCGGAACCGAGCGTCCAACCTTTGGCGAGCAGAAGATTGTAAATATTCTCCAACCGGATGCCAGTGATCTTGCGGAAAATGTCCAGCGAGTCAAGCAACTCCTGCAGGTTCACCAGACGGACGTCCCAGGGACGCCTCTGCTGTTCAATCACAGTCTTCAGCGCAGTGGCGGCGGCCCGATGGCCTCCTCCGGCATCGAAATAAAGGAAATCGATGGTCTTCAAGGGCAGGAAAGCACCTGTCGGGCAATATCAAAGCGAGTTTGTTCCCACATGGACGGTTGTTTCTACGGTATCAGGTTTTGGCGCCGTTTCCATGGAAATATAGATAGAAACATTTAAATTAAAGTGTGTTTTGCAGCGCTGTCACTATCCTGTAACGGCTGGGGCGTACAAGAAAAGTATGGCAACCGTCGCGGCAAGCTTAGTAAACTGGTGGAGGCGCGGAACGCCCGGCAGCATGCTCCACGAGATCTCAATTCGCGAACACAGCTTGATGCGCCGCATCAACGGTTGGCGGCCTCCGCGATGGGTGCGTTGGTGGATGTTGTGCGCCACCCGCTGCGGCGACGGTTGGCTGTGGGTAGCTATGGGTATCGCCATTCTGTTCTTCGGCGGCGAACGACGCGTGCAGGCCGTGGCGGCCGCGGGTCTAGCGGCATCGATTGGTGTGATCGCCTTTAAATCCCTGAAGCGCATAACCGGACGCCAGCGGCCCTGCCAACTCGCGCCCCATTGTTGGGCAACGCTGCTGCCGCCCGATCAATTCTCCTTCCCATCAGGCCACTCCATCACAGCGTTTGCCGTCGCCATTTCTCTGGGCCTCTTTTATCCTTCATTATTTATCGGGCTGCTTTTCTGTGCCATCAGTGTGGCGGCATCCCGAATTCTGCTGGGAATGCACTTTTTAAGCGATGTAATCGCGGGCTCGCTGATTGGCACTTTGCTCGGCTACATTGCTTTCTCGTTGTTCCTCTGAGGGGTTGAATTCTTCATCGAATTCTTCGCCTTGTGCGGAAGGCGTCTCAGTTGCTAAACTGAGCTTTTAGTCAGGAGCGCTACCATGTCCAAGGTATGTGAACTGTGCGGCCGCGGGCCGCAGTTCGGGAACCGTATCTCGCACGCCCATAACGTGACGAAGAGGCGTTGGAATCTAAATTTACAGCGGGTCCACGCCATCGTTCACGGCGCGCCGAAGAGAATCCGTGTTTGCACGTCCTGCATCAAAAACGGCAAAGTTCAGAAGGCCTCTTAGGCTCCATCCGAACTGCTGCTTTCCCTACCTCCTCTGGCCAACCTCGGCCGGCATGGCGTCAGAAGACAGAAACGGCTAGTCTTGCATCGGAGTGAAGACCGTTCTATGATGCCCTACAGCTACTGGCGAGAAGTTTGTGCCGGCGATAAGCGTCTAACTCCGCCTGGGCTCGACAGAAAAATATGAATCGTCGTGAGTTTCTCCAACTGACTGCCACCGCAGTCGCATCCGCTGCGCCTTCCAAACCGAAAAATAAAATTGCCGCCGTTACCACAACATATTTCTTTCGTTCCCACGCCGATGACGTGATCACACGGGAACTCGAGGGCTATTGGCTGTGCGAAGATTTCCATCCAACCCCCATCCAGATTGTTTCGCTCTATCTCGATCAGACTCATCCTGCCGATGTAGGCGTTAAGCTCTCACGGGCGTATGGTTTTCCGAGAAAGGCATCGATTGCCGAGGCCCTGACCCTTGGCACAGGCAAGTTGGCCGTGGATGGCGTGGTGCTGGTGGCCGAGCACGGCGATTACCCTTTTAACGAAAAACAGCAGCAGTTGTACCCGCGCTTTGAATTCTTTTCCCAGATTGTGGATGTGTTCCAGAAATCCGGGCGCTCGGTCCCGGTCTATTCCGACAAGCACCTTTCCTACGACTGGACCAAAGCGAAACGCATGTACGACTGGTCGCATGAGCTGAAATTTCCGCTGATGGCGGGCTCGTCCGTTTCGGTGACCTTCCGGCGGCCGGAAGTCGATTTCCCCCTCGATACCGAAATAGAAGATGCGCTCGCGGTGGGCAGCGGCTGGGTAACCGATGGCGGCATCTTTCACAATCTGGAGGTGCTGCAATGTTTTGTAGAGCGGCGGAAAGGCGGCGAGACCGGTGTGCGCGCCGTGCATCATTTGCAAGGCGATGAAGTCTGGCGCGCGGCCGAGCAAGGTCTCTGGTCGAAGGATCTGATGCACGCTGCCTTAAACCGCGCCGAACGCCCGGGCAAAGTCGCCCGGCCCGAGGATGTAAAAGGCCCCGTCCTATGTCTGGTGGAATACAACGACGGATTTCGTGGCGGAGCGCTCATGTTGCCTGGCTTGGTGAACGAATATCTGGCCGCGATCCGCGTGAAAGGCCAGCGGCAAATCCAGAGCACTCTGATGTACACGCCGCCCGAAAACTCAAATAATTTCAGTATGCTGGTCCATGGAATCAACCAGATGCTAACTACTGGAACGCGGCCTTATCCAGTGGAACGCACCCTGCTAACCACGGGCGCGCTATCGTTTCTGATGGAATCCGCGTATCGAGGTCACAAACGCATTGAAACACCAATGTTGAAAATCAAATACCGCGCTCCGGAAAAATCATTTTATGCGCACGGAAGGGGCTGCTAAATGGATGCAAGCCTAAAAAGAGTTGTAGGGGAATCGCCCCAAGTGACGCGCATCGCAACAGGATTCAAATCCGCTGCAGGGCCTGTCCATAGCCGCATCGGATATCTGCTGTTCTCGAACTCCGACAAGATTCTGAAGTGGCAGGACGGCAAGCTGACCGTGTTTCGCGACAAGAGTAACGGGGCGCGCGCCTTGACGTTCGATCATCAGGGCCGGCTACTTGCGTGCGAGGAGGACCGCGTGACCCGCACGGAAAAGAACGGCAGTGCCACGATTTTGGCGAAACTCCGCAATCCGATCGATGTTATGTATGCCATCGACCAGAACATCTATTACTGCGATGACCAAGCCGTATATCGAGTGAAACGCGGAGGCGGCACAGTCACTGCATCGCGGGAATGCCAGCAACCCAGCGGCTTGGCGCTGGCGCCGAATCAGCAGAAGCTGTTCGTCAGCGACACGGCCCGAAAGAACATTCGAGTCTTTGACATCGCCGCGGATGGCGCGCTCACCGGTGGCCGCGTTTTCGTGGACGTAAAGCAATCGCCCCTGGGTGGCTTGAAAACCGACGAGAGCGGAAAGGTGTGGGTCGCGGGTCCGGGTGGAATCTGGGTTTTTGATCATGAAGGTCAGCATCTCGGCACCATCCCGGTACCTGAGGAGCCTTCGAATCTCAACTGGGGAAATGGCTTCCGCGACGTATTCGTAACTACGGGCACATCCGTGTATCGGATCGAAGCCCACACCAACGGCACGCGCACCTATTAGTCAAAGAATCCCGAACCGCTCGAAGGCGTCCTGTGCGCTCATACCATCCTCCAACGCCTCCCGCACCAATTTTTCCCCTCGCGCCTTCTCGAAGGCCCCTGCGAACACTTCCGTTTCCGCCTTTCGGGGGATGACGCACACGCCATCCAGATCTCCAAACAAAATATCGCCTGGCTCAATCCGCACGCCATCCATTTCGATGGGAACGCGGAAGTCGATCACCTTCCCCCGCGGCCCCTGATCCTGTGCGTACCGGCCTCGCGAAAAAGTCGGGAACCCAAGCGCCAGAATCCCATTTGTATCCCGCGAATACCCGTCGAGCACCGCCCCGGCAGCCCCGCACCGCATCGCCCGCATACTCATTAGCTCGCCCCACAACGCATAGCGCGGCGACCCGCCTGTACACACGTACACTTCATCGCGCCGTAATTCATCGAGCGCCTTCATCATCAGCCCGAATGGCCGGTCGGACAGAATATTATGCTGACTCGCTCCAATATCCTCGAAGAAATCCGCCTCGAGAACTGTCATCGCTCTGCCAACCACCACCATAGTGCGGTGTAATGGTTGCAGATAGGGAGGCAGAAACTGACGGCGCAGCCCCATCTGATCCATTACGTCGCCCAGCAGGGCCGGCATCAGCTCACGCCTTGCGGCCGCAAACAATTCCTGATCGTTTTTCCATTCATTCAGCATATGAGCCTACTCATCATACAAGACAAGCGCTAGCACTATGCCCCTGGTCCCACCCAATATCGCGTCCCTTAAACCTTATGAAGCCGGGCGCAGTATCGAGGAGGTCCGGGAGCAATTCGGCCTCACCCGCGTAGTTAAGCTCGCCTCTAACGAGAATCCGCGGGGCCCCTCTCCTCTGGCTCGTCAGGCGCTGGCCAACTGTGTGGACCACCTGAACCTTTACACCAATGGCGGCCTCGATCTCCGCCGCGTGCTCGCCCGTCAGTTCGAACTCAAAATTGAAAATGTCATCGCCGGCAGCGGTTCGGAGAGCATTCTTTCGAATATTATCCGCACGTTCCTGTGCGACGATGACGAAGTTCTCACCTCCGAGGCAACTTTCATCGGTTTTCAACTGCTCGCTAAATCGCGCGGCGTCCGCTACCGCACCGTTCCCTATAAGAACTGGCATCACGATCTGGAAGCACTCGCCGAGGCTATTAACGAGCACACGAAAATTGTCTATCTGCCCAACCCGAATAATCCTACCGGCACGATTTTTGGCCGGCGCGAATTCGACGCCTTCTATCGCCACGTGCCGGAGCGAGTGCTGATCATTCTCGATGAAGCATATTTCGAATACGCCAGAGATAACCCGAGTTATCCGGACTCCATGCAGTACCGCTACGATAATGTCATCACGCTGCGGACGTTCTCGAAAGTCTACGGACTGGCGGGCGCGCGAATCGGTTATGGCTTCGCGCATGAGGTGCTGATCTCGAATCTGCTGAAGGTTAAACTTCCATTCGAGCCCAGTACCCCAGCGCAAGCCGCCGGAATCGCCGCCCTCAGAGATAAGGAATTCCTGCACCACTCGTTGGAATTGAACGCGCGCGGCCTGCGGCTATTCACGAGCGCTTTGCGCGAACTAAATTATGACGTCGTGCCATCGGAAGCGAATTTCGTCATGATCGTATTGCCAGATGCTGAATCAGCCGGGCGCCTCAACAGCGAACTCCTGCGGCAGGGCGTCATCGTGCGCCCGCTCGCGGCGTTCGGACTTCCACAATGTATCCGCGTCTCCACCGGTTCAGATAAAGATAATCAGATTTTTATCGAGGCCATGGCAAAGGCCCGCTCTGTAGTTGCCGACCATTCACACACTCTGTGAGCATGGCCCCGCGGTCATCGCCAATTCTTCGGCAGAGCTGTATCCGGCCGGTCGCCGCCTTGGGTCTCGCATTAGTTAGCCGCCGTCGGAGTTTTCGGAATCTATGGTACCCAGTGGCGCGCCGCACTCACAAATTGGGGTGCGAATGGCCCTTGGCGCTCGCGCCAGCGATGTAGTCGGCCAGCTTGTCGGCGACGCATTTCGCACGACCGCTCTTGGCATAGCTTTTCGGATTGGCCGGGGCCCTCACGCGGTTTCTCAATAGCCTGCTCCTCGTGTGAAACCCACAGATCCTACCAGGCTATTGGTGGTCTCCGCAGTAGTGCTGGGAGCGACGCTGGCAGCGAGCTATTTCCCGGCTCACCGTGCTTCCCAAGTAGACCCCATGATCGCGCTGCGCGAAGTATAAATACCCGCTGCGTCGCGCACGTCGTTCTAAAAACTTCTCACGCCCATGGCAACAACATCGTCCACCCGCAGAGCCTCTTTTGCGACAAACGGCTCCGCATACCTGACACCAATCAGGTTTCCGTAAAACCGCGCTACGGCAGCCAGCCGCTCATGAATCTCCCGTTGCGATGGAAAAAGCTCGCTCCCCTCCACAGCATCGCCGTACTGCGATTTGTATCGCAAGAGCGCTGCCATCCGCCGCTCAAATTGCGCTGAGATATCGACAACAAACGATGGCGTCACGTTCGCATAACTCGACGCATAGAGAACTTTGTGCGGCCGGTGCGGCTCAGTCTCTGGATCCAATTTCCGCAAGCCGGAAAGAAAGCAAGCCTCATAGGCGATCTGACTTGTATGGTAGTGATCGGGATGCCTGCCTTGCCAATACGGCAGAATCACCACACGCGGCCGCAAGCGCCGGATATCGGTTGCAAGCGTCATGCGAATTGAGATTGTGTTCTCTAATCGCGCATCCGGAAACCGCCGGTTGCCGCGCCACACCAGCCCCAACTCCTGTGCCGCCGCTTCGGATTCCTGAATCCGCACGTCTGGGGTGCCACGCGTGCCCATATCGCCGGCCGTTAAATCCAGCACACCCGCCCGGTATCCCATCTGTGCCATTTTCAGCAGTGTGCCGCCGCAGGTTTGCTCCACGTCGTCGGGATGCGCAGCAATCGCCAGCACATCCAGCGGCCGGATGTCCGGTGGCTCCAGATTCAGATCGTTCATTCCATGTACCAGCGGTGGTACCGCGGCCGCGCGCCCATCAGTTTCGCCAGCAACATACCCGCTAGAAATCCGCCCACATGCGCGAACCACGCCACGCCGCCGGTTGAGACTTGCGAGTAGCCGATGGAGCCAACACCACTAAAGAACTGAATGGCAAACCAGTACAGCAGCAGAAACGCCGCCGGGATATCCAGAGTTGTAATAAAAACAAAAAATAGCACCAGCGTCACGATCCGTGCACGCGGAAACATGATCAGATACGCGCCCATCACGCCCGCGATCGCGCCGCTGGCCCCAATTGTTGGCACCGGCGAGTAGAAGTTGAACAGCACGTGCGCCACGGCGGCAATAATTCCGCAGACCAGATAGAAGCCGAGAAACTTCTCGTGTCCCATGGAGTCTTCCACACTCTTGCCGAAGATCCACAGAAACCACATATTGCCCAGCAAGTGCAGCCATCCGCCATGCAGAAACATAGAGGTCAGCAGCGACGAATAGTGCAGATGGTCCGGCACGATTCCAAAGCGCCGGATGAATTCATCTACGTACGGCCCCAGCGCAAGCTGGTAAAGAAACACCGCTACATTGATACCGATCAGAGTGAGGGTAACTGCCGGTTTGGAGTAGATCCGTTCAGTGGAGCGGAGCGGGATCATGAATGCGCAGCAGCGGATTCAAAATCGCGGTGGGAGCGCCGCTCTGCGCGCTGCATCAGCGCACGGGCATCTTGCATGGTTCCGATTCCTCCCCGGGCGCCGATCGCCGTGCAGTTCAACGCAGCCATCGCATTCGAGAATTCGAGCGCGTCCTGCATAGGCATGTTCTGCAAAACAGCATAGCAAAACGCTCCATGAAAGACGTCTCCCGCGCCAGTAGTATCCACACAGTTTACGACGAATGCAGGCGAATAGACGAACTTGCCATCCACGCGCGCCAGCGCCCCGTGCGCCCCCAACGTCATGGCGGCCACGCGCATTTTGTACTCTTCCTGCATTCTCTCGAGCGCCTTGAACGGGTCGCGCTCATTCGTCCATTGCACTGGAAATTCAGAGCTGGCGATCAGATAATCGACATTTGGCAGCACGCGATCGAAGCCATGATAGATGGTATCCACGTCAACGGTCACCGGGATCCGATGCTGCCGCGCAATTTCAGCCGCTCGCGCCACCGCCGCTGTGTCATGGCCATCTATATGGACCAAACGAGCGCTGGCGATCTTTTGTTCCGTAATCGCGGCTGGATCCAGGCGCAGGCAGTCTGGCCTCCGCCACAGCACCGTGCGCTCGCCGGTGGAACGATCAATCAGGATGTACGCGCTCTGGTTGGGGCAATTGGCGACAATCTGGACGTCGTCCAGGTTAATCCCCGTCTCGCGCAAGCTATCCATTTGGATCCGGCCGCGCTCGTCGTCGCCAACCGTCCCGATATACTTCGCCCGTAACCCGAGCCGCGCACAGGTGACCATGGCGCTTGCCACCTGTCCGCCTGGATTCAGGAGTTCTTCCTCAAACGGAACCTTTCCTGCATAAGCGGGGAAATGCGAGAGCAGTAGCAGCGTGTCGGTCGCATTCAACCCGACCCCGACTACATCGAATTCGGACACTACCACATTGTATGGGTATATTTTGGCCCGGCGCGTAGCTCTGGCCGGCCAATCGCAATGCTCTTGATTTCTGATGAGAGAATTCCTATACGGTTGCACGGCTGGGTTATGGGCCAGCAAATCCACCAAATATCAGATGAAGTGCTTCAGGTGGCCAGGGATCTTTTATATCCGGCTCTCCACAAATTAGTGCAGCAGGGATGGATCGAAGCTAGATGGAAGCCAACCGAGAACAACCGGCGTGCGAAATACTATTTGCTGACAAAGGCTTGGCGCATAGCTCTCGCCCATGAAGCGGCGCTGTGGGAGCGGCTTTCGGCCGGCATTTCAGGCATTGTACGCACTGCGGACTCGTAGACCGATCGGATGGGCAGCAATTGATGGTCGGTGAGAATCTCGATTTTGCGATTGTGGTCCCGGAGAATGGCGTAATCCTCAAAGAAATCGAGTTTGCGGAGAGGCACAGGAACAGCTCTGTGGCGGGGTTCCGGCAAAAAGGCCAGAATGCGGTTTGTGAAGAAGACGCCGCAGTCCGCCGATCATTCAGCTCGAACGACGAGAGATCCAAAACTCGAATAAGGAAATGCAACACGGGTGGCGGCATCCCTCAGTACGCTGTCATACTGAACGCGAATGTCCGGGTCGGCCAGGTTATAGGCGCGTGCGAGCGTGGCGAGATCGGCATGGAATCCGTTCTCCTTCTGCATTTCCAACCGGCGGAGAGAATAGGCCAGACGCAGTTCCTTCAACGTCACATCCCTGGGGAGGCGCAGCAAATATTAGAAGGTCGGCTACTTTGCCGGGCGGCGTTCCGGTTGACGGAAAAGAAGTAGTCGCGAATCACTGGGCACTTCGAGGCGACCGCCGAGCGCGTCAGCAGCATGGTCTTGCGTGTTCTGGACTAGCTTGGCGTGACGAAACTGGAGGGCCGGACGAACACGTGAAAAAACGGAAATGCCCGCCATCGGTGAACGCCATCGACGAACAGAAGATCCCCGCCGAATACAGCGCGTGGGTGTCACGATGCTCCTGGATCGGGTCTGCGTTGGCGGCGGTTGGAACTCCGGAAACAGCGTCTTATACGAAGCGGCTTCTGCCACACGTAGATCAAACGACGATCCAACGCCATCAAAACTGTGGAAAGATTGTTTTGTTTTAGATCTGAATCAGCACAGGCTGGATAGAATGCTACGGCATTCTCGTCAAATCAATCGAGCTTCTCTTCTGCAGAGAGCGCAGGGAATGCGCGTGCAGACAAATCTATTCCCACGGAATTCCACCACGCGAGGATGAGGGAGTTGCTTGGGTGGGTGAAGGCGAATGCCTTAAGGCGCGGGGCCGTTCACCCAAGGGCACTCTCAAATCCCCGTGGTGTTTCCACGCGACTGAAATAAATCTTCCGATCCTAACGCCTCTAGCGAAGCACCGGGTGACGGTGTGGAATTGAAACCGCTGGTTCTTCTTCGCCGACAGAATCACCGCCGAGCGACGCGACTTTTACTCGCATCCCCTCGCGTAGGTACTGTAGCGGAGTTTCGCGCCCAGTACGAAAACGAATCGCATCGCGATAGGTGTTCACTTCCGCACTGGTTTGCAAGAAC
>Ga0209168_10002062_pt1 | contig 14983 bp, 11 predicted proteins | sample Coa_R1_FD_187156 | JGI IMG/M metagenome (GOLD analysis project Ga0209168, IMG submission 187156) | Surface soil microbial communities from Centralia Pennsylvania, which are recovering from an underground coalmine fire - Coalmine... | ecosystem: Environmental > Terrestrial > Soil > Unclassified ... | reverse complement strand
TGCTGCGTGTGCTGCCTGCGCTGCCCGCCAGCAGCGGCATGATGATGTCGTCCACCACGTGGACCGCGAAGGCGCCGTCCAGGCCGGAACCGGTCATCAGCTGCCGGAAGATCTGCGCCTCGATCACCTCGTGCACCAGCCGGGCCAGCGGGCCGGCGGCCGCCGCGGGCAGTTCGCCCCGCCGGACCGCGCGGCCGATGACATGCTCGGCCACCGCGTCCCGGTCGAACAGGGATCGCAGGCTGGCGGCGAGTTGCGGGTCGGTGCGCATGGCGTGCACCAGGCCGCTCATCATGGCCATGAACTCCGGGGTGAGGTGACCGGGCATGGCGTTCATCACGGCCAGCAGGTCGTCGCGGAGACTGCCGGCGTCCCGGGTCCCGCTCTCGCGGGTGCCGCCGTCGCGGGTGCCGCCGTCGCGGGTGCCGCCGTCGCGGGTGCCGCCGTCGTGGGTGCCGCCGTCGTGGGTGCCGCCGTCGTGGGTGCCGCCGTCGTGGGTGCCGCCGTCGTGGACTCTGGCGTCGCGGGTGCCGAGGACGCGGCGGGTGATGTGCGCGTCGACCGCGGCGCGGACCAGTTCGGCCTTGCCGGGCCAGCGCCGGTAGATCGTGGTCTTGCTGGCGTGGGCCCGGGCCGCCACGGCATCCATGGTCATCGCCTCGTAGCCGGTCTCACCGAGCAGGCTGACGACGGCGGACAGGATGGCTCGCTCGCGTGGCTCGCCCCGGGTCCGGCGCCCGTCACCGTCGGCTGTCTGCATCCCCGCTCCTGAAGGCCTGATATATGTACGATACCGTATCGTACATATATCTCCCAACGTGGTCGTCCCCGTTCGAGCCCTCCCGGACACTCCTGCCCCGTCTGCCTCCTTGTCACCGCCTGACCCAGCATCCAGTGAGCAGCCAACTGCGTCGTTGCCACAACGACGCACACCTGACGACATGGTTGCCACAACGACGTAGTTGCCGCCACGGTCTGGGGCGGTGGGCGTGCGGCTGTCGAGGCCTGCGGTACGGATGGGGCTTGCGGGACGAGGCTACGGGAGCAGGGCCCGCCGGGCCGCGGCTGAGACCCGCTGGGGCCGGGCCGGGGGCTGAGGCCGCCGGGCCGGGGCCTGGAGCCCGCCGGGCCCGGGGTGGGGTATCAGGGGATGATGGGCTCGGGGTCGGTGGGGAGCAGGCCGGCGGTGCGGAGCATGGTGCGGGCCTGGTCGACGGTGCCCTCGCGGGCGATCAGGTCATAGCGGGTGGCGGCCAGGCCGCGGACGGAGCTGAAGTCACGCTGGCCGCGGGTCGCGGAGTGGGCCGCGAACGCGAAGACCGCGCCCCACAGGGCGCCGAAGCCGGCCGCGACCAGGAGCACGGCGAGCCAGCGTGGCCGGTGGTGAACAGGGCAAGCAGGGCACCGATCAGCAGGCCCGCCCACAGGCCGCTGACCGCGCCGGCGCCCGTGGCGCGGGCCGTGGTCAGCCGGCCGGTCACGCGCTCGATCAGCCGCAGGTCGCTGCCGACGATGTCGAGCTTGCCGACCGGGAAGCCGTCGTCGGACAGCCGGTCGACCGCGCGCTGGGCAGCCCCGTACTCATCGAAGCGCGCCACCGTGTTCCACGCGGCGCTGATCGGGTTCAGCATCGGCGTGCCGTGAAGCATCGGGGTTCATCCTTTCCCTCGGGTCATTACCTGATCAAGGTCGGTGACCCTCGTGCGAACACGGCGGGTAACCGGTGGAGAGCCGGTGGAGGCTTCCTCCATCCCGGCTGCAGGATCCGCACAAGGGGCCTCCTCGCCGCCGCACTACAACAGAGCCAGCCGAACTACGGAGGGGTTTGTGATGGCGTGGGTGATCCTGGTCGCCGCCGGCTTGTTCGAGACCGCGTTCGCCGTGTTCCTGAAGCTCAGTCACGGGCTGACGCAGCCGTGGCCGACGGCCGGGTTCGCGGCGTCCGCGCTGATCAGCTTCGGCCTGCTGACCGTCGCGCTGCGCGAACTCGATGTCGGCCCGGCCTACGCGGTGTGGACCGGGATCGGCGCGGCCGGGGCGGCGACGGCCGGCATGGTGTTCCTCGGCGACGCGGTGTCGGCCATGAAACTCGTCTCGATCGGGCTGATCCTGTCCGGGGTGGTCGGCCTCAACCTGTCCGGCGTGACCCCGTAGCCGTGGCCGCCCGGTGCAGTCCCGATGGCGTCCAGATGGAGGCGGCGGACGGGCATCGTGCCTGATCAGGGATGGGTTTCCATCCACACGACCTTCATGGCGGCGGCACCGGGGATGCAGATCTGCCGGGTTGGCTGCGCCCCGTCAGGCAGAGCGTGGCCGGCCGGACTGGTCCGGTCACCAACCCGAGGGGTGAACAGATGAAGGTCATGGGACGAGCCCGGATGGCGGGCGCGGTCGTCGCGGCGGCAGCGGTGATCGGCGGCGGCGGTTTCGCGCTGGGGGCGGTGACGGCCGAGCCGGGCCGGGCCGCGAGCCCGGTCGCCGCCACAATCCAGCAGACGGACACAGCGCAGCAGGCCGACACCGCACAGCAGACGGACACAGCGCAGCAGGCCGACACTGCACAGCGGGCGGACACAGCGCAGCGGGCCGACACAGCGCAGCGGGCGGACACTGCACAGCGGGGGGACACCGCGCAGCGGACGGGCCCGGCCGGCGCTGGGTACGCGGACGTGGTCCGCACGGTGGTGCCGTCGGTGGTGCTGATCCGCACCGAGAGCGGGCTCGGCTCGGGCGTGGTGCTCGACGGCAAGGGAAACATCGTCACCAACGCCCACGTGGCCGGGAACGCCACCACGTTCGAGGTCCAGCTCTCCGGTGATCCGCAGCCCCGCGGGGCCCGGCTGGTCGGCACGTACCCGGCCAGCGACCTGGCCGTGATCCGGGTGGACAACCCGTCCGGCTTGGTGCCCGCGTCGTTCGGCGACTCGGATAAGGCCCAGGTGGGAGACGTGGTGCTGGCCGTCGGCAACCCGCTGGGGCTGTCCGGCAGCGTCACCGAGGGCATCATCTCCGCGGCCGGGCGTGTGCTGACCGAGCCCGCCTCGGCCAGCTCACCCGAGACGGTGCTGCCGGACGCGATCCAGACCAGCGCGCCGATCAACCCGGGCAACAGCGGCGGCGCGCTGGTGAACACGGCCGGCCAGGTGATCGGCATCCCGACCGCGGCCGCGTCGGGTCCGCAGGGCAGCCAGGCGCAGGGCATCGGGTTCGCGATCCCGGCCAACCTGGCGCGTGACATCGCCGGGCAGCTGATCACGTCGGGGCATGTCACCAGCACGCACCGGGCCGCGATCGGCGCGCACATCGCCAACCTGACCGGCGCGGACGGCGCGACGGCCGGGCCCGGCATCGTCTCGGTGACCCCGGGCGGCCCCGCGGACCGGGCCGGGCTGCGGGCCGGTGACGTGATCCGGGCCGTGGACCCGACCCGCACGCCGGATGTCGCCGCGCTGACCGGGGCGCTGGCCGGCCACGATCCCGGCCAGACCGTCCAGGTCACGGTCGAGCGCAGCGGGCAGACGGTGACCGTGCCGGTCACCCTCGGCGAGCTGGCCGGCAGCTGAGCGGTGAGCGTTCCTGTCTGGGCGTGGGCCGCGTTCGCCGCGTTCGTGATCGCGATGCTGGTCCTGGACCTGTTCGTGCTGCACCGCCGCGCGCAGGAGGTGTCGCTGCGGGCGGCTGCCCGGTGGACCGCGGTGTGGCTGGCCATCGGGCTCGGTTTCGGGGGCCTGCTGTGGGCCTGGGCGGGCGAGAGCACCGCCCAGGCCTACCTGGCCGGGTACCTGATCGAGAAGAGCCTGTCGTTGGACAACGTGTTCGTGTTCGCGGTGATCTTCGCCGCGTTCGCGATCCCGGCCCGGTACCAGCAGCGGGTGCTGATGTTCGGCATCATCGGGGCGCTGATCATGCGGGCCGCGTTCATCGTGGCGGGCGTCGCCCTGCTGGCGGCGTTCCACCCGGTGATCTACGTGTTCGGCGCGGTGCTGCTGTACGCCGCGGTCCGGATGCTCCGCGGCGGCCAGCACGCCCGGCCCCAGCACACCCGGCCCCAGCACACCCGGGCCCAGCACACCCCGCCCCAGCACACCCCGCCCCAGCACACCCCGCCCCAGCACACCCCGCCCCAGCACACCCGGCCCCAGCAGAGCCGGGTGCTGCGGGCCCTGCGCCGGTTCCTGCCCGCGACCGAGGAACTGCGTGGTCAGCGGTTCGTGGTCCGGGAGGGCGGCCGCCTGCTGGCCACGCCACTGCTGGTGGCGCTCATCGTCATCGAGGTGACCGACCTGATCTTCGCCGTCGACTCGATCCCGGCCATCCTGGCCGTCACCACCGACACGTTCGTGGTCTACACGTCCAACGTGTTCGCCCTGCTGGGCATGCGGGCGCTGTACTTCCTGCTGGCCGGGGCGGCGGCCCGGTTCCGCTACCTGCAGCCGGGACTGGCGGTCATCCTGGCCGCGGTCGCGGTCAAGCTGCTGACCGCCGACCTGTACGAGGTCCCGGCCTGGGCCTCGCCCGCCTTCATCGCCGCCGTCCTGGCCGTCGTGGCCATCCTGTCCGTCCGCGACCGCCGGCCCGCGGCACGGCCGGCCGGGCCGCGCGGTCGATCGCTGCGGCCGGATCTCAGGCGCGGGGCAGGGTGAGGGTCAGCTGGGTTCCCTGCCCGGGCTGGCTGGTGGCGGACAGCTGCCCGCCGTGGGCCCGGGTGAGCTCGGCGGCCACGGCCAAGCCGATGCCGCTGCCCGAGGTCTGCGCAGCCCGGCGGCCGCGCCAGAACCGGTCGAAGATGCGGGGCAGCTCATCGGGCGGGATGCCGGTGCCGGTGTCGGTGACGGTCAGCACCGCGTCCGCCCCGGCGGGCCCGGCCGCGACGGTGACCAGGCCGCCGGGCGGGGTGAACTTCAGCGCGTTGGTCAGCAGGTTGGTGATGACCTGATGGAGCCAGCGCGGATCCCCGAGGATCTGCGCCGGGACCAGCCGACGCCGCAGGATGATCCCGGCGGCCTCGAACCGGCCGGCCAGGCTGTCGGCGGCGGTGGCGGCCAGGCCGGCCAGGTCGCAGGGACGGCGGTTCAGGTGCAGGGCGGCGGCGTCGGCGGCGGCCAGATCCTGCAGGTCGGTCAGCATCCGGGCCAGCCGCAGCACCTCATCTCGCAGCGAGGTCAGCTGACCCGGAGTGGGCTCGGCCACCCCGTCCAGCAGAGCCTCGTGCCCGGCCTGCAAGACCGCGACCGGGGTCCGCAGCTCGTGCGCGACGTCGGCCACCAGGTCGCGGCGCAGCTGTTCCTGCCGGTCCAGCGTGTCGGCCATCTGGTCGAACGCGGCGGCCAGCTCGCGCACCTCACCCGGGCCGGTGATCGGGCCGACCCGGGCGATGCGTTCGCCGCGCCCCATGGCCCGGGTCACCGCGATGATCCGCTCGACCGGGCGGGTGATCCGCCGGGCCATGGCCAGGCCGGTCAGCATGGCCAGCAGCGCGGCCAGCCCGGCCGCGCCCGCGATGGCCCGCAGCAGCGCGATCCGCAGCGCATGGTCCGCGCTGGCCAGCCCGGAGCCGGTGAACCGGACGTCGGCCTGCCCGGCCCGCTCGCCGCGGACCACGATCGGCGCGGCCGAGACCGGGCTGGCCGACTCGGTGGCGAAGCCGGGCGAGGTCGTCACCACCGATCCCTGCCGGTCGCGGATCTGGACGTCGGCCCCCGCCTGCCCGGCCAGATCCAGCACCGGGGTCAGGTCGGCCGCGGTCCAGCTGTCGGTCTTGTCCCAGGCCGCGCCCGCCGCCACCGCGATCGCGCTGGTCAGCTCGGCGTGCTGCCTGGCGGCCAGGGCCGAGACGTCGGCCGCGGCGAAGCCCGCGGTCAGCCCGGCCACCAGGGCGACCGCCGCCAGGGCGACCGAGATGAAGGCCAGCGCCAGCCGCAATCCCAGGGCGCTACGGCGGGACGCGGGAACCGGCGGCGGTTCCGCCGCCATCAGTCATCGCGGGCGAGGCCCAGCCGGTACCCGCCGCCCATCACGGTCTGCACGATCCGGGGGCGGCCCGGATCCTCCTCGATCTTGCGGCGCAGGTTCTTCACGTGCGAATCGACGGTCCGCTCGTACCCCTCGAACTCATATCCGCGGACCCGGTTGATCAGCTCGTAGCGGGAGTACACCCGGCCCGGGACGGTGGCCAGCGCGCCCAGGATCCCCCACTCGGTGGGGGTCAGGTCCGCCAGCGTGCCGCGCACCGTCACCTCGCGGCGCTGCTCGTCGATGAGCAGCATCCCGCCGCCGTAGCTGGCGGCCCGCGGCCCGGCTGACGGCAGGCCGCGACGCAGGATGGCCTGGACGCGCAGCACCAGCTCCCGCGGGCTGAACGGCTTGGTCACGTAGTCGTCGGCGCCCAGTTCCAGCCCGGCGATCCGGTCCTCCTCGGTGACCTTGGCGGTCAGCATCACGATCGGCACCGGCCGGGCGGCGCGGACCTCGCGGGCCACCGTCTCGCCGGGCACGTCCGGCAGGCCCAGATCCAGGACCATCAGATCCGGCGCGGCCGAGGCGGCCAGCGTGATCGCTTCGGCGCCGGAACCCGTGGACAGGGCCGTGAACCCGGCCCGTTCCAGGTACGACCGGACCAGTTCGCGCAGCTTACGCTCGTCCTCCACCAGCAACACGGTCGCTGCCATGGTCACTCACCTGCCTTCGCTATGGCCCCCAGAGAACCCCAGCCCGGTGCAGGGCTGGTGCGGTAGCGATGGTCACGAGATGGAGATGGTCTCCCGTCGCCTTCTTCACCGGCACGCCATAGCGACGCCAATGCCACTGCACGCCCTTCGGGTTCGCTGGAGTCCTGACGAGGGGAAGGTGTGAGGATCCGATGAGCACGGCGGCGTTCGGACTGGGGGTGCTGGTCACCGCGATGGCCGGGGTGGTCGCGGTGCTGTCCAGCCGGGTCAGCGAGCGGCTGCGGATCCCGGCTCCGGCCTTCTTCCTGATCGCCGCGGCGGCCGCGGCCGACCTGTGGCCGCGGCTGGGCGGCCTGTCGTTCAGCGCCGTGGACCAGGTCGTGTCGGCCGCCCTCGCGGTGATCTTGTTCGACGGCGGGATGCGCGTGGGCTGGCGGCGGATGAAATCCGTGGCGGGCCCGACGCTGTGGATCGGCGTGCCCGGCACCCTGGTCACCGCCGGGGGCGTGGCCGTCCTGGCCCACGTCATCCTCGCGCTCGACTGGCGCAGCGCGCTGCTGCTCGGCGCGGCGCTGGCGCCGACCGACCCGGCGGTCCTGTTCTCGGTGCTTGGCCGGCGTGAGGTGGCGGGGCGCGGCGGCGATCTGGTCGAGGGCGAATCCGGATCGAACGACCCGGTCAGCATCGCGCTGCTGGCCGCGCTCCTGGCGGCGTCGGGAACCGGGCTGGGCGCGGTAGGCCACGTGGCCACCGAGCTTGTGCTGCAGCTCGTCGTCGGCACGGCCGTGGGCACCGCCGGCGGCTGGGCCCTGCTGGCCTTCATGCGCCGGGTGCCGCTGCCCAGCGAGAGCCTGTACCCGTTGCGGGTGCTGGCCGGCGCGCTGGCCATCTACGGCGCCGCGACCGCCGTGCACGGGTCCGGGTTCCTGGCCGTGTTCGTGGCCGGCATCGTGATCGGCGACGAGCGGGCCCCTTACCAGCGCGAGATCGCGCGGTTTCACTCCGCGCTGGCCAGCCTCGGCGAGATCGTCGCGTTCATCATGCTGGGCCTGACCATCCGGCTGCACAACCTGGTCCACCACTGGGCCTGGCTGGCCGGCCTGGTGCTCGCCGCGCTGCTGGCGCTGGTCGTGCGTCCGCTGCTGGTCGGGGTGCTGTTGTGGCCGGTACGCCTGCACCGCCGGGAGCGGGTGTTCGTGCTGTGGGCGGGCCTGAAGGGCGCGGTGCCGATCCTGCTCGGCGCGTACATCGTCCAGGACCAGGTACCCGGCGCGCACCGGCTGTACGAGATCATCTTCGTGGTGGTCGCGTTCTCGGTCATCGTGCAGGGCGGCACGGTGCCGTGGCTGCTCCGCCGGCTGAGGATCCCGCTGCGCACCATCGAGCCGGAGCCGTGGAGCCTGGGCATCCGGTTCCAGCACGAGCCCGAGGGCCTGCACCGGTTTGTCGTGGCGCGCGGCGCCGCCGCCGACGCCACCCCGGTCGGCGACCTGGCGATCACCGAGGACGCGTGGATCAGCCTGCTGATCCGGGACGGCCGGCTGGTCCCGGTCCGGCCCGACACCGTGCTGCGGGCGGGCGACGAGGCCGTGGTGTTGTCCAGCGATCCCGACGCGGCCGGGCTGACCGAGCTGTTCGCCGTGCCCGCCCGGGACTAGCGGCTGGCGCTGGCCGCCCTCCGGTGAGGGGATCCGGGCGGGCGGCCAGCTCACCTTCCACCGTGGCCGGGGCATGTGTAGATCCGACGCAGCGGCGATAGGGGCGGGGTGAAACCGCGATCCACAAGGTCTGCACCGATGCTGCACAGCGGACGCACGACCGGGAGGTTGAGTGGCTGGACACGTAGTAAGGAGGATGTTTCAGATGGGCAGGATTTCGATCAGCGGCCGGGTGCCGCGGGCGCTCGGGGCGGCGGCCTTGGCGGCGGTGCTGGCCGCGGGAATGGCCGGGGTGGCGGTGCCGCCCGCCGGGGCGGCCACGAGCGGGCCGACCGCCGCTGCGGCGGCGGCGACCGCCAGCGTGCTGAGCTGGCCCGAGCTGCGCCAGGGCAGCAACAGCACCTGGCCGAAGGCCACGGTGCGGTCGTTGCAGTATCTACTGAACGCGAACGGCGCCAAGCTCGCCGTGGACGGGGTGTTCGGCGCCAGGACCAAGGCCGCGGTGGTGGCCTTCCAGCACAAGAAGGGCCTGCCCGTCACGGGAGTGGTCCAGGCCGCCACCTGGCGGTCGCTCGCGATCACGGTGCATCGCGGCAGCAGCGGCCCGGCGGTCCGCGCGGTCCAGGACCAGATCAACTTCCGGAACCTGACGGGCGGCCGGACGCTGACGGTCGACGGCCTGTTCGGGCCGAAGACCGAGGCGTCGGTCCGGGCCTTCCAGAAGGCGATGGCCGCGGAGGTGAGCGGTTTCCGGGTCGACGGCATCGTCGGGCCCCAGACCTGGGAGGCACTGGTCAGCGAGGCCCTGTCAGGCTAACCACGGGCTGGCTAACCAAGGGTCAGGCCAGGGCCACGGCGATGGCGTGCAGGGCCAGCCCCACGCCCGCCCCGACCACCGTCCCGTTGATGCGGATGTACTGCAGGTCGCGGCCGAGGAGGAGTTCAAGCTGGGTGGAGGTCTGGGTGGCGTCCCAGCGCTCGATGGTGCCGGTGACCAGCCCGGCCAGCTCATCGCCGAACTGGTCGGCCAGGGCGCGGACGGCGGACTCGACCATCCGCTCCAGGCCGTCCTGCAGCCGGGAGTCGGAGCCGAGGCGGTGGCCGGCCGCGACCAGCAGGCCGGCCATCCGGCGGCGGAGCTCGGAGTCCGGGTCGGCGGCCTGCGCCCGCAGGGCGGCCTTGGCCTTCTGCCACAGCGGGGATGACCAGTCCCGCAGGCCCTCGCTGCGCAGCACGTCGCGCTTGATCCGTTCGCCGCGCTCGCGCAGGTCCGGGTCGGTCTCCAGGCGGTCCGGCAGACCAGCGATCCACGTGTCGAACTGGCGCCGGGACGGGTCGTCGGGGTCGGCGGCCATGGCCGCCAGCCGGCCGCGCAGCCGGTGGAAGAGCCGGTCGAAGACCCGCCGGTACACCGCGTCGGGGACCCAGCGAGGCGCCTCGGACTCGAACAGCTCACGGAGCTCGGCGGAGTGGTCGGTCAGGTAGCGGTCGGCGGCGGACAGCACCATGTTGAACACCTCGGCGTGCTGGCCCCCGGCGATGACGGCGCGCAGCACCCGCCCGGCCAGCGGGGCCACCTCGACCGAGTCGACGACCCGGGTCAGCTCGGCGGTGAGGGCGGCCTGGACGTCCTCGTCGCGCAGCGCCTCGGCCACCGTGACCACCGCGTCGGCGGCGTACCCGGCGACCCGGGCCGCGTTGGCCGGCCCGGACAGCCAGGTGGCCAGCCGGGGCACCAGGCCCACGGTGCGCAGCCGGTCGGTCAGCACGTCGGCATTGAGGAAGTTCTCCTGGACGAACTGGCCCAGGGTGGCGGCGAACTGGTCCTTGCGCTCGACGATCAGCGCGGTGTGCGGGATCGGCAGGCCCAGCGGCCGGCGGAACAGGGCGGTGACCGCGAACCAGTCGGCCACGCCGCCGACCATGGACGCCTCGGCGCCGGCCTGCACGTAGCCGAGCAGGATCCCGTGCACGCCGGCCGCGGTCACGGCGATGAACACGACGGTGACCGCGACGAGCAACGCGGTCGCGCGGCGGCGCGCGGCGACCAGGCGGCGGGTCCGCTCGGCCACCGACTCGTGCTCGACCGTGCGCATGGGCGCCGCGGGCGCGGCGGCGGTAGGTTCCATCCCGGTCAACGATATTGATGGGGCCGAACGGACCGTCCGGTGGGGCGCGGCCAGCAGATGAGCGGCCCGGCAGATGAGCGCTCAGCCGCGGCTCAGCTCCGCGATCTGCGCGCGGGCCGCGGCGACCAACTCGGCGTTGGTGTGCGCGTGGCCATGCAGCCCCCAGCCGCCGTCCGGGGCCTCGGTGAGCAGCACCCAGGTCCGGGCGGGCAGGTCCGGGTCGCCCGCGGCCGCGGCGACGATCTGGGTCAGCCGCTCCACGACCCCGAGCTGTTTGTCCCGGTCGAGCGCGCCGGCGTTGGTCAGCACCTGGACCCGCACGTAGGCGTGCTCGCCGTCCACGTTGGACAGGCTGTCCGCGGGCAGGTCGTGGACGAACGCCGCGGTGTTCTGCCGGAACATCGGGATGTCGGGCACCTGCTCGATGGTCATGACCGCGGTGGCGAGGTCCACGGCCAGCTGATGGCGGTCGGGGAACGTCCCGGCCGCGGCGTACACGTCGATCATGGGCATGACGCCACTGTGCCGCCGGAGCGGGCCCGCCGGGTATCCGCATGTTGACTGCACCGGCCGGCCTATATTGGCGGGGTGGAGGCCGGGCTGATCGGCCGGGACGCCGAGCGGGAGCGGCTCCGCGGCCTGGTGGACCCGGCCCCGGCGCGCAGCCAGGTGCTGGTCGTGCGGGGCGACGCGGGCCTGGGCAAGACCGCGCTGCTCGCGGACGCGGCGGCGCAGGCCCGGCGGGCGGGGCTGCGGGTGCTATCGGTGACCGGCACCGAAGCCGAGCAGGACCTGGCCTTCGCCGGTCTGCACCAGCTGCTGCGGCCGGTCCTGGACCGGGCCGCGGACCTGCCCGAACGGCAGGCCAAGGCGCTGCTGGGCGCGCTGGCCCTGTCCGAGGACCCGGTTCCGCCCGACGCGCTGCTGACCGGGATCGCGGTGCTCACCCTGCTGTCGGACCTGTCCGGACAGGGGCCGCTGCTGGTGCTGGCCGACGACGCGCAGTGGCTGGACCGGGGCTCGCTGGGCACGCTGGCCTTCACGGCCCGGCGGCTGGCTGCCGAGCCGGTGGTGCTGCTGCTGGCCGCGCGCGGGAGCGTGCCGCTGGCGGGCTTCGGGCCGGACGAGCTGGTACTGGCCCCGCTGGGCGCGCGGGACGCGACCCGGCTGCTCGACGTGCAGCCCCGGCCGCCGCGCGGCCGGGCCCGGGAGCTGGTGCTGGCCCAGGCGGACGGCAATCCGATGGCGCTGATCGAGCTGGCCCGGGTGATCGCGGCCGACCCGGCGGCCGCCCGGCGCTGGGCCGCCGAGCCGCTGCCGCCCACCGATCGGCTGGCCGCCATCGTGGCGGGCGAGTTCGCCGCCCTGCCCGCCGCGACCCGGGACGCGCTGCTGCTGGTGGCGGTGGCCGGGGACGGGGCGGGCCCGCCGACCCTGCCGGGGCTGACCGCCGCGGCGCTGGCCCCGGCCGAGGCGGCGGGGCTGATCCGGGTGGACACGGGCTGGCCGCGGTTCCGCCACCCGCTGGTCCGTTCGGCCGCCTACCACGGCGTCCCGTTCGCCGAGCGCGCCGCGGCGCACCGGCGGGTGGCCGAGGCGCTGCGCGACCAGCCGGACCGGTACGCCTGGCACCTGGCCGCCGCGGCCCTGGGACCGGACGAGCGGGTGGCGGCGCTGCTGGAACGCAGCGCCGCCGGGGCCCGGCGGCGCGGCGGGACCGCGGCCGCGGCCCGGGCCCTGGAATGCGCGGCCGAGCTCAGCGCGCACGACCAGGACCGGGCCCGGCGGCTGCTGGCCGCGGCGGAGCTGGCCGTGCCGACCGGGCAGGCGGACTGGGTGTCCGACCTGGCCGGCCGGGTGCTGGCGGTGAGCACCGATCCGCAGGAGCGCAGCGTGGCCCGGCTGTACGCCGGATGGGCGCTGGTCTGGTCCAGCCGGCCGGCCGACGCGCTGGCCACGCTGCTGTCCCTCACCGCCGACGGCGCGCCGGGGGTGGCGTGGACCGCGCTCGGGCTGGCCGGCATCGTCGCCTACCAGACCGGCGGCCAGGCGGCGCGCGACGCGGTGCTGGACGCGCTTGACCGGCTGGAGCCGCAGACACGGCCCGGTGCCGCCCCGGAGGTGCGGAGCTGGGTGCGCGCGAGCGCCGGACCGTTCGGCAGAAAAAGGACTCAGGGCGTCGCGGACCTGCGCGGGATCGACCGCGGCAGCGTCACCGACCTGGCCACCTGGGGCGCCGCGGCCTGGGTGCTCGACGAGACCGAGCTGTCGGTCGCGCTGCTGCGGGAGGCGATCAGCCGGCTGCGCGCGGCGGGCGTGGGCGGGCGGAACGGGGGCGCGCTATCCGCGCTGGAGTGGGCGTGCATCGACAGCGGGCGGTGGGACGACGCGCTGGCGGCGGCGCGCGAGGCCAGCGACACGGCCGCCGCGTACCTGATGCCGACCGTGGCCGCCTCGGCCGACCTGGCCGCGGCCACCGTGTTCGCGCTGCGCGGCGAGCTGGACCGGAGCGGGGCGCACCTGGCCAGTGCGCGGGCCGCGGTCGACCTGGCCGAGTACCGCTCGTACGCGGCCCGGGCCCGGCACGCCGCGGGCCTGGCCGCGCTGGCCGAGGGCGGCTACGCCGCCGCGTACGCGCAGCTCGAGCCGCTGTTCGCCGGGGACGGCACGCCGCTGCACCATCACGTGTCCTACCTGGCCGTGGCCGATCTGGCCGCGGCCGCGGTCCGGGCGGAGCGGCGGGACGAGGCGCGGATCGTGATCGAGCGGGCGCTGGCCCGGATGGAGCCCGGCCCGCGGCTGGCGCAGCTCGCGGCGCGGGCCCGCGGGCTGCTGGCCGGCGCCGCGCGGGCCGGGGACTGCTTCGAGGCGGTCCGGCCGCAGCCGGCCTGGCCGTTCGAGCAGGCTCAGCTGCAGCTGGACCACGGGGCGTGGCTGCGGCGGCAGCGGCGGATCAACGAGGCCAAGCCGGTGCTGGCCGCGGCGCTCGAGGTGTTCCGGCGGCTGGGCGCGGCACCGTGGGCCCGGCGCGCCGAGGCCGAGCTGCGGGCCTGCGGGGTGAGCGCGCAGGCCGCGGCGGCCGGCGCGCTGGACAGCCTGACCCCGCAGCAGCGCGAGATCGTGATCCTGGCCAGCCAGGGGCTGACCAACGGCGAGATCGCGGGCCGGCTGTTCCTGTCACCGCGGACCGTGGCGTCCCACCTGTACCGGGTGTACCCCAAGCTCGGGATCGCCGGGCGGCATCAGCTCCGGGATCTGGTGGACCGGGCGTAGCGGGCCACGCCGCCGGTGAGCAGGGTGAGGGCGGCGGCCACGGCGAAGGACAAGATGGAGGCCGACATCCAGCTGGCCGGGGTGAAGCCGAGGTCGCGGCCGAACGAGGTCCACGCCGCGGCCCACCAGGACACGTAGCCGGGGTTGATCAGCTGGTAGGTGACGAAGCCCGCGGCCCAGGGCGCCAGCATCAGCCAGCGGGAGCGGGCCGCGGCGGACAGTTCCCAGCGGCCGCGCGAGAGGAGGAAGTAGTCCGTGATCAGGACCGCGGCCAGCGGCACGAACAGCGAGCCGATCAGGACCAGGAAGTTCTCGTAGTCGGCGATGTTCAGCCACAGCGCGCCCGCGGTGGCCAGCGTCGTGATCGCGCCGGCCAGGATCCGGCGGTCCCACAGCGGGCGCATGTTCTGCAGCGAGACCGCGGTGGAGTAGACGTCGGCGAACGACTGGTCCAGCTCGCGCGCGGCCAGGATGGCGAAGCCGATCGCGCCGGCCGGCAGCGCGATGAACGCGCCGTAGATGTGCTGCGGATTGCCGTGCGCGACGGTGACCAGGGCGAGCAGCCCGATGACGTAGCAGAGCACCTGGGTGGCGGAGTAGCCGGCCAGGGCGCCGGCGAAGGCGGCCCGGGGGCTGCGGGAGTGCCGGGTGTAGTCGGCGGCCAGCGGGGCGAACGAGATGGCCACCGCCACCACGGTGTCGGTGGCGGCCCAGTAGCCGGACCAGGTGCCGTGCGTGAATCCCGGCAGCTGGTGCCGGATGAGCTGCACGAACAGGTAGCACATCACGATCAGCACGGCACCGGTCGCGTACCGGCGCAGCACCCGGATGGCGCCGAGCGGCCGGATGGTCAGCAGGCCGGTGATCAGGCCGGCCAGCAGCACGTAGGCCTGGCGGGGCAGGGCGGGCGCCACCGTGTGGGCGGCGGTCGCGATCGTGACCAGCTCGAAGATGGCCCAGCCGAGGCACTGCAGGATGTTCAGGACGGTGGGCAGGTACGACAGCCGGGCCCCGAACAGCCCGCGCAGCAGGACCATGGCCGGGGCGCCGGTCCGCGCGCCGGGCAGCCCGGCCAGGGCCAGCGCCGCCGCGCCGAACAGCGTGCCGGCCACGATCGCGGCCAGCGCGGCGGCCAGGGATAGCTCCGGGGTGCCCGCGCCGCCGGGCTGCAGCACGAAGATGGCACCGGTGAAGCCGAGCAGGCTGACCCCGAGGTTGCCCCACAGGCCGAACTGGTCGAGCAGGCTCAGCGCCT
>Ga0209168_10002061_pt1 | contig 14992 bp, 20 predicted proteins | sample Coa_R1_FD_187156 | JGI IMG/M metagenome (GOLD analysis project Ga0209168, IMG submission 187156) | Surface soil microbial communities from Centralia Pennsylvania, which are recovering from an underground coalmine fire - Coalmine... | ecosystem: Environmental > Terrestrial > Soil > Unclassified ... | reverse complement strand
GCGGCGCGGACAGGCAACCGCCACGGGGACAATGCGGATTAGTGCTTACGCTTCGGCCGAGGGAGGAGGGAGGTGAAGAGCGACTCGATCGGGGGCTTCCCCGCTTTGGTAGCTGCATCCAAGGTGGTGAGGTGGGCCCAGAGCGTCCTGTGGCAGAGAGCGACATCCAGCTCGCGCAGTACCTTCTCGATCTTCGTGTTCTTTGGGAGCGTCCCGGCCTTCATCATGAAATTAAGCGCCAGGACGGCATCCGACAGGGCGGCGACATAGCCCAATAGGCACGCCGAATCGGTCGCCCGCGCAGCCGCTGAGATGGGATCGGTGATCCCGGCCTCCTGCCGGATGCGGCGAATCGCGTCCGGCATAGCCGTTAGCGACGCATCCGGGAACTTTGACAGATCCGACAAGTGGGCGACGATATCACGGCGCGCCATGAGCATCCGGAGCGGCCCAGTGGCCGGTTTTCTGAGATTCGCGAACAAAACCCTCCAGCCCTCGTATATTCCAACACAGACGGGTCCTCCTTCGGTTGGTGGGAACGCCGCGATGTCTGCCTTTTGCTCACGACTAACTTAAGTTCGACATGAAATACGCGATTCGAGCGTCACGTCTGGCGTGGAGCAGGTGGTGGGCCGAGGGGGCGAGTGATCCCGTTCGCCCGAGCCTACCGCTTGGCACCGATCGCCACCATGCGGTCCAGGTTGTAGGTCAGAATGCCGAACCCGATCCATGTATCCGCACCCGCGCGTCCGCGCAAGCGACTGTGTCGCCACGCATACTTGCGACTGCCCAAGCTGATCGTCGCTTCCTGTCCACTGGGCGACACCTCTTGGATCTCACCCAGAATCTCGTCCAGCGCGGCCGGGAGGTCCAACGGCCGGAGCAGACGCTTGACGACGTCCGCCATCGCCGGCATCGCCCGTCCGGCCTGCCGCGCCTGGGTCAGAGATCGCGCGATCGCCTCGACGGCCGGGCGCACCCCGGCGTATTCGGGCGCCGCACTTTGCGGCACCACCTGGGGCAGCACGTCGTGCTGCACGATGCGACAAAACACCTCGACCACGCGGGGGTCGAACTGGGTGCCGGCGCCGCGCTGGAGGTCGCCAAGCGCGTCCTCCTTGGTCCGCCCCTTGCGGTAGGCGCGGTCATCCATCATCGCGCTATACGCGTCCGCGACGGCCACGATCCGGGCACCCAGCGGGATGCTCTCGCCCCGGAGCCCATCGCAGGGCACCGGCGGTACGCCAACATCTACGTCTAACCCACCTGCGATGTCTTCCGGGTCCGCAGCCGGGCTACTTGCGCCAATGGCCAGGCTGTCTCAGGTGTGGGCCTCCTTTTGGACGGGTGCGGCGGACTCTGTCGAACGCCTCGTTCAGGGCGGCCAACTGGGCGGCCCTACGTAGTCCTGGCGCGCTGCGGTGGCTTTGGCGAGACGGGAACGTTCCAGGCTGGGGATGTCTCTCGCGATGCGGTGTACTGTCGCTTTCCCCGACGCCAAGTTCCTTGGCGACTGAGTGCTAAGACTGTCCCGAGGCCAGTGCCGCCACGATCGTTGTCTTCGCTACATCGGACAAGTTCGCGCCCATTCGATACCCTTTCCGCTCCCACGCCAAAATGCGGCCGTGTTCCAGCGTCACAATGTCTGTACATCGAAACCTATGGACGTTTAGCATGCGTGAAGAGGTGCGTGCAAGATGGGGAACGGACCAGGCAATTTTGCGGGGTGAACGTTCCGAGGAGGCCCTATGAGCGATTGAGGGTGGGGACGAAAGTGCGCTCATCGTTCACTAAAGTCCGCCGGACGTGCAGGGAGGGTACGGAGAAGGGCCCTGGTGCCCGCTTTGAGCCCAGGACCCTTCCCGTATTACGCTTTACGGGCTGCACGTTAGCGTGTTCGCGGATCGCTCAGGACAGCGCACGGTGTCCACCCACAGCTCCGTCCGCCACGTACCGTACACGGTGGCTTTCTAGCAGATGGAGTAAGGCAAACAACAGGCACAACTCCCCAAGCGTGTACATGACAAACTGAGACGGCGGGTCAGGCAGGGCAGACGCCATCCCTAACCAACCCCCACCGACCAGTAACGAACATGCGAATCGCCAGCCTTGGCCACGAAATACGACACTCATACTACTGCAGTACCCGAGCACCTCTAATTGAAACATCTTAACTTATCATCGGCGAAGGCGTGCCCTTTGTCGGTTTAGGTCGGTGCCGACCATAATGCTCGTAAGGCGAATCAACCGCCAACTTTCGACACGCTCACTTCGACTCCACCTTCTGGACGGCCTCGCTGCTTGCGACGAGAGTTGCCATCTGCTGTTGAATGGGCGAGATACTGAAGTCACCTTAGCGACTCCACGCGTTCCAATCCCGCGAAGGTCCCACACGCGGATCTGCCCAACACGGGCACCCCGCGTACTACCAGTACCTCGAGGACGGCCTTGGCCATGCGTCGCTGAAGGCGTTGCGGCCGGACAAAGGGCCGCCCCGAGTGACCGGCTCTTGCTCACGTCGCTACTGGAGCGATACATTCACTCGCGTTGCGACGTTCACGCCTCCAACATTGTGGTAATCGATATCGACGGCGTCCCCTGGCTTGAGTTGGTTCGGTTTAACAGTCCTATTGAAGCGAGTCCACATGATTGGCGTCTGCGGCATGATGAGAACCGTGATCGGTGCGACAGTCGCAACAGGATGGCCGGGCGTTTGGGAGCCGCTCGTTGGTCCCGCGGTAATCACGAGCTGAGTTCTGCACGAGTCCTGGTTCGCAGTCGCGCACGCGATTGATTGAATTTTCGCAATGATACCTTTGGTGTTCTCGGTCGGGCCGGTCGGAGAGAACGTCGATTGCGCCACCGCAAGGGCGGGGGCGAGTGCGGCGATCGCGACTAGTGCAAAGACCGCAAGCAGTCCTTTCATAGCGAATCCTCCTCAGGATGAGGTCTTTCTCCCGTCTCGTGACGATCCGGTCTGTTCGCTGCCGGCCTAGATTTCAGTCGCGTGCCCGTTCTACTGGCCCTTCTGCTGCTGGACAATCCGAGACGCTTCCTGGTACGTGAGCCACTGCCCCGATTGCTGGTTGACCAAGTACCGTAGATAGCCGGGCAGCGACATGTAGTTGGCCTGCGCGCTGAACGCCTGGAGATTCGAGACGCTCGGATACTGCTGAGCCGACGCCACACCGCTGAGCACTGCTGACCCCAACAGCGCACCCACCGCCACCATCGCCAACTTGCGCATATCCATCCTCCCGTCCGAACTTATTTGTGCAGTTTGGTGATCTTCGACCCTTGAAGGGTCAGATTGTACATCAGTCCCTTTTGCCCCACGACGAACCCCACGATCGGTTGATTGAGTTTCATCGAGTTGATGTCGGCGGCCGCCCCGACGTTCACTAGGACGACCGATCCGTCAACGCCGACCTGCCAGCCCTCCTTGTTCTGGAAGTTCCTGAGAGCCTCGCTGTCCAAGAGCGCAATGATGATGTCCTTGGTCTGGGCGCCGAGTTGGAATCCGACCGACGCGGACGTGATGCTGTAGTATGCGGTGGTCTTCCCGCGGATTCGCATCGCGCCCTCGCCGTACTGCCCTCCGACTCCGATGCCCGCCTGAATCACGCTCGGGAACACGAGGACTGCCTTGGCGTTGTGAAGGAACTGCTCGGATCCTTTCACCTGCTTTGCGAAGCGTGCGAGTGCCGCATCCACGCTCGCGTCGATCTCCGCGGCCGACTTGGCCTGGGACACACTTGGAAGCACGAGGCTGCCCAACAGGCAAAGACACGCCGCGACCGCCACGCTTCTGTGGATCTGGTGAACACACGCCATCCCTGTCCTCCTTGTCGAACCAGGCTCGCAGTGTGCCGTTCCTGACGGGTCTATTTCCAATCACTGGGCTTTCAAACTTGCCACGGTAGCCCTGCACATTGCCGTGCGACGAGGCGAATCGATGCTTCGCATCGACGTGGCAGACAGCGGGAGGTGGCGACCGGGTCGAACGAAGGATGGGGCGGTCACGGGCTTGGTGTGATGAAGGCCTCGGTGGGAACTGTCGAGGTCGAAACGACACACCCGCGGGGACGACGGCCCGTCTTGGAGTGTCGTTGCCGATCGTCGACACGCCGTAGCTGTGGAACCAGGTACCGTGCGGCGGCCAGCAGGACATGCACGCGAAAGCTCCTACCGTGGCTGCCCGGTGAGCTTACTCCCCGGCCGACTGGGCATCTGTTGAAAGATCGTCTTGTACTGCCCCGGTACAAAGACATAGATCTCAGATACATGACCGGCCAACGGCCCGGCCGCATCCAGCAAAACCGCTACTCCTAACCCATCGTAGACTAGCACACTGCCGTCTCTGCTGGTATCGGGTCCATCTTCCATACCATACGCGCTGCGTACTGTGTCCACGCCCACGCCTACGCCGATGCCTTTGTCGGTTCGGTAGCCATCGTCCATGCTTACGATGAGCGCGACGATCTTGTTGTTCGACGTATCAACGACCACACCGATTCGGCGAAGCGGCCAGTAGTAAACGTCTAATGAGGCTCCGCCTCAGACCGCCGAGGCATGTGGTCTGAGGAGTTTGATTGAACCGTCTCTCGCTGAGGGGTGGGGTGTACGTAGTGAGGCTCCCTGTCGCGGGTTCATGGGGGACGTGGCGCGAAACCACATCCTCTAATACTACAACGAGACATCCGTACCATCGATCAGGTCCGGCCCTCCGGATACCAGGGATCTGGCCTTCTACGGGGCAGAAACCGCGATCAGACTGGGCCAAGCACCGTACAATTGTACGCAGATCAACGCCAGAATATCCGCTGCTGCGAGCTTCCACCGCAAAGTCTCGTTGTAGTACTAACAGGTTACGGAAAAATCACGTGCGAGCATGACCATACCTCCGGAACCGCAATCAATTTGCAGCGCGAGTCCTTCGATGAGCGCCTCCGAGCCGCTGGTCAGCCTGGCGCAATAGCACGCGGTGCTCGGTTCGCCGTACCTTGTCGACCGCCTCATGCAGATGCTTGACGATGTGAAACTTGTCAAAGACGATCTTCGCACCCCCGTGCGGCAGGTGTGTGCGAACCGACTGGATATGCGGCTCCCACATGTCCATGGCCACGGCCTCGATGTTGTCGCGCTGCGTGGGGGGTGCAGGTCGGCCAGAACGCATCCGGGCTCTCCGCGGTGCGATCGTCGTTCAGGAAGAGCACCCGTTGGCGCTGCAAGTCCGCGACGACGGTCAAATAGCGGTGGCCCTTGGTGATCGCCTTCTCATCGACGCCCAGCTGCGGGATCGGCTCCGCGGTCCGGCGCGCCAGCCCGCGCCTGACTGCCCGGGCCTTGATGCCCCACGTTTTGTCCCAACGGATCCGGAGTAGGGCGGCTGCGCCGGTGACCGAGCATTCCCGGAGAAAGTCGACGGCGAGCCGCTCAAAGATGAGGGTGAACTGGCTCCCCGGTTCGTCCCAGGGGATCGCGATCTGTTTGACGCCATGCTGCGGACACTGCACGCGGGGGATCTCCGCCTCAATCCACGTCTGCAGCTGACACGTGTCCAGGTGCCGCCACCGCCGCGGGTTGCGATCGTACCCGGCGAGACCGCCGGACGCTCCGGACACGAGAACGGGCCCGGGCCGGGGTCCACTGTCACCGTGACCTGCTCGCCTTTGACGTCCACGTCCACCGCCACCACTTTCCACGGTGGTGTCAGGCCCAAGATCGTCGCGAACAACTCCACGTCGCGCATCGCTCTGCCCCCTCTTCTCTGGGCAAGAGCATAGCGCATCCCGCCTCAGTTACTCACTCGATTTCCTGAAGAGCCAAAATGCATAATCGAGTTAAAGTAGGACTTTACTTATACAGCGATCAATAATGTCGATAGTCCCCGCAGAGGCGCGTCGGTGAGCGCGACGCCTGTGGGATGCCCCAAGTCGGGCCAGTGCATGGAGGCCGAGACCGGCGTCAGGGGGTGGCCTGGACGGAGCCTAACGCTTCTTGGCGCTCGACCTGCGCCTCCGTGCCGGGGGCACCTTCGCTCGAGTCTTGCGGGCCTCAGAGAGCCCAATCGCGATGGCCTGCTCGCGGCTCGTGACTTTCTGGCCCGTACGGCCGCTGCGGAGGTGACCCCGTTTCTCTTCGTGCAACGCGCGCTCGACTTTCGCATGTGCCACCTTTCCGTATTTCGCCATCGTCATTCCCTCCCCAAAGCGTGTTGGTCCAAACCGTCACCAACCGTTTTCCCCGGGTACAGATCGATAATCGGATCTGATCGGCAGCGCCTCACGAGCCGGTTTGATCTGAGCATGATAGGAAACACATACAGCGATCGGCCAACGACGTGGAGGTGTAGCCATGGAATCGCAGTGCATGGACGAGAGTCAAGGCGGCCAATCGGGCGGGCACAGTAGCGGACAGGAGGAAGATCGTGACCGCGCGATCGAGCGGGGAGGTCAGGGCGGTCATGGGGGGAGCGAGCGTACTGGTGAGGGGCGCAGCAACGGGCAAGGGGAAGGTCATGACCGTGGGACGCCGGGGGGACAGGAGCGAGGCGGCCAGGGCGGCCACGGGGGGAGCGATCGCGGCGGCCAGAGTCACGGCAGCGGGCGAGGAGAGGGCGGCGATCGCGACAGGCCGCGTGGAACCGAGCGGGGCAGCCAGGGCGGCCGCGAGTAGCGGCGGCAGCATCAACAGGTGCGGGCGGCGGCTGAATCGCTGCTCACGCCCGCATTCGGACTGGGAGGTAACGAGATGCCAAGGCCGATAACACGGGGACGGGGGCGCGCGACGGGGAGCGGGGTCCGGTCGGACCACAAGCTCGGCTCGCTTCACGATTTGTTCCTGGACGAACTGAAGGACCTGTACAGCGCGGAACAACAGATCACCAAGGCGCTCCCACGAGTGGTCCGCGCCGCCGCGTCGGAAGAGTTCAAGCAAGCGTTGCGCCACCACCTAGCGGAAACGATGGAGCAGGTCCGCCGGCTTGAGCAGATCTTCGAGAGCCTCGGGACGAGCGGCAAGGGGAAGAAGTGCCGTGGCATGGAGGGCGTCTTGGAGGAAGGCGCAGAGAGGATTGAGGAAGACGCCGCCCCCGCTGTGAAAGACGCGGGGCTGATCTCTGCCGCCCAGCGCGTTGAGCATTACGAGATGGCTGGCTACGGCAGCGTGATCGCGTACGCCGAAACCCTGGGCGACCAGGAAGCGATGAAGCTGCTGCGTCAAACGTTGGAGGAAGAAAAGAAGGCCGACGAGGTGCTCACAGACTTGTCCGAGGCTATCAACGGGCAAGCCGGCGACGCCGAGGCATAGTGCGGACAAACGGATTCCGACCAAGCCGTCGTCTCAGTTCGCGGGGCGGTCGTCACGATTTCGATGTTTCCTTAAACGCCGGGGATGACGTGGAATGATCGAGCGGGCGGGTCACCACGGGTGACCCGCCTTGCTGGTCAGGTGCCTGCGGCACACGAAAGAATCGTAGTCGACAGACGCGGGCATGACGGGGGCAAGAGCTAGCGGAGAGTTCCACGAATAGTCGCCGCGGAGGGTGGTGGAATCGAGCATGCGTGTGGACGGTGTTGAGACGGTGGACCTCGCGGAGGGTCGCGAGTGGACCGCATGGCCCGTCTATTGGAGCGCGGTCTGGGTGGGGGTACTATCCGCGCTGGCACTCGCACTCGTGTTCGGGCTGGTGTCCGTCGCCGTCGGCGCGCATCAGCTGGGTGCAGCGGGTCAGATCGTGCGATGGGGTGATGTTTCGCGAGGGGCGCTCGTGTTTGCAATCTTCGGCGCGTTCCTATCGGCTGCGCTCGGTGGATGGGTTGCAGGCAAGATCGCGGGGATCCGACGCTCTGAGCCGGCGATGTTGCATGGCGCGCTCACCTGGCTCGTCACCGTGCCGCTGCTCTTACTGTTTCTGTCACTAGGGGCTGGGAACGCCTTCGGCGGGTGGTATGGCGCGCTCATGGGATCGCCGACGTGGGTACTGTCCGCGGTGACGGCGACGGATCCAAATGCGGCCATGGTTGCGCGTAACGGCGCACTGGCTGCGGTCACGGGCCTGTTGGTGGGGTTGATGGGCAGCGTAGTTGGTGGGTGGCTCGCGTCGGGTGAGCCCATGACCTTTACCTACTATCGAACGCGCGACACGCGGCCACGGCCGACGCGCTGACCGTCTCAAGTGCAGCGACGGCAGGCACATTGAGGAGGTGGGACACCATGGTGTTGATTCTGCTCTGGTTACTTGGGGCACCACTGGGCCTGATCCTGCTGCTCTTCTTGTTCGGTGTCGGCCGCTAGTCCCGGCGCTATCTCGCAGGTCGACCTGGTCAGATCGCTGGTCACGTAGCGGAGAACCCGGAGCGACCGTGAAGAGCGGTAGGCCTGGGATTGAAGGCACCAACCGACGAGCGTATCCTTCGTGCAAAATCGTCCATCGGCTGCGGGGCGCCGCGGTCGGACGCGAAAACATCACGTTCGCTCGGGGACTTCGCGCTAGAAATCGTCGTCGCAGGTTCTCGTCACGGGTTGCTGCGTTCGCCGAAACTCGGCCGTATCAGCAGGCGCAGCCAGCCAACCGAGCCAGTCGGTCAGGTAGGTACTGATGATTGCTGTGCCAGTCGTCGCTATATCGCGCGGTCGGCGGGGCCGTTTGGGATTGTTCGAACTGCGGACAGGCGGCGCGATTCGTAGTACGCGAGCGAAAGCCCGGGGGCGGCCTGTCTGGCCGCCCCCGACCACTTCGGAGGCTGCGGCGGTCCCAGTCGCGGGCGCATTCCCTCCCTGCTGGTAGCCAAAAGTTCAGGTCCCGTCGAGAGGTTCGTCTGCGTCGTCGTCCTCGGGGGAAGGCGACAAATGGAGGTTCTTAACGAGACGGACGGCGGTGCCGCGCGCGTCCTTGGCCGGATGAATGATTTCAGCCTCGTCCATCAACCGACCAACCATATAGAGACCCATGCCCTCAGATACCCTGATCGGGCGGCTGCGAGGAATCGTCGGGGGGGTTGTGAGGGGTGCTCCGTGATCATGGATGAGGATCTCCAGTCTACCGTGGTCAAGGGAAACTTCGATTTGCAGCGGGCCCGAACGACCGTGGTAGGCGTGATGGCTGGCGTTTAGTAGGATCTCGCCTACGGCCACCTCTATTTCAGCTTCCACTTCAGGAGCGCCGCCCTCGTTTTCGATGATTTGGCCGATCTGCCGTCGCACGTTCGCGATGGTTGAAGGTTCCAGCTCGAACTCGAACTTCCACCGTTTGGTCATGGTTGCCAACTTATTGTTTTCCCTCGAATTCCAAGCTTACTGCTTTCTCGGCCCCATGTCCACCGCGGCTTCCGTTTTCAATTGTGGGATGGATGGCAGTGGACGGCTGTGAGGCACTCGGAACCTAATTGCCGCAGCGTGTCGAATTTTCGGCGCTCCTCCCTGCCGATTTTGCGCGATCCGGTCGTCGGAGGCGGTAGCCGGGGAGGGCGTCACCGAGGCTATCTGTCGATCTTTGTGGGCTCCCCGTGAAAGCCGACGCACCAGGGGCTGCGACTCACGCGCCAGCGCGCAGGCGCCGGGGACACCCGGCCGTCGGGGGAGGCGTTGGGTCGCGGAGCCGCGCGGTGTGGGCACCCACACGCAACTCTCAGACATCCCGCTCCATTCTGTTCGGTACGAACTTTCGTGCGGGAGGACCCTCGAATGATTGTGTTCGTCGCGGGTCCGCGAGGAGACGCTACTCGCCGATCAAAGCCCGCAGGCGCCACAATGCGCGACGCTGAACCCTGGATATTTGCATCTGTGATACTTGGAATAGCTGCGCGATCTGCTGCTGTGGCAACTCTTGCTGAAATCGCATTGTCAAGATGGTCCGTTCGCTCTCAGGCAACCGGGCCCACGCCTGTTTCAAGGCAAGGAGATCGTCGGTGCGAGCGATCGCCGGATCGTCGCCGCCAATCTGCTCGATCCGTTGGACGGAGTCCTCAGATGTTCCGTCGACGATATCTTCGTCGAGCGAGACCGGGGCATATGCACGTGACGCATCTAGGGCCTCCATCGCGACATCGAACGGAACGCCGACGTGTTGCGCAAGCTCTTCGACGCTCGGAGACTGGCCCTGCAACTGGCGCAGCTCCTCGACGGCGTGCATTAAGCGGTAGTTCAATTCTCGGTGCCGTCGAGGAATATGAATGGCCCAAACCTTGTCCCTGAAGTATCGTCGCAGTTCTCCTATGATGGTCACGGCCGCATACGTTCCAAACCGTATGCCTCGAGTGTGGTCATATCGGTCCACGGCGTTGATGAGCCCGATTTGTGCGACCTGGGTGAGGTCTTCTATTGGCTCACCACGATCGCGGAACCGACGCGCGAAATACATGGCCAGGTACTGATGGACTAGGATGAGTTGCTCACGGGTGGCTGGATCGTTCGTCTCACGGAGTTTCACAAAAAGGACCTTAGCCTCGGCCTCGGATAGCCTCCCCGATCCGCGCTTTGTCGGTACGACCGCGTTGTCGCTTGGCCGACTGTTCTGGGCGTCCAACGATTCGTTCTCGACGTTGGATGTCTCGACAGTTCGATTCATAGGCTCGCTCTCCCCATACTGCGCGTGAATTACTCGGCTGCTCAACCGAGTGCTCGTCACAGTTTTACCCGAGGGTCAAGGAAGCGTAACTGCTTTGTTCATCAGTCAAACACAGCGAGATGCGACGATTGCGTTTGCACTCCGAACCTCTGGGCAAACAGGCAGTACGGCGCCGTACCTGTCGGGACGTGCATCGTGCTGCGCTCATGAGGCGCATGGGTGGAAACGCGTGATCTTCGTGATCTTAAGGCAAACGCCGACGACAGGCGCGCTGGTGCGGGCGCGTTGGTTTGGATTCGTTCGGAGGTTGGTCGTCCACGACGGTCGGAGATTGAGCCGCCCCGCGAGCCCCGACGCATCCATCGCCGGGGCCTGAGATTGAACTCCCACCGATCCACCGACCGACCCTGGTCCGTCGACACCCGAAATTGTTCCGCCTGCAGATCCGCCGGAGAGACCGTCAGGCCACGTTCCGCAGTGTTGATCGCATAGTAGCCTACGGGTCCGCTCGCGGAGAGTCCGCCGGCTGGCTCGCCCGGGCGGCACTACCGCAGGATGTCGCCGCGGTAACACTATCGGGCGGGGCTCGGTGGCTTGGGCCCCCGGTCGCGCCGACGCATCTCCTTATTGCGGGCCAGGGGCGGACGCCCGGGCACCGAACGGTGGCGAAATCGAGATCGAGGTGGGCGTTCAAAAACACCCCAGGCCGGGCCAGTGGCCGATGGACCAGGATGGGCCGCGAGCGCGATGGACGGGATCGGCTAGGCGGGGTAACAACTGCCCATCCCCTTGCTGCTTCCTATTGCCGAAAGCATAGGCGAGTCGCTAGAGTCGCCTTTGGGTTACCGTGCCTGAAGAGCCGCTTCCCCGTCGGCCTTGCCCGTGGTCCATTGATCGTACCGCTCGATCCCGAGAAGCCAACTCTTCTCTCGAAGCGCCGCGGGGAGGAGTTGGTGGAGCATCTGCAACTCACGCAGTTTCGCTTGGATGCCGTTCCACACCTGGACCTTGTCTTCGGCGCCGGCATAGCCGGCATCGAGACACCTAAGCTGTCGACGCGCTCGTTGCACGTCTGGCACGACCGACATTGGCATACTCCTCCCCGCGGTTATCGGAGATAGCTGCCGCCCGTTTCGAGATGCGGACGGTGAGCCGCGGCCACGCGCGATACTCACTCGGGACGTACCCGGCACGTAGGCCGGTAAACGCTGCGTCCGTCCCTTCAGGCGTGGTGGGTCAAACACAACCACCTGGAGGATGCGGTTCAGCCGAACGGAAAGCGCACCATCGTTCGCAGGAGGGTGCTCCGTACGCGGCCTTCGGCAGTGTTTCACGTCGGCCGAACCGGGAATACCTCCGGAAGACCTCTTGTTTCCGCGGGATTGGGCATGCAACATGTTCTCGGGAGGCTGCGGAGCGCGGCGAAGGAGCCGTATGCCGCAGCCCCGAAGCGCCGACTAGTGTTCGTATTCCGGTTCAGACAGCGGTTCACAGACCAAGATGCTCCGCCACTTGAGCGCAGTAGCGGGCATCGCAAGCGGTAATGATGGGAGTTGCGTTTGATCGTGCACAGCATCGTTGACCAGGAGGTGTCCGAGGCGCATGGCACGCGCGGACGAATTCGCCCAAGAGTACGCGATCCTCGCGGAGGTGGTCGCGCGGACCCCGGCCACCATCGCTTTGCTGTGGACCCCGCGGTACCGGGTTCGGATCGCGAATGATCGGTGGCTCGAAACCTTTCCCTCCGAACACCCCGTGCACGGTCAAAGGATCGACGAGGTCTTGCCAGCCGCGGCTCCCATCTTGATTCCTCTGCTCGACCGGGTATGTCGCACGGGAGACGCCTTCGCTGGCATCGACGTGCCGCTCCCGAGCGATGGCACGACCGCGCTCGCAGGGTACTGCTATTTCACGCTGACCATGAGCCCCGTCGCGGCGGTGGGCGGCGGCACGGGTGGCGTCCTTGTGGTCTGCACCGAGACCACGCACGAAGTGCGACGGAGGCGTCAAATAGAAAGAGAACTCACCACGGGGCGCGGCATTGCCGATGCGCTCCAACGCTGTTTGCTGCCGGGTGTGTTCTCTGTCGTGCCCGGCGTGGTGGTCGCCGCTCATATGTACCGGGGAACGCGGAGGTCGAGATCGGTGGCGATTGGTACGATGTGATCCCGTTGAGGGGCAACCGCATCGGGGTATGCATGGGAGACGTGGTAGGGCACGGGATCCAAGCGGCCGCGACGATGGGGGAGTTGAGACACGCGCTCCGGGCATATGCGTTCGAGGGACACCCCCCAGCAGAGGTCGTACAACGCCTAGACCGTCTGCTCGCGCACGAGCATCAGATGGCGACGATGATCTACGCGGAATTCGAGATTGACACGGGACGTCTCGCGTTCGTGAACGCGGGACACCCCGCGCCGCTGGTCGTGTCCGCAACTGGCGTGACGACCTACTTGCGAGGGCGACCCAATAGTCCGCTGGGCACGGTGCTTACCACGCCGTACGAGGAGGCAGTGGCCACGTTGGCGGCAGAATCAACGTTGATTCTATTTACTGACGGGCTCGTCGAGGGGCGCGCCGCGCCGAGTCAAGAGGGACTGGATCGCCTTGAGACCGTGGCCGCGGAGGCGAAGACCGACCCGGAGGCCCTTTGCGATCACCTCTTGCACGTGATGCAGCCCGGCGAACTCGGTCACGATGACATCGCGTTGCTCGCGCTGCGTGTCACCCCGCTCTTACAGGACCACTTCCGGCTCGAGCTCCTGGCCGAACTGAACGTGGTTGCGGGTCTGCGATCGGTGCTGGGCGCCTGGTTGCGTCAAGCCCGCGCGACCCAGGACGAGGCCGCCGAGATCGTTGTGGCCTGTTCTGAGGCATGCATGAACGTCGTCGAGCATGCGTACGCGCTGGACCCCAAGGTGCTCGAGGTCGAAGGCACAGCCCGAGATCAAGATATCACGATCGTCGTGCGTGATCGCGGTCGGTGGCGACCGCCTCGGACATGGGCCCCTGGATACGGCCGAGCGCTCATGCGCACGCTCACCGACGAGCTGTCGACTGAGTGCACGGCACACGGCACCACGGTGCGAATGCGCAGGCGCGGAATCGTCAGCAGACCAAACGCGAGGCTGCCCGACCAGATCGGTCGCATACTGCATCTCCCATCTGCCGACTGGCGCGCAAGGCACATGCCACCGTCCTGCTCAAGGATTTCCCCGCAACCCCTCAACGATACCTTGCGGGCGGCCAACCTGCGGGTTCCCGGCTGCGCCGGGGGTCGGTCTCGGGTAGCGCGATTCACCGGTTCGCCGGTCACTTTTTCGGTACACTTCACCGATCAATGGCGGTGGTGAGGGGCGCGCTGCGGCGTTTAGTGGCAACCGCAGCGGATAAACTCGTACCGCGGTAAACATCGGACGACGAAACGTTCGAGCGATCGATGGACGGGAGTACGGTCATGCCGGACGAGTCGAGATATACTGTGGACCATGAAGAGATTAGGCGGTGGGCGGAGCGGCGGGGGGGCAGGCCCGCGGCCCTCGGGAGAGCGCGTGGACGCATCACCGGCCTTCGTGTTGACTTCCCGGAGTACCGCATCAAAGCTGCGTTTCAGCGCATCACGTGGGACAGGTTCTTTGACGCTTTCGAAACGGCGCGGTGGGGATTTGTCTATCACGAAAAGACCGGCGCGGGTCAGTTGAGCCATTTCTACCGGTTCGTCGAGCGCGACCAGCAAGACCGGGCGTGCGCCCGCGCCGACCGCGAGCTCCGGTCCCCGCGACATAGGTAGTCAAATCGCTGTGGGGTGGACACGTCCCTTCCTTTGAGGGTGCGATCTTTCTCGTGCACACCCTGTATTCGACGCCGCAGGCTCCCAAGGTTTCGGCTGCGTGCTCAGCTGTGTCAAGGTCGTGAAAGAGACCAACAACGTACAGACCGTAACAGCCTGCGAGACGACCGCGCCCTATGGGTGCACCCAACGGAATGCCTGGTTCAACTCACGACACAGGGATAACTGTCGGTTTCCCCCCACCGCGTGCACCTCGTCTCTTCCACCTAACGGAGCACGAGATGCACGTTACTGATCCTCGCGCCAGTCGTACCACGGTGACGATGCTTGTCTCACCGGCCCTACCGAAGACGCCGTGTCATGCGTGTAAGGGTCTCAAGTTCTGGATGCCACCGGCGCGAACTCATTGGATCTGTTCGACCTGCCACCCGGCCAGGGACCAGCGACGTGTCGAAGCTACCGCCGAAGTTGCCGTGGAGCACGATGCCGAAACGAACGAACAGTGACTAGTGTAGCGTCCTGAAAGTACGGTTACATAACACGGAGCGGATCTCCCGTGTAGGTCCACGCGAACGGTTTGGCATCGACATTGTACTCGGCGATGGCACGCAAGATGGTCTTGATGAGCTCTT
>Ga0209168_10002059_pt1 | contig 15001 bp, 11 predicted proteins | sample Coa_R1_FD_187156 | JGI IMG/M metagenome (GOLD analysis project Ga0209168, IMG submission 187156) | Surface soil microbial communities from Centralia Pennsylvania, which are recovering from an underground coalmine fire - Coalmine... | ecosystem: Environmental > Terrestrial > Soil > Unclassified ... | reverse complement strand
GAGATGCCAACGCGAAAAGTTTCCGCCGTAGGTTCGCGAAAAAGTTCCGGCGCCTAGACCGCCAACCGGGGCGCCCTGCCCGTAACCGTCATCAATCATTCCGTACAAGTTCGGTTTTCGCGTGCCCGCGTTTGCCAGAGGCTCACCGATGCCTCTTTTCCACGCAGCTTTCGGAATTGAATCTCCGGCATAGATCAGCGTCGGCAAAAGCGTCACGATGACAACGAACAGTATTTTTCGGGCGAGAGTGTGCTTCATTAACGTCCTCCAAGGACCTGCAGATTCAGGGCCGCAGTCTGAGGCGCGCAGTGCGTGAAAATAGACGCGGTGCTGGAACTCTTTACAAAATCGTTATTCTAGATATCACACGGGGAGTCGAATGTCGAGCACATTCGGCTCAGAAACCGTACTTGGCAACAATTTTCTTTTCTTTTTTCCCGATTACGGCAATCGCCGCATGTTCCCCGGGCAGTAACAGAGTTAGGGAAGCCCCCGTAGCCTGGTCGCGAACGTTGATGCTGGCGTCGTTGGCCGAGTCGGAGATCAGGACGTACAGTACGGAGTCTGCAAGCATGGTGGGGAAGACCAGTACACCGGAAGGTAGTGGAGATGTAAGACTGAACATCGGCGCGATGTTGAGGCGGCTCGCGACGTAGGAATAAAGGTCGCTCGTCGATTGCAGGCTCTCGGCCAGTTCCACCGGGTAAGCGGCCCAAAAGATCAGCCCCTTGCCGTGATGAATCTCCGCCAGCGTGTAGCCATCGTCAAAGCGCAACGAGTCGAGCCAGTTCTGTTGCGGTTCGCCAAAAGCGAGCGGCAACGAGCGGTTTCCCATTTTCACGGTCGCATTGTGATAGGTGAGGGGCTCGACGTGAGCGGCGAGTCCCAATTCGTGAGACCGATTCACGATCTGCCAATGCTCGTCGCGATCGACCGGGCCGGTAATGAGAAGATTGCCGCCGGAGTCGACATACTTCAACAGCGCCCGCCACACCTCTTCGCCGAGCGCCTGCGGCGAAGGGAGAATTGCCAGCTTCGGAGAGCCTAGCTTCTCGATCTGATTTTCTGCAATTACATAGGCCGGCAGGTGATCGTCATATGCCAACGCCCGCACCGCTCGCCGCTGCGCCTCGATCTGGAAATCCGCCAGCACTGAATACTGCGCCGCCTGCGACGTTATGATCGCAATCGACGGTTGTTGCGGATCGCGCAGATACTCCCGCAGCGCCGGTGCAAATTGCGCGAACCCGCGCAGCACCGTCGCTTCCGGCTTCTCGGTATAGTCGGTGCGCACGGCGCCGATCGGCGTTTCGTTGCTCTCGGTCATATCCGAGTTCGTATTCCAGAGCCATTCGATGGCGCCCGACCCCTGAATAAACGACGCCGCAATCTTCCGTTCGAGTAGCGCGCCTTCGCTTTCCACGGTTCTGCGCGCAACTTCATCGAGATTCAACTCGCGTTGCAGCCCGGTCTCCTGGATCAGCATTGCTTCGCCCGGCTGCTTGGCCGCGAGCGAATCCCATAGGACGTAATCGTTCTGCCACCATGAATGGTTGGTCGTGAAGTCGACTGCCGCTCCCCAGAATGCCGGAGAGAGCCGGTCTTGAATCCCGCCTTCGTCCTGCCCTACCGTCACGAGTTGTTGCGATCCCGCCGCGTGGATCGTCTCGTGCATCGTGCGCACCCACTTCGCAAACGACTCCTGCGCGAAGAGGAAATAGTCATTCAGCCGCAGCGAGTTCGTGCCGGTATACATGCCGCGCGGCGTGAATTCGTCTTCGCTTGGAAGAGAGATCGTTCCCGCTGCCGAGTCGGGAGGAACATTCCACAGGTAGGCAAGCTTGGCGCGATCGGGATACCGCTCGCTCAGCCATCGATTCCAGTCAGCGAGTTCGATCGCGTCGCCATTGGGCCGCGTGCGCCAGAGTTGCTTCGAGAAACTGGGCTCGTTGATCAGATCCCACGCGAGGTAGGGCACGTCATGAAATCGCGCCACAACCGCCGAAATCAGCGTCTGCTGCCGGCGAACCGCCTCCGGATCGAGAAACGCATTCGTCCCTCCGAGAACATCGGGAAGGAAGGCGAAGAAATTGAACTGCACCGGTAACCTATACTTGCGCGCAGTCATGAGATACGCCTCAAGCGTGCGCAGTGTGCGCTCGTAGGGCTCGCCATTCTCGTCGCAGAATTTATCCCAGCCCGTCCACCAGCCCGTGCGGATCATGTTCAATCCCGCATCATGAATCTGACCGAGATCCTGGTCCCACACGTACACATTCGGATGTTCGAAATAAAGCCGCTGCACTTCGCTCGACATGTACGTTGTGCCGACGACTGCCAACGGACGCCCGTCGAGTTCGAAGTAGTCGTGATTCACGCTGAGCCGCGGCCCGGAGCGAAGATACGCCTCATCGCGAATCCAGAAGCCGGAGTGATAGATGGCTCGTACCTTGTCGCCCTGCATCAGCTGCGCTTCGATCACGTAAAGTCCCTTGCCGTCCGGCGCAGGCAACACGGGCAGTTCATTCGAAGGAAGAGTCGCCGTCACGGTCGAACGTTTCGACGGCTGTCCTTCCTGGAACGAAGTGATCTTTACCGATAACGCCGCCTTAGGCGCGTCTGCCGCGTGCCAAAGAACCTGCAGTTGCACCGGCTCCCCGGGAAGATACAGCGGCAACACAGGCCGCACCGTGAACTCCTCGGCCCCGTGGAGCGCTCGCTCCGCAAGAGATTGGATCAGGCCCGAGTCGTTCAGTACATCCGCCGGAAGCTCCGCATTCACGAGAATCCAACGCCCCCCGTCAAAGCCGTTCCTGTAGTGATCCACCTCAATCACCGGCGCCGACATCTTGCGGCCATTCTTGACGCCCCACGCGAGCGAATCCAGGTGCGCATCGATCGATCCCGCGGCGCCACCGCGGTGATAAAGATCCACCGCACTCAGTCGGATCACCGGGCTGAACGCGCGCTTCCACGCAAACGAATGAAGCTGCAACGTCAGCTCAGGATTTGTCTGGAACTGCAGCCCCTCCGAGCCGGAAGTCTCCTGATACTGATCGATCATCAGCGGACGGATAAATCGCACGCTGTACTCGCGCAAATGCCACTCGCCATGATCGCGATAAGCCGCCCGCGTAAACGGCATTCCGCCGAGCACCAGAAGATTGCCGCCTCGATCCAGAAACTGCTTGATCGCAGGCCATGCCTCTTCGGGAAACGCCGAGCCGTAAGGCAGGACCAAAAGGCGCGCCTGAGCCAGTGCGCTGCCCAACTGGTCCCTTCCCACGGCTTGAGCACGAGGCAGCATCGCGGCCAGCTGCTGGGGAGACGGGGCGGACGAGTCCGCCGCCGGAAATCCCGCTTCGCCGAACACAACGACTCCAGACGAATCCTGGGAAAACAGCAGAGTTTGACCCAATACGGAGAACGTTACGGCAATCACAAAAAAGATGAGAGCTTTGCGCATGAGGAATTGACCTGGTACACAAATATGAGACGCGGAAACGATTGCAGTCTCCGCCATAGGGAATTGCTTGTCAAGCAACAGAAACGATTTTGTAGAGCATTCGCCTCACGTCCCTCAAAGAAAAATGCGCGAAACCGCGTGCTCGCGATGCTATGATTGCGCGTTCCCCGGTTCATACGCTGTTAAGAAGGGCGGATACAGCATTCATGGCCATTTCGATCCCCAACACATCCACCACGTCTACCGCGCCCGGCAACGGTCAGAGCTATGGAGCCCCGCTGGCCGTAGTCACGACGCTTTTCTTCATGTGGGGATTCCTCACGTGTCTGAACGACATCCTCGTCCCGCACCTGAAATCGATCTTTGACCTCAACTACAGGCAGTCTCAGGCGGTTCAGCTCGCATTCTTCGGAGCGTACTTCGTGTTTTCATTCCCCTCCTCAAGAATCGTCGACTGGATCGGATATCAGCGATCGATGGTTGTGGGATTGCTGACGGCCGGTGTGGGCACTTTCCTGTTTGTTCCGGCGGCTCTTGTTCCTTCGTACCCGCTGTTTCTGGGCGCGTTCATTGTTTTGGCCGCGGGGATCACGTGCCTCCAAGTGGCGGCGAATCCTTATGTCACTGTCTTGGGCAAGCCTGAAACCGCCTCGAGCCGTCTAAACCTGACGCAAGCATTCAACTCTCTGGGAACGTTCCTGGCGCCGTTCTTTGGCGGCTGGCTCATCCTAAGCGCTGCGCCCAAGACCATTACCGAAATACGTGCGTTGGCGCCCGACGCTCTGCAGGCGTATCGCTTGCACGAAGCGGCGTCTGTCAAGACGCCGTACGTTGGGCTCGGCATCGCGCTCATAGTGCTGGCGATTGCTATCGGCAGCTTTAAATTGCCGAAGATCGAGCATGCCCAACACAAAGTCGGCGAGAAGGTAAACGATTCAATCTGGCGACATCCCAGCCTGATTTTTGGGGCGATCGGCATTTTCGTTTATGTCGGCGCTGAGGTTTCCATCGGCAGCTTCCTGGTGAACTACTTCAGCCAGCCTGAGATCGGAGGCCTGACTGAAAAAGTTGCGGCCAGTTTCGTGGCGTTCTATTGGGGCGGTGCGATGGTCGGTCGTTTCATCGGTTCTGCGCTCTTGCAGAAGATAAGCACGCGGGGCCTGCTGGGGATTTGCGCAGTCTGTGCTGCGGCTCTGGTGGCGATCTCCATGCTGGCGACTGGGCACGTTGCGATGTATAGCATCATCCTGGTCGGCTTCTTTAACTCGATCATGTTCCCGAGCATCTTCACCCTGGGCGTGGCGGAACTTGGCCCGCTCACCGGCGACGGTTCCGGAATCATGATCATGGCCATCGTCGGCGGGGCGATAATTCCTTACGCGCAGGGCGCCATTGCCGACCGCATCGGCATTCATCACGCATTTTTCCTCCCAGTGATCTGCTACCTCTACATCCTGTATTTTGCGTTGAGCGGATCGAAACCCAACAGCCAGCGTTATGCCAAGGCATGAGTTAACGTGCGTATCAGAGCATTTTGTGCGATAACCGGTGAAGAACTGAGTTCGTTTGATTAAAACGATTTAATCGACAATGGGTCAAACTAAGAAGCCGGGCCAGGACTCCCCTGTCATCACGCTCAAGGCCGTCGCCCAACACGTCGGGCTGACTCCCGGCACGGTATCAGCCGTCCTCAACGATTCCCCCTCGGCTCGCTCCATTCCCCAGGAAACCAAGAACCGCATTCACGCGGCCGCCAAGGAACTCAACTACCGTCCGAACTTTTTCGCCCGTACTCTCCGCAACAAGCGCACCTACACCATTGGTGTCATTGCCGAAGAGATTGGCGACTCCTATAGTTCGGGGATCATCAGCGGCATTGAGCAGTACTTGCGCAAGCGCGATTACTTCTTTCTGACGGTGGTCCACCGCCACGATCCCGAGCTTCTGAATCGATACTCGAACATTCTCTCGGAGCGCGGGGTCGAGGGCATCATCACCGTCGATACTACGGTTCAGGACTCTCCCGCGCTTCCTACCGTTGCCGTTGCTGGCCATAAAAAGGTCAAGGGAGTTACCAACATCATCCTCGATCACGAGCGAGCGGCCGTTCTTGCGTTAGGCCACCTGAAGGAGTTGGGCCACGAGCGCATCGCGTTTATGAAGGGAAGTCCTGTCAGCTCCGATTCAAAGGACCGCTGGGAAGCGATTGCCCACGTCGCAGGCCGCATTGGAGTGAAGATCGATCCCGATCTCGTCGTCCAGATTGATAGTCAGGACGCAACTCCAATGTTGGGATACCCCTTCGCCAAAGAACTCCTTGCTCGCAATAAGCCATTTACAGCCTTGTTCGCCTACAATGACATCTCAGCCATCGGTGCGATCCGGGCTTTGCAGGAACAAGGGCTGCGCGTTCCGCAGGATGTCTCCGTGGTTGGGTTCGACGATATTTCCGGGGCGGCGTTTCATTCTCCAAGTTTGACGACGGTGCGGCAACCGTTGAATCGTATGGGAGAGGTTGCGGCCCAGACGCTGCTGGAACGAATTGAGGGAAAGAAAGAAGACCCGGCAGAAATTGCGATCGAGCCCGAGTTCGTTGCGCGCGAATCCACTGCCAAGGCCCCCAGCTAGCGGGAAGAGGCAGGAGTGTTCTCCCGTCGCCTGAGCTGACACTTCATGCCCGCCTCCGATACACTACGGCCCCCAGCCTCCGCAAAAGCGCTCACCGTTGCCGCCCACGCCGCATTCGTTCCGATTGGCGTTGTGACCGTGTTGTTGGCACCGCTACTGCCGACGCTGTCGGCGCGCTGGTCACTCGACTATTCCCAGGCGGGTGCGTTGTTCACCGCGCAATATATCGCATCGACGTTGGCCGTCGCCTTGTCAGGCATGTTGGTAGATCGCTGGGGCTTCCGCTTCGCCATCAAGACTGGATTAATCGTGATGGCCGCATCCGTCGCCCTGCTTCTCGCCGGTTCGCAGTTGCTCGGAATCATCTGCATTGCTGGCTACGGAGCCGGCCTTGGACTTGCCGTTCCTGCGGCGAATCTGGTGGTAGCCGAAGTGAACCCGCAACGCCGAAGCGCCGCCCTGAACCTTTTGAACTTTTCCTGGAGCGCTGGAGCGGTCGCGTGCCCATTCCTCGTGGCCGCTGCCGCGAAGATCCATCGCATCCCAATGTTCCTCGGGATGCTCGCCGGATTTCTTCTTCTGGTCGCCATCGGAATTGCGGTCATGCCCTCCAGCATCGTCGAACCGGCCACCAAGAAAGACGCCACGGGAAACACTCCAGTCATTCATTGGACGCAGCCTTCCTTGCTCATCCTGGCAATACTTTTCTTCTTGTACGTCGGAACCGAGAACGCATTTGGCGGCTGGGTCGCCTCCTATTCGAAGAGTCTTGGCAGTCTGTCTTTGGCGATGGCGCTGATGACGCCCTCATTCTTTTATTTCGCACTGATGCTCGGCAGATGGATCGCGCCTCTGGCGCTGCGTGCTCTGGACGAAGTCAGGCTCGTCCAGGTTGGACTCCTGCTCGCGTTCGCAGGCATGGCGGGACTGGAAGCATCGCGCACGCTGCTAAGCGTGGCGGTCAGCGCCTCCGCGGCCGGACTCGGCCTCTCCGGCGTATATCCCATCACGATTGCCCTGTTGTCACGTGAGTTCGGACCGACCGCATCGCGCGTCGGGTCACTAATGTTCTTTGTCGCCAATCTCGGCGGTGGGTGCCTTCCCTGGATGGTCGGCTTCGCATCGACTCGATTCGGCACGCTGAAAGCAGGACTCGCCGTCCCCTTGATCGGCAGCGCCGCGATGTACATTCTGTATCTACGCAAGTGGAAGCCGGAAGCTGCGGAACAGCCAGCGTAGAACAGGACCACGCGCCGGCCAATCTACGTTCTGACTAAGCGCGACGCTACCCGAGAAATTCGAACCAGCGGATACAGCCCGAAGAGCGCTCGCGGCAGTCGAACCGCCTTCCATTCTCCCGGCCCAGGTGTAAGCAGCAAACGCTGAGCGAATCGCAAACGATCACCTTGCCGCTCCCGGAGCCGCATCATGAGCCGAAAATACGCTAACGACTCGGTACTGTATCCGTCCCCGGTGAAGATGCTCGGCAGAATCTGCTCCACCAATGCCAATTCGCTCGAATTTTCCCGAAGATGATTGCGCGCCGCGGCCGGGATTGCGACTCCTAACAGCCGGTTCGCCAGCAGCATCGTCACACGCACGATTCTCTCTACTCCTAACCGCCGTGCCTGCGCCCCAATCCACTCCCAGTCCAACTCCGGGCGTCTCATCAGCTGCGCGATATCGCAAAGCCACACCAGTCGTCCCCACACATGCTTGGCCGCATGCACCGACAGAACGAGCAGCAAATCCGCCGGCGACGGAGTCTTCATCGGATGCCCTGCCACCGGAATCGTTACCGCCCGCTTGAACAGACCGTCCATATCGAAATCAACCGAATAGAATCGCGGCTGGATAGCCCACTGCAATTCCAAAAGATTCGGTCCGGCCTCGCCATCGAACGCGCATTCGTAACCCGACTTCAGATAAGCGCGCTCCTCCTCTTCAGAGAAGTCCAGCTGCGGCCTATACCCGAGTTCGCGTACCGCATCGCGCACACGCGGCAAATCCTGCGGCCGAATCAGCAGATCGATATCTCCCGACTGCCGCAGCGCGATGTCGCCGTAGAGAACCTCCGCCAGCGCGAGGCCCTTGTACGGCATAACCTCGATGCCGCGCTCAGTCAGGCCTCCCACGATGCGAATCTGCTCCCGCGAAAGAAGCAGCGCCTTGTGGAGGTTCGTCTGGTAGCTCTGTTTGAGCCGCCGCATTTCTTCGGCAGGAACCGCTTCCTCAACGCCTGACAGGGACGTATACAAAAGCGGCAGCGTACCGTGCTTTTCGGCGAGCGCAAACAGGGACTTCCACCGCACAGGCCGCTGCAGCAGCGTGCGCAACTCATCTAACTTTTCCTTGGAGGGATGTTTAACCGTAGGACTTACAGAACAAGCAGCCAGTAGCAGTGACCACTCGACGTCGTGGGTGACGCTAGTCCCGGGCATGATTTCGGTTGAACCCGTGGAAGTAAGCCCAGGTCAGGCCGTGGCGCTGGTGGTTGCACCCACTGCCGCGGTTGGGAGCGCGCGGATCTGCACCAGATTCGCCGTCGCGCGCTTCTTAGCCAGCATATTGGCCGAAGGGATCCCAGTTTTCGCGAATGATTTCTCGCAGTCCGCCGACGACGGGCCGCGCATGTTTCCTTCCATGTACGCCAGCCCCGGACACCGCGTGCATCCCGAGACGTGGGTGCACGACGTGCAAGTTGTCAGATCCTTCAGCCGGATCGACCGCACTTCATTCATTCGATCCGAGTGCCGCCAGATGTCGATGAACCGCTGCTGCCGCACGTTCCCAGTCGGCAGCGGGAATTGCACACAAGGAAAAACTTCGCCGTACGGAGAAACGTAACAGTTCGTGTGACCGGCGCTGCACGGCAACGACTGAAATACGCTCTCATTCGCCGGGGCAGCGATCGCGCAGAATTCCTCGACGTCCCCAACCAGCGATGCGTCACGGAAAACTTCCTGCAGGTCACTCTGGCCGATTCCCAGGTTTAGAACTCCACGATCGCCGTCCATCATGGGTGTGATCGTCGGATCCAGCGTGCACTCGACGCCTAGCTCCTCCGCCAGTGCCCGAACGCCGCGATAGTCCTGCACATTCTGGATCATCAACACATTCGCGATAACAACTCTCAACCCCTGCGCCTTGAGAAAGCGAATCGCATCAATCGACCTCTGCAGCGAACCCGGGACCAGCGTGATGGCGTCGTGAACTTCCGGACGGTGCGAGTAAATGCTGATCTGAATCGACTCGACACCCAGGTCGCGAATACGTGCCGCCTCGCGTTCGCGAATCAGAATCGCGTTCGTCTTGAGCTTCACGCAAAACAGCAGCTTCCGTCGCGCGTACTCGAGAATCTCAAAGAAATCTTTGCGCAAGAAAATCTCGCCACCGCTCAGCGTCAGAATAAAGACGCCCGCCTCCGCCATTTCTTCCAGCAGATGCTTGATCTCTGCGGTGGTCATCTCGCCGTGGTCGTCATGATCGAGGTAGCAATGCACGCATCGCTCATTACAGCGATACGTTAGATCGACCTGCACGCTGAGCGGAATATTCCGCGCCAGCGCCTTCTCGGTCATCTCCTCGAGCAATCCAATCATCGGGATTCTCCGGCATGACTGTCAGGCAGCGGTGCTGCCTGTGTGATCGGTTGTTCCGAGATTTGCAGGATTTCATGACTCGCGAGTTCTCGCGCCAGCGTCTCGGCATCCTGTAACGCCTCCGCAGGTTCGACCGCGAACTCTGTGCAAATGCGGTGCTCGACGATTTCGTCCAGCGACGTAGTCCCGTCCGCGGCTTGCCACAGAATCGTGGCCGTCTTGTTCAGAGTGAAGAGAGTCGAGTCGCGGCCAGACATAATCATCATCTCGCCGTCGAGACTGCGCGCCGCCACCCGCGGATTTCGTGCCACAAAAAGCCTGCTCATCCAATTAACTCCCAAACCCGCGAATCGGGCACAAAAGTCAGCCGCGAGACCGGTACCCGGCTCGCAAACTCAAACGCAGAATAAAAAGTCGACTGCACCAGTTCCTCATCCTTCGCAAAGAACAGGACATTCGCCAGCAGAGATCGGGCCGCCTCGCCAGGCGCGACCGGGTCGATCCGATTCTCCGGACCCTGCGCCAGCAGGTATAGCGCGCCAATCGGCGCCGAAACATTTTCTCCGGGTTTCGCCAGTTCGCCAGTGAAGGGAGTGCCGAATGCGACGTAGCCTTCACCCTGTTTGCGAACATACGAAATCTCGTCGGTCAACAGCGTGGCATCTGGAGGCGCCAGCCGCGAAATCGTGGTCTTTCCCGCGCCCGAGACGCCGGCAAACAAATATGCCTTGCCATTGCGAATAGCGCTGGCCGAATGCATCAGAAAGCCGCCCTGCCGGGCCAGCACGAGCGTGTGCACAATGCGCAAAACGGCGTCAATCGAATAAGGATTCGCCGACTGCCGAATCCTGCCGCTGCGCAACGCCGGCTCCCACTCCGCCCGAAAATCTCCCCGCGTCAGCGACCACCGGCCGTGGCCATACGACACGTGAACGTCAGCGTAGGGATCGGCCGAAGCCGCATTGGTAAGATCCACATCAAACTCTACTTCGGCATGGTCCGACTCGCTCAAAAACCCGGAGTACCGGTTCTGCAGAAGGATCAGAAACTCAGGGTCAGTCGTATTCACGCGAACCGGCATGCCCCCGATTTCAATCACGAGGCTGAGGCGCTCGATTTCGGTGGTTAGCTCTGGCAAGGCACTGCTCGATCGTCCTAAATTTCGTTCTGCGAGCTTTGAAGCTGCGAAGTTTGGCGCATGCCGTGTATCCCCACGACCACACGGGCAGCGGTGTCAGATCCCCGGACCAAGGCCGCTACGGCGCGTTCGGAAACCCGCAGGCTCCGCCGCGGCTCGATACACTTTCCATTCCGTATGATGCAAGAAACTTTTCCCAACAGTTGCGTTTCATCTACTGGAGGATCCGGGGCCGGCATGGCGTCGCCGCGCGTCACAATCTTCGCATTCCCGCCCGCATTGTTTTTCACAACGCGGTGAGCGAAGAGCCGCCGGTCGCGGCCGAACAGGACGATATCTCCCTCGCAGACGCCGTCGCTCTTGACGCTGTCTACGACGAGCATGTCTCCGGGCCAAACCGTGGGCAGCATGCTCCAACCCATGACTCGCAGGCGCAGCCTTCCCGATGAGCGTAAGACCTCGCCTGCCAGATCGCACTTCACGCCATGCGCATCATCGAACGTCTGTTGCGCAGCTCTCATGACGCGCTGAGGGTCGTGTGCAGGCAACTGCTTTGCGTCGAACTAACCTTCCCGCAGGAAAGCGCTGTCGTTACGAATACTTGTTCGAACCGGAACGAAGGCTTCTCGTACGGCTTCTTGTCGGTTGAGGACGTTTGCGGATTGTCGGAGGAGATATCGTTCATAGCCATAAGAGAACCCTATCTAGTTTAGTCCTGTTTGTGATGCCTGCACCGCGCAGCCACTCGTCCCCACGGTTGCCCCGCAAGCGGTTTGATCGGTCAGAGTGGTGAAGTATATCTCAGAATCACCCGGCACTGTAATGTCGCCCAGCGTGTTGTCAATGATCATCCCGCTGGTGCCTCCGGCGACCGGCAGAGCCGCTGTGCCAAGGGGGCCGACATTGGTCCACACTGCGCTGCCGTCCAAGGTTGTGAGTCCAGGAGTAGCGTTCCACGCGGGCGGAGTCGCTCCGGTCGTCCCCGCTGTCGTCAGAGCTTGGACGTTGCCGGCGGGATCGAGAATTTTAATCAGCGGCGTCACGTACGTGTTTGAGGAAAGGTAGGGCGAAAAGGGAGCGGTCAAGCTGCCCTGATCGATCCAGACGACGTCGGTACCCGCACCGACATTGCCATCGGTAACGGTCTGGGCAATCTGGGTCGTCCATGCCGGGGGGTTCGTCGGTAAGTTGGCGCTGGTCCCCGCCTGAATGACTGTTTCCACGTGCATTTGCGTACTCAGAACCTGCTCCCCAACGACGTAGTTATTGAAATTTATCCAAGATGCATCAACAAAACTGAGAACGCATCCACCCGCCAAACACGGGCTCGAAACGGCGTCGTTAGCCACGCTCACGAACAGCCGCTCCGACGGAACCTTATGCTGATTGGGATTCGGCACATCGGTTACCCCCGAGCACTGCGCGAGAGAGCCGGTGTTGGACAGCGGCGCAACCACGATGCTCGGCGACATCACGCCACTGACGATCGGCACCTGATATAAAGTCGGAACTCCCCCGGTATTGCCGCAAACATAAAGGTTCCCGGTCGGCGAGGTCGCAGGAGAAGCAAAGAAGGCGCTGTCAAACGCGCCAAGAAACGCTGGATTTGGGGCACCATTGCTGCTCCCGATCGTAACTTCACTCCCTTTGGAGCCGCTAGCAAAATTCGTCGGAAGCTGGTAGACCGCGGTGTTTCCACTACCGTCGTCCGCGGAAAACACGTAAACCACCCCAGCGACCGCATCCACAACCGGGCCCGCCATAGTTTCCTGGCCGCTAAGATCCAGGTCGCCCGACTTGGTAACTCCACCAGTGGAGCTCACTAGGTATAAGAATCCAGCCGTGTCACTCACAAAAACGTTGTTCGAAACCCGATCGAAAACCGGACTCGAGAGAAACACCCCAGTATTCACCTGAACCGGGAACTGCCCATTGTTCACTTCCGCCGGCGTTCCCTTGAAGACTCCGGTAATCTTGTGTAGGAACCCTCTGGCCCCGCCCACCCAAGCCACATCACTGTTGTAATCGTAGAAAGGAGACGATGTCGTGTCGTCGACAGGGACAAGGGAGTCGTCCTGAAGGGGCACCTCATACATGCACGGCGCCGCGCAACCGGGCCACAATGGAGCAAGCGTCGGAGTAAGCGTCACCGGCGAACCAACCGTCCCGTCGCCTTTATGCCATTTTAAGATGACCAGGCTCGCTACTCCCGGCGCTCCTCCCGTGGTTTGCACGAACGCTACCTGCGTCCCGTCCAGCGACAACACGGGAGAGGTTAGAATTTCGCCGCCAGTGTTGTAGGCCCAATAAAGCATGGGCGTCGCCCCACCACATCCCTCGTAGAGATTGTCGTAGGCCACGATGCTCGCCTGAGTTGAGGGAGGCAGCCCCGCTGGCCCCGTGCTGTACACCACATAATCAGGCTGGTTGGGAGGCAGTGCCCCATCGCAAAACGCCGTCGTCGTATCAAACGAATATTTCGCGGGATAATTCCCCGCACCCGCAGTAGCGCTAGCGCCCAGGCTTTCCGACCAATCGCGCTTAAAATTCTTCGTTGTTGCCTGGTGCGTGAGATGCCGGCGCCGAATGTTCGCCAAAACCGCATCTTCCGATCGCGTCGTCAAGGCGAGCACCTGCTCGCGACGATGAACCTGCTGCCAGTACCGCACATCGGCATTCGCCCGCGCCGCCCGTTCCGGCGTGCCCGGATGCGAGAAGATGAGATGCTGATGGCTCCAATCCGTTGGCAATGGAACTCCGTGCTTAGCCGGTTTGGCCGCCTGGCCCGCCAAAACCCAACCCACGGTTACCAGCACCGTCAAACTGACACCCAAGCGGAAAAATCGTGCGGCAGTACCTTTCATCGTCTGACTCCAATGTCGGCAGAATGCACAAGGTTCGCGAGTCGCACCACAAACTTCCAGTTGGTAACCCGTCCCCGGTTTAGAAGAGCTGCAGCTTGCACGATCTGATTCACGTTTCTCGCCCGATCGCTAAACACGCTCGCTCGAAAACCAACGGCAGTTGGACGTGCCTCTCCCATTGGTTGGCTGGATTGGCGCTGATTTTACTCTGTATCGGTCGCGACAAGCAACCAACTTTTCCACCCATCCCGCGTCCATTCGGCTGCTCTGCCCAAGGTTCTGTGCAAATTGCGGAGACATAGTCGGGCAAGACCTGGCAAGTGACCGCCGTTTTGGAATCCTTACCCGCCAATCACGATTCCACTTCCACCCATCTGTAAAATAGTCCCTGCGATCCCGCCGGATTATGACATGATCAGTACCTCAGAAGGTCTGTATGGGGATCCCAACGGAGGCTTGAGAACAGTTTTGGACCGATACGACGAAGTAGCTGAAGAGATGGAGCGAGACGTGATGCCGGGAGACGGCAGGAACGTATTCAGCCTTGAGGAAATTGGCAACCTCGCGGCTGATGGCGGACAGCCCGCGGAAACGCTCATGAATGTAGCGGCCCTCATTGCCAGGCGCTTCCGCACCGACGTGTGCTCAGCCTACCTGCTTGAGCCGGATCGTGCCAATCTCGTGCTCGCGGCCACTGTCGGCCTTCGCCGCGAATGTATCGGCAAACTGCGGATGGCCGTCAATGAAGGACTCACCGGCCTCGTCGCCGAACTCGTCCGCCCGGTTTCCGTCAACCAGGTAAAAACCCATCCCCGCTTCAAGTATTTCCGCGATTCCGGCGAAGACGCCTATCAATCCTTTCTCGGCGTCCCCTTAATCGATCGCGGAGTTCTGCAAGGTGTGCTCGTCGTTCAGACCGTCGAAGCCCGCGTCTTCAGCGAAGATGAAATCCGCATGTTGACCGAGGCCGCAACCCAGGTCGCCCCCATCGTCAGCGAGGCTCGCGCTCTCGATCGCTTTATCGCTCCGCTGCAGGAGCGCCTCTGGGCCCTTGCGCGCAATCTCTGGTGGAGTTGGGACCACGATTCGTCCAGCCTGTTCCTCGACCTTGACCCGGCCCGCTGGAACGAGATCAATCACAATCCGGTTTCCCTTCTGTCCGAGCTTCCTCTGGCCAAGCTCGAAACTCGCGCCGCCGAGATCATGCTTCACAGCCGCGTGAATTACGCCTATCGCCGTATGCTCGAGTATCTGGAGGCGGATCGTACCTGGGGAGCCCGGCACGCCGGCGTCCTGCGTCCTC
>Ga0209168_10002058_pt1 | contig 15004 bp, 13 predicted proteins | sample Coa_R1_FD_187156 | JGI IMG/M metagenome (GOLD analysis project Ga0209168, IMG submission 187156) | Surface soil microbial communities from Centralia Pennsylvania, which are recovering from an underground coalmine fire - Coalmine... | ecosystem: Environmental > Terrestrial > Soil > Unclassified ... | reverse complement strand
TAGGTCATGCCGCGGGCCAGGCGCAGCGCGTCGATGATGGCTTCTTCGTCGGACGCATAATTCCAGAACCGCGTGCCGCCTAACGCAGGGCCCAGCGTGGTGCTATGAACCGCGATGATGCCGCGGTAGCCGGCGGACGGATCGCTGCACAGGACGAGCTGCTCGTGTCCCATCTCGGCGATGCGTTCGAACAGGCTCTGGGTGCCGGACGGTGTAGCGATTTCGGTGATAGTCATAAAGTGGGTGAGCTGGTGAAGAAGGCGCTTGGTTGAAGCCCCAAGCCATCAGTTCGCGTACAACTCGCGCGCGATCACGATGCGCTGTATCTCGGACGTCCCTTCGTAGATCTCGGTCACCTTCGCGTCGCGGAACAGCCGCTCCACCGGGTAGTCTCGCACATAGCCGTACCCGCCAAGAATCTGAATGGCCTGGGTGGTGACCCACATGGCGGTCTCGCTCGCCATGAGCTTGCTCATGCTGCTGAACTGGGTAATGGGCTCGCCCCGATCCTTGGCCGACGCAGCAGCATACAGCAGCGCGCGTGCCGCCGTAATGCGCGTGGCCATGTCCGCGAGCTTGAATTGAATGGCCTGGAACTCCTTGATCGGCTTACCAAATTGACGACGTTCCGCCGCATACGCGGTGGAGACTTCGAGCGCCGCCCGTGCGATCCCGATCGCCTGCGCGGAAATGCCGAGCCGTCCGTTGTCGAGCGACTGCATGGCGTAGATGAAGCCGGAGCCTTCGTCGCCTAACAGATTGGCCGCGGGGACGCGCAGATTCTCGAACACGAGCTGCACTGTGGGCGACGCGCGCAGCCCCATCTTGTCTTCCTTTTTGCCGACCTTGAAGCCCGGCATGTCGGGCGTGACGATGAACGCGCTGATGCCGCGCGCGCCGCGTCGGTCGCCGGGCCTGTCGGTGCGCGCCATCGCGAGGATCACCTCGGCGTGGCTGCCGCTCGAGACCCAGGCCTTGGTGCCGTTGAGCACCCAGCAATCGCCGTCGCGCACCGCCTGCGTGTGCATCGACGCGGCGTCGGATCCGGCGTCGGGCTCCGAGAGCGCGAACGCGCCTAACCATTCGCCGCGCGCCATCGGCTTGAGGAAGCGCTCCTTCTGGCCGTCGGTGCCCCAGCGCAGGATCATCTGCGTGGGCAGCGAGTTGTGCACGCTCATCGCGACGGCGACCGACGCATCGACGGCCGCGATCTCCTCGAGGGCGACGAGATACGTGCAGGTGTCGAGGCCGAGTCCGCCCAACTCCTCGGGGATGAGCATGCCGAGGAATCCGAGCTCGCCTAACCGCGCGATGATGCCGCGGTCGAATGTCGCGTCGCGATCCCAGGCGTCGGTGTGCGGGGCGATCTCCTCGCGCGCGAAGTCGCGCGCGAGCTGCTGAATGCCGCGCTGTTCTTCGGTGAGTGGGATGAGGGCCCAGGACATGAAGTCGTCTCAGTAGGAGAAGAAGCCGCGGCCGGTCTTGCGCCCCAGCCATCCGGCCGCGACGTATTTGCGGAGCAACGGGCACGGCCGGTATTTGGGGTCGCCCAGGCCGCGGTGCAGCACTTCGAGAATCGATACGCACGTGTCGAGCCCGATGAGGTCGGCGAGCGCGAGCGGTCCCATCGGGTGGTTCATGCCGAGCTTCATGACCGTATCGATCGCCTCCTCGCTGCCCACGCCTTCCATCAAACAGTAGACGGCTTCGTTGATCATCGGCATGAGGACGCGGTTGCTCACGAAGCCCGGATAGTCGTTCACTTCTACGGGCGTCTTGCCGAGGCGCCTGGACAGGTCGAGCACGCGCGCAGTCGTCTCATCGGAGGTGGCGAGCCCCCGGATGACTTCGACCAACTGCATCACCGGCACCGGATTCATGAAGTGCATGCCGATCACGTGCGCCGGGCGTCCGGTGCGGGCCGCGATTTCGGTGATGGAGATGGAGCTCGTGTTGGATGCGAGGATCGCTCCGTTAGGCGCCGCGGCATCGAGGTCGCCGAAGATGCGGAACTTGAGCTCCGCGTTCTCGGTGGCGGCTTCGACGACCAGGTCGGCCTCGCGCACGGGCTCCAGCGTTTCCGACAGCGCGATGCGGCCGAGCGCGGCGTCGCGCGCCGCGGCGTCGAGCGTGCCCTTCTGTACCTGGCGCGCCATGTTCTTCTCGATGGTGGCACGCCCGCGCGCCAGGGCGTCGCGCGACACGTCGATCATCGTTACCGGATGTCCGGCCGCCGCGAAGACGTGCGCGATCCCGTTGCCCATCTGTCCAGCCCCGACCACGACTATGCGTTCGCTCATGTCTCGATGCGTTCAAAGGGTGCAGCGCGCGGCGCACGTCGGCGCCACGCGACCAATGCGCCAATGCAAAGCGTCATGCCTAACACAGCAGCGAGACCGCCCTCGGGGCCCCAGGCGCCGCCCGTGAGCCACGCCGGCCCGCTGCTGACCACCCGATAGTCCGGCGGCAGTGCGGGCAGTCCACTCACCGTCGAATGGAGCAGCGCGGCCATCGACCAGTTCCATGCGAAGTGCGCCATCCAGGCCGCGTAGAGGCTCCGGGTAAGCAGCAAAATGGCGCCGAGAAAAAACCCGGCGATGATCACGATGACGATGGCTTGCGGCGTGGCGCCCGGATTGGCGTAATGCAAAAGACCAAAGCCGATGCTCGTGATCGTGAGCGCCGCCGGCCAGCCTATGGCCTCGCGCGTCCGCGCGAAGAGATACCCGCGCGAGAGCAGCTCTTCGCCGAGCGACTGCGGAAGAAAGAGCGCGACCAGCGATGCCGCGTAGTGAACCCACGAATAACGCGCGGTGGCCGGTTCGCCGCGCATCCAATGCGCGGCCAGCAGCACGCCACTGGGCATCAGGATGCCGACCGATCCGGCGATGAGGCCTACGGCGAGACGCGCCGGCGCTGCGGATCGGCGCGAGAGTCCGATCGGCGCCCACGTCCCGTGATCGACGAACCGCACCATCACGACGTGCGCGACCACAAGGCCCAGGAGCAGCGACCAGAAACTCAACGCCAGCGGCGACAAGACCCGCAGCGCGTATGGCGCGGCGAGTCCTGCCGTCAGTAGACCGGCCGACAGCGCAACGAGGAGGAAGCCGATCCACTGCCACGGCGCGCGGAGCGATCCCGAAGCTCGGTAAAAGAAATCGCGCGCCGTCAAGCAGGCGCGCGATCGGAGAAGCGGGGCGAGTAGAGCGCGGCGAGCAAGGCCTTCACCGCGTCCATGCCGAGGAATGGCAACGACCCGAGGACGACGGCCCGCCTCAGGCTTCCCGTGAGGACAGCGAGCTGCGCGACGCCGCCAATGTGGATGAGCGCGATGCCGCATGCGGCGGCGAGTGCGCGCCACGCGAACCGGCGCGGGCTGTGCCGCACGATCCATCCGGCGGCGAATGCGCCTAACGGATAGGCGAGCAGGTAGCCGCCGGTGGGGCCGACGAGCCGCGCCACGCCGGGCAATCCTTCGGGCGCGAAGACCGGGAGTCCGGCGGCGCCGGCCGCGAGATACAGAATCATGCTGGCGGCGCCTGCTCCGGGACCCAGGCAAATGCCCGCCAACACGACGGCGAGCGGCTGCAGCGTCATCGGGACGCTCGTTCCGGGCACCGGGATCGCGACCTGCGACGCGGCGGCGAGCGCGGCGGCGAAGCCGATGATGCCGGCGACCGCGATGCGGCGGTCGCGCGACGCGAGAACCGCGGTGTCTGCCATCAATTCACGCGCTCCACGCTCAGGGCGACGGCGTTTCCGCCGCCCAGGCACAGGGTGGCCATGCCGGTGTGCGCGTCGCGATCGCGCATCGCATACAGCAGCGTGGTGAGAATGCGCGCGCCCGACGCACCGATGGGGTGGCCTAACGCAATCGCCCCGCCGTTCACGTTCACGCGGTTCCAATCCCACCGGAGCGCCTGTCCGTCGGCCAGCGCCTGCGCGGCGAAGGCTTCGTTGGCTTCGATGAGATCGTAGTCGCCGATGGAGGCGCCCGTACGCTGCATGAGATTGTTCACGGCCACGATCGGCGCGAAGAACAGGTCGCGCGGCTCGCCGCCGCCGGTCGCGTAGCCGGTGATCCGCGCCATGATGGGCAATCCGTGCGCGGTGGCGTACGCCTCGGATGTCACGACCAACGCCGACGCGCCGTCGTTGAGCCCCGGCGCGTTGCCGGCGGTGACGGACAGTTCGTTAGGCTGGATGTCTTTCGGCGCGTCGTTGGGGAAGGCGGGCCGCAGCTTGGCCAGCTGCTCGAGCGACGTATCGCGCCTCGGGCCCTCGTCCACGCACACGCTGGTCGGGCCCTTCTTGCCGGCGATTTCGACCGGCACGATCTCGGCGTCGAATTTTCCTGCGTCGATGGCCGCCACCGCCTTCTGGTGCGACGCCAGCGCGAACTCGTCCTGCATCTTCCGCGAGATGCCGGCCTTCTTCGCCGTGTACTCGGCGTGGCCGCCCATGTGGACGTCGCAGAAGGAGCACCAGAGCCCGTCTTTGATGAGTCCGTCGACCAATTGCTGGTCGCCGAACTTGACGCCGCCGCGCATGCCGTACACGTAGAACGGCGCATTCGACATCGACTCCTGGCCGCCCGCGATGACCACCTGCTGGTCGCCGGCCTTGATCGACTGCGCGGCGAGCATCACGGCCTTGAGGCCGGAGCCGCAGACCTTGTTGATCGTGAGCGCGGGGACCAGGCCCGGGACGCCGGCATGGATCGCCGCCTGTCGTGCGGGCGCCTGCCCTTCACCACCCTGGATCACGTTGCCCATGATGACTTCATCGATGTCATCGAGGGGGATCTGCGAGCGCGCGATCGCAGCCTTGATCGCGATGGCGCCAAGGGATGGAGCCGTAACCGGCGTGAGGGCGCCGAGGAATTTGCCGATCGGGGTGCGAACGGCGCTGATGATGACGGGTGTACGAGTAGGGTCAGCCATGAGTCGTGTGTCGACGGGTCTGCGTACGCATTACATACATAAAGATTACGCACGAGACAGATGGCGTACAACGAGGCATCACGGCGAATCCGGGGGCGGCGAAGGGCCGGCTGCCTATCGAGGCGAGCGGCCGGGGACCCTTGACCCCGAAGAGGTCGTGTCCAGGTTTCAAACTGGCGCTCGCCTGCCACGGCGGAGGCTTAGGCGCGCGGTCGCGTGCCGCCGCGCACGGCCGACAGCGCCTGCCGGACCCGGTCGCCGAGTCCCGGCCGCGGCGGGCGAACCTGCCCGGCGAGACCGAGTGCGGGATAGACGCCCACGAGATCGATGAATTCGCCCCGGCCGGGCTCGTCGTTGTTAGGCAGGACGATCAGAAGCTGATTGAACGGCAGCGCGAAGATGGTGGCGCGCATCGCCAGCGCGACATCCACCGCCACCGGGAACACGTGCGTTGGCTCGTACCGGGCGCCGTGCTGCCACGCGTTGGCATGCGGCCCTCGCGAGCTCGGTTGCCCAAGCATCAGGGTGCGAACGGGTGCGAGTCAACCCCGGACGCGTCAACCGCGTGCAACGATCGGTCGACGAACGGGACGGGTTCGGCGGTCAGCCCTCGTGCGCGCCGTCGAGCGAGCGCGTCGCCACCTCGCGCGCCAGCCGCCTAACGAGATCGTCTACCGGCATCACCTGCGGCTTCTGGTCCCTGCCTAACCGATGCTCGCGCAGCGCCACCGTGCCCGCCGCCGCCTCGCGCTTGCCGACGATCGCCATGTACGGCGTCTTGAGCCGCTCGGCCTCGGCGATGCGGTAGTTGAGCGTTTGCGCGCGGTCGTCGAGCGAGACGCGCAACCCGGCTTCCTTCGCTAGTGAGGCAACGGCCGCCGCGGCCTCGCGCACCTCGTCCGTGATCGGGATGACGCGCAACTGCTCGGGCGCAAGCCAGAGGGGGAACGCGCCGGCGTAGTGCTCGATCAGCCCGCCCACGAATCGCTCCATCGACCCTACGAGCACGCGGTGGAGCATCACGGGACGGTGCGCCTGGTTGTCGGCGCCGATGTACTCGAGGCCGAACCGCTCGGGCAGATTGAAATCGAGCTGGACCGTCGGGCCCTGCCACTTCCGGCCGATCGCGTCGATCAGCTTGAAGTCCAACTTGGGTCCGTAGAACGCACCGCCGCCGGCGTCGATCGTGTACGCTTGCCCGCGCCGCTCGAGCGCGCGCGCGAGCATGTTCTCGGCGTTCGTCCAGATCTCGGGCGCGCCGAGTGCGTTGTCGGGGCGGGTCGACAGCTCGATCGTGTACGGATAGCCGAACACGCGCAGCATCTCGTCGACCAGGTTCAGCAGCCGTTCGATTTCCGAGTCGACCTGCTCGGGCGTGCAGAATACGTGCGCGTCGTCTTGCGTGAAGCCGCGCACGCGGAGCATGCCATGCAGCACGCCGCTCCGCTCGTAGCGGTACACGGTGCCGAACTCCGCGAAGCGCAACGGCAGGTCGCGATACGAGCGCTGGTGCGCCTGATAGATGCAGATGTGGCCCGGGCAGTTCATCGGCTTCGGCCGATAGGAGGCGCCCTCGACGTCCATCGCGCCGAACATGTTCTCGCGGAAATTCACGATGTGCCCGGAGATCTCGAACAACTTCTCGCTCGTGATGTGCGGCGTATACACCATGTCGTAGCCGTGGCGCAGCACGAGATCGCGCTCGAAGTTTTCGATCTCGTTCCGGATGATGGCGCCGCGCGGATGCCAGAGGATGAGGCCCGGCCCAACGCGCTGGTCCACCGAAAAGAGGTCGAGCTCTTTGCCTAACGTACGGTGGTCGCGGCGCTTCGCCTCCTCGAGGCGATGGAGGTACGCCTCCAGATCCTCCTTGGAGAACCAGGCCGTGCCGTAGATGCGCTGGAGCTGCTGGCGGTGCTCGTCGCCGCGCCAGTACGCCGCCGCGGTGTGCATCAGCTTGATGTGCTTCACCCGCGACGTGTCGGGCACGTGCGGACCGCGGCACAGGTCCACGAATGGACCATCCGTGTACACGGAAATCACCTCATCGTCGCCGAGCTCTGCCAATCGCTCGAGCTTGAGCGGATCGTCGGCGAAGCGGCGCTCGGCGTCGGCGCGATTCACTTCCTCGCGCACGAATGGAAACTTCTCCTGCGCCACCTTCCGCATCTCGTCCTCGAACGCCGTCAGGTCCTCGGGCGTGAAGGGCTGCTCCACCTCGAAGTCGTAGTAGAAGCCGTCTTCGATGGCGGGACCAAAGCCGATCTTCGCGCGCGGCCTGAGACGCCGCACCGCCGTGGCCAGCATGTGCGCCGCCGAATGGCGCAGTACATCGAGCGACACCGCATCTTTTTCCGTGAGGACGCGGAACCGTCCGCTTCGGCGGAGCGGCGTCATGAGGTCCTGGATCTGGCCATCCACCTCCACGGCGATGGCGGCGCGCAGCAACCCTGCGCCGATGGACGCGACGACGTCGCGCGGCAACGTTCCTGCAGGAACATTCCGCTCGGAGCCGTCGGGAAGTGTGAGCGTAAGCTCGTGGTCCCTGCTCAGTTGCGGGGGCGGCGCTATGGGCGAACGATCGATCATGTGTCGTATTCGGGAGGAGCGCAGACCTTGCGGTCTCGGGCGCTAAGCGGGCGCGCCTCTTGCGCTCACGCTTCTGCTGCTTCACGCTAAACTATCGTTGCGAGTCACCCTCCGCCACAGGTCGGACTATGCACAAGTATCGCATTCGCTACGAGGAGCCGGAATCCGGCGGCACCTTCGCGAGCCTCATGATCGGCGCCGTTGCGGGATTCGCGGTCGGGATGCTCGTCGCACAGAAGTCCGGCGGCATCGCCGGCATCGCCGCGCGCGTGAAGGATCGTTGGGCGGAGCTCGAGGAGAGCGAAGCGGACGATGACGAGCTCCCAGAGACTGAAGCGGCGCACGAGCGAGACTTCGATGACGCGTTGGACGAAGCGGAGCTCGAGGATGAAGAGTCGCTCGAAGCAGAGTTCGAGGCCGAGGAACCGGACGAAGACGATGTGCACGCGGCGCTCGAAGACCACGTGCTCGAAGCGTTTCAAGCCGATTCGACGCTGCGCGAGCGCGCGATCGACATCAGCGCCGTTGGCGACGGCTTGATCGAGCTCTCCGGATGGGTGGACAGCGACGACGAGTCCCATCACGCCGCCGCGGTAGCGCGCCGCGTCGAAGGCGTCGAATCGGTCGTGAATCGGTTGGCCATCGGCCGGGCCGATTCCACCGAGCAGCCGCGTGACGAGCGTCGCGAGCACGGCGCGATGCGACGCGGTCCGGTCGATCGCGATGTAACGCGCGAGGAGCACGAGTAGCATCACGCTTGGGCTGGCCCGTTGGTTGAGGCCCGCCCAAGCGAATATCTTTCGAGGTCTATGCGCGAAGACCTCGCTCCACAATACGATCCGTCTCGTCTCGACGCGGCGCTCTACGCGCGGTGGAAGGCCGCCGGTGTGTTCACCGCGCACGCGGACCGCAGCACGCGACTCGGCGGCGACCGCGCTCCGTTCGTGATCGTGATCCCGCCGCCCAACGTGACGGCGGTGCTCCACATGGGTCACGGCTTGAACGACACGGTGCAGGACGTGATCGTGCGGTGGCGCCGCATGGCAGGCGATGAGGCGCTGTGGGTGCCGGGCACGGACCACGCGGGCATCGCGACGCAGAACGTGATCGAGCGCCAGCTCGCACAGGAAGGGCTCACGCGGTTCGACGTGGGACGCGAGGCGTTCGTCGAGCGCACCACGCGATTCGTGGCCGAGACCGGCGGCGTGATTCTCAAGCAGCTCGAGGCGATCGGCGCATCGTGTGATTGGACGCGCACGGCGTACACGTTTTCGCCGGAGCTGTCGCGCGCCGTGCGCGAAGCGTTCGTGCGCTTGTACGAAGCGGGGCTGATCTACAAGGGGCACCGCGTGATCCACTGGTGTCCGCGCTGTCTCACCTCGCTGAGCGACGAAGAGGCGGAGTTCGCGGACGAGCGCGGCGAGCTGTATCAGATCGCCTATCCGGTGGCCGGCGATCCGCACCGCGCGCTCGTCGTGGCGACGACGCGTCCCGAGACAATGTTAGGCGACGTGGCGGTGGCGGTGCATCCCGACGACGATCGCTATCGCGATCTCGTTGGGCGGCACGTGGTGCTGCCCATCGTGGGCATCGAAATCCCGGTGATCGCCGACCCGTACGCGGACCCGGCGTTCGGCACCGGAGTGGTGAAGATCACGCCGGCGCACGACGCCAACGATTTCGAAGTGGGCACGCGCCACGGTTTGCCGATGCCGGTGGTGATCGACGAGGTGGGCGCGATGCGCGAGGGCGCCGACGCGAGCGGGCGCGTGCCGGAGGCGCTCCGCGGACTCGACCGATTCGACGCGCGGGCGCGCATCGTCGAGATGCTGCGCGCGTCCGGCCAATTGGTGAAGGTCGAGCCGCACCAGCACGCGGTGCGACACTGCTATCGGTGCGACACGGTGGTCGAGCCGCGCCTGTCCGACCAGTGGTTCGTGCGCATGGCGCCGCTCGCCAAGCCGGCGCTCGAGGCGCTGCGCGCGGGGCGGCTGCGCGTGCTGCCCGAGCGCTGGGAAGCGGTGTACGTGAACTGGATGGAGAACATCCGCGATTGGAACATCTCCCGGCAGCTCTGGTGGGGCCACCGCATCCCGGTCTGGTACTGCGACGCATGCGGCGGCTCGCCCGTCGTGAGCCGCGACGACGTGACCGCGTGCCCGCAGTGCGGCGGTTCCGTGCGACAGGACGACGACGTGCTCGACACGTGGTTCTCGTCCTGGCTCTGGCCGCTGTCGACGCTGGGTTGGCCTAACGAAGAGGCGCGCGACCTGCGGGCGTTCTATCCGACCGACGTGCTCGTCACCGCTCCGGAGATTCTGTTCTTCTGGGTGGCGCGGATGGTGATGGCCGGCCACTTCTTCATGGGGCGCGAACCGTTCCACACCGTGTACCTGCACGGCACCGTGCGCGACATGCAGCACGTCAAGATGTCGAAGTCGTTGGGCAACGGCATCGACCCACTCGACGTGGTGCAGGCGTACGGCGCCGACGCGCTCCGCTACACGGTGATCGCGGGTCTCGGGTTAGGCACCGACGTGATGCTCGACCCGACGAACCTCGAAGCATCGTTCGCGCCGGGACGGAACTTCGTCACCAAGCTGTGGAACATCGGTCGGTTCATCCTGCACAACCTGGGCGACGCACCGGCGCCGGCGCTGGCCGACATCGAGCCGGCGCGCCTCACGCGCGCCGACGCGTGGATCCTCGCGCGGCTGGATGCCGCCATCGCCGAATGCGACGCGGCGCTGGGTCCGCCGCGCCCCTCGCGCGACGGCCGCTGGACATCGGGCGAGCTCTACGCGGGGCTCCGGCTCTCGGATCTGGTGGAATCGGCGCGGCGGTTCGCGTGGAACGAGCTCGCCGACTGGTACGTCGAGAGCACCAAGCCACGGTTAGGCGGACCGGACGGCGATGTCGCGCGTGCGGTGCTCGTGCACGCGTTCGACGCCGCGCTTCGTCTGCTGCACCCGGTGGTGCCCTTCATCACCGAAACCCTGTGGCAGGCGATCGCCCCGCGCGCCGCAGACGAGTTCCTCGCGCGCGCCGCGTGGCCGGTGCGCCGCACGCTCGACGACGACGCGGCGCGCGAGTTCGAGCTGGTGCGCGAGGCGGTGAGCGCCATCCGGCAGATTCGCGCCGAATACAACATCGCGCCGGGCGCGCGCGTGGGAGCCCGCGTGGGCGGTGCGCAGCCGCGGGCCGGCCGCGTACTCGCCGACGAAGCGGCGCTCATTGGGCACCTCGCCCGCGCCGACGTCTCGGCGGGCGACGGCGCGGGCGACGGCGAGGCCGCGGCGCACGCGGTGTTGAGCGACGGCTCGCACGTCCGGGTGCCCCTGGCCGGCGCCATCGACCTCGGCAAGGAGTGCGGCCGCCTGCGCGGCGAGCTCGAGCAGGTCGCCGCGCTGCGCGCCGGCATCGAGCAGCGGTTAGGCAACGAGCGGTTCGTGACGCGGGCCAAGCCGGAGGTGGTGGCCGGCGAACGGCGCCGCCTCGAGGAGCTCACCACGCGCGCGGCGCAGCTCACGGCCAAGGTGCACACGCTGTGCGGCGGCTGACCGCCGCGCTGGTGCTTGCGTTAGGCGCGTGCGCGCAGCCGGGCGCGCCGCCCGGCGGACCGCCGCGGCACGTACCGCCCAAAGTGGACTCGATCATCCCCGACAGCGGCGCCACGAAGGTCAAGGCGAAGGAAGTCCAGATCCTGTTCGACGAAGTCGTGTCGGAGAAGCCGGCGGCCCAGGGCGCCACCGACCTGAGCGGCCTGGGCCTCATCTCGCCGACCGACGGCGAGGTGCACGTGGGCTGGCATCGCCAACGCCTCACGATCCACGGCAAGCACGACTTCAAGCCGAACACCGCCTACACGGTGACGCTCATGCCGGGTCTCGCCGACCTGCACGGCAACGTGCTCAAGACGCCGATCACGATCGTGTTCTCGACCGGCGACTCGATCCCCAACACGCGCATCCGGGGCATCGCCTTCGACTGGGTGGCCGGCAAGCCGATTCCCAACGCGATGGTGCAGGCCATCCGGCGGCCCGACAGCACGATCTACCTGGCGCGCGCCGATTCGTTAGGCGGATTCGTCCTCGCCCACGCGCCGGCCGGCACATACACCGTGCAGGCGTGGAACGACGCCAACAACAACCGGCTCATCGATCCGCACGAAATGTGGGACTCGGCCCATGTCGTGCTGCGCGACACCGCCCGTCTCGAGATGCTGGCGTTCGCGCACGACACCGTCGCGCCGCGCATCGACCAGTTCTCGATCATCGACTCGTTGGCCGTGCGCGTGACCTTCGACCGCGCGCTCGACACGGCGCAGAAGCTCGACACGTCGTTGTTCCTGCTCAAGCGCGCCGACTCGTCCGTGGTCCCGCTCAAGGCGGTGCAGTTGGGCGCGGTGTTCGACTCGATTCGCGCGGCGACGACGCCGAAAGACACGACCAAGAAAGCCGACACCACGAAGAAGGCGGCGCCTCCTGCCGCGCCGCCGACGCGCGAACGCCGCGACATTTTCGGCGGCCGCGCGCCGGGGCCCGACACCACCAAGCGGGCGCCCCTGCCCAAACCGAGTCGGCCGAGCCCGGCGATCGAGGTCGTAGTGCTCCTGGCCGAGCCGCTCGAACCGGGTACATCGTATCGCATCACGGCGCGCGACGTGCGCAACCTGCTGGGGTTCAAAGCGAGTCCGACCAGGGTGTTCACGATGCCCAAACCGACGCCGCCGTCGACGAAGCCGGAGAAAAAACCACCGGCCAAGACGAAAGCTGACACGACCAAACCGCCGACGCCCCGACGCACGCCATGACCGACCCACGACGCGCGCTGCCCAGCGTGCACACGTTGTTGGATTCGGACGCGGTGCGTCCGCTGCTCGAGCGCGCGCCGCGCGCGCTGGTGGCGGACGCCGTGCGGGATGCGGTGGAGCACGCGCGCCGCGATCCGGATCGCGCACCGCGCGATCCGGCATCGTGGCGCGCGGCGGTGGACGCGGCCCTCGATGAACGCGAGCGCCGCTCGTTGCGGCCGGTGCTCAACGCAACGGGCGTGGTGCTGCATACCAACCTCGGTCGCGCGCCGCTCGCCCGCGCGGCCATCGATGCGATCGCGCAGGCCGCGCAGGGCTACACCAACCTCGAGTACGATCTGGAGCACGGCGCGCGCGGGAGCCGCTACGTGCACTGCGTGGGACTGCTCCGCGAGCTCACGGGCGCCGAGGACGCGTTGGTCGTGAACAACGGCGCGAGCGCGATGGTGCTGGCGCTCAACACGTTTGCCGACGGCGCCGACGCGATCGTGTCGCGCGGCGAGTTGGTGGAGATCGGCGGCAGCTTCCGGGTGCCGGACATCATGGCCAAGAGCGGCGCGCGCCTGGTGGAGGTGGGGACGACCAACCGCACGCACGCCGAGGACTACCGCCGAGCGTTAGGCGAGAGCTCGGCCCGGGGCGCGGTGGTGAAGGTGCACCGGTCCAACTTCGCCATCGAGGGATTCGTGGCCGACGTGCCGGTGCGCGTGCTGGGTCCGATCGCGGCCGCGGCGGGCGTGCCGGTGCTGCACGACTTGGGGAGCGGGCTGTTCGTGTCCCTCGACGCCTACGGCCTAACGGGCGAGCCCGTGGCGCGCGACGCGGTGCGCGATGGCGCCACCGTGGTGACGATGAGCGGCGACAAGCTGCTCGGCGGCCCGCAGGCGGGCATCGTGCTGGGGACGGGCGCGGCGGTGGAGCGGATGCGGCGCAATCCGCTCACGCGCGCGCTGCGCGTGGACAAGCTGACGCTGTCGGCGCTCGAGGCCACGCTGGCCTTGTACCGCGATCCGGAGCGCGCGCGGCGCGAGATCCCGACGCTGGCGATGCTCACGGCGCCGGCGGAACGCATCCGCGAGCGCGCGGTGGCGTTGGGCGCGCGGCTCGCCGCCGCCGGCATCGCGGCGTCCGTGGTCCCCACGGACGCCAGTGCCGGCGGCGGCGCGTTCCCCACCACGCGCATCCCGTCGGCGGCCGTTGCGTTAGGCGGGGACGCCGCCGCGCACGAGGCGCGCTTGCGCGCCGCGCGCGCGGGCGGCGTCCCCGTGGTGGCGCGCATCGCCGACGGCCGGCTGCTGCTCGACCTCCGCTCCGTCCCCGAGGACGCGGACGACGCGCTCGCCACCGCCGTCCTCGCCGCCCTCGCCTAACGAATGCGCCCGGCCGTGTTCCTCGACCGCGACGGCACCGTGAACGTCGACACGGGCTTCGTCCGCCGCCCCGCCGACGTCGCCCTGATCCCGGGCGCCGCGCGCGCCATCGCACGCCTCAACGCCGCCCGCGTGCCGGTCGTCGTCGTCACCAACCAGTCCGGCCTCGGCCGCGGGATCATGACCGCCGCCGAGTACGTCGGCGTGCGCGATCGCGTGGCCGCGCTGCTCGGCGAACAGGCGGGCGCGCACCTCGACGCCACCTACGAATGCCCCCACGACCCGCGACTCGGCGAGTGCGCCTGCCGCAAACCCGGCACGGCGCTCTTCGTCCGGGCGGCGCGCGACCTCGATCTCGCCCTCGACCGGTCCTGGTACGTGGGCGACCGCTGGCGCGACGTCGCACCCGCGCTCGAGCTGGGCGGCGACGGCGTGCTCGTCCCGGGCGCGAGCACGCCGGATGAAGACGTGCGCACGGCGCACGAGCGCGCGCGCGTGGTGGACACGTTGGGCGAAGTGGTCGACGCCGTGCTGGCGTCGCTCGCGGTCGCGCGATGACGGCGGTGGCGCGGCGGATCGCGGTGCTGGCGTCGGGTCGCGGCTCCAACCTCGAGGCGCTGCACCGGTACCTGGGCGCGTTAGGCGAGAGGGCCGCCGCGTCGATCGCGCTCGTGGTGGGCGACCGCGAGACCGCCGGCGCGCTCGCGCTCGCCGATGCGTTGGGCGTGGACGTCCGCGTCGCGCCGCCCGGCCCCGACCACGCGGCGCAGCTCGGCGCGCTCCTGTCGGAATTCGACATCGACCTCGTCGTGCTCGCCGGCTACGTCCGCCTCGTGCCCGACGCGGTCGTGCGCGCCTACCAGGGCCGCGTCGTGAACGTACACCCCGCCCTGCTGCCGGCGTTCGGCGGACACGGCATGTACGGTGCGCGGGTCCACCAGGCCGTGCTCGACGCCGGCGCGCGCGTGAGCGGCGCGACCGTGCACTTCGTCGATCCGGTGTACGACCGCGGCGCGATCATCGCGCAGTGGCCCGTGCCGGTGGTCGACCGAGACACCGCGGGCTCGCTCGCCGCGCGCGTGCTGCGGGTGGAACACCTGCTGTTGCCGCGCGTCGTCCACGCGGTCGCCGCCGGCCGCGTGTCGCTCGACGAGGCGGGACACGCCGTGTGGACCGACGGCGCCCCGCGCACTGGTCTGACGTTCGTCCCCGAATCCGTGGAGGACCACGAGCTTGTCCGGTACATCGACGATGCCCTCGGCTGTCGCCCGTCTCGTTAGGCATTT
>Ga0209168_10002056_pt1 | contig 15011 bp, 9 predicted proteins | sample Coa_R1_FD_187156 | JGI IMG/M metagenome (GOLD analysis project Ga0209168, IMG submission 187156) | Surface soil microbial communities from Centralia Pennsylvania, which are recovering from an underground coalmine fire - Coalmine... | ecosystem: Environmental > Terrestrial > Soil > Unclassified ... | reverse complement strand
GGTCGCTCAGGATCGCCACGGGCGGCGCCTGCGGCTGGTCTTCGTTAGGCGCGAACCCGCGTCCCAGCTGCGGCCGCACGCCCATCACGCGCCAGAAGTCGGCCCCCACGCGCGCCAGCGAGACCTCCTGTGGATCGCCATCGCCGGTGAGGTTGGCGGGGGCGTTGTCGTACGCGGCCAGATACGAGAACGACGTGAGCTGACGCCGCATGTCGAGGTAGTCGAGCGCCGATGTGGCCGAGCCCTTGCCGTCGCGCCCGACGTTGGCCACCGACATGATCCGGTCGGGAGCGCCTAACGGAAGCGGCGCGAGCAGGACGCCGTTCACCACCGAGAAGACCGCGGTGATCGCGCCGATGGCGAGAGCGAGCGTGAAGGTCGCCACGATCAAAAAGCCGGGCGCGCGGGTGAGGTGTCGCGCCGCGTACCGAACGTCGCTCCAGATGGCAGTCATGAAGTCGCAGAAAAGGGAATACGGATGGCGAGCCGCCGACCGCCGCTCGCCATTGGAAGAGACATGCCACGTCGGACGTCGCGCAAGCCGTTGCCAACAATCGGGTTATCTATGCCGGATGACGTAGGCGCGCGCCGCTGGTGTCCGCTTCCGGCATCGCGTGTGCGAAAACGAACAGCACGTTGACCGCTCCGCTTGGACGGTGCATCGTCCGCGCAGGTCGGGTCCGATGCGGGATCACACGGCTGCGTTCACGGTCGACATGGAGGGCGTCATGGCGGGGAAGAAGCGTGGGCCGACGAAGAAGACGACTCGGAAGCGGACGACCACAGCGGCCAAGCGGCGCACCTCGGCGACGAAGTCCAAGCGCAAGGCGCCGGCGCGGAAGCCACGCGCGCCGGCCGCGGCCAAGCGCAAGACACCGGCGGCCGCCAAGCGATCGGCGACGGCCAAAACCGCGCGGCGCGCACCGGCCGTGCGCACGGCGCCCAAGCGCATCATCGCTGTCGTGGGCGCCACCGGCGCGCAGGGCGGTGGTCTCGTCCGCGCGATCCTCAGGGACCCCGAGGGGGGATTCGCGGTCCGCGCCATCACGCGCAACCCCGACTCGCCGGCCGCCCGCGAGCTCGCGACGTTAGGCGCGGAGGTGGTGGCCGGGAACGTCGAGGACCGGTCGAGCCTCGAGCGCGCGTTCAAGGGCGCCTACGGCGCGTACTGCGTCACGTTCTTCTGGGCGCACATGTCGCCCGAGCGCGAGAAGGCGGAGGCGAGCGCGATGGCGCAGGCGGCCAAGCGCGCCGGGGTCCAACACGCCATCTGGTCCACGCTCGAGGACACCCGCCAGTTCGTTCCGTTAGGCGACACGCGCATCCCGACGCTGATGGGACACTACAAGGTGCCCCACTTCGACGCGAAAGCCGAAGCCGACGCCTATTTCACGACGCTCGGCGTCCCGGTGACGTACCTCATTACCTCGTTCTACTGGGAGAACTTCATCCATTTCGGGATGGGGCTCAAGCCAGGCGCCGATGGCGTGCTGGAGCTCAGACTGCCGATGGGCACGGCGAAGCTGGCGGGGATCGCCTCCGAGGACATCGGCAAGTGCGCGTACGGCATCTTCAAGCGCGGGGCGCCTTACATCGGACGCCGGCTCGGCATCGCCGGCGGATTCCTGACCGGCGCCCAGATGGCCGCGACCCTCGGCCATGCGTTAGGCAAACCCGTGCGCTACGTTGCCGTGCCGCCGGATGTCTACCGGAGCCTCGGCTTCCCGGGCGCCGACGAGCTGGGCAACATGTTCCAGATCGATGCCGAGTTCCAGGATCAGATGATGGCGGCGCGCGACCTGCGCGAGGCCAAGGCGCTGGACCCGGCGCTCCAGAGCTTCGACGCCTGGGCTCGCGCACACAAGGATCGGATCCCGACGTCCTAACGGAGCGATTCGGCCGTTGGCGCCGGCGCGGCCGGCGCCGCGGCATCGTCGCGCGCGCGGCGCGACCGGAACCACGCGTACACCGGCACGCCCAACAGCAGGAACACGAGTGCCGCGATCGCCTGCGCCGGCGCCGTCGTCACGGCAATGGCGATCATCCACACCGTCGCCACGACGTACACCGCCGGAAGGACCGGATACCCGGTCACGCGGTACGGGCGCGCGCGGCGCGGCTGCGTCGCGCGCAGACGGAACACGGCCGTCACGGTGAGCGCGAAGAAAATCATGAACGCAAACACCGCGAGATCGCTCAGTTGGTCATAGGTTCCCGATGTGGCGAGCAGCGATGCCCACCCGGCGAACGCGGCGATCGCCCATCCCGGCACGTGCGATCGCTGCGTAACGCGCGCGAACACGGGGAAGAATTGCCGCGTGCGCGCCATCGCGAACAGCACGCGCGAGTTGGAGAGCAGTCCGCCGTTCAAGGTGCCGAGCGTCGCGATGATGAACACGAGCGCGGCGAGCTTCGTGGCTTCCGCCGGCAGGAAGGTGCCGACGGCGAGCGCCGCCACGGCCGGTGCGCCCGGGTGCAGCGTCGAGTTTGCCGAGGCCACGGTGCCCGCGGGTAGCGCGTAGAAATATGCGGCGTCGATGGCCAGGTACAGCGCGATGACGATGAACGTGCCGCCGATGAGCGCGCGCGGCACGTTCCGACCGGGGTTCCGGATCTCGCCGGCTGCCATGGGCAGGTAGGACCAACCGCTGTACGCCCACACGGCGCCCACCAGCGCCGCGCCGAACGAGGAGACGGTGATCGCGCCGCCGGCCGCCGGTTGGGCGAAATGCGCCCAGGATCCGCCCCGCGCCGCGGCCAACGCGCCGGCCACGATGCCTAACACAGCGAGGACCTTGATCGTGGCCAGGGTCACCTGCGCGCGGCCGCCGGCACGCACGCCGGCGCAATTGATCGCCGCCAGGGCCACGATCGGCACGATGGCCACGGCCTGCGGCGCGCCGAACGACCAGTGCACCGGCACGCCGGCAACGGTGCGTGCGACGTGCACCCACGCACTGCCTAACGGAACAAGCGGCGACAGGAACGTCGCGAACGAAACGCCGAGCGCGGCCATGGAACCGCTGCCGGCCGTGAACCGCACCCATCCGTACAGGAACGCCACGGCATCCCCGTACGCCGCGCGCAGGAACACGTACTCGCCGCCCGCCTCCGGCATCATCGCGCCCAACTCCGCGTACGCCAGCGCGCCGAATAGGGTCAGCACGCCCGCCGCCAGCCACGCCGCCAGCACCGCCCACGGGCTGCCTAACTGCTGCGTCATCACCGCGGCCTTGAGCAGCACCCCGGTGCCGACGATCGTGCCCACCACCAGCGAAATGGAATCGAGCAGCGACAACCGCCGCACGAGCCGTCCGCCGCTCGGTCCCTCGCGGACCCGCGCGTCGGGCGCCGGAGCCGTCATGGTCCGGGCACGATCTCCGCGCGAACGAGGCGATCCAGCCGCGGATAATTGCGATCGAGATACGCGTTGCCGCCGGCGAAGACCGGGCCCTGTTTGCCGGCGCGCATGCCGCCGCCCGCTGTGTCCCCGTACTCCGCGTTCAACCGATCGACGATGTCCATTCCGCGCACGACCGTGCCGACCGGCGAAAATCCTTGCGCGTCGAGCTGCGGATTGTCGCGCAAATTGACGTAGAGCTGTGTGGTGCGCGTGTCGGGCCCCGTCATCGCGTAGGCGATCGTACCGCGCGCATTCGTGTGGCGTACGCGGTCATCGGGAATGCGCTCGTTGCGCCAGCGCTGCGCGATCGCCGGATCGCCCGCGATGCCCCACTGCACGATGTACCCGGCGCGCACACGCGAGAATCGCGAGTCGTCGTAGTATCCGGCTCGGACCAACTGATAGAGCCGGTCCACACCATGCGGCGACCAATCGCGATGCGCTTCGATCACGAAGTCGCCCTTCGTCGTTTCGACGCGCACGAAGAAGCGACTCGGCGCTCGCGTCGTCCAGAACACGTTCGTTGGATCAGCGAGTGCGGATCGGACCGGAATCGCTCCGTTGGGCGGAGCGGCCGCCGGTCCATGGCATCCGAGTGCTGCGATGCACGCGGAAGCCGGCACGATCGCCCATCGCGTGACTGCGGGACTGCGCACCACACATGATGCGAATGGACCGGCCCGCTGTCCAGTCATTCGCCCAACGCCGGCGCGCTTGCTTCGCCGCGTGCGCGCCGGCATCATCGGCCTACGCATCGCTTACCAGGAGGTGCTCGGTGTTTGCTCGTCTCGCGGCTGTCGCCGCTGCGTTGGTCGTGGGTTCCGTCACCGTGGTGCCCCACTCGACTATGCGAGCCTCCATGTCGCCGGGCAACGGGCTCGCGCTCACGCCACCCATGGGCTGGAACAGCTGGAACCATTTCTCGTGCAACGTGGACGATCAGACGATTCGCGAGACCGCCGATGCGATGGTGAAGAGCGGAATGCGCGATACCGGCTATCGATACGTGGTGATCGACGACTGTTGGCAAGTGTCGCGCGATGCGAACGGCGTGCTCGTTCCCGACCCGCAGCGGTTCCCGCATGGCATCAAAGCGCTTGCCGACTACGTCCACTCGAAGGGGTTGCTCTTCGGCATCTACACAGACGCCGGCACCAACACGTGCCAGGGCCGTCCGGGAACGCTCGGCCACGAAGATCAGGATGCGCGCACGTTCGCCGCGTGGGGTGTCGACTACGTGAAAGAAGATTGGTGTCACGCGCAGAACCTGGTTGCGCCGACGCAATACGTGAAGTTTCGCGACGCGCTCATTCGCACCGGGCGCCCGATCGTGCTCAGTATTTGTGAATGGGGGTCGAACCAACCGTGGGACTGGGCGCCGCGCGTCGGCAATTTGTGGCGCACCACCGATGACATCGAAGACACCTGGTCTTCGATGCTCGACAACCTCGACCAATCGGGCCAGCACGCGACGGCGGCGGGCCCTGGCGCATGGAACGATCCCGACATGCTCGAGGTGGGCAACGGCGGCATGACCGACGACGAGTATCGCGCACATTTCAGTCTGTGGGCGATCATGGCGGCGCCGCTCATCGCGGGGAACGACCTGCGCAACATGTCCGCGGCCACGATCGCGACGCTCACGAACCGCGAGGTGATCGCGGTGGATCAGGATTCGTTAGGCGCGCAGGGCATTCTGGTGTGGGAGCGGCCGCCCGAGCTGCAAGTGTGGGCGAAGCCGTTGCGGGACGGCTCGCGCGCGATTGCGCTGCTCAACCGTTCGTCGGCTCCGGCGCTCATTACGGCGTACTTCTCACGCGCGGGACTGCGGAGCGATTCGGCGCTGGTGCGCGACCTGTGGTTGCACAAGGATCTCGGTCGATTCGGCCGCCAATTCGCGGACACCGTGCCGCCGCACGCCGTGCTGCTCGTGCGGGCAACGCCGGTTCGGTGACGCCCGCTCGTTAGGCCACGCATCGATCGGCGCCATCCGGGTCGGGCCTGCCGCCTAACGGAGAGCTACAAGCCGCTCGCCGTGCCGCGCTCGGTGAGATTCCAGAGCTGCGCTTGGGTGGACGCGTGCTCGAGCATCGTGAGCGCGCGTTGCAGCGGCGCGTCGCTGGGCGCGGCGCGGCGGAACGCGCTCGAATCGCCGAACGCGATCGTGGCGACCTGCTGCTCGAGGAGCCGGTTGACCCACGGTTGTGCCGCGTCGAACGTCGCGCGGTCCACATCCACGCCGGAGGCGCGCAGATGCTCGAAGAACGCCTCGCGCCACTCCGGGAGCACGACGAAATCGCCGCGCACCGTTGGGCGCAGCCCGCGCGCCACGTCGAACAACGCCGTGCGTGTTTGCGCGGCCTTGGGTGCGAACTCGCGCGCGAGATGCTGCTCGGCGCTCGACAGCGTATCCGAGGCGACCTTCACGTCCGGCGTAATCCCGCCGCCGCCGAGGACGGTGCGGCCGCCGTCGCTCTTGAAGCGAGGGCGGCGCGCCTGCAGCGTCGTGTCCGCGAGCGGATTGATCGACGTATCCGGTGCACCGTCGAACGTGCGCGCGCGCTGGATGCTACGGCCGCTCGGCGTGTACCATCGACCCGTCGTGAGCTTGAGCGCGTAGCCGCCGTCCAGGTTGAAGAGCGACTGCACGACGCCCTTGCCGAACGACGTCTCGCCGACGATCACCGCGCGGTCGTGATCCTGCAGCGCACCCGCAACGATCTCTGACGCCGACGCCGTGTAGTGGTCGACGAGCAGGACCACCGGCTCCGTTCGCACGAGGGGCGGAATGCGCGCGCGATACGTTTGCGCCGGCTCTCCGCGCTGGCGGAGCTCGGCGATCTCCTGGCCGGCGCTCAGGAACAGGTTGCTCACCGCAAGCGCCTGGGCGACGTCGCCGCCCGGATTGCCGCGGAGGTCGATGACGAACGACCGCGCGCCATGCTGCTTGAGTCCCGCGACCGCACTCGCCATCTCGCTGTCCGCCGTCTCGTTGAATCGCTGCAGCGGGATGTAGCCGGTGTGGTCGCCGATCACCACGGCGAACGGCACGGCTTGCGGACGCACGATGGCGCGTACGAAATGCGTGCGGATCGGCGACGTCACGCCGGCGCGGAGAAACGTGATGTCGACGCCCGAGCCGGGCTCGCCCACGAGCAGCTGCGACACGCGGTCGCCGGGCAGGTCGGCCACGGGCGTGCCGTTCACGGCCACGATCTCGTCCCCGGCCATCACGCCGCCTAACGCAGCCGGGGAGTGCTGGAACACGCCGGTCACCGCGATGCCGCCCGGATGCCGCTCGAGCGACATGCCTAACCCGCCGTACGCGTTGCCGATGTCGTTGCGCAGAAACCCCGCGATCGCGGTGCGTGAGAAGAGGCTCGCATACGGATCGCCGAGCGCGGCGACCATGCCGTTGGCCGCTTTCACGAACAGCGAGTCATCCGGCATCGAATCGACGCTGCGGGTGGCCACGAGACGCCGCACTTCGTCGAACAGCCGCGCGCCGCGGACGTCGCGCCTCGGTTGCCGAGTCGCCGCGATCCCGGCGACGACGGCAACGCCCGCGGTGGCCGCGAGTACCGCAGCCACATAGACCGTCCGCATCTGCCGGAATCCGGACATGACTATCCTGGGCTGAGACGAGTGAGGCCGAACGAGGGCGCATCGTCGCGCCGGGCCGCTTCACCGAATCAGAACGGTGTACAAACCAGGCGGTAGCGTCAATGCCGGGCTGGCTGACCGGGATGTCAGAATCTCGCCATCACCGCGGCGTGCCCGGCCGTTGCACGGTTGGAAGTCGTTTCCGCGCTCGGTATGTTGCGCACATGAGTGCTCCGCGTGCGCTCGCGACGCCCAGCCGTGAGCAGATGAAAAGCAGCATCGAGCTGCTGGATCGCACGTTCCTCGCGGCAAACTATCTGTCGGCCGCGCAACTCTATCTCAAAAACAACGTGCTGCTGCGCGAGCCGCTTGCACCGCAGCACATCAAGGCGAGACTGCTCGGCCACTGGGGAACGGTGCCCGGGATCAATCTCCTGTACGCGCATCTCGGCCGCCTCGTGCGCGACCGCGGCCAGCGCGTGCTCTATGTCGTCGGCACGGGGCACGGCGCGCCGGGCGTGCTCGCCAACACGTTCCTCGACGGAACGTTAGGCGAACGCTATCCGCAGTATGCGCGCGACGCCGCCGGCGTCGCCGCCATGGTACGCGCGTTTTCGTGGCCCGGCGGATTTCCGAGCCATCTCACCGCGCTCACCCCCGGAACGCTGCACGAGGGCGGTGAGCTCGGCTATTCACTCGTGCACGCCGCCGGCGCCGCGATGGACTATCCCGACCTGCTCGTCGCCTGTCTCATTGGCGACGGCGAGGCGGAAACCGGCCCGCTCGCGGGCTCGTGGCACTGGCATCGGTTCCTCAATCCGGCGCGCGATGGCGTCGTGCTGCCCATCCTGCACCTGAATGGGTACAAACTCTCCGGACCGTCGCTGCTCGCGCGCCTGGACCGCGACGAGCTGGCCGAGTACTTCGCCGGTATGGGGTACGAAGCGCGGGAAGTGGCGGGTGACGACCGCGCGTTGGTCCACCGGTCCATGTGGGACACGCTCGACTGGGCGTACGACCGGTTAGGCGAAATCAAGCACGCCGCGCACGAGGGCGGCACGAGCCCGCGACGGTGGCCCGTCATCGTGCTGCGCACCCCCAAGGGATGGACGGGACCCACGAGCATCGACGGCCAGGCCGTCGAGAACACGTTCCACGCGCACCAAATCCCGATCGAGGACCCGCGCACCAACCCTGACCACCTCCGCGCGCTCGAGCGGTGGCTGCGGAGCTACCATCCCGAGGAACTGTTCGACGGCGATGGCCGGCCGGTCCCGGATGTGACCGCCATGTATCCGGTGGGCGACCTGCGGTTAGGCGCGTGTCCGGTGGCCAACGGCGGCGCGTTGCGTGTGGCACTCGAGTGCCCCGATCCCACGGCCGTCGCGGTCGACGCGGCGACGCCCGGCGCGACGCTGATCGAAAACACCCGAGTGTTAGGCAGCTATCTGCGCGAGGTGTTCAACGCCAACGAGCACGAGCGGAATTTCCGGCTGTTCTGCCCCGATGAAACGTCATCGAACCGTCTGCAAAACGTCTTCGAGGCAACGCTGCGATCCTGGATGCTCCCGCTCGTGCCGACCGATGAATACCTCTCCATGACGGGCCGCGTCCTGGAAATTCTGAGCGAGCATTGCTGCGAGGGGTGGCTCGAGGGCTACGTGCTGTCGGGACGCCACGGGATCTTCGCGTGCTACGAGGCGTTCCTGACGATCGTCGACTCGATGGTGCAGCAGTTCGCGAAGTGGCAGAAGATGGCGAACGAGGTGGCGTGGCGCGTGCCGACGGCATCGCTCAATCTGCTCGTCACCAGCCACGTTTGGGAGCAGGACCACAACGGATACAGCCATCAAGGTCCGTCATTCATCAATTTGCTGCTCACCAAGAAAGCAGCCACGACGCGCGTCTACTTGCCGCCGGACGCGAATACGCTGCTGGTCACCATGCGCCACTGCCTGCAAACCACGGGCGACATCAACCTCATCGTTGCGTCGAAGAAGCCGATGCCGCAGTGGCTCGATAGCACCGAAGCTAAGACTCAGTGCGCGGCCGGTGCGTCGCACTGGGAATGGGCCGGTCACGATCCGGAGCATGCCGACATCGTCCTCGCCGCCGCCGGCGACGTTCCGACGCGCGAGACCGTGGCTGCCGCGTGGTGGCTCCGGCGCATCGCGCCCGAGCTGCGCCTGCGCGTCGTGAACGTGATCGATCTGTTCGCGCTCCAGGCGCCAAGCGATGAATGGCACAGCATCGATGAGCAGCGGTTCGCGGCGCTCTTCGGCACGGACACCCACGTGGTCATGGCGTTCCACGGCTATCCGGATGTCATCCACGAGTTGATCCATCACCGGCCGAATCCGCAGCGGTTCCACGTGCGGGGCTATATGGAGGAGGGCACCACCACCACGCCGTTTCACATGCTCGTGCTCAATCGGATGAGCCGTTACGACCTGGCCATCGAAGCCTTGCGGCGCGCCGGCCGCACCGACGGGATCGCGCAGCTGGAGGCGAAGTTGCACGAGCATCGCGCGTACATCGAGGCGAACGGCGAAGACATGCCGGACGTGGTGCAGTGGACGTGGACCGCCTAACGGACTAACTCAGAGCAGGTGCGGCACCACCACCGCCGTCGTACATCCTGCCCGCTCGACGATCGACGCCGTGCCCTGTCCGAAGAACAACGGTTGCGCGAGGAGCTTGTTCTCCGCGCCCAACACGAGCAGGTCGTAATATCCGGCGTGCGACTGCTCGATGATCGTGGTCGCAGGGTCGCCGCTGGCCAGGATGCGCACGCGCGGATCGACGCCGGCCGACGCCGCGATCGTCGCCAGGTCTCCGCGAATCCTGTTCTCGAGCGCCTCCGCCTCGAATTCGGCAACGGCGTGCGACGCCCGCAGCTCGGGCACCGCGAGCGCGCCGGTCGTCACTCGCGCCTCGTTGATGACGTGCAGCAACGTCACCTGCGCTCCCGCCGACGCCGCGTACAGAAACGCAAACTCGGCGGCCGCGCGTGAGAACACGCTGCCGTCCAACGGAACCACCACGCGCTCGAATGTGTCCGGCGCTCCGTCGTCGCCGCCGCGCACGATTACCACGGGCACGCGGAGCCGGGTCACCACGTCACCCACCGCCGAGCGGCTCACCAGATGGCGTGCCGCGGCGCCGATGAAAACGAGATCGTAGTCGCGCGCCGCTTCGTCCAAAATGGCGGTGGTCGGCGCGGCCGAGCGCACGCGCCTAACGACCAATCGCTTCTGCTGTTCCTTCATGAGCTCGGCGGCGCTGGCGAGATGCGCGTCGAGTCCGTGGCCGGCCAACGACGACGTGCGTGATCCGCGGAGGCGCGGCCACCGCTGGTGTGCCCGCTCCGAGTCGACGTACATCGCCGTCAACGTGCCCTCGTGCGCGCGGACGATCGGCGCGGCGAGCGCGAACGCCGCCATCGCGTTAGGCCCGCCGGCCGTCGGCACGAGGATGCGCAGCGCGCCGGTGGGCAGCATCAAGGTGCGGTCGCCCGGCTCGAGTCGCCGGCGCTCTTCCTCGGTCACGGGCACGCGGGTCATCACCAGGCGCAGGAACAGCGGCGCCATGAACGATGTGATCACCGCGACCATGACCACGATCGAATACATCTCCTGCGTCAGCAAGCCGAGCGACAACCCGATGAGCGCGACGATGAGCTCCATCGCCCCGCGGGCGTTCATGCCAATGCCTAACGCAAGCGACTCCCACCGCCCGAGCCTGCCGAGGCGCCCGCCCACGTAGCAGCCCACGAGTTTGCCCGCCACCGCGATGCCCAACACGATGGCCGGTAGCTGCCACCCCGAGAGCGACCACAAGTCGACCTTGAGACCGACGAACGCAAAGAAGATCGGCGACAGCGAGGCCAGCACGAACGTCTCGATGGTCTGGAGCGTGGCCGCGCGCACGCGCGGGATCTGGCGCACGAGCAAGCCGAACACGAACGCGCCGAACACCGCGTGCACGCCGATCGCTTCGGTAATCGCGGCGCTCAACAGCGTCATCACGAGAATGAGCGTCAAATCAGCGCCGATCAGCGGCACGCTGCGATTCACCCATCCGATGACCCGGGTGAATCCGGGATACACGAGCCACCGCATCGCCGCGAGGAAGATCAGGAGGCCCGCCGCGGTGAACGCGAACGAAACCCCGGAGAACGAACCGGCCGTCGCGATGCCGGCGATCACCGACAGCACCAGCCAGCCGACCGTGTCGTCGACGACCCCGGCCGACAGGATCACGACGCCCAGGTTGCGCCGCATCAGATTCAGATCGATCAGAATCTTCGCGATGACCGGCATGGCCGAAATCGCCATCGCGGTCGCAATGAACGCGGCGAAAATCGCGCGCTGGCCGGTTTGCGCCAGGTACCGGTCCGGGAGCAGGAGGCCTAACGCCAGCCCCATCGCGAACGGGATCGTGATCCCGAACACCGACGCCATGAGCGCGGGCCGGCCCAACCGCCGCATCACGCGGACGTCGGTCTCGATGCCGGTGAGCAGCAGCAAGAAGATCATGCCGAGGGTGGAAATCACCTCGAGCAGATGGAACTGCGACGTACGCTGCGGGAAAACCGACGTGAAGAGATTGGGCGCGAAATGCCCGAGAATCGTGGGACCCAACACGATGCCGGCGAGGAGCTCACCGATCACCGCCGGTTGCCCGAGTCGCCGCATGACCTCTGCGAGCAGCCGGCACAGGAACATGAGGCCGGCGATCTGGAGCAGCAGGATCTGTAAGTCGTGCCCCGAAATCGGTGGCACAGTCGCAGAACCCATGACGTCCCTCGGATGGAGCGAAGCGGGGGGCGATCGAACACGAAACCCGCCGCGCGGCGCGACGGGTCCGAAGATGTCACCAAGCTAATGCCGGCTCGGTACCGAGACTATTCGCCGAAATAGTCGTTTCAGCGCCATTCCGCCAAAACGACTGGCCAGCCGGTAAGCGACGATGCGATTACTGCGCCGGGAGTTCGATTCGCGTGATGCGTCCGCTGGGGCCGACGGCCCACCCGATTCGCGCCGATCCGAAGCCGACGCTCCAGTAGGCTGCGGAATCGATGAGCGTCCAGGTACGTCCATCGTCGTTGGACGCGGCCGCGCCGCCCGGTCCGACCGCCACCAACCAGGGGTCGGAGGAGCGCGAATAGGCGGCACCAAACACCGGGCCGGGGAAGGGAAGCCGGCCGCCCATCGTCCACGTGCGGCCGCCGTCCTTGGTGATCGCGACTTCGTCCTGGAACGCGCGCAGCCGCGCGATGTGTCCGCCTAACGCAACGATGTGGCGGGCGTCGCGCACGGCCAGGCTGGTGATGCCCTCGGAGGTGTCGGAGGGGAGCGGCGTGCGCGTCACGTCCCAGGTGGCGCCGCGGTCGCGGGTGCGCAGCACCCGCGCCGCCGGCCCGTTGCCGGTGCCGATCCATGCATCGCCGGGCGGCAGCGCCATGGCGCACGTCCCGCTCGCCGCGAACGCTCCTTCGTTAGGCAGCGCCCGCGGCAGCGCGGCAGGCGGCACGGGCGACCAGTGCGCGCCGTCCGTCGTCGTGATGATCGGGAAATGCCCGTCCACCGCATCGCTCACGGCCACGCCGTGTGTCGCATCCCAGAACGCGAAACAGTCGTAGAACGCCTTCGGATCGTGCGCGGTGAACTCGAGCGTCCACGAGGCGGCGCCGTCGGTGGTCCGGTAGATGCGAGAGCGGTCGCCCGGCCCGCTGGAGAGAAGAAACGCGGTGCGCTCGCTGACGGCATGGACGTCGCGGAACTCGAGCGAGTCCGCGTTCGGCATCACGGCGCTCCGCCAATGCGCGCCGCCGTCCGTGGTCACCACCCACGTCGCCGAGTGGCCGCCGACCCACACCACGGATGCATCGACGGCGCTGACGTCCTGCAGCAGCGCCGCCGTTCCGCTCCGTTGCGCAACGAGTCGAATGTCACTTGCGTGCGGGTGCGCTGCCGTCGCGCCCGCGCCGGCGACCATCACTACGCCGCCGAGCGCGAGCATGCCGAGCCCGCCGCGGGATGCCGCCGTCAGAATCGATAGCCTATGCCGAATGAGAGAACCGGATACACCTTGAGGTACTTCCGCACATCATGTTGCGTCGTCGCGCTCTGTGCTTGCAAGTCCGACGCGAGTTCCGGATTGCTCGCGGCCCCGGTCGCCCCCAAGTTAATCGTCGGTTTGCCCAACACGGCACCGAGATCGAACAAGAACTCGATCGGCCCGCCGCGCGCTGGTGTACCGGTGCCGATTCCCAGGTACGGACTCACACCCGGAAATTTGCCGGACGCCGAAAGCGTCCCCACTTGATCGGCGGTATAGCTGTGTCCGTTGATCTTGAACGAGCCGGAGTTCGTCACGCCCTTGCCGCTGATCGTTAGCGGGTTGGTCACGATGCCGCCCGTGAAATGGAAGCTCTTGAACGCGCCCGGATACAAATCGGCGAGCGCCTCGAACGAGCTGATCTTGAGCGACGCCGCATACGAGATGTCGGACTGCGTGTGATTCGCGCTGAAGCTCATGTAGCTGTATCCCACCCGCGCGCCGACATGCCCGCCCAGCAGCTTCTCGGCCTCGAGGCCGAAGCCGAGCAACGATGATCGGAACGCCAACGACATGCCCAATCCGGGATGCGCGTTGGTTGGGGGCGCTGCCTGCGCTTCTGCGGTTGAGAGCTGACTGCCGAACGCACCAAGGGTGAGGACAAGCAGAAGGGATGCCGTCCTGGAGACTCGTACTACCGGGTGCATGGGGGACTCCCGGTTAGGGATGAGCGGGGGGGCGATCTAAGGTACCGGCTATCGCGAATGCGGCAATGGTGATGTCAACGGAGACTCACCAGGTGTTTCCGCGTCGTGGCGGATGCCCGTTTCCCGACCGCATATTCCCCGGCGTCCCCACCCTTCACTCGAGCCACGCAATGCGACGAATCGGTTTCCTTGCCGCCTCCTCTGTTGCCGCGATCGCGGTCCTGCCGATCACGACGCCACTCTCCACCAACACCCTGCCGGGATTCTCCGCCGAATCGGCTCGCATCGAGCTCGATTGGGAGTCGAAATTCGCTGCCATTCCCTCGCCCGATACGATCCGCGAGAACATGCGCCGCTTGTCGGCACGCCCCCATCACGTCGGGTCGCCCTACGATCACGACAACGCCGAATGGCTGCTCGCGCGATTCAAATCGTTCGGATGGGACGCGCACATCGAGCAGTTCGACGTGCTGTTCCCAACGCCGCGCGAGCGCCTGGTCGAGTTGGTCGCGCCAACACACTTCACGGCCAAGCTCCAAGAACCCACCGTGGCCGGCGATCCGACCTCGTCGCAGCACGACGAGCAATTACCGTCCTACAACGCCTATTCGGCAGACGGCGACGTCACCGGCCCGCTTGTATACGTGAACTACGGCATTCCCGCGGACTACGACGAGCTCGCAAGGCACGGGATCTCAGTGGAAGGCGCGATCGTAATCGCGCGGTACGGCGGTTCCTGGCGCGGCATCAAGCCGAAGGTTGCCGCCGAGCACGGCGCGGTGGGCTGTCTCATCTATTCGGATCCGCGCGACGACGGCTACGCCGAGGGAGACGTGTTCCCGAAAGGGCCGTTCCGTCCGCGCGATGGCGTGCAGCGCGGCAGCGTGGCCGACATGCCACTTTATTCGGGCGATCCACTCACACCCGGCGTAGGCGCAGTCCCGGGCGCCAAGCGCCTCACGTTGGCCGAAGCGAAGACGCTCACCAAGATCCCGGTTCTGCCCATTTCGTACGGCGACGCCGAGCCCTTGCTCGCCGCCATGACGGGTCCGGTCGCGCCGCCTAACTGGCGCGGCGCGCTGCCGCTGACGTACCACTTGGGCCCCGGCACGGCGCGCGTGCACCTGCGCGTCAAATCGGACTGGTCCACCAAACCGATCTATGATGTCATCGCCAGGCTCGCGGGATCGACGTACCCCGATGAGTTGGTGATCCGCGGCAACCACCACGACGGG
>Ga0209168_10002054_pt1 | contig 15016 bp, 13 predicted proteins | sample Coa_R1_FD_187156 | JGI IMG/M metagenome (GOLD analysis project Ga0209168, IMG submission 187156) | Surface soil microbial communities from Centralia Pennsylvania, which are recovering from an underground coalmine fire - Coalmine... | ecosystem: Environmental > Terrestrial > Soil > Unclassified ... | reverse complement strand
CACGGCTCGACGCCGCTGGCGGGCACGGATCCCGGCGTACTCCGCCAGCGGAATCCGGTTGGTGTCATAGCTCCGCCCGCAGCGCTCGCACCGCCAGCGGGCGCCGTAGCGCAGATCCCGCCGCTCACCGCACTCGCAGGTCACGGTGATCGGCGGGCCCTTGCGCACCGATCGCGGGAGCTCCGGCTTGGTGGCAACCATCGCCGTGAGTCTAAGTCCCAGGGTGACCACACCGCCGGGCCGGGTAGGCTGTCACCATGCCCAGGCAATCCACGGTGGGCGGATTCGATCTGCTAGGCCTCATCTACGTCGCGCTCGTCGTGGCCGCGATTCTCCTGCCGATGATGCTCGGCCGCCGCGCGAAGCCGCCGGACTCCGACGAGCCCGGCTCTGACGAGGGCCGCGGCCGCGGTCCGCGGCGCCCCCCTGATCCCCCGCCTCCGTCCCTGCCGCCCTCGGTTCCGCTGCCCGACGCGGAGCCGTCGCGCACGCGGATGCGCGACCACGCGGCATCCGGGCGCCGGGCGCGCGCCCGGCGGGCACGCCGAGAGCATCCACCACCCGAGCGCAGGCCTGACCGGGTCCCGTCTGGGTACACGTCCTCCGGGTACGGGTTCGTGTCACTGGACGGCTAGCGCCAGGGCCGCGAGCACCTGCGCGGCTGCACGCTCGCCGCTGCGCAGCGCGCCCTCCATCAGACCGTGCCACTCGCCCGCCGTGTGCTCGCCCGCAAACGCGATGGGACCTGTCGGGCGCTGCAGCTCGTCGCTGTCCATCGGCGAGCTGGCCGAGCGCGCCGAGTAGGCGCCGCGCGCCCACTGGTCGTCATCCCAGCGCGAGAGCAGCACCTGACCGACGTCGAGCTCGAGCTCGGGTCGCAGCCTCCTCAGCGCCTCGAGCCAGCGCGCCGGGCCGTCGGCGAGCGCGAGCCGCTCGAGCGCGGGCGCGGAGCCCGCGAATGCGGCCAGCACCGGCAACGGTTCGCCGTCGGCCCCGAGCTGGGTGTAGCACCAGTAACGCTCGGGAACCGACAGCACCGCGCTGGGGGGCGCGGGCGCTCGCAGCGACACGAACAGCTTCGCGGCCTGGCCGTAGCGGACGCCCGCGAGCGCCAGGCGCTTGGCCGGCGGCAGCGGGGGATCGAACGCGATCGCGGAGATCACGCCCGCCGGCACCGCCACCACGGCGGCGTCGGCCCTCTCCTCTCGGCCGCGGGCGCCGACCCGCACCTCGCTCCGCGACCAGGCGAGCCGATCCACGGGCGTGCCGAGCTCGACCCGGTCGCCGAGCACGTCGGCCAGCGCCCGCGCCAGCCTGTCGTTGCCACCCTGCACCGAGTGGGTATCGAAGTCCCCGAAGCCGGCTGCCCCCTCCGTGAGCGTGTCCGGATCGAGGTCGTAGGCGGGGTGGGCGCAGCTGACCTCCAACCGCGCGGCGATCGCCTCGCGCACCGCCGGCGACAGCTGAGCGTCCGCCAGCAGGTCTTGGAGTGTGCCCCCGCTCAGGGGCAGCCGGGTCAGGCGCCGGGTCGCGTTGAGCACCTCTTCGAGCGCCACTGGCGCCCCGCCGCGTGGCTCGCGATATCCGTACAGAGTTCCCTTGCGAACCAGCGGCAGCCCGAAGCGGGCGGCCAGGCTCGTGACCGCCGTGTTCCCGGGGAGGATGAACTCGCCCCCGCGTTCCACCGTCGTCCCGCCGAACGGGACCGACCACACCCGGCCGCCGACCCGGTTGCGGGCCTCGAGCACCCGCACCTCGACGCCCGCCCGCAGAAGCGCATCCGCCGCGGCGAGTCCCGCCAGCCCGGCGCCGACCACGATCACGCCCATGGCGTGCGCGCCCCTAGTGCGCGGGGGCCTCCCAGCCGTCGAGCACACCAGGCTTCCAGTCCGTGCCCACCGTCCGCGAGCCCGGCACCCACGGGCCGAGCTCGGGCTGGGCGAACTTGCAGTGGCGCTCCTTTAGGGCGATGCCGTACGAGTTGCCCGACTGAAGGTGCTTGATCAGCACCTTGCGAGCGAGCTCGTCCTCGCGTCCCGGAGGGATCGGGAAGTAGATCTTCACGAACGAGTTCGAGTAGCGATCGAACACCGCGGGCGCGCCCTGCTCCTCGAGCAGGGCGACGTCCTCCAGCCAGTTGAGGTCCTTGCCGGGGGTGGCCGCCATCAGGTCGATGTCCTCGACGAGGCTTATGTCCTCCTGGTAGTCGAAACGCCGACCGGAGAGATACTCGGCATCGATCGAGACGATCTTCTCGGGCTCGCGGGGAAGCCCGTGAATCTCCGCGGTGCTCATAGGTTCCCTCCGTTTCCGCCGAGGGCCGTGCCGACGCCTTCGGGCGCCGGCGCCAGGTAGTCGATCGGATTCTCGATGTGTCGCTCGAGCAGCTTCTCGATCCGCGCCAGCGTGCGCTCCTCCGAGACGCCGGGGATGTACTCGGTGCCGGCCAGCGGCACGCGGGCCATCGCCGAGGCCTCGACTGTCAGCGCGCACAGATCCTCGGGCTCGAGGCTGTGGACGCTGGTCTTGCCGCACGCCCGCGCCAGCATCTGGCACTCGAGCGTCATCGTGTGCAGGAAGTTGTAGACGCGCTGGGCGGCCTCGTCGACGACGAGGCGCTTGCGCAGCTCCGGATCCTGGGTGGCGACTCCAACCGGGCAGCGACCGGTGTGGCAGTGGTAGCACTTGCCCGCGGGCACCCCGACCGTGCCCTCGTAGTCGGTGACTCCCGGGATCTCCTTGTTGCAGTTCAGCGCCATCAGCGACGAGTGGCCGATGGCCACCGCCTTGGCGCCGAGCGCCAGGCATTTCGCCACGTCAGCGCCGTTGCGGATCCCGCCCGCCACGACGAGGTCGATCTCATCGGCCAGGCCGACGTCCTCGAGCGCGCGCCTGGCTTCCGGGATCGCCGCCATCAGCGGGATTCCGGTCTCCTCGGTGGCGATGTGCGGGCCCGCTCCGGTGCTGCCCTCGGCGCCGTCCAGATAGATCACGTCGGGGCCGCACTTGGCCGCCATCCGCACGTCGTCGTAGACCCGGGCGGCGCCGAGCTTCAGCTGGATCGGGATCTCGTAGTTGGTCGCCTCCCGGACCTCCTGGATCTTCAGCGACAGGTCGTCGGGACCCAGCCAGTCGGGATGACGAGCGGGCGAGCGCTGGTCGATGCCCACCGGCAGCGAGCGCATCTCGGCCACCTGCTCGGTGACCTTCTGGCCCATCAGGTGCCCGCCCAGCCCGACCTTGCAGCCCTGGCCGATGAAGAACTCGCAGGCGTCGGCGAGCATCAGGTGATGGGGGTTGAAGCCGTAGCGGCTCTGGATCACCTGGTAGTACCACTTGGTCGAGAGGTCGCGCTCGGGCGGGATCATGCCGCCCTCACCCGAGCACGTCGCCGTGCCGGCCATCGACGCGCCCTTGGCCAGCGCCATCTTGGCCTCCAGCGACAGCGCGCCGAAGCTCATCCCGGTGATGTAGATCGGGATGTCGAGCTCGATCGGCTTCTTGGCGAAGCGCGCCCCGAGCACTGTCCTGGTCACGCACTTCTCGCGGTAGCCCTCGATCACGAAGCGCGTCAGCGTCCCGGGCAGGAACATCAGCTCGTCCCAGTGCGGGATCGGCTTGAACATCGAGAAGCCCCGCATGCGGTAGCGCCCGAGCTCGGCCTTGACGTGGATGTCGTTGATCACCTCGGGGGTGAAGATCCGGCTGTGCCCGAGCTGGTTGCGCGCCATAGGGGCGGTTTCGTCAGCCATCAGCGATGCCTCCTAGAGCACGATCTTGCGCTCGGACGGCTCGAGCGAGTCGTAGTTGTAGAGCTTCTTTCCGCACACGAACTTCTGGAACTCGGGTGGCGCCCCGAGCTCGTAGATCGAGAACTTGCGCTCGATCAGCTCGGTGTCGGCGTCCGTCCATTCGCCCGGCACGCAGTCGATGCCCAGCGACTTGACCTTCCCGGCCACGTAGATGACCCCGTCGTACATCGAGTCGCCGAGGCCAGGTCCGGCGTCGCCGCAGATGATCTGGCGGCCGCGCTGCATCATGAATCCGGTCATCGAGCCGGCGTCGCCGAGCGTGATGATCGTCCCGCCCTTCTGGTCGATGCCGGTGCGCGCGCCGACGCGACCCTTGACCACGACGTCGCCACCGCGGATCGCGGCGGCGGTCAGCGACCCGGCGTTGCTCTCGATGATCACGACCCCGGACATCATGTTCTCGCACGCCGACCAGCCGACGCGCCCGGAGATGTGGACCTCGGGGCCGTCGATCATGCCGCAGGCGAAGTAGCCCAGGCTGCCCTCGAACTTGATCCGGCAGCGGACGAGCAGCCCGACGCCGAGCGAGTGCCGAGCCCCGGGGTTGGCGATCGTCACGTCCTGCACGCCCTCCTCGTAGAGCAGGCGGCGAAGCTCGAGGTTGATCTGCCGCGTCGTCAGCTCACGGGCGTCGAACCGCGCGCTGTGGCCCTCGATCTCGGCCACGCGCGGGACGGTCTCATCGAGCTCGACGAGTCCGCGCGCGTCGAAGCGCGGCTCGCGGGCCTCGGAGGCAACGGTCACCGCGTCCATACCATCACCTGGCTCTCATACGGGTCGTAGGTTTCGATCTCGTGATCGATCACGGTGCGGATCGCCATCTCCTCGGAGGCCAGGGCGATCATGTCCTCGCCCTCGTAGAGCACGAGCGGCTTGGCGGCCAGCTCGTCCTTGGCCATCCCGAGGGCGTCCTCGGTCACGCAGATGTAGGTGAAGACCCCATCGAGGTCATCGAGGCTGCGCTGCATCGCGTCCTCGAGCGAGTCGCCCTGGCTCATTCGCTCGGCCAGGTACACGGCGATGATCTCTGAGTCGCACTCGGAGGCGAAGCGATGGCCCGCCGCCTCGAGCCGCCGGCGCCACTGGTGATAGTTGGTCAGCTGCCCGTTGTGGACGACGGCGACGTCGGAGAACGGGTAGGCCCAGTAGGGATGAGCGTTGGAGATGTCCACGTCGGACTCGGTGGCCATCCGCACGTGCCCGATCCCGTGGGTGCCGAAGTAGTTGTCCAGCTGATAGGCGGTGGAGACGGTCTTGGCGTCGCCCAGGTCCTTGATGATCTCGAGCGCGTGCCCCAGCGACAGGACCTCAGCGCGGGGGGTCGACTCCACGTAATCGGCCAGGCGCTTGAGATCGCCGTGGTAGTCCAGCGTGGCGCTGAACGTGTAGGGGTTGATCTCCTCCACGCTCAGGATCTGTGCCCCCGAGGCCTTGATCCGGGCCTCGGCCTCCCGCCGGCGCCGGCGCACGTTCTCGGCGCCGTCGATCGTCTCGAGGTCCGAGGCGTCTGCGAGCTTGAAGCGCAGCACGAGCTCGCGCATCGGCTCGCGGTAGAGGGCGTACCCCGTCGAGTCGGGTCCCCGGTGCTTCATCGACTGCAGCATCCGGGTCATGTCCCGGCCGATCCGGTGGCCGCCGTTCCCGTGGCCGTTCCGATAGATGATGCCTGCGATCCCGCACATGGCTACGGAAGCACCTCCAGGTACTCCTCGCGCTCCCAATCGGTCACCGCCGCCAGATAGCGCTCCCATTCGTCGCGCTTGTAGTGGTGGAAGACCTTGTAGAGGCGGCCGGGGATGGCGCTCTTGATGACCTCGTCCTTGGCCAGGGCATCCAGAGCCGCGCCCAGGCTGTCTGGGACCTTCTCCAGGTCCACCCCCTGCTGGAGCAGCTCGTAGGTGTTGCCCTGCTGTGGCGGACCCGGGTCGATCTCTCGGCGCACGCCGTCGAGGCCGGCCCGCAGCAGCGTGGCGATCGTCAGGTAGGGGTTGCAGGAGGAGTCGACGCCGCGGTACTCGAAGCGCCCGCCGGCGGCCACGCGAACCGTGGTCGTCCGGTTCTGCCACCCCCAGTTCTTGTAGATCGGCGCCCAGAAGCCGGTGTCCCACATGCGGCAGTACGAGTTCACGGTCGGGTTGCCGATGCACATCAGCGCCGGGAAGTGCTCGAGCATCCCACCCAGGAAGTGGCGCGCGAACTGGGAGAGCTGCGCCGGGCCGTCGGGGTCGTGGAATACGTTGTTGCCCGACTCGTCGACGAGCGTGAAGTGATGGTGGTGGCCGTTGGCCGAGACGCCCGTGAATGGCTTGGGCATGAAGCACGGCAGCAGGTTGTGCTTACGTCCGACGGCGGCGCAGACCTGGCGGTAGGTGGTGATGTTGTCCGCGGTGCGGACGGGGCGGTCGAAGCGGAAGTTCAGCTCGAGCTGCCCGGGCGCGTCCTCGTGGTCGCCGTAGCTCATGTCGAGCCCCAGCGCCTGGCCGTACTCGACGACGTCGAGCAGCACCGGACGGAGCTCCTCGAACTGATGAATGTGGTAGCAGTAGGGCTTGGTGACGCCCTCCGGCGGGGCGCCGTTCTCCGAGCGCTTGAGCCACATCATCTCGGGCTCGATCCCGATCAGGAACTGGTAGCCGAGCTCTTGCTCGAATTCGTGCGCTATGCGCTTGAGGTTCTGCCGCGGATCTGCGTCAAGGAGCTCACCTGTCTCGGTGTCGTAGCAGTCGCAGAACACGCGGGCCACGCGCGGGTCCCAGGGAAGCACCTCGAAGGTGTCGAGGTCGGCGACGGCGGCCAGCTCGGACTCCTCGGGACCGAAGCCGATGTAGTTGCCATAGCGGTCCGTGAACAGGTTGGCGGTCGCGCCGTAGACCAGCTGGTAGCCCTTCTCGGCCACCTGCGGGAAGAAGCTCGACACCACGCCTTTTCCCATCACGCGGCCGGTTACCGAGACCTGCTGGAAGAAGACATACTTGATGCCCTGGGCCTCGATCCGCCGCGTGAGCTCCTCGATCTTCGCCGCTCGGCCGGGAGCGTTACGAGCCTCCTCGAGCGTGGCCGGAGCCGGCTCGATGCGCGGGCTCGCGAGCACATCGTCTACGCGACCTCCGAACTTGGTCGTGCGCGCGGCGTGCTCGTTGCTGTCGATAGTTACCGCCATCTCCTCTCCTTTCCGGCCCCTCACCGGCTCCGCTGTACAAATTGGTACACCGCGGTTTTATACCAGCTGGTTTCTAGGGCCGCAAGGAACGGCTTGACCGCCGCGCCGCCGAGTGGGATGCTTGCTATTCACATAGCGCAAAGCTACTGCGTCATACGCAAAGGAGCGCCGCCGAATGCCCGACCCTCTTCCCTCCTCGGTCCCGATCCTGGTCATCGGCGCCGGCGTCCACGGCCTCTCGACCGCATGGCACCTGGCCTCCGTCGGCGAGCAGGTCCTGCTGCTCGACAAGTCGGACGTGGCCGCCGGCGCCTCCGGCATCGCCTGCGGCGTCGTGCGTAACAACTACTTCCAGCCCGCCATGTCCGAGCTGATGGCCGCGTGCGTCGAGGTCTGGGAGTCGGACCCCGAGGCCCTCCACTACCACGGCAGCGGCTACGTCGCGCTCGGCCCCGCCGCCCAGGAGAGCGATCTGGTCGAGGTCTACGAGCGCCAGCAGCGGATCGGCTACCCGTCCGAGCTGCATCTCGGCGAGGACGACGTGTTCGCCCACATGCGCTCGCTGTACGGCGACTGGCGCGCCCCCGGCCTCACCGTGTGCCTGCACGAGCACGCCGGCGGCTACGCCTTCAACCGCGAGTCGATGCTCGGCCTCGCCGGGAAGGCTCGGGCCGCCGGGGCCTCGATCCGAACCGGGGTGTCGGTCACAGGCTTCGAGCTCGACGGGTCGGGCGCCGTGACCCGCGTGCACACGAGCGCCGGGCCGATCTCGGTCGAGCAGGTGGTGGTAGCCGTCGGCCCCTGGATCGCATCGCTGTGGGAGATGCTCGAGCTGCCCTCCCGGATCGACGTCCGCCAGCCGGACGGAAGCGTCCGGGAGAGCCTGCCGATGTGGACCTACTGGTACCTCCAGGAGGGAGAGCTGGCGATCGACCCGGCCACCTTCGTCACCTCCGGCGGGCGCTCCTCACCCGTGCTGCATGTGGACTCCGATCAGCCGCTGCGCGATGACGACGGGCGCCTGATCACCGACGAGCCATGGGGGGTGTACTTCAAGCCCGACCGCGATTCGATCCAGGGCGGGGCCCAGCCGCTCACGGTCGGCGAGGACTTCGAGATCGACCCCTATCCGACAGGCACCGTCGATCCCGGCTTCCCCGACATGTGGTCCGCGGCGCTGTCGCACTGCCTCGAGCGCTTCGAGGGCGGACGGGCGCGGTATCGCCAGGTCCGCTCCGGTGGCGTCGGGGCGTTCACGGTGGACAACTTCCCGGTGTTCGACTACATGCGACCGAACGTGTTCGTGGTCGCCGACTCCAACCACGGCTACAAGATGATCGCCGTCGGCCGCGAGGTCGCCCGCATCCTGCGCGGCGAGCACTCATCGCTGCTGCATCCGTTCCGCTTCGAGCGCTTCGCCACCGGAGACCTGCACCCGGTGTCGCACAGCCCCTACCCCTGGAGCTGAGCGCCTAGGGCCCTGCTCACCTCCCCGGCCGCCCGCTGCAGAGGCTCGCGCACGGCGCGACGCTTGGCGGCGGGCAGCCGGGCAGCCGGGCCCTGAACGCCGATGATCGCGACCAGCGCGCCGCCGCGGCCGAGCACCGGCGCGGCGAGCGCGTTCAGGTCCGGCTCGCGCTCACCGACGGCCTCCGCGACACCGGTGCGGCGCACCTCCTCGAGCGCAGACGCGAGCTCATCCGGGTCGGTGATCGTGCGCTCGGTGTACGGGATCAGCTCGAGGCCGTCTCCGCCGCCTGCTGTGAACGCCAGCATGACCTTGCCCGCGGCCGTGGCGTGAGGCACGCTGGGGCGGCCGAGGCGGGCCATGCTGACCACGGTGGCCGGCGAGGGCACGAAGTCGACCGTTATCGCCTCGCCCGCGCCGGGCACCGACAGCGTCGCCGTCTCGCTGGTCTCCTGCACCAGCCAGTCCAGCCACGGCCTCGCGCGTTCGCGAACGTCGAGCGAGGCCAGCACCCGGTCCGAGAGCGCCAGGAGCCTGAGGCCAAGCCTGTAGGGGCCGCCCGGAGTCCGGTCCACCAGCCCCCCGGCCTGCAGCGTCGAGAGCAGCCGAGAGGCCGTGCTCGCGTTCACCCCGAGCAGTCTCGCCACCTCGCTCACTCCGAGCCCGCCGGGACGCTCGGCGAGGGCGTCGAGGATCCTGATCGCGCGGGCGACCGAGCCGACGTGGTCGGGCACTACCCGGAACGGCGGGTTCGGCTGCCGGCGGAGCTCGGACGGCCGCGGCTGCGCGTCGCGCGGGCGACCACCGGCGCCGGCCCGGTCGACTCCAGCGAGCGCACGACCATCACGTCGAGCCCGCCCTGGGCGAACAGGTCGCGGGAATAGGCGACTCGCTGGTCGCGCCCGGCGTAGATCAGCTCCTCGAGCTGGAGTACCGCGGTCGGGCCGTCGACCCCGAGCTGCTTGCCGCTCAGCTCGCGCGGGGAGATGAGCTGGGGCATCACACGCGTGCGGGCATACGTCACGGGCACGCCTTCTGCGATCAGCACGTCGAGCACCATCTGCCCGCGTTCGAGCCGGTCGCGGAGGTCGTCATCGGAGGGCATGTCCACGTTCGGGTGCACCACGTCGAACATCACCGCCACCGGCGAGGCGTCGGCCACCAGCGTGCGGGAGATCGTCGTCGCCCGCACGACCGGCGAGAGCCCCAGCGCCTCGGCGACCTCCGAGCCCACCGGCCGGCGCTCGACGACCATGTCGCGGCAGGTCAGCTTCAGGCCCCGGCGGGCGGCCAGCGAGGAGTAGGGCTCCAGGCGCTCGAGTCGCTCGCCGAGCGCGCCCGGGGTGACGACGCGGCCCACGAACGTCCCACTGCCCTGGCGGCGGATGATCTCGCCGCGGTTCTCGAGGCGCTCGAGCGCGCTGCGCAACGTCCCTCGCGAGACCCCCAGCATGGCCGCGACCTCGTGCTCGGGCGGCAGCCTGTCCCCCTGTCGATAGCGGCCACCGGCCAGCCAGGCATGCAGGGCGTCCTCGGCGCTGTCTACCAGCGACGGACTCGCGACGCCGTCGCTTGCAGCGGCCGGAGGTTCGGACGGGAGCGCCCGTCCAACTATGTTGCTCGCCATCCGCGCCTCATTCTGGTGCGATCTGGTGGGATTATTCCTGAACCGATTGTCACATTGCCAGACATTCGTGAAAACGCCGCCGGTTCCTTGCTGGTGAGCGGCTGGGGTCGGGACCCGCCCAGCATTTTGTACAAGTTCTTACAAGTGTGATATTTCAGACTTCCGAACCTGGTAGGATCCCGCGCGCGACTACCGAGAGGAGAGTTCGAACATGCGGATGCGCTATGACCGTCTGACCCAGCCCTTGCTGCGCGAGAACGGCGCCCTGCGCCCAGCCTCCTGGGACGAGGCGCTGGACGCCGCCGCGGCCGGCCTCCGCGGCGCGGTTGACCGCCACGGACCCGACACCGTCGGCATGTTCAGCTGCTCGAAGGCGACCAACGAGGTCAACTTCGTTGCCCAGAAGTTCGTCCGTTCGGTCATCGGCACGAACAACATCGACTCCTGCAACCGAACTTGACACGCACCTAGCGTCGTCGGTCTGGCGACGGTGTTCGGCGCTGGTGGCGGCACCAGCTCATACCGGGAGGTGCAGGAGACGGACGTGATCCTGCTCTGGGGCTCAAACGCCCGCGAAGCCCACCCGATCTTCTTCCACCACGTGCTGAAGGCCGTGCATAAGGGCGCGGAGCTCTACGTGGTCGATCCGCGGCGCACGACCTCGGCGCAATGGGCCGACCTCTGGCTCGGCCTGCACGTGGGCACTGATATCGCGCTGGCCAACGCGATGGCGCGCGAGATCATCCACGCCGGCCTGCACAACCGAGAGTTCATCGATCACGCCACGACCGGCTTCGACGCGTACGCGGCCGCGGTCGAGAGCTACACGCTCGACTACGCCGAGCAGACGACCGGCGTCCCCGCGGATGCGATCCGCGAGGTCGCTCACGCCTACGCCCGTGCCGACCGCGCCCAGCTCTGCTGGACGCTCGGGATCACCGAGCATCACAACGCGGTCGACAACGTGCTCGCACTGATCAACCTGAGCCTGCTCTGCGGCCACGTCGGGCGCTACGGCTGCGGCGTGAACCCGCTGCGCGGACAGAACAACGTCCAGGGTGGCGGCGACATGGGCGCCATCCCGAACAAGCTCCCGGGCTTCCAGGACATCGAGAAGAATCCGGAGGCGCGGGCCAAGTTCGAGGCTGCGTGGGGAACTCCGATCCAGCCGAAGTACGGCTGGCACCTGAGCGAGATGCTGGCCGCGATGGAGCGTGGCGAGCTGACCGCGCTGTACGTGCTGGGCGAGAACCCGGCGCAGTCCGACGCGGACGCGAACCACGTCAAGGAGCTCCTGGAGGGGCTCGACTTCATGGTCGTGCAGGACATCTTCCTGACCGCGACGGCCGAACTGGCCGACGTCGTGTTCCCCGCCGCGGCCAGCTGGTGCGAGGCGGAGGGCACCGTGACCAACTCAGAGCGCCGGGTGCAGCGCGTCCGGAAGGCGCTCGATCCCCCGGGAGAGGCGCGCGGGGATCTCGAGATCCTGTACGAGCTCGCGCGCCGGCTCGGCCACGACTGGGGCCAGCCGGTGGCCGAGGAGATCTGGAACGAGCTGCGCTCCCTGGCCCCCAATCACGCGGGTATGAGCTACCGGCGTCTGGAGGAGCTGGGTGGAATTCAGTGGCCGTGCTGGGATGAGAACGACCCGGGCGCCTCCTTCCTGCACGGGCGCCTGTGGGCCGATCCGCCCGAGCAGGGCACGCTGGCGCCCTTCTCCGTGGTCGAGCACGACCCGCCCGTCGACGAGGTCAACGACGAGTTCCCGCTTCTGCTCACGACGGGACGCCGGCTCGACGCGTTCAACACCGGCGTGCAGACCGGCGGCTACCGCTCGCCGCTGGACCGCGGCGAGGAGCTCGAGCTCTCGCGCGAGGACGCCGACGACCTCGGCGTGCGCAACGGAGATGTCGTCCGCGTGACCTCGCGGCGCGGCTCGATCACCAGCCCCGTGCGCGTGCAGCCGGCGCTCAGACCGGGGCTGGCGTTCATGACCTTCCACTTCCCCGACCAGGTGGAGACCAACATCCTGACCGTGAACGCCGTCGACCCGAAGTCGGGGACCGCGGAGTTCAAGGCCTCGGCGATCCGGGTCGAGCAGGTGACCGACGAGGTGGCGCAGGCCGACGCCGGCGTGCGCGAGCCTGCCGGGACCGGAGCCGACTGATGGACCTCGTCCTGCACGACGTCGAGGCCTCCGCCGCCGAGCGCGAAGCCGTGGACGCAGTGCTGGGCCCGCCCGACAGCGCCTGGGTGGGCGCCTCGGAACGCAGCGCGCGCGATCTGCACCTGGCGCGGGGCGGACACGGTGCGCGGGCGCAGCGCCACCTCCTGCTCCCGGTGCTGCATGCGGTGCAGGCGCGTGTCGGCTGGATCAGCGAGGGCGCGCTCAGCTACATCTGCCGGCGCCTGACGATCCCGCCCGCTGACGCGCATGGCGTGGCGACGTTCTACGCGCTCTTCTCCCTCAGCCCCCAGCCGCCGGTGGTGGCGCACGTGTGCACAGATGTCGCCTGCCAGGCTGCGGGCGGCGTGCGCGAGCTCTGCGGGGAGCTCGAGCGCCGCCTCGGCCCTCCGGGATCGCACCGCGGCAACGGCAATGCGATCTGGCTCGAGAGCCCGTGCCTGGGCATGTGCGAGCGCGCTCCGGCGGCGATGGTCGTCCGCGCGGGCGAGGATTCCCGCGAGACCCAGCTTGCGCCTGCCCGCAGCGATGACCTCCTGTCGCTCATGGGCGGCGGTTCCGAGCCCGCAGCCGCCCCGCTGGCCGTGCCCCAGGCCGGGCAGCCCGGGCTGCGTCTGCTGCGCCGAGTCGGCGTCGTGGACCCCGAGGACCTCGACAGCTACCGCGCACACGGCGGCTACCAACCACTGCGGGCGGCTCTCGACATGGGGGCCGAGCGCGTCCTGCGCGAGGTCACCGATAGCCGTCTGCTCGGCCGGGGCGGCGCCGCCTTCCCGACCGGGCGCAAGTGGGAGGCCGTGGCCCGTAACCCCCGCCGCCCCCACTACCTGGTCTGCAACGCCGACGAGTCCGAGCCGGGAACGTTCAAGGACCGGGTGATCCTGGAGCACGACCCGTTCGCGGTGATCGAGGCGATGACGATCGCCGGCATCGCCACGGGATGCGAGCACGGCTATCTGTACATCCGCGGTGAGTACCCGCTGGCCTGGGAGCGGCTGGTTCTGGCGATCACACAGGCGCGGACTCGCGGCTTCCTGGGTGAGGACATCCTCGGCAGAGGAGTGAATTTCGACATCGAACTGCGCAAGGGCGCCGGGGCCTACATCTGCGGCGAGGAGACGGCGCTGTTCAACTCGATCGAGGGCTACCGGGGCGAGCCGCGGAACAAGCCCCCGTTCCCCGTCGACGAGGGCCTGTTCAACCAGCCCACCGTGGTCAACAACGTCGAGACGCTGATCAACGTGCTCGACATCGTGCTCGAGGGCGGGCTCGCGTATGCGGGGATCGGTACCGAGCAGTCAACCGGGACGCGGCTGTTCTGCCTGTCCGGGCGGGTCTCCCGACCGGGGCTGTACGAGGTGCCGATGGGCACTCGGCTGCAAGATCTCATCGAGATGGCGGGGGGCGTCGCCGGCGGCTCTCTGCGGACGGTGCTCCTCGGGGGTGCAGCGGGTCGCTTCCTGACCCCGGATGAGCTCGACGTCGAGCTGTCGTTCGAGGAGACACGGAAGGTGGGCACGACGATGGGCTCGGGTGTCGTGATGCTCGTCGACGACAGTGTCGAGTTGGCGCCGCTGCTCCAGCGGATCGCCGCGTTCTTCCGTGACGAGTCCTGCGGTCAGTGCGTGCCCTGCCGGGTCGGGACGGTCCGCCAGGAGGAGGCGCTGGCGCGCCTGGCGCGCGGACGGGCACGCGGCGGTGTACAGGCTGAGCTCGACCTGCTGGATGAGATCAAGCGCTCGATGCGCGACGCCTCGATCTGCGGGCTCGGGCAGACAGCAGCTGATGCAATCGAGTCCGCGCTCGAGAAGCTGAACGTCTTCGAACCGGCTGCGGAGGAGGCACCGTGAGAGAGCCGAGGATTCCGCCTCGTGAGATCGAGGTCACGCTGAACGGAGAGACGGTGACGGCCCGCGAAGGCCAGACGATCCTCCAGGTCAGCCAGCAGCAGGGCATCGACATCCCCACGCTGTGCTGGGAGCAGACGCTGACTCCGGTCAACGCCTGCCGGGTGTGCGTGTGCGAGGTCAAGGGCTCGCGCACGCTGGTGCCATCGTGCGCCCGCAAGGTCGAGGCGGGCATGGAGATCGAGACCCACTCCGAGCGCGTCAACCACTCGCGCAAGATGGTGCTCGAGTTCCTGGCCTCGTCGGTCGACCTCTCGACGACGCCGCATGTGGCGGAGTGGATGGATGAGTACGGCGCCGAGCCGGGGCGCTACGGCCCGCCGGCGCCGGCGGCCTCGGAGGGCGAGCGAGACGGGCTGCCAACCGGCCACCACCACCCCACCGATGGTGAGTTCGCGGCCACCGTCGCCCAGCCGGTGAAGATCGACAACGACCTCTACGTCCGCGACTACTCGAAGTGCATCCTCTGTTACAAGTGCGTGGAGGCCTGCGGCCCGGACTGGCAGAACACGTTCGCGATCGCAGTCGCCGGACGCGGATTCGACGCCCGGATCTCGACCGAGTTCGCCACGCCGCTGCCCGACTCGGCGTGCGTTTACTGCGGCAACTGCATCGCCGTGTGCCCGACCGGCGCGCTGATGTTCAAGAGCGAGCACGACCGTCGCGAGGCGGGCACGTGGGACGAGAGCGCCCAGAGCCGGACCACGACCATCTGCACGTTCTGCGGCGTTGGCTGCAACGTGATCCTGCACGAGCAGGACGGCGAGATCGTCAAGGTCACCTCGCCACTGGATCACGAGATCACGCGCGGGAACCTGTGCATCAAGGGCCGCTTCGGCTTCCAGTTCGTGCAGAAC
>Ga0209168_10002052_pt1 | contig 15027 bp, 13 predicted proteins | sample Coa_R1_FD_187156 | JGI IMG/M metagenome (GOLD analysis project Ga0209168, IMG submission 187156) | Surface soil microbial communities from Centralia Pennsylvania, which are recovering from an underground coalmine fire - Coalmine... | ecosystem: Environmental > Terrestrial > Soil > Unclassified ... | reverse complement strand
CCGAGCCTGGCGCCAGCCGTCTTGTTCTAAACGCTCAATTACCTCCCGAACTTTCATGCTCGCTTTCAGCCGCTATTTCAGAACCAAGAACATCAAATCCGGTTCCTAGTTCCGCAACGTTTTCCCCGTCTTCAGCGTGTACTGAATTCTTTCCTGTGTTTTCTTTTCTCCGCAAAGCGACTTGAAGCCCTCACGCTCCAGGTCGAGAATGTATTGCTCGCTCACCGGAGTGCCCGGAGTGACGTTGCCGCCGCAGAGCACCTCGGCGATCTTTCCGCCCAGCTTCACCTCGTAGTCGGTGACGAAATCGCCCTGCCGCATCAGGTGCACGCCCATCTTCAGCGCGGCCAGCAGGTTTTCTCCGGGTGCCGGGATGTCCGTGCGCGGTAGCGGCGGTTCATAGCCGGCACGCGCCAGTTCCAGGGCTCGCGCCTTCGCGTCAGAAAGCACGCGCTCGCGGTTCATGGTGATGCGGTCCGAATTCGACAAAAATCCCAGCGCCTGCGCCTCATGTGCGGACGTGGCGACCTTGGCGGTGGCGATAGTCTCAAAGGCTTTCTTCATCGCCTCCAACATTTCGACCGAACCCGCGACCGCTTCTCCCGAAGCCTTGCCGCGCGACGCGACCGCTGTGTCCACCGCGCGCAACAGCATCTCTTTGCAGCCACCGCCGCCGGGCAATAGTCCCACTCCCACTTCCACCAGGCCGGTATAAAGCTCGGCATGAGGCTGGCGAGCGGCCGCGTGCAGCGAAATTTCTGTGCCGCCGCCTAGGCATAGACCGAATGGCGCAGACACGACCGGCTTCGGAGAGAACTTGATGGCCTGCGTCATACCTTGGAATTGGCGAATGGCAAGATCTACGTCGTCCCACTCTTCTTCTTGCACGCTCATCAGCAGTAGCATGAGGTTCGCGCCCACGGAGAAATTTGTAGCGTCATTAGTAATGACGAACGCGTCAAAGCCATCCCCAGGTCCACCGGGTTTGAGCGACTGCGTGATCAGGCTGATGATGTCGGCTCCGAGCGAGTTCATTTTCGAATGAAACTCGAGGCAGCCCACGCCGTCGCCCAAATCCACCAGCGATGCTCCGGAATTCTTCTTCACCACACCGTTCGACTTCTTCGCAACCGTGACCGACCACACTCCTGCCGGAGCCGCAACCGGTTCCCAACTAGTGGTTCCCAGTTCCCAATATTTCTTGCCTGCCGGTGCCTTCGGATCGTCCAGATACCATGACTTCTGCCCCGCGGCGAGCAGGCTCTCCACGTTGGGTGCCACGGGCTTGCCTTCTTTCTTCATGCGCGCGACCGTCGCCTCGACGCCGGCGGCGTCCCAAAGCTCGAAGGGCCCCAGTTCCCAGTTGAAGCCCAGACGCATCGCCCGGTCGATTTCCACAACCGAATCGGAAATCTCCGGCATGCGGTGCGCGCAATACGTCCAGAGGTCGGAGAGCGCCGACCACAAAAATTCTCCAGCTTTGTCGCCCTTTTGGGGACCGCTGCCATTCAATCCCAGTAGACTGCGCAGCCGCGTGCCCGTGTCCTCGATGTTCTTAGCCATATCGAGCGCGGCGAATTTTGGCTTTTGCCGCGGATGATATTCCAGAGTCTTCCAGTCGAGTGCGAGGCGTTCGTCTTCTTTGCCGTTCGTACTCTTAGCTTTTTTATAGAAGCCACCCTTGGTCTTGTCGCCCAGCCATTTCTTCTGCAACATCTGGCCGAAGAAATCCGGAAGCCGCAGATCGCTGCGTTCATCATGCACGTTCGTCGTCATGTTGCCGACCACGTGGCCCAGGATGTCGAGTCCAACCAGATCAATCGTGCGAAAAGTCGCCGACTTCGGCCATCCCACGGCCTGCCCCGTCAAGGCATCGACTTCTTCGATCGTCAAGCCCATTTCCTGCATGAGACGCATGACATTCAGCACGGAAAACGTGCCGATGCGGTTACCGATGAAGTTGGGCGTATCTTTCGCGATCACCACGCCCTTGCCCAGGCGCACGTCAGAAAAGTGCGCGATCGCTTCGACCGCGGCGTGGTCCGCATCCGGCGTGGGAATGATCTCCAGCAAACGCATGTAGCGCGGAGGATTAAAGAAGTGTGTTCCAAACCACACCATGCGGAAATCGTCCGAGAACCCTTCCGCAATTTTCGCCACAGGCAATCCGCTGGTGTTTGTGGTGACGATGGTTCCCGGTTTACGGACAGCTTCAACCTTGCGCAGCAACGCCCGCTTAATCTCAAGATTTTCGACGACGGCTTCGATGATCCAGTCAACTTCGCTCAATTTCTTGAGGTCGTCTTCAAAATTTCCGACCGTTACCAAGCGGGCCAGGGATGGCTCCATGAACGCCGCCGGCTTGGATTTCTTCGCCGCATCGAGTCCAGCCGCCGCGATCTTGTTCCTGGCGGGCGCGTCCGCATCCGGTGGAACGATATCCAACAGATAACTCGGCACCCCCGCATTGGCAAAATGTGCTGCAATGCGCGCGCCCATGGTTCCGGCGCCCAGAACTGCAACTTTATTAATGCGCTTCATGATCAAACCTCGAAATGAAACCTCCGCCAAAACTCCCGGAGGATGGAAGGATTACGTGGACTTTCAACGATCGGAGCGGGCATCGTACTCGTCCCCGAAGAGGACTGGCGAACTGGCAATGGTAATCCCTTGGGGGGAAATTTATCTATGGCTCGGATCACACCTCTGCGTGGGATAACAGATACTCCAGCGCCTGCTTCGCCATCTGCTTCTCGCCACGATAGGCGAGCAACTTCGGCGCGTCCTCCAGTCGAACCCATTTTGCCCGTGCGACTTCAATTCGCATGTCTTCAGAGATGTTATCAATTCGCCCCGATTCGTAGCGCAGCAGATAAAACGTGACAATCTTAAATACCCGCTCGCCGTCTCCCCACGAGCGCACATACACATATTTGATGTCCGCCAGTTTCGTAACTAGAGCCGCGGTGATGCCAGTTTCTTCCCGCACCTCGCGCAGAGCGGCATCGAGCGACTTTTCCCCGGGATCCACCAGCCCCTTAGGCAGGCAGAGAACAGTCTTGCTCGTGGAACGGGCTTTTCTTACCGAACCGAGGGGCGCTGTGGCGCTAGGGGCCGCTTCCGGCGGCTCAATCGCTGCCATCCACCAGACCCCGTCTTTTTGGTGGACCACCACCCCTCCAGCCGAAATCTCCCGCACCATACTGTCCGCAAGTTATCAGGAATACAGGAAATCCGCACCCTCTCTGCTGGCGGACCAGTAACTGTTACCATCCCCGGAGGTTCCCACCAAGGTAATCGCAGATAGCCCATTTGTGCCCTGCACCCTATCGCACAATTATGGCATCTTAATGATTAAGTAATGCTTCAGCAGTTCGACCCGACTGCAAGCGGGATGTGGGGTTCGCTGTGAAGAGTCTTGGGAAGATCATTCGGTCGGTTCAGGCCTTCGGGCGGGAATGGTCCCGCAAACCCGATCCCATCGCTTCATCGCACACACCATCAATTGGAATCGCTCTGGGCGGAGGCTTTGCCCGAGGGATTGCCCACATCGGCGTTTTGAAGGTTCTCGAAGAGGAAAATATTCCGGTGGGCGCCATCGCAGGCACGAGCGTCGGCGCGCTCATCGGTGCCTGTTATTGCAGCGGACTCTCGCTCGCCGAGATGGAAGAACTCGCGCGCAATACCCGCTTCACCAGTTTTGCCCGCTGGACCCTCTCGCGTTACGGTTTTGCCTCGAACGATCGCATGATTTCATTTCTGACGCGTACCTTGAAGTGTCAGACCTTTGAAAATCTGCGCATTCCGCTAGGAGTGACGGCCACCGACTTCAATACGGGCGAAGGCGTGGTTTTCCACTCAGGCTCAATCATTGACCCCGTGCGCGCCAGTTGTGCTTATCCCGGCATGTTTCTTCCGGTAGAAATTCGCGGCCGTCATCTGGTCGACGGCATGTTGTCGTATCCGGTGCCGACGCGCCCGCTTCGCGAAATGGGCGCCGACCGTGTGCTGGCAGTTCATCTAAAAGGAACCTGGGCCAACGGCAGTCCTCCGCGCCACATCTTCGACGTGATAGGACAATCCTTTGCGATTGCCCAGGACGCTATGTCTGGCCTGTGGCGCCAGACCGCAGATCTCGTCATTGAACCCGACGTCGCCGGCTTCGCTTACGACGACTTTAAACGTTCCGCTGATCTGATCCGCGTTGGCGAAGTAGCGATGCGCGCAGTGCTGCCGGAAGTGCGGAAGTGGCTGGCGCCCCCGGCCGAAGCGACTTATCCTGCAGTCGAACGCCGCGGCGAACCTCGAGTCGCGCCCATGCCCGCTGATTAAGGTTAGGTCGCATTCTCCAATCTTGCAGCCTCTTCCCGGATCCGCTTCCAGGCGTTTTCCACGTGCTTGGCCTTAGTGTTGGTCTGCCCCACGCACAGCCGCAGCGTCATCTTGCCGTGCAGTTTGGTGTGCGTCAGAAATAGATTGCCGCTGTGGTTCAGCCGATCCATGATGCTCTGGTTCGCGACATCTCCGGCCTTGTGCCGGAAACAAACCAAATTCAGCGGCGCCGGTGCGGCCAGTTCGAAGCGGTCATCGCGCTGAACCCATCCGGCAAATTGCTGCGCCAGCCGCACGTGTTCGCGAATGTGATGCTGCAGGCCTTCCACGCCATAGTGCCGAATCACGAACCATAATTTCAGCGACCGAAACCTGCGCCCCAACTGAATATGCCAGTCGCGGTAATCAATCACCGCTCCCGACTCCGTCGCCTGGTTGCGTAGGTACTCTGGCAGAATGCTCAGCGTCTGAATCAGCGCCTTGCGGTCGGCGACCCAGAAGCAGTTGCAGTCGAAGTTGGTGAACATCCACTTGTGGGGATTGAAGTTGTAGCTGTCGGCGAGTTCGGCACCATTCTGCAGATGCCGAAATTCAGGGCAGAGCATCGCTGTGCCCGACATGGCGGCGTCCACATGCAGCCACAGATTGTTCTTTCTGCAGATCTCTCCAATCGCGCCCACCGGATCCATGGCGTTGGAGGAAGTCGTTCCAACTGTCGCGCACACAAAAGCAGGCGTGAGTCCAGCGCGGCGGTCGGCTTCTACCTGCTGCTGCAGCGCATCAGGTCTCATGGCGAAGGTCTCATCTGCCGCGATCTGACGCAGGTTGTCTACGCCAATTCCCGCGATCATGGCAGCTTTTTGCAGGGAAGAATGGGTCTGGGTTGAAACGTAGGCGACCACCCGCCCATCGCATCCTTTCTGGTTGCTGGTATATCCAGTCGCGCGCTCGCGGGCCGCCAGCAGTGCGCACAAAGCAGCGCTCGAAGCCGTATCCTGAATCACTCCTCCCCCGCTGCTCGACGATCTGAACTTATCGGGCAATCCCAACATGCCGACCAGCCAGTCCATCACATGGGTTTCGAGTTCGGTGCACGCCGGACTCGTCGACCACAACATCCCCTGCACGCCCAAGCCCGATGAAAGAAGATCGCCCAGTATTCCCGGCCCGGAAGCGTTACACGGAAAGTAGGCGAAGAAGTTCGGCGATTGCCAGTGCGTGATGCCGGGAAGAATCAGCATTTCGATGTCTTTCAACAATTTTTCAAAAGATTCACCGTGCGCCGGAGGATCCGGCGGCAGAGAGGCGCGAATCTGCCCCGGCTTCACCTGCGAGAGCACGGGAAACGACTCAATGCGCGATTGGTAGTCGGCGATCCAGTCGACCACGGTGTGGCCGTAGCGCCGGAATTCGTCGGGCGTCATGTGGAAAGACTTTTCTTCGGACAAGGGAACCTCTTAGATGTAAGAGACAAATCTAGCAGAGCAGAAGTTTGGTGTTGCTTTCCTTCGTGAACCTTAGTGTCCTCAGTGGTTGATGCCTTTGACTTAAGATGAAGGCGAAGTGATCCGCCCAAAGTAAACTCGCGTCTTGTAGTCGAAGGCCACGCGATTATTTCTGGAGTGCTCACCGAAGATCCGCCGCAACCCATGCAGCATCGGCGCATGCTTCGGATGTCCCGGACCCGGCGCATACGATGACGAGAGCAGCCGCCCCTCCAGCCCTGCATAATCGAATTCCTGCCGCATGGCGAATACTCGCTCTTGAAACGGTGCCGGATCGAAGAATTCGTTGACGGCGTCGGTGGTCCGCTCATGTCGCACGAGTTCGTAATCGGTGCCATAGGTCAGCAGAAGTTGCTCGTATTCACGCAAGAATGGGGTCGCATCGGTGACCCGCTCATTCCATAACAGCACCAGCCATCCGCCGGGCCGCAGAATTCTCGCGAACTCCTGCCGCGAGCGCTCGCGATCGAACCAATGCGCAGCCTGGGCCGCCGTCACGAAATCCACGCTGCTATCCGCCAGAGTCGTCGCTTCCGCTTTTCCGGCCACGCTGGTGAAGTTCGGGAAACTAACCAGCAGTCGCTCTCCCGCCTGCCGCATTTCCGCATTCGGTTCGACACCGTACACGGGATTGCCGCTTTCCAGCAGCATCCGGGTCCAGATTCCGGTTCCCGACGCAATATCGGCTACTACATGAGCGGGCGCCAGCCCGCACTCAGCCTGAAGCACTTGCAGCGTCGCGGGCGGATATCCCGGACGGTAACGAACGTAGTTCTCGACCCGATCCGAAAAGCGGCTGGTAGCATTGGAGGCAGGCATAAAGGAACTGTATGTGGCAAGATTTTTCACCTTGCCAGAAATTCATTCTAACGGCAGGATATAAGTGTTGTCCCTCCCCGCCGGGGCGCAGGGTTCTCCCTGCGGAGTTCGCGCAGTAGCGCGGACCCGATCCGGCCACGCAGCCACAAGCTATGCGCGTTGTTATCAAAGTCGGCACCAGTCTCATTGCCCCAGGCGGGCAAGTGGATATCAATCTGCTTCGGGGAATGGTGGATCAGTTCGATCTTTCCCGGAACGAGTATCTGATTGTCACCTCGGGCGCGATCGCTGCGGGCATGTCGGGGCTCGAACTGCAGAAGCGTCCCACCGATGTGCCCGGCATGCAGGCCTGCGCTGCCGTTGGCCAGAGCAAGCTGATGCATACCTACGAGCGCCTGTTCTTCGGTAAGAAGGTGGTCGCTCAGTTGCTCCTTTCGAGCGACGATTTCACGTCCCCGGTGCGCTATCGCAATCTGCGGAATGCACTGGCGGAGTTGCTCGCGCTGGGTGTGGTTCCGATCGTCAACGAGAATGACAGCGTCTCGGTACGCGAGATCGAAGGCGCATTCGGCGACAACGACGAACTCAGTTCACTGCTGGCGACCGCAGTGAAAGCCGACTGGCTGCTGCTGCTGACCAATGTGGATGGATTCATGGTCCCCAACGGCCGCAAGAAGCCGCGTTTGCAGCGCGTCATTCGCAAACTGACGCCGGCGATTGAGGCCCAGTGCAACGGCAAGAGTTCGCTCGGCCGCGGCGGCATGATTTCCAAACTGCGCGCCGCAAAACTGGCCAGTGAGGGTGGGGTTCACGTGTCGATCGTCAACGGGCGGCATCCGCAAGCCATTACACTGGGAATGGCGCGCAAGATTGGAACCTACTTTCCGCCGGCAAAGGTAAGGTGATGGCGACTCTCACCACAGCTGCTTCGACCCAGGAGAAGCTGCTGCGAGCTCGCGGCGCCGCGACTAGACTCGCGCTGCTTTCCACTGCCGAAAAGAATGCGCTGTTGCTGGCGATCGCTGGTGCAATCGAAACGAACGAAGAAAGTATTCTGAGCGCCAACCAGGAAGACATCGCGCATTCCGGGCTGGAAGGCGCCATGCGCGACCGGCTTGAGCTTACTCCTGCGCGAATTAAAGACATGGCGCGGGGCGTGCGAGAAGTTGCCTTGTTGCCTGATCCCATTGGCGAGACTCTGGCGGAATGGACGAAATCGAACGGTCTACGTATCCGCAAACTCCGCGTGCCTTTGGGAGTAATCGGCATCATTTACGAATCGCGCCCGAACGTCACGGTGGATACCGCGGTCCTCGCGCTGAAAACCGGCAATGCCATTGTCCTGCGCGGCGGCAAAGAAGCCGCACGCAGCAACCAGAGCCTGGTTGAAATCATGGCCGCTGTGCCTGGCGTTCCGGAAGGCGCCATCGAACTACTGGATGCGAGCACTCGCCAATCAGTGCAGGATCTGATCAAAGCGCGCGGCCTGGTAGATGTGATCATTCCTCGCGGTGGCGCAGGTCTGATTACATTCGTGACCGAAAACTCGCTGGTTCCGGTGATCGAGACCGGGGCAGGGAACTGTCACATTTTTGTGGATGAATCTGCCGACCTCGACATGGCGGATCGCATCGTCATCAATGCGAAAACGCAGCGTCCGTCCGTCTGCAATGCTGCCGAAAAATTGTTGGTGCACGAACGGGTTGCCGCCGAATACATACCACGCATCGTGAGGAAGTTGACCGATGCCGGCGTCGAAGTGCGCGGAGACGGCAAATCCCGCTCGCTGGCTGCAGGCCTTCCCCTGGGGCCTGCCACGGAGCAAGAGTGGTACGAAGAATATCTGCGCCTGTGCATGGCGATTGCGGTGGTCGCCAGCGTGGACGATGCCATCGCCCACATCAACAAGTATTCCACCAAACACTCAGATTCGATCGTAACCAACGATGAAACGAACGCCCGCAAATTCCTCCGCGGCGTCGATTCCGCCGCCGTCTACTGGAACGCTTCGACCCGCTTCACCGATGGGGGCGAATTCGGCTTTGGCGCCGAGATGGGCATCAGCACGCAAAAGCTCCACTGCCGCGGGCCTTTCGCTCTTGCCGAACTGACTTCGTCCAAGTACGAAATTATCGGCTCGGGCCAGGTACGGTCCTAGCCGCCCGTTTGTTTCCGCTGTGCTACCTTACTGTTTTTGACTGCGGGAGCCGCATGAGACTCTTTTCTGCCGCAATTGTGTCCGGCGCAATGTTGCTTTCTGGTTCGATGGGCACACCTGGAAGTTCACCAGAGCCCTCCAGTTCGACACCGCCGATCTTCGGTTTCCGGGACGCGGCGGCCGAATCCGCGATCGAGGCACGCTTTCTGGCGGTGCCCGATCCCAAGCTGGCCGAGGAACATCTGCGCACTCTTACCAAAGATCCGCACATGGCGGGAACGGTTGAGGACAAGGCGACGGCAGACTACGTGGCTCAGAAATTTCGCGAAGCTGGCCTTGACACCGAAATCGTCGAATACAAAGTCTGGATTAACTACCCCGCGGAAATCAGCGTCGACATGACCGCGCCCGGCGGAGTTGAGATGCATGGCCCTACGCGCGAGCATGTGGACAATGATCCCTATCAGGACGACCCGCGCGTGGTCATGCCGTTCAGCAGCATGTCGCCTTCCGGCGATGTTGAGGCCGATGTCGTCTATGCCAATTACGGCACGCCCGAAGATTTCGAAAAGCTTGACAAGCTAAAAGTGGACGTGCGGGGCAAACTCGTCCTGGTTCGCTACGGCCAGAACTTTCGCGGGGTCAAAGTTTTCGTCGCTCAGGAACACGGCGCTGCGGGCGTGATCCTCTATTCCGACCCCGCCGACGATGGCTGGAAGCGCGGCGACAAATATCCCCAAGGTCCGTGGCGGCCGGACACCGGCGTGCAGCGCGGATCCGTCGGATACATGTTCGAGTTCCCCGGCGACCCGACGACTCCCGGAGTCGCATCCGTTCCCTCTCTGCCTGAAGCGCAGCGCATTTCTCCTGAGCAGTCGGCGCAGGTTCCGAAGATTCCCGTCACTCCCCTGTCGTATCACGACGCTTGGCCGATCCTGCAGAATCTTGGTGGACCCGACTCTCCTCGCGAGTGGCAAGGCTCGTTGCCGTTTACCTATCACGTTGGCCCTGGACCGGCGCGAGTGAAGATGCATCTCAAGCAGGATTACCAATTCCGCACCCTTTGGGATGTGATTGGCCGGGTGAAGGGCAGCGACTTGCCCCAGGAATGGGTAATTGCCGGCAATCATCGCGACGCGTGGGTCTATGGCGCGGTTGATCCCAACAGCGGAACGGCGGCGATGCTGGAAGCGGTGCATGGGATTGGAGAGCTGCTGAAGTCTGGATGGAAGCCGAAACGCACTCTCGTGTTCGGCAGTTGGGATGGCGAGGAGGAAGGCCTGATGGGCTCGACCGAGTGGGTCGAGCAGCATGAGGCAGACCTGCGCAATGCCGCGGCATACTTCAATGTGGACGTTGCGGTTTCCGGTCCGAAGTTTGGAGCATCAGCCGTTCCCAGCCTGAAGCAATTCCTGCGCGACGTGTCGAAGGTTGTGCCCAGCCCGAAAGGCGGAACGGTCTACGAACAGTGGCAGAAAGCGTCGCAACTGAACACGCCCTCCACCCAGTCGCCAACGGAAGCGATTGGAGACAGCCGGCGAACTCCAGTAGCACAGGTGAAAGGCGATGTGCCGGTCGGAGACTTGGGCAGCGGTTCCGACTACACGGGATTTCTGCAGCATCTGGGAGTGCCTTCGAGCGACATGAGTTCCAGCGGCCCGTATGGCGTCTACCATTCGGTGTTCGACAATTTCGCCTGGTTCAAGAAATTCGGTGATCCGGATTTTGCCTACGAGCAGCAAATGGCGCGCATTCTTGGGATAGAAGCCGTTCGCATGGCGGATGCGGACATTCTGCCGTACGACTATGAAGAGTACGGGAAGGAAATCGCGGCATACGTGGATGCGGCGCAGAAGAGGGCTGAGGATAAATTCGGCGCTCATGGGCTCGACTTTAACGCCGTGAACGCCGCGGCGCGGCGATTTGAAGCGGCTGGTACCAAGATCCTCGCAAAGCAAAAGAGTGTTCCGCGAGACGCGGAGCGCTTGAATCAGGCTCTGATGGCTGCGGAGCGTGCCCTGCTGCTGCCGCAGGGATTGCCGCATCGCCCGTGGTTTCGGCATGCGATTTATGCTCCGGGAGAATATACGGGATATGCTGCGGTAGTGATTCCGGGCGTGAACGAGGCTCTCGACAAGGGCGACAGCGAACGCGCACGGCAGCAACTGGCAGTCCTGGCGGCTGCTCTCGAGCGGGCGGCCAAAACTTTGGAAGGATACCACTAGCCTATGGCTTCCGCGCACGCACTCGGACACTTCCTGCGGACGCTGCCCGCTTCGGCCGCGGCCACTTTTCTGGCGCTATTTCCTATTGTCGATCCTTTCGGCGGCATTCCCATCTTCTTCACCATGACTTCGTCGTGGACTGCGCGAGACCGCGCTCGCACCGCTTTCAAGACCGGAATGTGGGTGTTCATCATCCTGGTGACTTTTCTCTTCTTCGGGCGCTTCGTGCTTCACTTCTTCGGCATCTCGCTGCCTGTCTTGAAGATTGCCGGAGGGCTGATCGTGGCCAACACAGCTTGGGGCATGGTGACGTCACATGCCCGCATCACGCCGGAGGAAACGCACGAAGCTGCGGACAAAGAGGACATTTCCCTGACGCCGCTGGCGATGCCGTTGATGTCGGGTCCGGGAGCGATTGGGGTGGTCATGGCGCTGGCGGCGCACGTCGATACCGCCGCAGCGTACATCGGAATGGTGCTTGGCGTCGCGGGAATAGCGCTGAGCGTGGTGCTTTTCTTCTGGCTGGGAGGACCGCTGGTTCGCCGGCTGGGACCGAGCGCGGTGGGCGCAATCAACAAGATCTTCGGTTTCCTGATTCTCGCGATAGCCGTCCAGTTGGTGTGGGATGGCGTTGCAGACTTCAACAGCTGAGGTCGATCTGGACGGTCTGCAATGGCTGTTCGGTCCTAATATTTGTTGGAACTGGTGGGCAGTTGCCTGCGTACCTCCAACAGGCGCTCTTGCGCCTGCGAGGTGGTCTATGTCTGCAAGGTCGCTTCTTCCCGCAAGACAGATTCACAGGGTAATCCTGTTGTGTCTCTTTCTGGTTCCGCTCTGTGCAGCCAACGATTTCAAGTACGAGGAAACCCATCACGACTCTCGCGAGTTCGTCTCCGGTGGCTATGTGCACGTGCGGATGAGTGTGGGCGATATGCACATCAAGCGCGGCGATTCCACCAAGATCAGGCTGGAATACACGGTGAAGTCGCACCGCGAGAAGAACCTCAAAGCGGCCACTGTGGACTTTGAGGTGAAGGGCAACAATGCCACGATCGAATTCCACGCACCTTCCGGCGGCAACACGCAGTTCGACGTCGAGCTCGAAGTGCCGCAAAACACCAACATCGATGCGCACGAGAAAGTCGGCGATTTAACGGTGGACAACATTGAAGGCGATAAGGATTTGAGCTTGGGAGTTGGTGACATCCGCGTGGCGAGCGGACCTGCAGGATATCGTGTCGTGCATGCGAGTTCGGGGATTGGAGATGTGCATGGAGCCGATTACGGCGAGACCAGCGGATGGCTCGGGAAAACGTTGAAGTATCACGGCGACGGGAAATATGAACTGCGAGCACACGTCGGAGTCGGGGACATCAATCTGGAAGGTCGCTAAGCGTAGGGCGCGATCAAGCGGCCAAATTTTTTTGCTGGAGAGCACTTGGATCGTGAGTTCCATTTTTGGGAAGCGGCACCTGAGAGGGTACCCTCCCCTCTCTCACGGTATATTGAAATCATCGAGTTGCCGGGAAATCTCAAAAAAATCTATGGGGCTCAGCAGCTTAGGGGCAAAATCTTGAGCCGCAGGGACTTAGCTGTAACGAGGTCCTTCGCTGCGCTCAGGATTTCGGCGGTGGGCTCAAACGCCCGCCAAGCGGCTCAACTTAGCTCCTGTCTGCCGATTCGTGCCTGCACCGCTTTCGCTCTGGCAATGATCTGCTATTTGGCTATTGCCCGCAGTGATGGTGGTCACGTTTGGCTGTGACATGGGGCGCAGGTGGATTCTCTGAGCAATGCACCTCAGGACTTACGTCACAACGAAAAGATTTGCCCTCTGGATCCCCCAACCCGAAAGTTAGCCGGCTGCATCTATCGGTGCTGAATCGGAGGAGCTATGCCCAGCACCAAACAGAAGGGTGCGGCGCGCCGGAACATCAAGAAAGCTGCCAAGGCCGCGCGAAAGAAAAGAACGATCGCTCATCTGCCGAAGAGAACGCGCACGGCATTGGGTAAGCAGGCGGCGAAGGTTGCGCGGCGAAAGCGCAGAGCATCGCGTTAAGAATTTCTGCTGATTTTACCGACCGAGGACCATCTGCTTTAATTGAAGGGCATTCTTCGCGGCAAATCCCGCCTGATCGTTGTCGAAGTAGACGAAGATGTGCTTAAGATCCTTGCGCCAGGCCTCGATTCGCGCAGCCCACCCGCGAAGCGTCTCTTGCGGATAGTCTCCCTGATATTTGTTTCCCGGGCCGTGCAGGCGGACGTAGGTGAAGTCCGCCGTGATTTCGACCGGCGACTGAAATCCGGCGAGCTCGTAGATGCAAAACGCGGCATTGTGCCGGCGCAAGACCTGGTAGATTTGCGGAACGTTCCAGGTCTCGTTGCGGAACTCGAAAACGTAGCGATGCGCGCGCGGCAGGCCGGAGAGAAATTCGTCCAGGCGTTCCGCATTGACTTTCCAACTCGGCGGCAGTTGAAACAGGATCGGTCCCAGGCGCCGCTCAAGCTTGTCGATGACGCTCAGGAACTTGTCGACCGCGTTCTGCGGATCTTTCAGTTTGCGATTGTGCGTGATGTAGCGGCTGGCCTTCACGGCAAAACAGAAGTTCGCGGGGGTTTGACGGCACCACAGTTCGAGCGCGGAGGTGGCGGGGAGGCGGTAGAAGCTGTTGTTGATTTCGACCGTATCGAAGCGATCGACGTACCAGCTGAGCCATTTGGTGGAGGCGAGATCGGAAGGGTAGAACGGGCCCTTCCAGTGCTTGTAGTGCCAGCCGGAAGTGCCGATGTGAATAGCCATAAGCTTTGGATTCATTGGGCGCGGCAAGCGTTTGGGGCAGAACGCATCAAAATTCGTCGTTCCCTGCGCGCGGACGAATGAGGGTCCGTCGATGGGTTTAACCAGTTATCTGACTAGTCATACACTGATAGGGAGAAAGAAATGAATTCCTGGCAATTACAACAAGCTAAGGCACGGTTCAGCGAGTTCCTGGAAGCGGCCCTGAAGGAGGGGCCTCAGGTGGTGACGCGGCGAGGAGTGGAAGAAGCGGTGCTCGTGTCAATCGAAGAATGGCGGCGGCTGCAACGGGTGCGCTATCCGAACATCAAGGAGTGGCTGCTGGGTGAAGGGCCGCGGTTGGGGGATATTGTGCCGAAGCGGCGCGGATCGAAGAGCCGGCCAGCGATCCATTTCAGCGGACCTGAGTTTAGATAATCTACAAGCGGTGCTAATATTGTGGGCCGCATGGCTATCGCTGCTTCTCCCCTCCCGCTCTTCTCCACCGCGGCCCGCGACCGCAAGTTCTACATCGGCATCGCCATCGCGATGCTGTTGACCGCTCTGATCGGCTTCTCGCGGACGTACTTCCTCGGCCTGATCTCCGGGCATGCGACGACCATTACCGGCCGCGTTCCGAACGTGACGGTACACCTGCACGCGCTGTTGTTCATGTCGTGGCTGGTGCTGTTCATCGTGCAGACGAGCCTGGTCGCGACGCACCACGTGAAAGTGCATCGCAAACTCGGCTACTTCGGAGTGGCTCTGGCGGTGGCAATGATCGTGGTTGGCGGCCGCACGGCGGTCGAAGCGGCGCGGCTCGGCGCGGTCCCTCCGGGCGCGAAGCCGTGGAACTTTATCGCCATCCCCTTCGGCGACATCACGACGTTCGCCATCTTCTTCCTGGCCGCCGTCCTGTGGCGCAACGACAAGGACAAGCACAAGCGGCTGATGATTCTGGCTTCCACCTGCCTGATGGCCGCGGCGCTGGTGCGGTGGCCCGGCGTATTGGCCCTTGGAGCACTGGTCTCCTACGTCCTCATGCTAGCGTTCCCCATCGCCGGCGCGGCGTACGACCGGTGGTCCCGTGGGCGCGTTCACCCGGTGTACTGGTGGGGACTGGCGCTGATCGTGCTGGGCGTCGGGGTGCGCGTGGCCCTGCTCGGCAGCCCGGCGTGGGCGCACGCCATGCAGTCGCTGTTCGGCTAGGCTTAT
>Ga0209168_10002050_pt1 | contig 15031 bp, 8 predicted proteins | sample Coa_R1_FD_187156 | JGI IMG/M metagenome (GOLD analysis project Ga0209168, IMG submission 187156) | Surface soil microbial communities from Centralia Pennsylvania, which are recovering from an underground coalmine fire - Coalmine... | ecosystem: Environmental > Terrestrial > Soil > Unclassified ... | reverse complement strand
TAACCGGGGTGAGCATGATGGTCGAAGGCAGGGATTTTTTCGATTTGCGGAAGGAGGCGCTGGTAAATTTGCTGAACATCGGCACTCGGGAGCGGGCGGGCTTGAGCTAGGCACTGTGGGCAGAGCGCGGCGGCGATGACCAGGGTGCAGAATGTCGTGTGGAGTTTTCGTTTCATTCGAGGTTCGCTTTCCTTAGTGGAAATTCTGGCTCGCTTCGCTCACCCTACGGGCGAAGGCGCCCACCACCACATGGTGTTGCCACTCTCTCTTATCCTTTTATCGTGCGACCAGACTTCCCTGCCAGGCAGCTGACGCTTTCATAATTCGTTGCGTCGCTTCTTTCAGGTTTGCCACCGACGATGCAAATGAGAATCGCACGAAATCTTTCCCGGCCGGCCCGAAAGCTGCTCCGGGAATCGCGGCTACGCCCGCGTCTTCTAATAGGATGCGACACACTTCTTCAGCAGAGGCGCCGGTCCCGCGAATGTCGACCCAGGCGTAAAACGCACCCTCTGGCGTTTGGCAATGGAAGCCGGGAACCCTGTTCAGACCGTGAATAAATTGCTCGCGGCGACGAGAAAACTCGGCGACCATCTTCGGCGTAGTGCCATCCAGGTCGCGAAGAGCCTCGACGCATGCATACTGTGTGAATTCGGCCACGCAAGTGTAACTATTCACAGCCATCATGGAGAGCGCCACCGAGACTTCCGGCGGAGCGACCGCATATCCGATGCGCCAGCCGGTCATGGCAAAGCTCTTCGAGAAACCGTCAATGATCACAGTGCGCTCTGCCATGCCCGGATAGCGCAGCATCGACAAATATTCGCCGCCATAAATGATGCGTGCGTAGATTTCGTCGGAGAGAACCCAGAGATCGTGCTCGACAGCGAGCTCGGCAAGTCCGCGTTGAACCGCATCGGTATAGACCGTTCCCGTGGGATTGCCCGGAGAGTTGGTAATGAGCATCCGAGTGCGGCGCGTAATCTTCGCGGCGATGTCCTTGAGATCCGGCTGAAACTGGTTACGTGGGGAGAGCTCGAACGGAACAGGAACCGCGCCGAGACCGAGAGTGATCGAAGGATAGCCGGGAAATCCCGGATCGGGGAACAGAACTTCGTCACCGGGTTCGAGAAGGGCCATCATGGCAAAGAAGAGAATCGCCTTGCAGCCCGGCGCTATGACAATATTGTCGGCAGAGACCGTAATGTTGCGCGTACGCTGCAGGTAGGCGGCGAGTTCTTGGCGCAGTTCAGGAATGCCGGCGACCGGGCAGTAGCGGTCCTTCCCTTCCTCCAGGGCTTTGGTTGCTGCCGCGATTACCGATGGACCGGGGTGAAAATCGGGCTCGCCTAACTCAAGATGGATGATGGAACGGCCTTCGGCTTCCATTTGCTTGGCGCGGGCGTAAACGGACAGCGCGCCTTCGCCGCTCATGACCGACATTCGGGATGCAATCGAACGCATTATTTCTCCGAGCTATAAGCCTTTATACATGCCGCCATCGACAAGGATGGTCTGGCCAGTGATATAGGACGCGGCCTCTGACGCAAGCCACACAATAGTTTCGGCCACTTCGCGCGGCTCGCCAAGGCGCTTAAGAGGCGCATCGGCGGCCCAGCCTTCAAAGATCTCCTGCTGAGTTTTGCTGGAAGTCGCGGAGCGCGCCGTTGCTAATTCTTTCAGGCGATCTGTGGCGGTGAAGCCTGGGCCGACGTTGTTCACGAGGATTCCATCTTTGCCAAATTCGTTAGCCAGGCTCTTGACCAGGCCCACAACGGCCGCGCGAACTGCATTCGAAAGCACGAGATCAGCGACTGGCTGCTTGGTTGTAATCGACGTAATTGTGATAATGCGGCCCCAATGTTTTTTCTGCATGTGAGGGATAACCTCGCGCGCAAAATAAACCGTGCTAAGAAAATTGAGTTCGATGGCGCGTTGCCATTCTTCGAGGCTGGCAGCGAGAAAACCTTTGGCGGGAGGACCACCGGCGTTGGTCACGCAGATATCAATTGCCCCAAATTTTTTGGCGACAGTTGCTACGAAATCGCAGACGGCGGTAGCGTCCGTGACGTCGAAGGCTTCCGTGAGAACTTCCGCCTTGTATTGTTGTTTGATTTTCGCGGCGGCGTCTTGCAGAGTCTTGGCGTTGCGGGCACACATTGCCACTTTGCAGCCTTCGGCGGCGAAGGCTTCGGCCGTGGCGCGTCCGATTCCCTGACTGGATGCGGCAACCAGGGCGACTTTGTCTTTCAGTCCCAGATGCATGAAGTGGGAATTATAAACGGTGTGTGGCTTTGCCCGCGCTTGCTGGAGGCTCTTTGCCCGATTAATCTCTAATGAAGCGGAGGATTTCTCATGACCCGGCATCCCGAGACCAAGGCTGTGCGCGGAGCGGCGGATTTGAAGAAGAAAAACGGCCCGATGGCCACGCCGATTTTTCAGACTTCGACGTTTGAAGTGACCGATAACGACGAGCAGTTGCGAGCCACGCACAGCGATCATTTCTATACGCGCTACGGTAATCCTACGAATACCGTTGCCGAGAAGACGATTGCAGGATTGGAAGGAACGGACGCGGCTCTCACATTTGCTTCCGGCATGGGTGCGGTTACGACCACAATTATGGCCCTGCTCAAGAGCGGTGACCACGTGGTGGCGCAGCGCGATATCTACGGCGGGGTGAACAAGTTTCTAGCGCAATGGCTGCCGAAAATGGGGATCGAGACGACATTTGTCGACACGACCGATTATGAGCAACATGCGCGAGCGATCCGGCCCAATACGAAGCTGCTGTATCTGGAATCGCCCACGAATCCTACGTTGCGCGTAGTCGATTTTCGAAAAGTCGTTGGGATCGCGAAGGAACATAAGCTACTCAGCATGATTGATGCTACTTTCGGAACGCCGGTCAATCAGCATCCTGCGGAGTATGGGATCGATCTCATCATGCATTCGGGGACGAAATATCTCGGCGGGCATTCGGATCTGATCTGTGGCGTGGTGTGCGGGCGGCGGGAGTTGATGGAAAAAATCTGGGAGACGCGGACGACTCTGGGGAATTGCATGGATCCTCATGCTTCGTGGATGCTGGTGCGGGGATTGAAGACGCTTTCGGTGCGCGTGGCGCGGCAGAATGAGAATGCGATGCGGGTGGCGGAGTTTTTGGCTGATCATGCAAAAGTGCGGAGCGTGCATTATCCGTTTTTGAAGAGCCATCCCCAGTATCCGCTGGCGCGCGCGCAGATGAGTGGCGGAGGCGGGATGGTTACGTTTGAGGTGGAAGGCACGAGCGAAGACGCACGGCGCGTGAGCGAGGCGATGCGGTTGTTCACGCTGGCTCCGAGTTTGGGGAGCGTAGAGTCGCTGATGTCGATGCCGGTTTACACCTCGCACGCGATGATTTCGGCGGAAGATCGCCAAAAGATGGGAGTCACTGAGCAGATGATTCGGCTGTCGGTTGGAATTGAGAATGCGGATGATCTGGTTGCGGATTTGGAGCAGGCGCTGGAAGTTGTGAAAGCGCGGGAGCGGATGCACGTGGGGTGAGCCGTTCGTTTGCCTTGAGACAAAAAATCCCGGCCGTTTTTGGCCGGGATTTTTCTTGCAATTCTAATCTGCAGCTCGGATGTCAGAACGTAAATCTCGCTCCAAACTGGAATTGGCGCGGGGTATTGACCGTGTCCGTGATCTGTCCGAAGGGAAGGCCCTGCTGAGTGGCTCCAACGACGCTCGGCACGTTTGGATACCCGTATTGAGGTGTGTTGGTGATGTTGTAGGCGGAGACATCAAAACGGAGTGCCTTGCTCTCTCCAAGATTGAGCGTTTTGAAAATGGAGAGGTCCAGATCGCGCGCTCCTCGGGTACGGACGTTATCGAGATAGGCGGGAGCAGATCCGGGGACAAATGGATTGCCTGCGACCGGTCCGCCATTTTCTGTGCCTGGAACCGCGAAGCAGTTGTCGTTGAACCACGCCGCAACGGTATGCGGAGCGCCAGTCGCCGGGTTGCAGGTCACGTCGGCCCGCTGATTCGGGAGGTAGGCGACCGGAGTTCCCGAAAGTGGTGAGGCGATAGGAACTCCGGTACTCAGATATCCGATCGCATTAATGGTCCAGCCGCCTGCCAGCTTGTCCGCGACACCATTCAGATTCAGTGGTTCTCCCTTGCCAACCGGCAGGTCGTAAGATATTTCCCCGTTGAACTGATACTTGACGTCCTGGGGGCTGATCGAATGTTCATATCCCAGATTCCTCCAATCCTGGGCAGCACCAAGGTGGTTGCCTACGAAGCCCAGAGGAGGATTGCCGTCGTCGGTCATGATTTTTCCCCAAGTAAAAGTACCCAGGGTTGTGAAGTGGTGGGTCAATCTTTTTTGCAATTTGGTTTGCAGGGAGCTGTATTCGGAGTCGCCAGCGGGATAGCCATTGACGACGACGCCATTGCCGGAACCGTAGCTCCCATTTCCGAATTGCGGAAACTGCTGCAGCGCCACCCACAAAGGAACGGTGGGTGAGCCATAGTTGCCGTTAGTGGCGGGCTGGATCGGGGCCCATCGATTCGGTACATTGATGCAGCTCGGTTGCGAAGTATCGACGCACAACGAGTAGTTGTATTTCTCAATCGTGGATGCATCGAGAACGTTCAGATCGACGTTGCCAAAGGGCAGGAAGAGTCCGCGGCTGCCGACATAGCCGGCAGTCAATACCACCTCGTGCGGCAGTTCGTACTCTACCGCGAAATTGAAGTTGTAGATGGTAGGTGTGCGCTGCGAGCGCAGCACGGTGCTTAAAGTTTGGCCAAGATTAATGGCCAGACCTGGCGGCGGACTAGCGAAGGTTGGAACAACTCCGCCGGGAAACGGATTGCTTAATGAGTAAGCGCCCGTGAAAACGTCGGGAGCGAGCGCCGGGCTGCCTGCTGACGCACCTTGACATGCCGCCGTACCGTTGAATACCGTGTTGCCATCCGCGTTGAAGCAGGTCGAGTTCCAGAATGTTTGGGAAGCGAAGCCATCGGTATTCAACAAAGCGCTGCCGACGTTATGCGTGGTGGGACCATAGTAAAAACCGCCACCGCCGCGGAAGACCAGATGCGGGGCGGCCTGCCAAGCGAAAGCCAAGCGAGGTCCAAAGTCGTGCAAATTCGTAGTAAATGGTGACCGATTGTTGCTATTGACGTAGATTTCCGCTCCAGTGTAGGGGACGCCGTTGAAGGTGTTGCTGACGTTGGGATTGAAGTACTCCTGACGGTTGTAACGTTCGTTCCTTCCGCCGAAAATGTCCCAACGCAGGCCGGCTGTAATGGTTAGAGTTTTGGAGAAGTGATACGTATCTTCGACAAAAGCTGCATAGTAAGGATTGGACTCAGCAGCGAAAACGTCTTTGGTGAAACTAGGATAACTACCCTGATTGGTTTCAGTGCCGGGCTCGCTTCCCATGCCGATGAGGAGAGAGGCGAAATCACTGCCGCCATTCACACTCGCGACGGACTGATCTGTCGCATCGACGTTGAACCCGTATGCGCCGGCCGGCGCCGGCGGCTGGCCGACGTTAAGGTAGCGCTTCATCCACTCGAAGCCGGCTGATATCTGATGCTTGCCGTGAATCTTAGTGACGATAGCGTTGGCGTCGCTATTCTCGCTGGCGTAGGCGAAGTTGTTGTAATCCGCCGTGCCTCCAACGCCACCCCCGACGTCATCGAAAAGAATGAACGGAAGCTGTTTGAACACCACCTCCGACGCCAGCGACGAGGGAAAGCCCAAGTCGGCTATGTTGGTATTGGTGTAGGCAGGGTTTCCCTGAGCCTCGTGATGCCGTGTGAAAGAATAACGCAAGTTCAGAACGGTGGAGGAATTGAGGGTCAGGTCATCCGCGATTAAGACGTTCCGTCCGTTGGTCGTGTTTTGGGCAAAGTCAGGGTCCCATCCGCTGGGAAAAACATTGGCGGTGGAGAAGATCAATTTGTCATAGGAGAACCGGGTGAAGATGCGCTGCTTTTCGCTCGCAACCCAGTCGACTCGGACATCGAACCGATGTGCATTGAATGGGTCGAGGCCCGGCACCTGATAATTGTTCTGAACGTCAGTTGTCGCCTTATCACAGGAGACCGGATCGGGGTAGTTACAATGCGGCATTTTTGAGAGATACAACAAGCCGATCGGATTCGGGTTCGGAATTACGTTCCCCTGAAATGGCTGGCGCGTGCCATCAGGGTTGTCAGGCTTGGTTGGGTCGTAAATGTTAAAACCCATGCCCGAGAAGTTTCCGGTTCTTTCGGCGGTGGTGGGAACACTATACGTTTTGACGCCCTCGAATTGCTGCTGTTGCGTGTCCTCGTAGTCGGCGAAAAAGAAAAGTTTGTCTTTCTTAATCGGCCCGCCGATGGCTGCGCCTTCCTGGTAGCGGTGGAAATCGGGAGGCGTGTTGGATTGGCCAGCCAGCAATTGACCTTGCTTTGTGAAGTATTCATTCGCCGACAGCGCATTAGGGCGGAATACACCGAAAACATCACCGTGAAATTTATTGGTGCCGGATTTGCTGACCAGGCTAATGACGCCCGCGGCACCACTCTGGTACGAGGCCGGGGTGTTCTGAGTTTCGACCCTAACTTCGTCGACGCCATCCTCGGGAATATTCATTGCGGGGATAATCGCGGCGGCATTATTTTCCGCGATTCCGATGGGGCTGCCATCGAGCATGTAGTAGACGGAGCCGACGATGGCGCCGTTGATGGTCGAGGACGAGACATCGACTCCCGGACGCCCGACCGAAATATTCTGAACCGACTGCATCGAATCGCTCGAGTTTGGCGCGCCATTGGGCGGCGTGACGCCTGCACTCAACTGCACAAGGTCGTAAACGTTGCGATAGAGCAGCGGTACCCGGTCGATGGTGGCTGAGTCGATTAACTGGCCGACCGTGGAATTGCTGGGCTCGACCAGCTCGACCCCTTGAGTTACGTTGACGGTCTCGGTTACTGCACCGATCTCCAAGACGATGTCGACCTCGGTGGCCTGATCAACGTTGACGGTGACCTTATCTTGAACGGAATTCTTAAAGCCAGTCTGAGCTGCTGTGACCTTGTAGACGCCCGGGTTGAGGGAAATGAAGGTATAGAGCCCCGCGGAGCTGGTGACGGTGTGCTGGGTCGCTCCAGTAGCATGGTCCAGCAGGACTACTTTGGCCCCTGCAACCAGTGCCCCGGCTGGATCGGTGACCAGGCCGCTGATGCTGCCCCGGCCAGCCTGGGCGAGCGCGATGGAGCCAACGCAGAGGAACAAAATACCGAGCGAAAGAAAATTGCGCACTGCCTTGACCAACGCATTCTCGCGATTCATGACCGCCTCCCGAGCCTAAGTCCGCGTCTTGATATTGGTTTATTAAATCGTATGAATAGTGCTTTTTTTGGACATCTTATGTCAAGAAAAAAGCGGGCAATGAGCGCCGATTCCAGCGCTTTGCAATCCCTGGGCGCTTTTTCCGCCGTCTACAACGGGCTGCGTGTCGATTCCCGTACCACCAGTTTCGGAGCCAGCTTGCGATGATAAGCCACAACCTCGCGCTTCTCGAGCACGCATTTGATTCCACCCAGCACCACTTCCACGGCGCCTTCCCCCATGGCCTCCATCGGTTGGCGCACGGTGGTGAGGGCTGGAGTGCACAACGCCGAGGGCGCAACATCGTCGAAGCCGATAACCGAGCACTGTTCGGGCACGCGAATTCCATGTTTATTCAGCGCGCGGATCGCGCCGAAGGCCGTCATGTCGTCGAACGCCAGCACGGCCGTGAACGGATGTTTCTGCTTGATCAGATCTTCGGTGAGCCTCTGGCCCATCTGAAAGCTGGAGAGCGGGTCGCGAGAATCGGGCAAGTCCGCAATCAGTTTTTGATCGAGGTCGAGGCCGCTGGCTTTGGCGAAGTTTCGCACTCCGCGCCAGCGGGGTGAAGTATCCGACAAAGTTTTCGGGCCGCGGATAATCGCGATTTCTCGATGGCCGAGGGAATGAAGGTGTTCCAGAGCGAGATAGCCGCCGATTTCGTTATCGACGACAAAAGAACTCATGGAGTCGCCCTTGAGTTCGCAACCGATAAGAGCTGTAGGGATGCTGCTCTTTTCCACGTCGGCCAGCACGTTGATATCGAGAAAGAGCCAGTTGGCAAGGACGATGAGCCCCTCGATGCGGCGGTCGAGAAGCATTTCGAGATAGCGCTCGAAACGGCTGCGCTCATTGTGAACATCGGTAAGGATGGGCAGATACGACGCCTGATAAAGTTTGTTTTCGATGCCACGCAGGATCATGGTGCAGTAAGGATCGGTCATGTTAAAGACCATGACTCCGACGGTATGGCTGCGCTTGCTGCGCAAAGCGCGGGCAAACTGGTTGGGGCGGTAGCCCAGCTTCTCGGCGGCCTTTTCGATGCGCTGCTTGGTAACTGGCGGAATATAGCGCGCCAGGGGCGCGTCGTTGAGCACAATGGAAACTGTGGTGGAGGAAAATCCGCTTTCCTTGGCTACATCGCGAATCGTGACCATCGCAGTCTTGCCTTTATAGTGCCGGACAATGCCGTTCTTGCAATGCACCCTCGCGCTTGAATTTGCCGCCGAGGTTGGCGGACACTACAGCAGAGAGTAATGCCAGTGTCAAGTGTTTACATGCGGTCGAGCCTTCTGGGGCTACTTCTGAGCTGCCTAACAGCCTCCGTTGGGTCGCAAAATTCTGTGATGGCGGCAAAGGGTTCTCCCCAGGCGGATGCTCGCTCTACTTCCGCCGCGGCAAATAATCCGGCCAGGATTTTTGCCGAAGGCCAGGAAGCGCTGAAGCAGAACGATCTGGATGCGGCCGAGCGGGATTTCCGGCAAGTGATCGCCATGAACCCGCAGGCCGGCGGCGCGTACGCGAACCTGGGGGTCGTCTACATGCGGCGCAAACAGTGGGCGAATGCGCTGGAGATGCTGCACAAAGCCGAACGGTTGATGCCGCAGGTTGCGGGAGTCCGGCTAAACATTGGCCTCGCCTACTACAGGCAAGGCTTGTTTCTCAAAGCTATTCCTCCATTTGAGTCCGTGGTACACGATGATCCGGCCGCACAACAGCCACGGCATCTGCTTGGGCTTTGTTATTTTTTTGTAGAGCGCTGGGCGGATGCGGCGAACACGCTGCAGCCTCTGTGGGAGCAGGAATCAGGACAGCTCAGCTATCTGTATGTCCTTTCGATTGCCGCGCATAGAGCGCGCATGAAAGAACTCGACGATCAGGCTACAGCGCAATTGGTCAAGGTCGGCGAGGGTTCGCCCGAGTTTCATTTGTTTATGGGCAAGGCGCATTTAAACCTGGAACAGTACGACATGGCGCTCGAAGACTTCCAGGCGGCGGAAAAGGCGAACCCTAAGCTGACGTTCGTTCACTTCAACCTCGGCCTGACCTATTTAAAGAAGCAGAACTACGAACAGGCGCGCGACGAATTTTTGAAAGATGCGGCGGTTGAGCCAGACCTGGCGTTCAATTACGACAAACTCGGTGACGTGTATAGCTTAATGCAAAACGATGCGGAGGCGGAAAAAAGCTATCGCGAGGCGCTGCGCCGCGATCCCCAGATGATCAACTCAGATCTCGGGTTGGCAAAAGTTTACCTGCGCACGGGAAAGTATGAACAAGGATTGCGGGCGATTGACGCCGCCGAGAAGATCGATTCGACGCGCACCGACATTCACTACGTAAAGGGTCAGCTTCTGCTGCGGATGGGCCGGAAGGAAGAAGGAAAGAAGGAACTGGAAACTTCCGTACGTTTGGATAACGAGCGCCGCGCGGAGCGACAGAAACAAACGGAGACCGGCATCGTACCTTCGCCCGAACTTCTCCAGGATGAGCCGTAGCGGCCTGGGACAAGTGCGGCCCGGTGTGCAAGAATTTGCAAGCGGCGCTCGAACTGAACCCGCGATTCTACCGTCCTTCTGGCCGGAGTTTGATAAACTGACCCGGCTGTCCGGAGCCGCTATCTGCGGATTTGCGGCAACCCAGGCTTCAAACTGTACTCGCAGACCTAGCACAGACCGATCCGGCGCCGCCAGCTGAGATCGGGACGACGCGGTTTCCGCCAAATCGCTTCCCCTGCGAGTAACTTTGTGCCGAATGGAGTTTGATGTGCCAACGGAGGAGGGTTCTCGTGTCGAAGCTATCCCTGTCTAAAGCGTGCGTTGGAGCCGGTTGTACCGCTGTCATCGTGGCCATGGTCGCCGCCATCGCAATTTCGTTTCCCGTACCGGTGACGAGGACTTCCGCGACGAATATGTCCTCACATTCGCAAGCATTGAAAACGAGCGCAGCGGATCGCGGGAACCTGCAGGCGAAGTTCGCTGCATTGCCGTTGGCGTTTGAAGAGAATGTGGGTCAGACCGATCCGCAAGTGAAGTACATGGCGCGGGGGAGCGGGTACACCCTTTTCCTAACATCGAGCGACGCAGTTTTGTCTTTGGCTTCGTCGTCACCCGCCAGAATGCCCCGGCTGCGGGAGATCATGGAAGAACGGTTCGCAGGTTACTCAAGAAAGGAACCTAGATCGATTCAGCGACAATCCGAGCGGGCTGGCGTAGCTTCTTCAGCGGCCTCGTCCTTGCGTATGCACCTGGTGAACGGCAGACCTGAGCCGACGGCTGAAGGCCGAGGGCTGCTGGCCGGCAAGGTAAATTACTTTATCGGGAACGATCCACATAACTGGCACGAGGGAGTTCGCGAGTTTTCCAATATTTCGTACTCTGGAATTTATCCGGGCGTGGACCTGGTGTATCACGGGGAGCAGAAGCAGTTGGAATTTGACTTTATCGTTGCGGCGCACACCAGCGCCTCACCAATCAGGCTGAGTTTTGACGGCGCACAGAAGATTGAACTCGATAAGTCGGGCAACCTCCTTCTGCACACATCGGGTGGAGATATTACGCTGCGTAAGCCAGTGGCATTCCAGGACGGAAGTCACGGACGCGAGACCATCGACGCAGATTTCATCTTGAAGGCGAATCATGAAGTGGGATTCGCGCTCGGAAATTACGATAAGAGCCGGGAGTTGGTGATTGACCCATTACTTACCTACGGCACTTACCTTGGCGGCAATCAAGACGATGAAGCATACGGAATTGCTGTTGACGCCAATGGTAATTCGTATGTGACGGGAGAGAGCGATTCGACCTCAGGATTCCCTGGATCAAACCCATCGGATGGTGGCTACGATTGTTTCGTAGTGAAGATCAACGCCGATGGGAGCCTCGGGTACACCACCTTCGTAGGGGGCTCAGGTGATGACCTGGGGTCTTCCATCGCGCTCAACAATAAATTGACTGCAGGAACAGTTTTTGTGGCAGGCATAACGACCTCGACAGATTTGCCGGTTACCGCGGGAGTGGTCCAATCAAACAGTGGCGCGCCCCCAGGGACGAACTGCATCACTGGTGTCGGCCCAGGCGCGCCCTGCACAGATGCATTCGTCTTTGAGCTTAACCCCAGTGGCACGCCGTCCTATCTGACTTATCTCGGCGGGGCCAACGACGACGGAGCGTTCGGGGTCGCGGTCGACGGTTCAGGAAATGCGTATGTGGCGGGTTTTACGTTCTCGACGGATTTCCCCACGGCGAGCCCTGTGGATTCACAGCTAAATGACAACCAAAATAGTACGTTTGAAGATGGATTTGTGACGGAGATTAATCCCAGCGGGACGGCGTACGTCTACTCGACCTATCTGGGCGGCGCAAACAACGATTTCGCCTCCGCCATTGCGGTCGATGCAAACGGATCAGCCTATGTAACGGGAGGCACGACTTCGGCCGGTCCCCCAAACGGTTTTCCGGTGACGATGGGAGCTTTCCAGCCGCAATGCGGCACGGACGGGACTTGCAATGCCGGCAGTGGATTGATTTTTTCTGACGCCTTCATCACCAAGTTTGCCCCGGGTGGAACGTCGCTTGCATATTCAACCTATCTGGGCGGCGGTTCGGATGATGTCGGCATGGGCATCGGTCTGGACAGTTCGGCCAACGTTTATGTTACAGGGGAAACGAGGGACGACAATTCGGTTGTGGGTAACGGCGACTTCCCGATTGTGGGAGGGTTCGAAGCGAACTATGGAAATGGCAATACCAGCGCCTTCAGCAATGGATTCGTCAGTGAGCTGAGCCCTGGTGGTCAAGGGTCCTCCGATTTGAAGTATTCATCGTATCTTGGAGGCAGCACGGCAGATGCCGGCATGGCAATCGCAGTCGACGGGTCAGGAAATGCATACGTCACGGGAAGCACACGCTCTTCCGATTTCCCTACCACCAACGGCAGCAAACTCAATGGAAATTCCGATGCCTTCGTGAGCTACGTGGCAAGTGGTGGAGGCTCGTTGACCTATTCCACATTTCTTGGCGGGTCTGGGGATGAGAACTTTGATGCGTCAACGGCCTCGTTTCTAGGAGCTGGCATCAATCTAAGCCTGTCAGGTTCGACGAATACCGGCGTATATGCTACCGGAACCACCGATTCTCCATCGACCTCCTCATCCACTTCGTTTCCAGTTACGGCTGCTGCTTTGGAGTCGAGCTACGGCGGCGGTTCGTTCGATGGCTTTGAAGCAACATTCGCAGACTTTAAAATTTCTGCGACTGCTCCCAGCGCAATATCCGCAGGTAGCAGCGCTACCTCAACGATTACCCTGACTTCCCCCAGCTACACGAATTCGGTAAGCCTCAGTTGCAGCGTAAGCGGCACCGGATCGCCTTTGCCAGCTTGCGGCAGTTTCTCGCCTCCGTCAGTGACACCGAGCGCCGCTGGCGCTACGTCGATGCTGTCGATCACGACCACAGGTGCGAGCGCGCAACTATTTCTTCCCTCGAAGAAGTTTTTCTATGCACTGTGGCTGCCGGTCGGCGCATTGGTCTTGGTTGGGATTGTTTCGCCTTCCCGCCGCAGAAAGCTGTCAGCGACGGTGCTAATGGCTGTTGCCATCGGCCTCATGTTGTTACCCGCTTGCGGCGGGGGCGGGAGCAGTAGCAACGGCGGCGGTGGCGGCGGGGGTGGTGGCGGTGGCTGCACGGGATGCACCCCGAGTGGAAGTTACAGGGTGACCGTTACCGGAGTCGGGAATGACGCGGCGAAGACGACGCAATCGACCTCATTCACCTTAACGGTAAATTGACTCGCAGTTCGCGAGCGCCATTGGCGCAAAGGGGCACTCTAGTCTAAGATTCTTGTTCCGGGATTCTGGTTCTGACACATTCAGGAAAAATATTGAGGCGGGATTGCCCTGCACGGCTCGGTCGGTGGAGTTTTGTGCTGAGCGGGCAGCGTTTGCGCCATTGGAGGAATCGAAGGTAGTGAGTCTGCGTCCCCTCATGTTCTATCACCGTCAGGTTGTGCGCATTTTCCTGGTCGCATTGCTGGCGACTTTTCTTTTGCCGCATCGTTCCTATGCGCAGGCAACTTTCACACTCACGCCTGGAGCGTTGAGTCCAGCGGCGGTCGATCCGGCTGGCGCGGCTACGGCGGTAATCGCTCTGGGCGGCGACGGCAGCGTGGGAACGGTTTCGTTGAGCTGCGCCGTGACCTCGAGCCTCTCGACCACGGCGATGCCGACGTGCCTCATCAGCCCGGGCAGCGCAACGCCGCCGGCGACTCTCTCTTTAACGGTGACGAGCTTGGGCGCGACACCGGCTGGGCAATATTCGATCACGGTTACGGGGACCGCCGGCGGCACGACCCAGACCGCCACGCTGTTTCTGAATGTAGTGCAGGCGCAACAGAATTACGCCTTGACTGTGACCAGAGCCATCGACCCGGGAACCGTGAGTCCGGGAGGAGTGGCACAGGCCATCATTACCATCACACCGATTTCCGGTTATTCGGGCAAGGTGACGTTGTCCTGCTTGTCGGTAACTCCCGCGGTAATAGCTTCGCCCTATTGCTCGTTCCAATCGAACACTACTCCGGCTGAACCTTCCGTGGCGGTTGCGGCTGGCACGCCGGCGGCGGGAACACTGATAATCAACACCTACGGAACCCAGCAGACGACCGCCGAGCTTATTGCTCCACGCATTTTCTATTCCTTCTTGTTCGGGGTTCCGGGCCTGGTTCTAGCCGGCGCCGGAATGGCGAGGCGCGGCAGAAGAAAGTTGCTCGCGATGCTGGCGGCTCTCGCGCTGGCAGCAATGATTTTGCTGCTGCCTGCTTGCGGCGGCATCAGTCCGACCTCTAACAATACCTACGGCTATATAACTCCGAAAAATACGTACATGTTTACCATCAGCGGCGTAGATCAAAACGGGGTTTCGCCGAGCAATGGCGGCACGCAGGTTACCATCAGCCTCACAGTCAACTAGGGCAAGTTCGATGGCCGCCTCGCAGTTCACAGGGGCGCCTTGGCGATTTGGCATACCTGCGATCGTGCTTTCATCCCTTCTCCTCTGCCTGTGGGCCGTAGCTTCTCCTGGCAACAAGAACGAAAAATTTGGGCCGGTCACGGTGCGCTGGGATGAAGCCACTCCCGGCTGCACATTTTCAACCACACAGGACGGCAAGTATCAGTATGGATTGTGGTCTGACGATGTGGGGATCATTCTCTCCGTGGATTCGCGCGAGGTGCAGATCATTCATCACCGCATCGAACCGATTTTTGGAGTTTTTCTCACGATTCGTTACCGGGGCCAGAGCGGGATGGACGTAAACACGAATGGAATCACTTTGCAGTTCATGAAGCACTTCAAAGTGGTACAGAGTTCGCTCGTCCCAGAGGACTACGAGAAAACGATTCAGGCCGATGCCGATGCGCTGGATGACGAGACGCGGCGGGAGATCGCGAAACATCCTGAAGAAAAAGACGCGCGAGAGGCGAGACTGCAGGAATATCAGAAATCGGTGAGCGAACTGATCGAATTTCTGGGTAAAAACAGCCTGCAATCCGTACACCTGGATACGGGGAATCGGGAAGCGAGCGGATGGGTATTCTTCAATACGCGCAACAAATGGATTGGGAACTGGAAGTCCCAGGAAGAATTTGTGCTGCGGGTG
>Ga0209168_10002049_pt1 | contig 15039 bp, 16 predicted proteins | sample Coa_R1_FD_187156 | JGI IMG/M metagenome (GOLD analysis project Ga0209168, IMG submission 187156) | Surface soil microbial communities from Centralia Pennsylvania, which are recovering from an underground coalmine fire - Coalmine... | ecosystem: Environmental > Terrestrial > Soil > Unclassified ... | reverse complement strand
GTTCGCTATGCGGGTCCATCCGCATGTCGAGCGGTCCTTCCGCCTGAAAACTGAATCCGCGCGCCGCATTGTCGAGTTGCAGGCTGCTCACTCCGATGTCGGCCAGGATGCCGTCGACAGTTGCTGAATCCTGTCCTTTCGCGATTTCCGCGAAAGAGCGATTCAGCAAAGTCACTTCCGGCCAGTCTGGCTGGTGCGGTGCGAGCTTTTCGCGCGCGATTTCGAGCGCTGCCGGATCTTTATCGAGCCCAATCAAATGTCCCGGTGCGCCGAGGCGTTTTGCGATTTCGTAACTGTGCCCGCCAAGGCCCACCGTTGCGTCGATATAGGTCCCGCCACGCCGCACGGCTAAAAAGTCGATCGCTTCTTTTAAAAGAACCGGAACATGGCTCACTTGCTTTCCACCACCATGCCCAACCCCCTGAGGGGTGTCTGTAAGTCCCTCGCCCACTAGATGCCCAGTTCGTCGAGCGTCTTCTCATCCTCAGGCGTAAACTTTTCGGTTTCGATCTCTTTCTTGAACAGCTCCAGGTTCCTGACGACGAGATAAGTCAAATTCCCCAGAACCGCTACCTCTCCCTTGATCTGTCCCGATTCCCTCAACAACTGCGGCAGCAACAAACGGCCTTGCCCATCCATTTCGACCTGCTGCCCGTAGTAGTTCGTCCGATCCAGAAACTTCTTCTTGGTGGGATTGAAACTGGAGAGCCCGGCCAACTTCTGCTCGATCCGTTCCCACTCCTCGAAGGGATACACTTGAGCAACCTTCCCATCGAGACTTGTGATGTAGAATTGCTGCCCGTATTTCTCGTCGATCACCCGCTTGAATTCGGACGGGACCTTGAGGCGTCCTTTCTCGTCGACCCGGGTTGGATGATTGCCGCGAAACATGGCGCTGGTCGTGCTCTCTCACGTCACTTAAGGAGGTAAAAGCGGTGCAAAGTACGGTCAAAGTCGGGCGATTCAGGCTGTTTATCGTGCTGTTGGGTCGGATTCCCACCGGCTCCACGTTTTCAGCTCCTCGCTCCCACCAAGCTACCGAACTCACCACTTTCTACCACTTTGTACCACATCTTAGCTGTAAGTCGTTTATTGTCAAGAAGAAACTTGCAGGTGAATGTCCCACCTACGCACCGAAGTTTGAAATCGCCAAGGCTTGTGGTTAATCAATCGGACGACCACAATAACTTGCGTTAACGACTTTGGTTCCTTCGCCATCCTTTCGCTCCGATTTCACTTGACCTCCGCGAATGGCGCGGAATTTCTTGTGGAAAATGCCGGACCGAATGCGAAATCGCGCGAAAGAGGGCTGCGGCCCGTAGAGCAAAATGCATGACATTTCGGCTACTCGGGGCATTACGGGATTCGTAGTAGCGATTTTCTTGCAGGAATTTGAAGGTTCGGCCCTAGTGACGATGCGAGCGAGGGCTGCTCCAATCGTCGTGAATACTTGGCGGAAGATTTTTCAGAACACGAGGGCCGAATATGAGACTCATTCGATATTTCCTGTCCGTTACCGTGTTTCTCCCCTGCTTTCTTCTAGCTCAGCAGGACTCTACTCCACCTATTTATCCGGCTCCCGGGAGTCCCGCGGAGACACAGTCACGACAGAACGTGGCCAATCAACAGAACTCGCAAACCCCAGTCTTTCGCGTCAACGTGTATGCGCGCAGCGCGAAAGCGGTGAACTATCGCAACCGGGGCGGTTCTACAACCCTGGATATGAAAGGAACGAGTCTGGAGCCGGAGATCAGCGGCCGGGCGAAGGTCGATGGGAAGGCGGGCCGGCTGGCTATTGACGTCGAATTGAACCACTTGGAGCGACCGTCAATAAAGTTCGGCGGACAATATTTAACCTATGTGTTGTGGGCGGTAACGCCGGAAGGGCGGGCGGTCAACCTGGGTGAAGTACTTCCGGGCGACAATGGTAAAGAGAAGACCTCGGTTACGACGGACCTGCAGGCGTTCGGTTTGATTGTCACGGCCGAGCCTTATTTCTCGGTAACGCATCCGAGCGATGTGATCGTAGCTGAGAATGAGATCCTCCAGGGCACCAAAGGATTTCAAGAACCGATCGATGCAAAATTCGATGTGATGGAAGGCAAGGAGTACACCATCGACGTTCCAGTCGAGCAATTGCCGTCGTCGCAGGCGCAGCCGAATGTGCCGCTCGATCTGTTGGAAGCACGAAATGCGGTGGCGATTGCGAAGGCTGCTGGAGCCGAACAGTACGCCAATAGCAGCATCATGAAGGCGGAAGACATGCTGCAACGTGCCGAAGATTACTACCAGCGGAAGCAGGGACGTACTCCCATCGGAACCGCGGCGCGAGGCGCGAGCCAGATGGCAGAAGACGCCCGCGTCCTGACGCTGCGCAAGAAGGAGCAAGAGCGCGAGGAAGCAGCCCGGAAGGCCGCGGCGGATGCACAGGCAAAGGCTGAAGCCGATGCTGCGGCGGCGCAGAGGGATGCTCAGGCGGCTCAGGCTCAAGCCGACGAAGATGCGCGTCGTCGGGCAGCGGCGGAGGAGGCTCAAGCACAGGCAGAAAAACAACAGGCTGCGGCCCTAGCCGCGCAGCAACAGGCTCAGGCGCAAGCCGCAGCGGCCCAGGCAGCGGCTGAGGACGCCGACCGTCAGAAACAGGAAGCCATCCGGCAGAAAGAAGAGATGCGAGCACGGTTGCTGGCTCAGTTGAATCAGGTGCTGCAAACGCGCGATACGGCCCGCGGATTGATCGTCAGCATGCCCGACGTGCTGTTCGACTTCAACAAGTACACGCTGAAGCCGGATGCGCGCGAGAGGCTGGCGAAGATCTCGGGTATTGTGCTCGCCTATCCCGACCTGAAGCTCGATATCGAGGGATTCACGGATAGCATTGGCAGCGACGAATACAATCAGGAACTTTCTGAGAAGAGAGCTGAGAGTGTGCGCGGCTATCTGGTTTCGTCAGGCGTAAAGCCGGACAGCGTCAGTGCGACCGGCTTGGGCAAGGCGAATCCAGTAGCGGACAATACCACGGCCGAAGGACGCAAACTGAATCGTCGCGTGGAAATGATCGTTTCCGGCGACGTCATTGGCGCGGAGCCGGGGACGCAGGGTTCCACCACTCCGCAAACGCCGCCGTCTGGACCGTCGATGCATTGATTGACGAGCAACAGAGCCGATCCTTTTCTGCGCGGCTTTGAGGATGCCCTATATCCTTGAAGCCGCGCATGCCATTCCACCTGGAATTTGAGCAGTGGGTTCCCTTCCCGCTGGAGCTGATTTTCGCGTTTTTCTCGAATCCCGAAAATCTACCGCGGATTATGCCACCGTCAAGTGGGACGAGGTTGATCCAGGTAAACCGGACTCCCGCGCCGCCGGGTCTACGAAACAGCGAAGAAGCAGCCGGCGTGGGTTCGAGAATCATCACATCATTCCGTGTCGTCCCTTTTCTTCCGATACGCAAGCGGTGGATCGCTCGCATCACGGAGTTCGAGTGGAACCGATACTTTGCCGACGTACAGGATGAGGGACCATTCCAGAGCTGGCATCATCGGCACGAATTCGCCGACTCTCCGCAGGACGGCAGAGCTGGAACGCTGGTTCGCGACGTGATCGACTACGAGGTCGGATTCGGTTTCATCGGGTCGATTGCGAACGCTATGTTCGTCCGCCGCCAGATGGAAGCGACGTTTGCCGAGCGGCAGAAAAGACTGCCTGAGTTGCTTCGCTGAACCTTCTACTTTGTAGGCTCGACGAAAACTGCGGTGCCGTAGGCCAGAACCTCGGTCACGCCCTGCATGATTTCTGTGGCGTCGTAGCGCGCGCCGACGACTGCGTTCGCGCCTAACTCCGCGGCGTGCTGCAGCATCAAGTCGAAGGCCTCCTGTCGCGTCTTCTCGCACAAATTGGTGAGAAGCGTGATGTTGCCGCCAACCAGGGTCTGCAAGCCGGCGCCGATGGTTCCAAAGATTGAGCGAGAACGTACGACAATCCCGCGCACGACGCCGAGTGTTCGCGTGACGTGAAAACCGTCGAGCTCGAACTGCGTCGTGACCATATTGTGTGCGACCATCCTACCCCCGCTGTAGCTCGTGACCATGGAATGAACTCTCTCCCGCGGCGCTAACTCCCGCCCAGAGCCTAATATAGCCCCGCACATTCTCGTGAGCGAGTGCCTCGGCGGTTTCGCGGGACGAACTATTCCAGTTCGGATGTAATGAAAAATTCGCCGGAGGAATTGTCATACTCGATGCAAAGAACGTTCGGCTTGCAGCAGACCTGGCAATCTTCGACGTAAGACTGGTGACGTCCCGCAGACTGGTCAACCGTGGTGACGTTCCACTCTCCGCAGGACGCACATTGGAAGCCGGATTCCATTTGTGGAGCATAGTACAGTTTTGGCGTATGTCGATTCGGAGCCCCTATAATTGCGCGATCGCGGTCAGCGGTTAGGGGCTGGGTCAAGGATCTGAGGTCAGTCATTCGTAGTCGTCAGGAGGGTTCATGATTTCTCGGCGGAGATTTCTGGGGGCGGCTGGGGGAGCGGCGGGGATCGCTGCAGTAGCTGGTCCGGGAGTGGCCGCCGGATCGCACGCGCTCACAGATGATGCATCCTTGCCACCCTCGATTGCGCGGCTGAAATCCCGAAAAAACGAAGCTACACCAATCAGCGTCGAAGAACGCGGTGCGCGGCAGGAGCAGGCCCGAAAGCTGATGAGCGAGAACGGAATCGACGCCATTGTCCTCATGGCCGGCACCTCGCTGCAATATTTCGCCGGCATTCGCTGGTGGGGCGGTGAGCGCATGTTTGCGCTGGTGTTGCCTGCGAAGGGAAATGCATTCTATGTCTGTCCCGCATTCGAAGAAGGACGTGCTCGCGAACAGATCACCCACTCGCCGGGCGGAACGCAGCCTGACGTGCGCGTCTGGCAAGAGGACAAGAGTCCGTATCACAGAGTGGCGCAAGGGCTCAAAGAGCGCGGCATCGCAACTGGAAAGCTCGGAATCGAAGAGACGATCAAATTTGTATTCAGCGACGGGATTGCGAAAGCTTCCCCGCAGACTTCGATTACCAGTGCGACTCCCGTCACTGCCGGATGCCGCATGATCAAGAGTGCGCACGAGATTGCCTTGATGCGGCTGGCCTCGCAAGTGACACTATCAGTGTACGAGGCGGTCTACAGCTCGCTGCATGACAGTATGACGCAAGGCGATGTCGGCACATTGGTCGACAAGGCGTATGAGCGAACGGGTTTTCCCGGCGATGCGAGCGTGATGGTGGATGAGTACACTGCCTTTCCGCACGGTTCGAACGCGCCTCAGCACCTCCGCGAAGGATCCATCATCATGTTGGACGATGGTTGCGTCGTCGAGGGATATCAATCTGACATCACACGCACATTTACTCTGGGCAAAGCGACCGACAAGATGAAGCAGGTATTCGACATCGTGCACCGGGCACAGTCGGCGGCTCTTGCGGCAGCTCGGCCCGGAGCCGAGTGCGGATCGGTCGATGCCGCAGCCCGCAAGGTAACTACCGATGCCGGATATGGGCCCGACTACAAATACTTCACTCACCGCCTGGGCCACGGACTAGGAATGGACGGACACGAATGGCCTTATCTGGTGCGCGGAAATCCGACGAAGCTGCAGCCGAACGTCACCACCAGCAACGAGCCAGGAATCTACATCCGAGGCGAATTCGGCATTCGTCTGGAAGATGACATGCACATCACCGAGAATGGCGCGGAATTGTTCACTCCGCAGAGTCCGTCGCTGGAAGATCCTTTTGGGAAGAGTTGAGTCGAGGAAAACAAGTGGTAAAGCCGCGCTGAACTAGTTCTTGACCGAGCGGCGCCACTTGGCATGCAGCCACATCAAGATCCCTATCGCGCAGACTTCGATTGGGCCGGGCGGCATGATTGGCATCCGCCACATATGCTCGAAGTCTGTCGTCGCGACGTAGACTAACCAGGCGGTGCCGGCCGCGGCAAGCAAGCTGCCGATGCGCTCCTCAGCGCGAATGCCCAGCAAATGTCCCTCGCCCTTCTCCTTTTTGCCAGGTTTCGGAACCTCAACGACCGGAACGAACTTGGAGCGGGACTCGACATACCCCTCCCGTCCTTTGTCCCAGTCGATGTAATCGCTTTGGTAAGGCTTGGTCACTGCCTCTAGGGTGCCATAGGGAATGCCAAGTTGGATGGTTACCGCCGTACGTGTACCCAGAGGAAAAGCAAAAGGGCCCAAAAATACGACAGCCCGACTCGGCGGGAGGTTCTGCCAAATCGGGCTGAATTATCTAACTTACCAGGTTAACGTACTCAGGTATTCGTAACTCTTCTTGATGTTCTCCAGCGGCTGCTTCGGGTGATCGTGCTCGACGATATAGTGCTTGATTCCCGCTACCTCCGACTGCGCGAAAATTCGCTTCCAGTCGATCATGCCACTGCCCACTGAGGTGAGATCCACCGTATCGCCAAAATTCTGCGAACCGCCCTGCGTCACTTTGGGCAGCGATTTCAGATCCTTCACATGAACCAGCGGGAAGCGTCCAGGATACTCATTGAAATACTTCAACGGATCGGCCCCGGCGGCCGTGATCCAGCAAAGATCCATCTCCATCTTCACCAGGTTCGGATCGCACATCTTCAGCAGTTCGTCGTAAGGCAGCTTGCCATTGGTGGGTAGGAATTCGAACCAGTGGTTGTGATAGCCGAACTGCATGCCGGCCTGCTTGGTCTGCTCACCGCATTTGTTGAACTTTTCGGACGCCTGCTTCCAGATATCGGGAGACTTGCGAAGCTCTTCCGGGATCCATGGGCAGATGATGTATTCCAGCCCGATCGCCTTGGAGAACTCGATCACGGATGGGAATTTCTCATCGAGTTCGTCGTACTGTACGTGCGTCGATGGAGCAGTCAGACCATTCTTGCTGAGGACGTCCTTCACCTGCTGAGCGCTGTGACCAAAATATCCGGCGAACTCAACTTCCTTGTAGCCGATCTGCGCAACCTTGGCGATGGTTCCATCAAAATCGTTCTTCATCAGATCGCGGACGGTGTAGAGCTGCACTCCGACCTTGTCGATCTTGTGGCCGGCCGCCCAGCTCAGGCGCGGAGTAAACAAGGTCGCGGCTGTGGCAGTACCGGTAATTTTCAGAAAGTTGCGGCGATTCATGGAATGAAAACTCATCATTGCTTCTCCTCCAAAGGGGTCGTTGGGGCAGAATTGAATTCGGGAGAATTATACGCGGGACAAGATGGATTGATAGTAGCTAGAGCAGTCGGCACACCTCGCGCAATCCCATTTCGGCTCGGTTCCGGCCAGCCTCTTCCCATCGAGTAATTCTCATTTCGTCCCCAACGTCGCGGACTATAAATAGACTACGGCGATCAGGCAGCTGCGACCTCTAAAAAGATGAATCAAAAGATCTTGGACCTTAATTAACCCTTACTCGGCTCCGCGACCCTCAGATTGTTCGTCACCGAGAAGGTTCCCGAGACACCATTGGCACGGATACCGGCAAGGTTCTTGTCGGAGTCACTGTCTACCACGCCTTCCAGCGTCACACGTCCGTTCTTCACGATGATGCGAATGGGCTTCTGCACGCCGAGTTCGTACTTCTGCAAACCGGGATACTGGTAGATGGCGCGGAAAACGCGAATACGGATCTGGTCATCCATGTTGGACGGAGGGAGAACTTCGATCTGGTTGTCTACCTTATCCACGCCTTCAATGCGCTTGACCGCATTTTCGGCATCGCTCTTCAGCACCGGCCGCACGACCTGGCCGAGAAGCGTGACCGTAGACCCATCTACCTTGTAACTGATGTTGTCGAATACGCCGAAATAGGGCAGCATCAACAGTTCGTGGCGAACCTCGCGCACGATCCGGTCTTCCGATTTTGCGGACGCCTGGTCCCGCTGACCATTCTGGGCGTGAAGGTTGAAAGTGAACAGCGTCAGGAAGCAGAGCAGCAGAGTCATCCGATACGTTCGCATACGCCAACCTCAGGCACTTGTGGATGCTTTTTCCCGCAGAGTGGTTGGAATGTTTTAGCTTGAAGTGCGTCGGAGGCGAGTCGTAGTGCCGGTGGATTGTAAGTGAATCCGGGCAAGCTGGCAGGAATGGCACCTTCCCAGCAGCTCGTTCGTTCAACCTTGATCCTGTTCAGGCGCTCACATTCACGCTGCTAGCCTGAGTCGTAGTGCTTGCCGAGCTATTGAAAAGATTGAGGACGATCTGCTCGTTACTGTTCTGCGCCAGATTCAGCAGGATCTGGCCCTCAGACCGACCGTGCGAGTTCGCCGCACTGATCGAGACTTGTTCCTTACCGTTGCTCGCCCCGCTAAGATCGATGGTGATCTGTTCGCCAGCCGGAAGATTGCCGAGATTTAGCACGATCTCCGCCCCCTTAGCGGGAGAGGCCGAAATGGCTGCACTCGTGCCAGCACTTTTGGATGCAGCGGCACTGCTGGCACCGGAACTCGTAGTTGCGTCGGAACTCGACACCGATTGCGGTTTGAAGGTGTCACGCAATTGCAGCAGGGCCGTCGCGGCGCCAGCCAGGTCTCCGGACTGCAGGGCAGTTCCAATGTTTTGAAAATCCTGCTCACGGCCGGAAACATAGAACGTGTCCCCATTGGCGAAGGGACCGGATTGACCCAGGGTCTGAAGCGCCTGATACTCCTGCTGTGCATCGGAAAGATCGCCGGACTTGATATCTTTGCCCAATTGCTGAAGGTCGGAACGACGCTGCTGAAAGTACTGTTGCAACTCCTGGTAAATCGAATTCGAGGAAACGGCCGCTGTCGACATAAGTCTCTCCTGACAGAAAAACTCTGCAATACAAGGACCAGATCGACATAGCAGCCACGGACTTTAGATTAGACGTTTCTTACTCATCCTGTTCTGACGGCACATCTCTTGCGGCACATTCTTTCTCATCACAAGAGCTTCAATACCAGTTCCTTATGATTGTTCGATGCCCGAACTTCAGCGCAACTTCTCAAAACCCAATCCGCTCCCGCTTCGCGCAGTGCGAATTCTTCCACCGTTGACGTGAAGGCGATCACCTTTGCACCCGAGGCCTTGCCAGCTTGCACTCCGGCGGGCACGTCCTCCAACACAACACATTCCGTGGCCGGAAATCCAAGCACCGAGGCACCTTTCAGGAAGGGCTCGGGATGCGGTTTGCCGTGCGTGATGTCATTCGATGTAATGAGTTTTTTCGGTAGTGGAAGTCCCGCAGCCTTGATGCGAACTTCTGCCAGCGGACGCGTGCAGGAAGTAACGATCGTCCAGCGATCCTCGGGGAGACTTTGCAGAAGATCAAGAGCGCCCGGCAACGGAACTATGCCTTCGAGGTCCTCAATCTCACGACGTTCCACTTCGCGATTCTCCGCCTCATGATCGGAGTCAGGAAGATACTCACGGACCGTCGTCAGGCTAGGTCGGCCATGAGCACGCGCCACCACTTCTTCTGGATTGAATCCGTGCTCTACCGCCCATCGCCGCCAAACCCGTGCCACCGCCGGCGTGGAACTGATCAGCACCCCGTCGAGATCGAACAGAAGCCCTGCACATTGAACTTGCGTCATCTTTATAGAGTAACCCAGTGACTTCCTCAGCCTTCTTGCCTCGCTCGTAGAAAATCATCGCTCTGATTTCAAACGACGAGGTAGTGACGCGGATCACTTGAGCGTATATCACGGGTCACCTTAAACTTTCGGAACTCGGTGTACCCTACAACTGGAGATTTGAGGGGGTGCACAGTGCTTTCCAAGTGCGCCAATCCTGAATGTTCTGAACAGTTCCGATTTCTTCACCAAGGTAAACTCTTTCTCATCATTCCCACGCCAGACGTGCGGGCATCTTTGCACGATTCCCTTCCCTTCCTGTACGAGCGCTTCTGGTTGTGTGACTCCTGTTCGAAAAAGATGACCGTTGTTTGGGGAGGAACGAAGGTAAAGATCGTACCTCTGCCAGAAAAACCAGTGAAGACGAACGCCGCTGATTCGCGTCAGGGAACACCGGCGAACCACTTGCGCAGGCAGGCCGCGCGAGCTGGAGTCCAGAGTGGATGACCTCTGGACAGGAGGTACTTATGAGCGTTGCAGAAATCGCAATTCCGAAAGTTGCGGCAAAATCCAGCTTATTCCACCACATCCTTGTTGCCACCGATTTTTCTAAGGTTTCCGAACGCGCGTTCTCCGAGGCTGTGGTCATCGCACAGGAAAGCGATGCACAGATTTCTCTGGTGCACGTGGTGAACGCTGATTGGCGGTACGAGATGCTGGAGAATCCGCCCGAGATCGATCTGGAGGAATCGGATGCGAAAACGCGCATGCGAAACTTCGCTGGCGGGTTGGCGCCCGGAACAGAAATACCGTCGGCCCTGATTCGGAGAGGGCCGACCGTGCAATCCGTAGCAGCCTATGCGAAGCAAACGGGAGCGGATCTGCTGGTGATCGGCACTCGCGGTCGTGGAGGTTTTCCGAAACTCGCCTTGGGCTCAACTGCCGAGGAGTTGCTGCGGATCGCTCCCTGCCCGGTGCTGACCGTTGGTCCGCGGGCACAAATTACTCCGCCAACGAATGCGTTTCAAACCATCTTGTTCGCGACCGACTTCGGCAAGGGATCCGTCGAAGCTCTGGAGATCGCCCTGTCGCTAGCCCAGCAAAGACGGGCCAAGCTGGTTTTGCTGCACATGTCATCGCCAATGCCGATGATGTCCACCAGTCTTTCGGCCTATGCGCCCGCAGGGGCAGCTACCGAAGATGTTTTGGAATGGCAGAGTTCATCACGAGCGCAATCTCTCCAACAACTGAAAAAGTGCCTTCCCGCTGGCCTTCATCTGGAACAGCAACCGGAATTCGTGACGGGAACGGATTTGTGTCCGGAAGGAGTTCTCACGGCCGCGGAAAGATTCCGCGCCGATTTGATCGTCATGGGAGCGAACCGCACGATGCCGGCAAAGGTGATGGCCCACATCCCATGGTCTGCGGTACATGAGGTCGTGCGGAAGGCGCCGTGTCCGGTATTGACGGTAGCCGGATAAAGATGTGCGCTGCGGAGAGCGAGATCTCCACCGCGACCACAACCACCGCGGCGGCGCGTGACAAGTCCACCCGCGGTTTCAGTTCAGGACTGAACGATCTTTTCGAGCGCCGTCCGGTTCCGAATCACCAGCGTTGAGCCCTTGAGTTGCAGCAGCTGTCTCTTCTTGAATTCAGAGAACAGCCGGCTGACCGTCTCCCGCGTGGTGCCGATGATCTCGGCGATCTCCTCATGGGTCAACGTCAGTTTGACCTGTAGCGAACCGTCGCTCTGCGTCGTTTTCGTCGACCAGGATAAAAGCAGTTTCGCGAACTTCTCCGATGGCGAGGTCGCCAAACCGAGAGTCCGAATCTCCTCATACGCGGTGTAGTAGTTGCGGCTCAGCTGTTCGGCGACCCGCAATGCGACTTCCCCATGCTCTCGCAAGAACTGTAAGAGAGAATCGCGAGGAATGAAGTTCGCTTGTCCAGGTTCCATCATTTCGGCCGTCACTTCATACGGACGGCTGGATACGACCGCATTCAGCCCAAGGACATCGCCTGCGTCGGAAAGTTTGGTGATGATGGTCTTTCCTTCGCGAGAGGATGTGGAAAGCTTCGCCTTCCCGGCACAAAGCACAAACACTCCGCGCGGTTGCTGCCCTTCAATGAAGAGCATGGCACCCTTGGGATAGACGGCAGTTGACTTTATTTCGTTCAGTCGTTGTCCGGCGTGAATCGACAGATTACAGAAAAGATGTTCTTCCCGCACCGAACACGTAAGGCAATTATCAAGAATATTAAGGCCGTAAGGGGCGCGCATTTCGCTGCACCTCCTTTCCGATTAGAGTGCACCTGCGCACTTTTGGGTGTGATTACAGTCACAAGCCCTCGTGATCGTGGATATGCAAAAAGTGCCGCTACCCACACGAAAGTCTGTGATCATGAGTACGACGCTCAGATACGCTGCTCACACCCGAACTGCAGTGTTATGAAAAAATGAGGGTTCGCGACATTCTCGGAGGTCTCCCGGTGAGCCAGTTTTCCAGTCCCGCTGCTCCATCAGCTGTCGGGAAAATCTACACGGCGCCTCCGCCAGCCCGCGGAGCTCTGGAGCCCTTGTTCCGGCCTCGCTCCGTGGCTGTGATTGGAGCCACAGACCGCCCGGGTACGGTCGGCCGAAGTGTGATTTCAAATTTGCTGGAAAGCAAGTTTCCGATCAGGGTCTATGCGGTCAACCCCGGTCACGACGAAATTCTCAAAATCAAAACTCACAAGAGAATCGGGGACATTCCGGGCGGAGTCGACCTCGCCATCGTGGTCACTCCAGCGCACGTTGTTCCTCAGATCATCGGTGAGTGCGTCGATGCCGGGGTGAAATCTGCTGTCGTGATTTCTGCCGGATTCCGTGAGCAAGGTCACGACGGGGCCTTGCTGGAGGACGAAATCCAGAAGCATTTGACTCGTGGAACTCTGCGTCTCATCGGGCCCAACTGTATGGGTTTCATGAATCCCACGATTGGGCTGAACGCAACGTTCGCAAAGTCCATGCCCCAAAAAGGCAGCGTCGCCTTCCTCAGTCAAAGTGGCGCGCTGCAAACCGCGATCCTGGACTGGAGCCAGAAAGAACATGTGGGATTCAGTGCGATCGTTTCTACTGGCTCGATGCTCGACGTGGGATGGGGCGATCTCATTTATTACTTCGGGGACGATCCTCACACCAAGAGCATCCTGATTTACATGGAATCGGTGGGAGACGCGCGCTCGTTTCTCGCTGCCGCTCGCGAGATTGCGCTCAGCAAACCGATCATCGTCATCAAAGCTGGACGGTCCGAAGCGGCATCGCGTGCCGCCGCCTCTCACACTGGAGCCCTGACCGGCAGCGACGATGTTCTCGAAGCGGCCTTGCGCCGGTGCGGCGTCTTGCGGGTGCAGAATATCGCCGACCTCTTCTATATGGCGGAGGTGCTGAGCAAGCAACCTCGGCCGCGCGGCCCCAGACTGAGCATCGTTACAAATGCAGGTGGTCCGGGAGTGCTGGCCACCGATGCCCTGATGGCAACCGGCGGCGAACTCACAGTGCTGTCCCCCGAGACTCTTGGCGAACTCGACAGCTTTCTTTCTCCGCACTGGAGTCGCAGCAACCCCGTGGACGTGTTGGCCGACGCCGATGCAGAACGCTACGCCAGAGCCGTGAACGTCGTTTCGAAAGATGCAGGCAGCGACGGACTACTTGCCATCATTGCTCCACAAGGGCTGGCGGATCCGACGCAGGCAGCGCAACAGATGACGAAACTCGCCCACAGCTCGGGCAAACCTCTGATCGCCAGTTGGATGGGAGGCAATGGCGTCGCAGAAGGCATGGCGATTCTCAACACCGCCGGCATCCCGACATTCTCCTATCCCGATACAGCGGCACGCGCGTTTACCTATATGTGGCGTTACACCTACAACCTGCGCGGACTTTATGAGACTCCGGCGCTGGTTGAAGGTTCGGAGCCGGCGATCGATGCCAAGAAGAAGGTAAGCGAATTCGTGCAGCTGGCGCGCCGCAATAGCCGGACGATGCTAAACGAATTCGAGGCGAAGCAGTTGCTGTCCTCGTACGGAATTCCGGTGGTCGAGACACGCGCCGCAGAGAACGAAGATGAGGCCGCTGCCATCGCGTCCGAGATCGGTTATCCCGTCGTGCTCAAACTTCTTTCGAACACGATCGCCCACAAAACCGATGTCGATGGCGTTCGCTTGGGGCTGCACTCAAACGATGACGTGCGCGAAGCCTTTCGGTCCATCCGGACCTCTGTGAGCGAAAAAGCCGGTGCTCAACATTTTGCTGGCGTCACCGTGCAGCCGATGGTGCGCCGGGATGGATACGAATTGATTCTTGGCAGTAGCGTGGACCCGCAGTTCGGTCCCGTCATTCTCTTCGGATCGGGCGGCGTGATGGTCGAGGTCTATCGTGATCGCGCGCTGGCCCTGCCTCCTCTGAACACCACCCTGGCGCAGCGATTAATGGAGCAGACAAAGATCTTCGCGGCGCTTAAAGGCGTGCGCGGCCGAAGGCCAGTTGACCTGGAGGCCTTGGAGCAACTTCTCGTTCGCTTCAGCCAACTTGTGGTAGAGCAATCCTGGATTAAGGAAATCGACATCAATCCGCTACTCGCAAGTCCCGAGCAGTTGCTCGCACTTGATGCCCGCATCGTGTTGCATGATTCCTCGATGGTTCCTGAGCGCTTGCCGCGAGCCGCGATTCGTCCTTACCCATCGCAGTACACATGGGAGTGGACGTTGAAGGACGGAACTCCGGTGACCATTCGCCCGATTCGTCCTGAGGACGAGCCGCTCATGGTTCAGTTCCATCACACGCTTTCGGAGCGCAGCGTCTATTTGCGCTACTTCTGTTCTTTGAGTCTGACCACCCGGGTAGAGCATGAACGACTGGTGCGCATCTGCTTTGGAAGCTACGATCGCGGATTTGCTCTAGTAGCGGACCGCAAGAATCCTGACACAGAACAGCACGAAGTGTTAGGCGTGGGACGTTTTAGCGCGATTAACCGGGGCGAGGCCGAGGCAGCCGTGCTGGTCTCCGATCGATGGCAGGCAAAGGGACTAGGAACCGAGTTGCTGGCGGGAGTCGCGCGAGTAGCTCGCGAAGAAGAATTTCAGCGGCTCTGCGGAGAAATCCTGCGCGATAACCTGCCCACGCAAGCCATCTTCAAAAAAGTGGGATTCAAATTACGCACGACCGACGATCCATCTTCCGTTTCGGCAACGCTGGTCTTATGAGAATTCCTCTTCACCCTGCTAGCGTGCGCGTTTCGGGAGAGAACATCCCGCGACTACCCAAGCAATGAACTCCTAAACCACGTTCGCCGGTTTGGAAATCTCAAGCTGCGGTTCGAACTTCAGAGTAGTTCCCAACGCGCGTGAAACCAGGCACAGTTTCTCGGCCCGCTTCAGCAGTTCGAGGGCGCGATCGCGTTCGTCCGCCGATGCAATCTTTAGATTCGGACGTACG
>Ga0209168_10002045_pt1 | contig 15053 bp, 9 predicted proteins | sample Coa_R1_FD_187156 | JGI IMG/M metagenome (GOLD analysis project Ga0209168, IMG submission 187156) | Surface soil microbial communities from Centralia Pennsylvania, which are recovering from an underground coalmine fire - Coalmine... | ecosystem: Environmental > Terrestrial > Soil > Unclassified ... | reverse complement strand
GTGCGTGCTCGCGATGGACGCTGCCGAGGAAGCAGCCGACGACGCCCTCGGACAGGATGCGAGCGAGGACTAGCTACCAGCCTCCGACACCGCGCGAAGGAGCACGAAGACCATCCCGCCCCCCTGCCCGCCGCAGTACACCCCGTCGCCTCGGGCACGATCGCACACGAGCGCGGACAGGCTCCACGCGGTGGGGTGGTCGGTCGCGAAGGTGGAGGTCGTCAGCTCCCACATGTCCCGGTCCAGGATCTCGTCGACGAGCGCGGCCGACGCGCGCCGGATTTCCTCGGGCGCGTGAGGGTTCGAGCCTCCCCACCCCCAGCTGCGGGCATCGGGCGAAAACGTGCCGATGAGCGTCGCTCGGGCCCGAAGGGAAGGCCGCCCCGGCGACGCGAACGAGAGCGTTTCGCTCGCGAGGTCGACGTCGACGCGACCGTTCCCCGGAAACCCAAATCGCGCTGCGAGCCCGTCGTTCTTCGCACGGAGGCGCGCAAGAAGCTCGTCGCGCTCGGCGTCCAGACGACGGCTGGGCGCGTGCACGAGGCCGGGCAGCCACGCGAAGTCACCCTCCGGGAGCCGCACGAAGGTCCCGCCGCCGACGGCGTCCACGTCGACGCCGTCGATCGCGCACAGCGCCTCGACCGCTCCGGCGAGCACCGGCAAGACCTCGCGCACGGCGTCTCCGCCGAATAGCTCGTCGATCCGCGCTTCGTCGCCGATGACCTCCTCCACGTCGATCCCGGACACCACGATGCGGCCGTCCGGCGCCTCGACCACTTCGACCAGGGCGCGCCCCCAGGCGTCTGCCGAGAGACGCTCGCGCAGGACAGCCCCGACGTCCCCCACGATCTCGCGGCGCATCGCCCTCGCCTCGGCCGCCTCCATGGCGACGCTATACGAAGAAGTCGGCGATGAGCTCCGCCCCCGGCACGGTCTGGTACTTGCCGAAGTCGGTTATGCCGATCGACCGCAGGAGATCCTCGTCGATGAAGAAGTTGCCGGTGCACTCGCGACTCGGGCGCGTGAGGATCACGTGGGCTGCGTCGGCCATGATCTCCGGGGTACGGCTACCGTGGATGGTCGCGTCGCCGCCGAGCAGGTTCTGCACGGCCGCCGTGGCGATGACGGTGCGCGGCCAGAGCGCGTTCACGGCCACGCCGTCGGCCCGCAGCTCGCCCGCCATGCCGAGGACGCACATGCTCATCCCGAACTTCGCCATCGTGTAGGCCACGTGCGGAGCGAACCATTTCTCCTTCATGTCGAGCGGCGGAGAAAGGTTGAGGATGTGCGGATTCTTCGCCTTGAGGAGATGCGGCAGACACGCCTGCGAGCACGCGAAGGTGCCGCGAGTGTTGATCTGGTGCATGAGGTCGTAGCGCTTCATCGGCGTCGCCAGCGTCCCCGTAAGGCTGATTGCGCTCGCGTTGTTGACGAGGACGTCGATCCCGCCGAACGCCGCGGCCGCTCGATCGACCGCCTCTCTAATCTGATCCTCCGACCGGATATCCACGGCGCAGGCGAGCGCGCGACCTCCGGCCTTCTCGATCTCCTCGGCCGCGGTGTAGATCGTGCCCGGCAGCTTGGGGTGCGGTTCGGTGGTCTTCGCGGCCACGACGACGTTGGCCCCGTCGCGCGCCGCGCGGAGGGCGATCGCCTTGCCGATTCCGCGGCTCGCGCCGGTGACGAAGAGCGTCTTGCCTTGCAGTCCTGCCATGGCGAGCGGCATGTAACACGCCGCCGCGGATTCTTCACGTCACGCGGCGACGCGACGCTCGTGCCTCAGGATGTCCTGCAGCGCATCGGCGAACGCGCGAGCAAACTCGGAGTCGGCTGAGCCGGCCTTGGCGACGACGTTGCGCTTTCGCCGGGACCGGACCGCGCGCGCGCTGCCCGCCGACGACGGATGCCCCTCGGGATTCGCCATGCGCGACATATTGACCCCTTCGCTGCGAAAGGGAATATCGAAACCGCCCTCATCGAGGCCAATTTTCGGCCTTCACACCCACAGCTCGCCGAGGAGCGGCAACGTTCCCACCTTCACGCCGCGAGCCGCCGGCGCGCACGTGAGCCGCTCGACGAGACGCGGCAGCATCATGCGGGGCAACGCGCGTGCCGGTCGACCGAGCGGACGCAAGAAGTCGTCCCAGTGCGCGAGGAGCACCGCGCCGGCCGCAACGCGGTGTAGCGCGCGCTCGGGGAACTCGCGTGTGCTCGTCCACCCGGCCACGCACATCAGCAAAAGGTCCGCGTGCGCTGTATGGATGTTTTCGTCAACGAGCTCGGCGCTCCCCATATGGTAGAGTGTGCGTCCTCCGACCTTCACCTCGACGCCGAAGACGGCGCCGCAGCGATAGGCCTCCGCGCGCATTGGTATGTCGCCGCAGTCGGAGATGTCGCCGGCGAACGGGACGCGCCCGAGGACGAGCCTCGAGTGCGCACTGGGCACGAAGCGGAGCTCGAACGGACCCGACTCGCGCTCGACGGCGGCCGACGTCGACTCGCGCTCCACCACGTCGACTCGATCGGGTGGGACGCCGTGGGCGATGCAAAGCGCCGCAGCCGAACGCGAGCCGAACACACGGGCGCCGGTCCTCTTGGCGATCTCGGGGACGTCGAGCGCGTGATCGAAGTGCGTGTGACCGAGAACGATGGCGTCGGCGCGCGGGACGTACGCGGCGATCGCGTCCGCATCGGGTCGAAGCGGCGAAAGAAGACAGCTCGCGAGCGATGCGCGCGTGACGTACGGGTCGATGAGAACGACATGGCCGCGATGCTCGACGGCGAAGCCCGCCGTGCCAAGCCACGTCACTCGAACCCCGTCCGGTCCCCCGTCGCGACCGAGCGCGTTCGGACGCCAGCCGATGTCTTCCGGGCGCAAGGCACCTGCCATCCTTTCAGTCCTTGAGGCATCCCGCCAGCTCGGAGAGCATGGTCTCGGCGCTCGCGAGCCCGTCCGCCGAGGCGCCTGCGTCAAAGCGACGCGACAGACGCATGTCCGGCGTGAGCTTCCACGCCGCGGACGCCTTCCGAATCCGCGCGGTGATCTTGGCCGGATCGAGCGGAGTGTCGTCCCGCAGGTGGAGCGTGACGAGGCGCGCGTTCGCCTCGCACCCGAGGGCCCTGAGGCGCCGAAGCTCGGTCTTGATCGCCATGAGCTTGACCAATCGTTTCGCCTCCTCCGGAGGCGCCCCGAAGCGGTCCTCCATCTCGGCGCCGATGTCCGCGGCGTGTGCCTCGTCGACCGCGCTCGCGAGACGCTTGTACAGAGAGAGCCTCACGCCGACGTCCGGCACGTAGTCCTCCGGCAGCAGCGCCTGGACGTCGTCGAAGCTGAGCTCCGGGTCGACGTCGTGAGACACCTCGTCGCCGCGCATCTCGTGGACCGCCTCGTCGAGCATGCGGCAGAACATGTCGAGTCCGACGCTCGCCACGTTCCCGGACTGCGCCCCGCCCAGCAGGTCGCCCGCGCCACGAAGCTCGAGATCGAGCGACGCGATTTGGAAGCCGCTGCCCAGGTTGGTGTGCCGTTCGAGCGCCTCGATTCTCGATCGCGACTCGTCGGTCATCGCGTTGGGCGGCGGAATCACGAGGTAGCAATACGCGCGCTCCTTGCTCCGACCGACCCGGCCGCGCAGCTGGTAGAGCTGGCCGAGCCCGAACAGGTCCGCGCGATCGACTATCATCGTGTTCGCGCGAGGGATGTCCAGGCCGCTCTCCACGATGGCGGTCGACACGAGGACGTCGTACCTGCCGTCGACGAAGTCGACCATGGTCTCCTCGAGCGCCCCCTCGCCCATTTGCCCGTGTGCCACCGCGATGCGGGCCCCTGGCACGAGCCCCTCGAGCCGCTGCGCCTTCTCGTACAGCTTGTCGATCCGGTTGTAGACGTAGAAGACTTGGCCACCGCGCGCGAGTTCGCGCTGCACGGCTTCGCGCACGACCTGATCGTCCCAGCGGGTCACGATCGTCCGGACCGACCGGCGATCGACGGGCGGCGTGGTGATGAGCGATAGATCGCGCAGTCCGGTGACGGCCATTTGCAACGTCCGCGGGATCGGTGTGGCCGTCAGCGTCAGCACGTCCACCTGCGCGCGGAGCTGCTTGATGCGCTCCTTGTGCGCCACGCCGAAGCGCTGCTCCTCGTCGACCACCAGGAGCCCCAGGTCGCGGAAGTGAACGTCCTTCGACAGCAGTCGGTGCGTGCCGACGACGACGTCCACCGAGCCCTCCTTCATGCCACGCACCGTCTGGTCCTGCTCCTTCTTGCTCTGGAAACGCGAGAGCGGACGCACCTCGATCGGATAGCCGGACATGCGCAACTCGACCGTCCGGAAGTGCTGCTGAGCAAGGACGGTGGTGGGACAGAGCAGGGCCACTTGCCGGCCAGCGAGCGCGACTCGGAACGCCGCGCGCAGCGCAACCTCCGTCTTGCCGAAGCCGACGTCGCCGCAGACGAGCCGGTCCATCGGGCGGGACGCCTCGAGGTCCCGGTTGACGTCGTCGATCGCGCGCGCTTGGTCGGTGGTCTCGTCGAACGGAAAGGTCGCCTCGAAAGCTCGGTAGTCGTCGTCCGCCGCGGGAAGCGCGTGTCCCGCGAGTGCCTTCCGCTCAGCGTAGAGGCGCAGAAGCTCGTCGGCCATCTTTCGCACCTCGCGAGCGACCCGCGCCTTGGTGCGCGCGAACGTGCTGCCGCCGAGTCGATCAAGCTTCGGCTGAGCGTTCTCGCCCCCCGCATACTTCTCCAGCTGATTGAGCCTCCAGACGGGCAGATAGAGTCTGTCGCCACCGGCGTACTCGACGACGATGAGGTCGACCGTCCGAGCGGAGACCTCCTTGTGAACCAGCCCTTGGTAACGGCCGACGCCGTGCTCGACGTGGACGACGTAGTCGCCATGCGAGAGGCTCCTCAGGTCCTCGAGGAAGGGGCGCGCCGCGTCCCGTGTCGTGCGCTCGGCCGCCCTCCTGTGAACACGCGAGCCGAAGATCTCCTCCTCCGTGACGAGTACGAGACCGTCCGCGGGGAGGACGACGCCCCGCGCGAGTGGGCCCACGACGACCTGGACCTCGCGTCCCTCTCCGGCGGGCTCGCCGAGCCACGACGGGTCGAACGTGCCCAGCCGAGCGCGACAAGCGACGTCCTGGTGACGAAGGAGGGTGACGAGCCGTTCGGCTTGGGTCTGCGCGCGCGCCGTCGCGAACACGCGAAGGCCATGGTCTTGCCAATGAACGACCCGGCGCACCAGAGGAGCGAGCGTCGCCCCCTTGCCCCTCTTCGAGCGTGCCGCCTTGACCGCGCGCGTGAGGTCGTCGTGATCCGACGCCGCGAGGTCGAGCGGATCGCGGGCGGTCTCGAAGGCGGCCATCCCGTCCGACGCGACGCCCACGACCGCCGTCCGGTGCAACACGACAGTGCCACGCTGCGCGAGGACGCCGGCCACGTCGTTCTCGGAGGCGTAGAAGGCCTCCGGGGGGAACGCTGGACGGGCGCTCGCCGTGTGCTCCGCGTCCGCGCGGGCCCGCGTGATCTCGTCGCGGACGGCCTTCGTCAGGCGCGGCGGGTCGTCGAGCAGCACGACCGCGTCGGACGGCACGTAGGCGAGGATAAGGTCGAGGTCTTCGTAATACGCGGGAAGGAATCCGTCCGCGCCGAAGAAGGCGCGACCGCTGGCGACGTCGTCCACCAAGGCCCGGGTCTTGACAGTGGGCCAGTCGATCGCCTCCGCGAGCTGCGTCACCCGCGCCCGCGCTCGGGCCGAGGTGCGCGCGTCGAGGATCGCCTCGCGCGCCGGCGGCAGCCACGCCTGCTTGAGGTCCGGCGCGTCCTTGCGCGTCTTCTGCTCGACGGGGTCGAACGCCTTGATCGACAGGACGAACTCCCCGTAGAGCTCCACGCGGACGGGGGACTCGCTCGATGGAGACCAGAGGTCGATGAGCGCGCCCCGAACCGCAAAGCTCCCGGGGTCTTCGACGAGGGGGACGCGCAGGTACCCGAGCTCCGACAGCGATCGCACGAAGACGTCGCGATCAATCTCCGATTCCACTGCGATTCGCTCGGCGCGCCGCGCGAGATCGACGCGCGGCACGACCTTGCGAACGAGCGCCGGTGCGGGCAGAAAGAGGACGCGCCACGGACGGTCTTGCGCGAGGTGCGAGAGCGTGGCCATGCGGCTCATCGCCGCGCGCCGGTCGGGGCTCACCTCCGCGTACGGCGACGACTCGCTCACCGCGAACACGAGCACGTCGCCTTCGGCCGTATCCTCGGCGTCGTCGTCAATGGATCCGCGCAGCAGGAAACCGACGTCCTGAGCGCCGCGGCGGGCCGCGTCGAGGTCCTCCGTCACGACGACGACCTTTTGCCCCGCGCGGGCCAGCGAGGCCGCTACCGCCGATCCCGCCGACCCTCGAACCCCCGACACGTCGAGCCGGCCGGCACGGAGACCGCCGGTGCGGGAAGTCACCTCCGAGAGGCGCGCGGCGACGACGCCCTCGGGGGGAAGCAACGCCTGTAGCGGCTCGAGCTCCCCCTCGACGGCGGGCGGCGAGAGATCCTGCACCGTGACCCCCGGTCCGGTCAGCCGATGAGGAGCTTGAGCATGCGCGTCAGGCGCTCGCCGTACGGCGGCGCCAGCAAGCTCGCCGCGTTGTACCGCGCCTGATAGAGGACGGCCCTCTTGTGGCTAAAGTTCTCGAAGCCCTCTCGGCCGTGGTACGCGCCCATGCCGCTCGGGCCGACCCCGCCGAACGGCATGTCGTCGATGCCGAAATGCAGCATTGTCTCGTTGATCGACGCGCCGCCGGAGATGGTCGCGCGGAGCACCTGTTCGACGCGTCGACGGTCCCGGTCGAAGTAGTAGAACGCGAGCGGCCGCGGGTGGTCGTTGACGTAAGCCAGGGCATCCTCGACCCGGCGGTAGGTGAGGATGGGGAGGACCGGCCCGAACACCTCTTCCTGCATCACCTTCATCGCCTCGGTTACGCCGGTGAGCAAGGTGGGGGCGATCTTGCGAGCTTCGGGCGGGAGCGCTTCGGCGCTGGGCTTGATCTCGATCTTGTGCGCGCCCTTGGCGACGGCGTCCTCCACAAGCTCGGTGAGGCGGCCGAAGTGTCGCTCGTTGACGATCGACGTGTAGTCGGGGTTGTCGCGCAGGGTGGGGTAAGCGCGGCGGGCGCACGCCGTCAGCGCCTCGACGTACGCGGGGAGCTTGTGCTCCGGCACGAAGAGGTAATCCGGGGCGATGCACGTTTGCCCGGCGTTGCTCCATTTACCCCAAGCGATTCGCGCGGCGGCGCTCGAGACAGGGTAGTCGGCATGCACGATGGTGGGGGACTTACCGCCGAGCTCGAGGGTCACTGGGACCAGGTTCTCCGCGGCGGCTCGCATGACGAGGCGCCCGACGTGGGTCGACCCCGTGTAGACGAGGTGATCAAACGGAAGCCGGGAAAAGGCCTCGCCGACCTCCGGCCCCCCAGGGACGACGGCTACGACGTCCGGATCGAGGACGTCCTCGCACAGACGCTGGAGCAGATCGGAGGTGGCGGGCGTGTATTCCGAGGGCTTAAGGAGCACGCGATTGCCCGCGGCGAGGGCTACGACGGTCGGGCCGAGCGCAAGCTGGAAGGGGTAGTTCCACGGCGAGATGACGCCCACGACGCCGACCGGCATGAGGTGAACCTTGGCGCGGGCGGGCTTGTACGTCACCGCGACGTGGCGCTCCTGGGGCCGCATCCACGCCTTCAGGTTCCTCCGCAGATACTTGATTGCGTCGAGCAGCATCAAGACTTCGGCGAGCTTGGTCTCGAAGATGGATCGATTGCCGAAGTCCCGGCTGATGGCCGCCGCGATCTGACCCTGGCGGTCGCGGATCGCCCGGGCCAGGCGATCGAGGCGCTCGATTCGCCTTTCGTACGTTGGGAAGGGGTCGGTTTTTTGCGCCGCGCGGACGCGATCGAACGCCGCGCGCACGTCGATCGAGGGACGCGGCCGAGGGGAAGGCTCGCGGGCCGGTTGAAGGAGCGACATGAAGCAGGAATCTAGCGAAAGGGACGGTCCGGCGTCAGGGGCCGCGACGCTCGTAGCGCACGGTCATCACCTCGAGCTCGGTGCCACCCGGCATGGGCACGAACGAGCGGAAGACGCGCACGTCGTCCTCCGGACGCTCGGTCACCTCGCGCCAGCGCATCCGCGAACCGTCCGGTCGCGACATCTCTCCCACGAACGTGAGCGTGCGGGCGGCGGCGTCCCACTCGCCGCGCATCACGACAAGGCCCCGACGCATGGGGTCGACCCACGTCGCCACGTACGTGTTCTCTACCGAGTCCCACCCGTAGACGCCGTGGCCCTCGAAGCCGCTCGTCTCGTTCTTGAAATCGCTGACGAGCCACGGGCCGCACATTCGGCTCTTCATCGTGCCTTCGCTCCTCTGAACCGGCGCGTCGGGTCCGGGGCGGACCTCGACGGCGGCGTGCCAGACGCCCACGTCCTCCATCAAGAGCTCGACCTGCGGGGGAGCGTCCTGCGCCATGGGACCGAGCCTACCACTCGCCTGGCGTCGCGACACCGGGCGCGCCCGGGGAGCGCGAGCGCGTCGTAGACTTGCTAGCGGACGCCGAGCGCCGGTCCATCGTCAGGCCCGAGGCACCGCCGGCTCGGCCGGATCCTTCTTCGTCGAGACGCGCACGCGCGTCACGCGCCGCCGGCTGATTCCCGTCACTTCCGCCACGACGCCCGGACCGAGGTTCACCTTGTCGCCGGCGCGCGGCAGGTGGCCGAGAAGCTGAACGACGAGCGCCCCGACCGTCTCGCCGAGCTCCGCCTCGGCGACGGGTACGCCATGACTGCGTAGATCCTCCATCGAAGCGCGGCCGTCCACCTCCCACGCCGGCTCGGCGCTCGAAAGTTTCACGACCTTCTGCGGCTCTTCGTCGAACTCGTCGCGGATCTCCCCGACGATCTCCTCGAGCAAGTCCTCCATGGTCAAGAGGCCGCTCGTGCCTCCGTACTCGTCGACGACGACGGCGATCGGGATCTGTTTGCGCTGCATCTCACGCAGGACGTCGACGCCGCTCTGCACCTCGGGCACAAAGAGGATCTCGCGACGGAGGGGGGTCAGATCCGGCAGGGCGCGGGCGCCTGGATGGAGGACGAAGTCCTTGGCGTAGAGGTAGCCGGCCACTTCGTCGAGCGACCGGCCGTTCGTGAGGGGGACTCGCGAGTACTGGTGAGCACGCACGAAATCGTCGGCCTCTGCGCCGCTCGTACCGATGGGGAGCGATACCACGTCGACGCGAGGTACCATCGAGTGACGCGCGGCACGCTGCGAGAACCGCACGACGCGTTCGAGGATCTCCGAGAGGACGCGGCCCTGCGGCGATCGCGACGCGTTGGCCGCGAGGATCGCCAGGATCTCGTCCTCGCTCAGGCGTCCTTCGACTCCCGTGACGTCCGGGGACATCCCGACCAAACGCAGGATGAGCCTAGACGCGCGCTCGAGCAGCCATAGGAGGGGAAAGAAGGTCGAGTAGACGAGGCGCAGCGGAATCGCCGCAGCGAGCGCCGTCTTCTCGGATCGCTGGATCGCGATGAGCTTCGGCACGAGCTCGCCGAAGAGCACGTGCCCGAAGGTTAGGATCCCGAACGCGACGACCGTGATGGTGACGTGCAGGAAGGCGGACGCGCGGAAGCCCGCCGCAGCAATTGCACCCCGGTCGAGGAGGGCTTCGAGCGAAGGCTCCCCGATCCAGCCGAGGCCGAGGCTCGCCAGCGTGATGCCGAACTGAGTGACCGACAGGTAACGGTCGAGCCGGCTGACCACGGACTGGGCGACGATCGCCTTTCGGTCGCCTTTTCGCGCACGCGAGTGCAGGCTCGTGGCCCGCACCTTGACGAGCGCAAACTCTGCGGCGACGAAGAAACCGTTGAGCGCGATGCACAGCACCGCAACGACAAGACCCCACACGGAAGGCCAGTCCTATCACGATGGGGCGGGAAGTTCTCTCGCGACTCGACCCATCCGATGCGATCTGGGCGGATGAGATGACCGGCTCCGCATGAACGACCACGCCCTCCTCGTGTTTCTCCTCGCGCTGGGCGTACTGCTCGCGTCGGCCCGGCTGTGCGGCGAGCTCGCGCGGGCGCTCGGCCTGCCGCTCGTCGTCGGCGAGATCGCGGCCGGAGTCCTGGTCGGGCCCAGCGTGCTCGGGCGGATCGCTCCGAGAGCGCAGGCGTGGATCTTTCCCCAGGGCGAGGGGGCAGCCATGCTCGGCGCCTACACGGCCATCGCCGTCGTGCTGCTCCTCGTCGTCGTAGGGCTGGAGGTCGACCTAGGCGTCGTGCGCCGCCGGGGCCGCAGCGCGCTGGCGACGGGGGTGCTCGGCGTTCTCCTGCCGATGGCGAGCGGGATCGCCCTCGGTCTCCTGCTGCCCGACTCCGACCTCGTGGACCCCGCACGGCGACCCACGGTGGCACTCTTGCTCGGCGTCGCGCTCAGTATTTCAGCCCTCCCCGTCATCGCGAAGACGCTCCTCGACCTGGGCCTCTTCAAGTCGGATATCGGCCTTCTCGTGATGGCGGCGGCCATGATCGACGACCTCCTGGGCTGGCTCGCCCTGTCGCTGCTGCTCGGACCGATGCGAGGTGTCGGCGTCGACGTCGGGTCGTTCGGCAGGATGCTGCTCTTCGCCGCGCTGTTCGCCGTCCTCTTACTCGTCCTGGGACGCAAGGTGATCGACCGTGTCCTTCCGCGCCTCGAGGGGACCGGCACGGCAGGGGCGGGCCGCGTCCTGTCGTTGGTCATCACCGTGGCGCTGTTCGGGGCCGCGTGCACTCACGCGATCGGGATCCACGCGGTCTTCGGGGGCTTCGTCGTCGGCCTCACCGTCGGGGGCGCCGGGCGCGTCAACGAACGAACCCGAGTGGTCATCGAGGACTTCGTCATGAACGTCTTCGCGCCGGTCTTCTTCGCGTCGATCGGGTTGCGCGTGGACTTTCTCCGGGCATTCGACGTGCGCCTGTGCGCCCTCGTGCTTGTGCTCGCAACGGTGCCCAAGCTCGCGGGCTGTACGATCGGCGCGCGCATCGGGGGCCTCAAGTGGCGCCAGGCAGCGGCGGTCGGCTTCGGAATGAACGCCCGGGGCGCGATGGGCATCATTCTCGCCGGCCTCGCGCGCGACGCTGGCCTCTTGCGCGACGAGCTCTTCGTCGCCCTCGTCGTCATGGCTCTTGCGACGTCGCTCGTCAGCGGGCCCGCCATGAAGTGGCTGCTCTACCGTCAAGAAGCCGAAGAGGACGTCGTGACCCTCCTGCGGCGCGGCGCGTTCGTAAGTGAGCTTCACGCCCGTTCCCCGAACGAGGCCATCGGGGAGCTCGTGCGCGCCCTCGGCTCTCTGCTGGCCGGCATGAAACGCCGGGCACGCGACGCGGTCCTCGAGCGAGAGCTGGTGTCGCCGACCGGCTTGGGCGACGAGGTGGCCATCCCCCACGCCGCGGTCGAGGGGCTTCCGCGCCCGCTCCTGGCGCTCGGCCGAGCGCCCAAGGGGATCGACTTCGATGCGCCCGACGGCCGTCCGGCCCGATTCGTGTTCCTGCTGCTCATCCCGCCGAAGGAGTACGAGCAAGAGGTCCGCATCCTGGCGTCCATCGCGTGCGCGACGTTCGACACGCAGGCGCGCGAGAGCCTCGCGGCCGCCAGCGGGATCGACGAGGTGACGCGCGTGCTGGCTCAGAGCGCGAAGAGGACGCGTGAGTCGCACCGGCCCGCCCCCCCGGCCCGCGGCGGCCTCGAAGAGGGCGACGCAGCGACGGACGAGGGGAAGGCATGAACCTCCAAACTTACCCGGCCACACGTGTGCGACGTGGCGTCGGGATTGCGTATCGTCCGCTCTCTCCCTGGGGTCGAGCCTGCGCACGTTGCGCCGCGTGTACATGCCGGGCCTGTCCGGATACGCTAAAATCGTCTGGGGGCTCATGGATCGCAGTCCCGCCGATGACTCCCCGCTGGATGACGTCACCGCGACTTTCGGGCCGGACGGCCTCGCGCGCTACGACCGACTGAAGAGGCTCGGCTCGGGAGGGATGGGGGTCGTCTACGAGGCGTACGACAACGTGCGGCGCCAACCCATCGCGCTGAAGACACTCCTGCACTTCAGCCCCTCCGCCCTCTACCGCTTCAAGCAAGAGTTTCGAGCCCTCGCTGACGTCACCCACCCGAACTTGGTCAGTCTGTACGAGCTCGTGGCCACGGATCCGGACCACGTTTTCTTCACGATGGAGCTCGTGCGAGGGGTGGACTTCATCTCGTACGCGCTCGCCGCCGGCAAGGACCCCGGCTCTCGGGCTCTCGCGCCGACGACGACGATGCCCAAGCCGCTCCGAGCGCCACTCTCGCGGGCGGCCAACGACGTCGTCCCCCCATCGGACCCGCCGGCCGAGAGCGACTGCAAGGCGGATCTCACGCGGCTATACCCCGCGCTTCGCCAGCTGGTCGAGGGGGTCAACGCGCTCCACGCCGCCGGGAAGCTGCATCGCGACATCAAGCCCTCGAACGTGCTCGTGACCCCGGAGGGGCGCGTCGTGTTGCTCGATTTCGGCGTCGCCACCGATCTCGCCTACGACCTGGACGCGCCTGATCGCGAGATCGTCGGCACCGCTCGCTACATGGCGCCCGAGCAGGCGACCGATAGCCCCAGCACGCCGGCGAGCGACTGGTACAGCGTCGGCGTGGTCCTGTACGAGGCGCTCGTCGGCCACCCCCCGTTCGGTGGATCCGCGGCCGACGTCCTCGCGAGCAAGGCGGTCGTCGAGCCGCCGCCCCCAAGCCGCTACGTCAAGGGCATCCCCGAGGACCTCGACACGCTCTGCTGCGCGCTTCTTCGGCGGGACGCGGACGCGCGTCCGACGGGCCGGGATATCGTTCGCTGCTTGGACGGTGGAGGGGTCTACGCGCGCTCGACGCCCCTGCCCGCCCTATCGACCGGCTCGGACGGCGCGCCCATCGGCCGTGACGTTGAGCACGCCGCGCTCCGCGACGCCCTCGAGGCGGCGCGCGCGGGGCGCCTGGTCACCGTGAAACTCCACGGCCCGTCCGGAATGGGGCGCTCGACGCTCGCCGCCCATTTCGTCGACGGCCTCGTCGAACGCGAGGAGGCCGTCGTCCTACACGGAAGAGCCTACGAGCGCGAGTCGGTCCCCTACAAGGCCCTCGACAGCGTCATCGACGAGCTCAGTCGCCATCTCATGCGACACTCCGAAACGGAGCTCGCCGCTCTGCTTCCCACTGGAGTCGGCGCGCTCGCTCGCCTGTTTCCCGTGCTCCGGCGCGTCGACGCCATCGCGGCCGCAGCCGAGCCGCCCGGAGCCGCACCTCAGACCGTGCGGCGCCGCGCCATCGACGCGCTGCACGAACTGCTCGTGAAGCTGGCTAGTCGGCGACCGGTCGTCCTCTGCATCGACGACGCGCAATGGGGGGACGTGGACAGCGCGGCGCTTCTCATCGAGGTCGCGCGCCGACCCTTCGCAAGCCCGGTCGTGCTGCTCCTCTCGCATCGCGACGAAGACGCCGAGGCGAGCCCGTTCCTCACCGATCTGCGAACGCGGTGGCCCTTGGGCACGGACGTCCGCGACGTGGCTCTGTCTCCGCTGCGCCACGAGGACGCCTGCACGCTCGCCCTCTCCCGGCTGGCCTCACGAGACCCCGCGGCCATCGAAGCGGCGGAAGCGATCGCACGAGAAGCGGGAGGGAGTCCGCTCCTCATCGACGAGCTGGCGCGTAGCACGGACCGGGCCCGCCTGCGGGCGGGCGGGGTCATGGCGATCGCCGCTACGCACGCGCCGCGCCTCGAGCAAGTCATCGAGGAGCGGATGGCGCGCCTGCCGCGCGACGCCCGGCGACTGCTCGAGGTCGTCGCCGTGAGCGCGAGGCCGCTGCCCCTCACGATCCTCGGCGACGCGGCCAAGGTCTACGACCGCCTGGACGAGATGGTCGCCAAGCTCCGCGCCGAACGCTTCGTACGGACGGGCATGCGCGACGGTCGCGAGGTAGCCGAGATGATCCACGACCGCTTGCGCGAGACGGTCACGGCGCAGCTGTCCGAGAGCGCACTGCGTGAGCACCACGGGCGACTCGCGCGCGTGCTCGAGTCGGTGCCCGCTGCCGATGGGGAAGCCCTGGCGGTGCACCTGCTCGGCGCCGGCGAGGACGCCCGGGCGGCCCGGCACGCGGAGCGCGCCGCGGAACAAGCGGCGACCAAGCTCGCCTTCGTCCAGGCGATTCGCTTGTACCGGCTTGCGCTCGCAACGATCGACGAGGGGTCCGTCGAGGCACGGCGCCTGCGCGTTTGCCTGGCACACGTCCTGGAGGGCGCGGGACGAGGCGCCGACGCGGCGCAAGTGTACGTCGAGGCCGCGGCGAGCGCGCGCGGCTTCGAGCGCATGGAGCTCGAGCGGGCTGCGGCGGAGCAGCTCTTGACGAGCGGTCACGTCGACGAGGGCGCCGACGCGCTGCATCGCATCTTGAGGGCGGCGGGGATGCGGGGGCCTCGGACCATCGCCGGCGCGCTGCTCTGGGGCCTCGCCTACCGGCTGGCGCTTCGCGTTCTGGGTATGCGATTCCGGGAGCGCGACGCGCGTGACGTCGCGCGCGTCGACCACGTGCGGATCGAGGCGCTCTACGCCGTCGTCATCGGATTGAGCTTCGTCCACGTGGTCTACGGCATGGGCGTGCAGGCTCGCCACCTGCTGCTGTCACTTCGGCGCGGGGATCGGTTCCAGATCCTCCGGGCCGCCGGGACCGAGGCGCTCAACATGGCGGCGCGCGGAGGATCGGAGAGCGAGCGCGAACGAACCCTCGGGACCATCGTGCAGCGGCTGGCGGACGGATCGGACGACCGCGACTGGCAGGCCTTCTCCTCGGCCACCGAGGCGATCCGCTGGTTTCTCCGCGGGCGCTGGAGCGAGGCGGCGCGCCAGCTCGACTTCTTGCGCGACGAGTTTCCGACCAACCGGGCCGGCTGGCACTCGAACGCGCACCTCTTCTCCATCTGGGCGCTTGGCTTCGTCG